>Ga0307512_10008077_pt1 | contig 10308 bp, 17 predicted proteins | sample 14_EM_MG_FD_200267 | JGI IMG/M metagenome (GOLD analysis project Ga0307512, IMG submission 200267) | Populus trichocarpa ectomycorrhiza microbial communities from riparian zone in the Pacific Northwest, United States - 14_EM | ecosystem: Host-associated > Plants > Roots > Unclassified | place... | reverse complement strand
GTTTACTGGTAGAGCGTCGTCCCAGAGCGCAAAGCCCGCCCAACGTTCGCCAATCGTCCCTGTCTGATGGTCAAAGCCGAGGAACGTAATGCTTGACGAATTGGGTATCACATCTCTTGCTGGCGGCCGCCGTGGACAAACACAGAGAGGGTCACCGTATTTGCATCGCAGTGGCAAACCTAAAGCCGGGGAACGGAGCTGTTGTACGTGTATGTGTTGGATGGAAGGCCATAGCCCATACACACATGTTCGCGGCACGCGATGAGATGGCAGTGCTTAATCATAAGTCGCTACCGGGGAGTGAGGCAGAGCGGAGAGCAGGGCTACTAGTGAAGTTGGAGGATTCGGAGGCTGCAACCTGAAGGTGTGCAAGAGACGCCTTGTTGCTCTGTTCCCGAGATTGGTATCACGGTATCTGGGTCCGTGTCGCGGCTGTGGGGTGTGGTCTTCGAGGGTGATCATTGGGTTTCCGGATTATTTCCGGGAGGAGCTGAGATGACAGGGTGCACGCGCGTCTCTTTCTGAGTCCATGAATGTGCGCCCTGGGAACGAACAGCGCCCTACGTGGCACAGTTTGACAAATGGACTGCGGTACCTGACCCGTCTCAGTCCCGCTTCATCACGGTCCTGATCGTCTTGTCTTCCATGTGAACCCCGGCTCGATGTGGTTAGATTTATTCTACTAAAATATTCTGTGGCCGCTGCGCCGAAGATCCGGGATACTGCCACATGTGTGGCGAGACGAATCGGGAATGGTTGGGGTGCGAGCGTACTGTACTAAATGTGCTCATGAAAGAGCCGATCAAATCGAATCGCCCATGCGACATCCAGCGGATCTCCTGTGTGAAATATACCACCAATGCAACTGTTTGCTCGCCATGGAAGAGGCTGCCGTGCTTAGGAAGAAAATCGCCACCTGTAGGGACAGCCATGGTGTGAAAAGCATAGGCACCTCATATGAAAGAGGGAATATGGTTGATCCCCAATCTTCCAGCACTGCATATTAGTTCACCATCCTGGCAGAAAACCGGGGAGTATAAGAAACTCCTCGTGCACTGGCAATTTTGTGTGCTGGAGCTGGAGAGCAGAAGAAGTCGTTGAGCCTCGAGTCAATGGACAGCATATTTTGCCGCCAGTCACAGTAATCTTGAAATGCTCCGAGTTCATAATTATGCAGTGACACCTTCGCTAGTGCTTCGCCCCACCAAGTTGGGTTAACGATGGATGTCCTGGAGGCGGTGACATTTTTCAAGTTGACGCCGAAATTTGAATAAGCTGAATAAGCATTTCCGAATTGGGGAACAATTGGCAGTGCCACGTGGCCCAACTTGCCCCGCAGCTCAAAGCGCGTCTTTGCTGTGCTGCCACAGTCCATGAAGGTAGTGGTGAAGATGCTCAACACCGCCCTCATGAGTGGCCGAGTCACAGCCTTTCTGCTTGAGCACCAGGACAGCAAAAGCATACGTGGACAGTCGCGATGAATGGGTTCGTAATTTTAACACAACAGAATAGACGGACTGCTTGACACTGGATAGTCTACGACGTACGGCCCCCGCCAGGGCATTACAACATCACCATAAACTGGCATCACTGCTCCGCATCCTCGACCTCTTTGACCTGTGCCTGACAGTGTGTCCCCCCTTCAGTCCTCATCTGCGCCTCTGCTTGCGGGACCATCGTCGCAGTGACTCCCGGGGGCATCCTATTATTCGCCACCAAAAAGCGCGCGGGACCCCCTTGATTCCTGGTCAGGAATTCCACGTACATTGCGCTAATCTTGCGCGTCGCTTCCATCGCTTCCGTGATCGTCTCGTCCCCCTTGAACCAAGGATACCCCCTGAGCTGCCGCGCCACGAACCGCAAGGCCATATCCCTGTCCCGCATCTCGGATTGCGGTTCGTTGAGGTCCACCCAGATTTTCCAGAACGCCCTTCCTTTTTCCTCGAGGATGCGCAAAATCTCGGGCTCGAACTCGGCGAGCCGCTCGAGGGCGGATGCTTTCCACACGCAGTTGATACCGACGTTTCCCCGTTGCAGTTCGGATATGTACGACCCATGCGCGGCGGGCACTGCACCGGTACAGGCGGGGTGGCCGCCCCCAACGACGCGCCCAGTCATGTCGTAAATGATAGTAGGGGTGGGGTTCGGGTTCAAGTTGCCCGGAATGCCGTGGCTGTGGCCTTGGAAGCCCACCGCCGTCGCGGCAGGCGTATTCGGGGGAGCAGGAACTTGCCCCGTCATCCCGAGGTTGGGAGAAGGTGCCGGCGCTATCTTGAGATGGGGCGGAATCCACTTCGAAGCGCGGTCGCTTGCGGCAGTTTGGCCTTGCTGCGCTTGAAGCGGTTGTCCGACCGCTTGCGGCGGTGCCGGAGCACGGTTACCCACAACTGCAAACAGTTGGGACATTGAAGGCGCTCGGGGATTTTGATTTTGAGACATTTAGTCTTCGATGCTACTGCAGGAAAAGCTCGACAAGAATTGAATGGAGTTTGTTCACCGGATGTGCCGATGATGTGTCAGGAGTAATTGTAAAAAGGAAGAGCCGTCGGGGCGATGATGGCGCCCTTTTAATGTCTGCATGAAAGGGCGCGAAAGGAGGGGAGGGAGGCCACATGGTCGGAACAAAGGCAACCGCAAGCCACAAAACGCCACATTTTAACGGCCATGATCGTGGTGCCACACATGAGGCTGTTGAGAATGAGCAACTTTCGACATCATTCACAGGAACTCATCCACACGACGGCTTGGAAGCATGGTACAAACATCGAGAAGTGAGGGGTGTCGAACTGGCAAACGACATTTTTTCGACGACGTTCGTCACATCGAGGCCGCGGCAGTCGGTAACCCGTAAAGGGGTCTCGGTTGAGAAGGGAGTTTGAAGTCCGTGGTCGTGGAGATCGGCTCGGACAACATGCTTCAAGAGCGTATTCAGAGCTTCGTGCAAGCCCTTCGAACCGTGGCAGATAGGGCGATACGATGGTCGGCGTGTCGCTAAACAATGCAGCGTGGCCACCGGCTGTTGCCGAAGTCGACGACCCACCTTGAAACCACAGGACAGCGAGCCAAACACATCGACCCAACAACCATCGCGACGTTGACAATGGCCAACCCTGGCCACTCCTGGCTTCGTTTTCCGCAAAGATTCGAGATCCTGACAAATCTTAAAACACAGATTGGTACATCGTCACTGCATGAGGCGAGAAACGGGTCATCAGGGTCTAAGGGAGGTCCTGATGACCTATTTCTCGCCTCTGAAAGTGATAATATACAAGGTCCCCCGGGCTTCCTTACCTGTTATAATAACTCTCCATGCATGTGAAGAAAGGCGATTCACGGTAGCGCTTCGAATCTGTTGTGGAAAACGGCGCCTTCGTCGAACGAGCGTTGTACTAGATGGGCATTCATGGGGGTCTGTGGTACCCTAGTACAGGTCATGATGAGGGGGCGAGATTGAGATGGATCAACCTTACCAAGTCCAGCAGGCCTCAAGGCTGGTGGCGTTGTTGCGGTAGTCAAGGCACGTAAAATGGAGCACCGGGCCCGGAGTGTCCGTTTAAGGAAATATAACACCGAAATCTCTCAATTACAACTCAACAATCACATCACCCACCTAAAGGATCGATCTTCTGCAAGTGTACAGTGACACGTCTGTAATCCCTATGGAAATCGCTTCCGATTTTAAACACGTCCGATCGGAGTCGTGCTATTACCGTATTGTACTCACTTTCACAGCAGTGCTGTACCACATGATACGAGTGTGTGGAAGTGTGGCGTTCGTTGACAACGTTGACAGTTTCAAGGATAATCGAAGCTGTCCTCTCTTGTCCGATTCGGACCGGAGACGATGAACACCAGGAATCTGCAAGAATGCCTGATTGCAATTACGGGGTACTACTGTACTGCACCACAGAAACACATGTGATCCGATTCCCTGTTTCCCCAAAGCAAGGGAAGCAACATACAGAGGCAGAAGCTCGGCCAATATGCACCTCAACTTACTCGTTCCGTGTCGCACGTAAATGTATACAGTCAGCTGTTACAGGAACACGCAATTCGCGAATCGGACTGATAAACATTAACAGTTTGTCCGTCTCGGATTTTGATTTTTTTTTCCGCGGCCACGGACGGAGGGTGGCAATACATGATCGCTTGGCTGCTGTCATAGAGGCGCTCTGGTCCCCACTTACCGGTAACTGCTGCGCAATGCTTGGCCTTTGGATGGTTATGGGTAAGTGTGGTGCAGGAGGCAGTGAGCCCCCTAATGATCAGCGCGGTGCACACGCAGTCGCCGTCGAACATGCTGATGGAGAGTGCGTCAGCATGACCACGTGGGAAAGCTTGGTGGCGTTGACATAGGCGCGCAGGCAGTGCGACCTCGTCATTCACCTCCACGACGAAAGGTGGCTCTACCTTCGTTTTTTGTTGGTAAGGGTCGCGTATCAGTCGCGACAGAAAGACGTTAGGCAGACGTTACAAATATAAAAGCGCAGTAAAAAAAAAAAGGCTGGGCTTCATCGACCCTCCGGCTGCACCTCTGTCGACCCTGTCACCCGGAAGTGGCGCAATCCGGATTGCTCGAGCGCGGGGACAGCCTTTTCTTTTGGTTCCATTTGAGTGAGCCCGGAGTGAGGGTGAGGGGACAGTTTCCTTCATCATCTTATCCTCGTCTCCCTTGTGCCTGTGTATGCATAAGTACGGCATAAGCCAGTAGAGCACGCTCTCTAAATTTTCCGAATAAATTCCTATCTCTCGGAGACCCAGCCACAGATATGAAGAACGCCTCGTATTCAGAGTATCCCCGGAGGTGCAGTGGAACCATCGCCTCGAGGCGGGCCCTGATCCTGTAATTCGTCAAAACTAACCTGTTTTTGTCCAGCTCCGGTTCGACCATCAGATAAATGTACGGCAGGATGCGTGCGCACGGGCGGTGGCCGAGGTAGTAATCGGGGATATGAACTCTCGGCGTGGAAGCCCTGCTGCAGAGCCATACAGGAAAGGGGGTGGTGTTTACGCGTTTTTTTCTCCACTCCATCCGGCAGACGACAAAGGGCACGCAATAGTACTGGGGTGGAAGGTGGAAGGTGTCCGGAAGACCGCCTTCTCACTGCAGGTTGACTTTGCGGGAGGAACTGTAGCCCCAGTGGTGGAAGTGCGGAACATGGAAATCAACAACCTGAGGTAGATCGGACCATGGGGGCGAAATCTGGGGTGACACATGTAACGAGAGCAGAGAGACATCCGCTGACGTTTGAAGACCTCCGCGTGACAGGAGTGCCCACAGCACCGGAAGCGTCGGAATGAATTGGGAACACGATGTGAAGGTGTCGGGGAGGTAGAGTGGGATTCTAGGTGGATGGTTAGCACGGAAGAATATTAAGTCAATCAACAAATGCCAGCAGTTCAGACGGAGGCCATCGGCGAAGTTGGAGCAGAATGAAACAATGCTTCGGTATGAATGCGGAATTTATAAGCATACGAGTGCAGAGATCTCGAAAGGCGAAAGAAGGAGCAGACGACGTCAAAGCGCCATCACATCCTCAGGCGTAGCCTACGCCTGAGACCTCCCAAGCAAAGTAAGGCAATTGAGAGAACAAAGCTCGACGCCGCCATAACCAGAAGCGACCGCAGCAAAAGCGAACTGCCATGAAAATTCGTGTAAAGGCACGCCAAGAGCTTCTCCCGAGGCTAAAAAAGCTATGGATACAAGATTACTTTAAAAGATTGAGCTGCGCATTGCGTCCGATGCGGAGAGCCCGGAGATCCGAGGGGAAAAATGTTGGCAGAGACAAGACTAAGTCACCTGACTTTTACCGGGTTTCGGATCTCGGAAAATCCCCGGAGCCGGAGCTTGAGTAAGCTGCGTGACTCGGGCCACCCCTGGGCCCCCCAGCACCGCATTCCCATTTTTGACCATGCCTTGACCCGCCCGCTTCCGTTCAAATGAGCTGTCTGCCTGTCTGTCTGTCTGTCTGTCCTGTCCTGTCCGGAAGGTGAGCGAGTACAGTAACTCGTATATGGTGATAGCACAGCTCAAAACGGCTCACAACGTATTGTTCGGGTCTGAGACCTGGTTCTCGGAAATGCCGCCGACCCGAACCGAGGAGCTTGGATGTGTGCGATGTGCAATGTGGTGCGAACAACAGGGTGACACAGCCACGTGCTAAGTTTGCTTTTGGGGAGGTTGACGCGTTGACATTTTGTGCACTGACCGACCGCAGTTCATGTGAATCTCATATACGGTACGGCCCCGTGCTGTGCTCAGCACAATGTACTCCCTGCCACGCTTAATAAGTGTTCCGCCTGTGCTCGATCGAAACGTAAGGTCCACCCTTGTCCCCTGTGCACCGCTTTGTGCGTCGCATTTCAGAATGGTCTCCACCGGAAAACGTAGCAGTTTGAGGATGTATCCACTTATCCCGTAGGTACATAAAGCCTTTTGGTTCCAGGGCTGATCCACCAGGACATCTTCCCTCGACCTGAACACCACCGGTTGAACTCCTCCGAAGCCGCCTCCGCATCTATCCTATCCCATCAATCAATTACTTCCTTCTTCTGCTCCAGATCTCGAGCTTCTCGCTTCCATTCTCATTATCCATCGTATTTCCACCGAAATGTCAGGCTACTTGCACCCGCTGTCCATCCCCTCGCGCAACAACTCTCTCGACGGGTCCCCATACTCGGCCACGTGGTCGTCCACTCCGCCCAGTCGCAGCGCGTCCGGGGATGCCCACTTTCTCAATATCCCTGGCTTCTCCCCACTGCATATTAAGGATGCCGACAACCTAGACAGGCTGGCAATCGCCGCCGCCGCCGCCGCCACCAGTTCGTCATCGGTATCATCGACATCTTCGGCTTCATCATCACAAGGTCAGTCCGAGGCGCTCGGGAGCCGTTGTGTTGTCCGATGTGCTTACGTCTTGCGTCTCAAATTTTTATTAGGAACCGCACCTTCGTAGATTGTTTTTGAGCAGATTCTTTCTCTCAGAACAGACGTGAAACAGGTCCTTACGCACCCCCCGCAATTCATTGGTTACACTAGTCATCACCCACCCTTGTTCCGGGGAACACGCCCCCGCCCATGCATGCATTTGTATTCTAGACGCCCATATGTAAACACAGTTATCTCTCACATTTCACAACTCCCGTCGTGCGAAGCGCCCAGAATACGTGTGAAAATGACTGCCGCGTTGCACATGTAACGAGCGCGCCCAACCTCTTGGCACTCCAGTCAGCCTGATGTCCCATATTCGAGGGTGATGATGAGTAAGGAAGATGAAGATTCGCCAGGCTTCGAGATTGCTTTAATTTCGACGGACGTTGAAATGGAACGGGCATCTGAAGAAGAGAGCTCTGGACGTGCAGTAAAGATTGATATCGAAGAATATATTGTGGGGGAAGGAAGATGGCGAATTTGAGCCGTGCTGTTCGCCATGGGTGGGGAGCGAATTGCGGTGGCAACGTCATGAAAGGGCTTCGAAGCTAAAGTCATACGGGTACAGTGTATTGTATGCATTATGTATTACGGTTTACTGCATCCCATCGAGATCTGTCTTAGCATTATCTCGGCAGCAACCAATGAACTCTGTGGCGTTCCCCCGTATGAAACTCCAGAAACCACCCCCACTCATAAACCCTCTTCTCTCTTAAAATCTTCCATCTTCCTCCTTTTACGCTCTTTTCTTTCACACCCCCTTCCCTCCTTTTCCTTATAGTTGCTCCAAATTTGTCTCTCTTTACCCCTCCTTCCTTACCCATTCTAGTTTCCCCACCTTAGCACTCAAGATCATGTCTGTGCGTCCACTCCCTGGAGCCTCTTATCACACTTTCGACACCTTTCCCTACACCGACATCGAAGCCGTCGACCACTTTGATACCCCCCCAGGCTACGACATCAGCCCCTTCGACGAAAAGAATGGCCTTGACACGTTCCATCATGGGTGCCGCTGCCAGCAGCAGCCCCAGCCCCACCTCCACCATGCCTGGGACAGGCGCCAACGTCGCTCCCTCGCACCGCCTTTGTTGCTCTCCGTGATCGTCCTCTGCTGCTTGGCACTCGTCGCCGGCGCGTTCTGGGAATATTCTTCCAACTCTTGGCCGTTACCCGACGTGCCGGGTCGTCATGCGTCGCTAGCCGATCGCCTTTCTTCCGCCTTTCGAACTGAGTCCGAAAAAGCGATGGTCAACGCGCATTATAACAGCGCCCTGGAAATGATGTGCGTTCCCCAGTTTTTTTTTTCCCTTGGTTTGTGCCTGGCTCGTTTCCCTGGCCCTTTTTTTTGTATTTTTCATTCCGTTTTCGCCGGCTAATTGCGTGGGAACCATCATTATCAGTGACCAAAAAATTGAATGTTCTTCAATCTTTTCAAGCCTCGGATGTGATGTCCATCAAATCGATATCCGCCGTTCTCTCTTGCAAACCTTCACACTCGAGTGAGTGACATCGTACCTCGCGCGCGACGTTTGTCAAGACTGAGCGCCGTACCTATTGCATCAATTACAGGAACCCCTCTGTCCAGCCCGTCCTAGTGGGCGACTCGGCGCTTGTCTTGCACTGGCAGGGGACAAACAGTGACCTCAAACCGGTCCTCATCGGCAACGACCATGGTGTGTCCCGCCCTCGCTGTCTGTCATGGTTCATTTGTATTGATCGACAACGCCCCCTAGCGGTGCTGGACGTGACAGGAGTGATCCCAGCACCCGGTTTGTCTTCGCCAGGCAGTGATGTACCAGAGCATATTGAGGAATTGATGGACCTTCAAAGTGGCGTCGGTCTCCTGTGGGTTGTCTCATTCACGTACCTCGTTTCCGTTCCCTGATACGATCTCGACGTCTAGGATCGCGGTGGATGCACTCCTTCGCTCTGGGTACCAACCTTCTCGCACTCTTGTCCTCACCCTCATGCTTGGCGATGTGCGTTGGCTTTTCTTCTGAGCTGGAAGAACCACCCCTAATCTGATGATGATTTTCTCGCTTATTTCCTCAGGCATCCGATGCTTCCAAAGTCTCCGAGTACCTTCATGCTACGTATGGGGAAAGCGGTCTGGTCATGGAGTTCGAGGCGCCGCCGCCGATGTGCAGAGGAAGATTCAAAGTACTCGCGCTGAGGACGTTCCACAAACTCATGGATGGGGTGTCTAGCGCATTTGGTACCGTATTCCCTAGCTCGCAGGCGAGTTCAAGGCCATTCGATACCGGTAAGCCCTCGAACGCGACACGCGGTCTCAGGTCCCGTCCCTCCATTTAACCGGTGGACTGACATCACCGTCCACTCTAGATGCGCCGCGCTTATTCCGTTACGCGTTAGACCCTGCCGCTAAGCCAGCCAGGCTTACGTCGCTACGCCTTCACATGGCCGACGTCTGGGTTCGTCTGATCCTTGACGGGGATTATTGATGGTCCAGAGAGGGTGTGTGGGGGGTGCGAGACACGAGAGTTAGCTTTGCTGATTGCTCTGTGACCCGTATTCTTGACAAGAGTTTTTTTTATTTTTTTTTGGGTGGGTTGGTGTGCGCCGCGTGCGGCGTTGTCCTCCTCTACCTCTGTAAAACCATTTCGACGAATCGTCGCGTTCGTTTTTCCTAGCTTTCTTATCGTTATTTTGTAGATTACGTTTGTATTTGGCTCTAGAGAAGTCCTTCGCTTGCGAGAATGTCGCAGGTCGTCCTCGTAAACATGTCTATTTGTTAAGAAGGAGGACTGAGACGTAAGTCTGACACTGTATCACGTCTCGCGTAGGCGTCTGAGAAGCGGTTAACGTTGTGCGATGCCCTAACTGCCTTACATAACCCTGTACTTGGTCCTTATCCTTTGTCCTCATCCACAAAATTCACGGGTCCACATAACTTACTGTCCACAATCCACATCCCCATGGTCCAATCGAACCGACCGCCACAATATTAAGCGAATAATAATTATGTCACGTGTTCACGCCACGTCAGACCGAGACCGCGAACCGCGGTTTGTGGAGCCCTGTCCCGTAAGTAAAAAGGGTCTTTTGGCTATTGACCATTGACCACATATAACGCGACTTGCCGCGCCACACAGCCACCTTCTTATGATCCCCGTGCTCTCTCATTATTGACTGAGACACAACCACGTTATATTTTGCTGCTTCACCGTCCATTAGCCGAAGGTCAAAATTTTTGTTGCGGCGGCGGCGGTGGTGGCGGCTACCCCAATTCCACAGTCGTTTACGAAAACCCTTTGGGAACCAACACCAAAAAATTCTGATGGCTCTTCTTTCTTCTCGCTCTCTCTCAAACGTTCACCCTGAAAGAGACGCTTCTTCTTCAAACCCCCCATTCGCTT
>Ga0307512_10008076_pt1 | contig 10310 bp, 9 predicted proteins | sample 14_EM_MG_FD_200267 | JGI IMG/M metagenome (GOLD analysis project Ga0307512, IMG submission 200267) | Populus trichocarpa ectomycorrhiza microbial communities from riparian zone in the Pacific Northwest, United States - 14_EM | ecosystem: Host-associated > Plants > Roots > Unclassified | place... | reverse complement strand
GCCTGAGCCGCCGTTGATGGTCTCGTTGCCGGATCCGCGCCGGTGACGGATCTGGCGTTCGCTCTCAACGTCCATCGGGTCGTCGCGCCCGACACCACTGCCAACGCTTGCTGGTCGCCGTTCTCGGTCGCGAGTGCGCTCGGGCTGCTCGCCCAGGGTGCGCGCGGGCTGACGCGTGACGAGCTGGCGTTCCTGTTGGTGGGGGAGAAGTCCGGCGACATCGGGGAGTTGGGTGCGCGGCTGAAACGCGCCGGTGTGCTTGCGCCGCATCGGGACAACGACGACGAGCCGGTCATCGCGGTCGCCAACACGCTGTGGACCGACGAGGCGGTCGAGATCCTGACCTCGTTCGTCGAGGAGCTGGGGCGCTGGTCGAGCGGGAGTGTGCGGGAGGCGCCGTTCCGGCGGGACCCCGAGCAGGCCCGCGAGATGATCAACGTGGCGGTCGCGAAGACGACCAGGGACCTCATTCCCGAGCTGCTGTCGGATGGCACGATCGCCGAGGACACGGTGTCGGCGCTGGTCAACGCGCTGTACCTGAAGTGTGCGTGGCGGTACCGCTTCACCGAGGGCGCCACCACGCCGAGACCGTTCCACACGCCGCGTGGCACGGTGGACGTGCCGACGATGGTGCTGGCCGAGCGGATCGGTTACGCGGCGACGGACGGCTGGCAGGCCGTCACGCTGCCCGCGGTCGGCGGGGTGGAAGCGGTCGTGCTGTTGCCGGACGGCGACCTCGCGAACGCCGAGCCCGACCTGGACGCTGACCTGTTGACCCGCCTGCTGGACGCGCCGCGACCCCAGCAGGTCCAGCTCCAGCTGCCCAGGATCCACGTGCGGACGAGGGCCGAGCTGACGACGCCGCTGACCAGGCTCGGTGTCGGCATGGTGTTCACCGACGCCGCCGACCTCAGCGGCATCACCACGTCGCGGCTCGCCGTGCAGGCGGTCCTGCACGAGGCCGTGCTGAAGCTCGACGAGCAGGGCCTGGAAGGGGCCGCCGCCACGGCGATGATGATGCGCATGGTGTCGATGCCGACGGGCCGGCCGGTCGAGATGCGGGTGGATCGCCCGTTCCTGCTCGTGGTGCGGCACCAGGAGACCGGCGTCGTGTACTTCCTCGCGCGGGTCACCGACCCTGTCACATAGCAGGCGGCCTCCTCGTCCACACAGTGAACGAGGAGGAGACGACATGCCCAGAATCCCTGGTGTGGCAACGAAAGACGCCAGTCTGCTGATCCGTGCCGGTTACTGGATCGCGAAGCGGCGCTACAAGGTCGTGCCGGAGCCGTTCAGTGTGCTCGCCCGGCACCGCAAGCTGTTCGTCGCCGCGGCGCGGCACGAGATGGCCGCCGAGAAGGCGAGCAGGAAGCTGCCGAAGAACGTGCGGGACCTGGCCGTGTACCGGGTCGCGCAGCAGCTCGGCTGTTCCTGGTGTGTGGACTTCGGCGCGATGCTGATGAAGCACGGCGGCCTAGACATCGAGCGGCTCAAGCACATCGACGACTACCGCACCTCGCCGACCTACACGCGTCAGGAGCGGCTCGTGGTCGCCTACGCCGACGCGATGACGACCACGCCGGTGAGCGTCACCGACGAGCAGGTCGCCGAGCTGCGGCAGGAGTTCGGCGACGAGGGCGTGCTCGAGCTGACCTACCAGGTCGGCCTGGAGAACATGCGGGCCCGCATGTACAGCTCGCTCGACGTCCGCGACCAGGGCTTCAGCTCCGGCGACGCGTGCCGGCTCCCGGAGGCCGACCTCACAGCGGGAAGTGCGTGAGCTTGTCCGGGTTGCACATGTCGTAGATCCGCGTGACCTGCCCGTCCCGCACGTCGAACGTCATGACCCGGCGTTCGACGTCCCGGTAGTCGCCCTCGGCGGGCAGGGCCGGGATCGCGAGCGCGAACTGGCCGTTGACCAGCACGATCTCGCTGAGCGCGATCCGATGGATGCCGTACAGCTGGGCCAGCCCGAACATGAACCGGGTGATCTTGTCGCTGCCGACCATGTGCCTGCGGGCGGTGCGGGCCTTGCCGTTGCTGTCGCCGATGAGCACGGCGTCCGGGTGCAGCACCGCGACCACGCCGTCCAGGTCACCGGCCGAGAAGGCGGCCAGCAGCCGTTCCACGACCGCGCGCTGCTCGCCGAGGTCCGCGAGGTCCGGTGTGTCGGCGTCGGCCACCGCGCGCCGCCCCCGGGACGCGTGCTGGCGCGCGGTCGCTTCCGAGACCCCGAGAATCCCGGCGACCTCACCGAACGGCACCGAGAACGCGTCGTGCAGCACGAACGCCACCCGCTGCTCCGGCGTCAGCTTGTCGAGCACCACCAGCGCGGCGAGCCGCACCTGCTCGTCCCGCACGACTGTCTCGAGTGGATCGTCACCCGGTGGGGTGCCGAACGGGGTGATGATGGGCTCCGGCAGCCACGGACCGACATACCGTTCACGCCGAGACACCGCCGAACGCAGCCGATCGAGGCAGATCCGGCCCACGACCGTGGTGAGCCAGCCACGCAGGTCCTCGATCTCGTCGCGCCGGTCGTCAGCCAGTCCGGACAGTCGCAGCCACGCCTCCTGCACGGCGTCCTCCGCGTCGGACAGCGTGCTGGTCAGCCGGTAGGCGACTCCGATCAGGTGCGCGCGGTGCGACGAGAACTCCTTGGCGAGCACGTCGTCGCTGATGGTCACACCCACGATCCTACTGTCGGTGGGGACGCCTAGACTCGGACACCGTGGCAGGACGGATCCGGGAAAGCGACATCGCACAGGTCCGTGACCGCAACCGGATCGACGACATCGTCGGCGAGTACGTGTCGCTGCGCCGCGCCGGTGGTGGCGCGCTGAAGGGCCTGTGCCCGTTCCACGACGAGAAGACGCCGTCGTTCAACGTGCGCGCGACCCACGGCACGTTCCACTGCTTCGGTTGCGGCGAGGGCGGCGACGTCATCGCGTTCCTCATGAAGATCGATCACCTGAGCTTCGTCGAGGCGGTCGAGCGGCTCGCCGAGCGCAGCGGCATCCAGCTCAACTACGAGGGCGGCGCGCCGACCAGGCAGCGGGACAAGGGCACCAGGACCAGGCTGGTCGACGCGCACAAGGCGGCCGCGGAGTTCTACGCAGAGCAGCTGACGACCCCCGACGCGCTCACGGCCCGCGAGTTCCTGGCCGAGCGTGGTTTCGACCAGGCCGCGGCCCTGCAGTTCGGCTGCGGCTACGCGCCGTCGGGGTGGGACAAGCTCACCAAACACCTGCTGGGCCGCGGTTTCGAGCTGCAGGAGCTGATCAAGGGCGGGTTGTCGCGCGAGGGCAGGCAGGGGCCGATCGACCGGTTCCACCGCAGGCTGCTGTGGCCGATCAAGGACCTCGGCGGCGATGTCGTCGGCTTCGGCGCGCGGCGGCTGTACGACGACGACCAGATCCAGGCCAAGTACCTCAACACCAGCGAGAGCCCGATCTACAAGAAGTCGCAGGTGCTGTTCGGGCTCGACATGGCCAAGCGGGAGATCGCGCGCCGCCACCAGGTCGTGGTGGTCGAGGGCTACACCGACGTGATGGCCATGCACGCGTCCGGCGTGCTGACCGCGGTCGCGTCGTGTGGCACGGCGTTCGGCACCGAGCACATCACCGTGCTGCGCCGGCTGCTGATCGACGACGACGCGTTCCGCGGCGAGGTGATCTTCACCTTCGACGGGGACGAGGCCGGGCAGAAGGCCGCGCTCAAGGCGTTCGACGACGACCAGAAGTTCGCCGCGCAGACGTTCATCGCGATCGCTCCGGACGGTCAGGACCCCTGCGAGCTGCGGCAGTCCAAGGGCGAGGTGGCCGTGCGCGACCTCGTGGCGCGCCGTCAGCCGCTGTTCGCCTTCGCCATCAAGGCCGAGCTCGCCGAGCACAACCTGGACAACGCCGAGGGCCGCGTCGAGGCGCTGCGCCGGACCGTGCCGATGGTGGGACGGATCAAGGACTCGGCGCTGCGGGACGAGTACGCGCGCCAGCTCGCCGGCTGGGTGGGCTGGGAGGACATGGCGACCGTGGTGCGCCGGGTGCGGGAGTCCTCCGGCGGCAAGCAGGCGCCGGTGAGCCGGGCCAAGCCGGTCGACCCCAACCAGGGCGCGCTCGCCGTGGACGTCGACGGACCGGCCCGGCCGAACCCTCGCGACCCGACCCTGCACATCCAGCGCGAGGTGATCAAGCTCGCGCTGCAGGAGCCCGCGTTCGCCGGGCCGATGTACGACTCGCTGCCGCAGGAGGTGTTCACGCATCCCGCGTACGCGGAGCTGCATCGCGCGGTGCTGACGGCGGGTGGCACGTCCAGCGGGCTCGCCGGCGCCGATCTGATCGACGCGGTGGCCAAGTGCTGCGTGTCCGGTTCGGTGCGGTCCCTGGTCACCGAGCTGGCGGTCGAGGGCATTCCGGCCGGGCAGAACGTGATGGACCGGTATGCCGCCGGGATGCTCGCCGCGTTGCAGCGACAGCTGCTCTCCGGGCAGATCGCGGACATCAAGTCGCGGCTGCAGCGCCTGTCGCCGATCGAGGAGCCGGACGAGGCCCGCGCGTTGTGGGCAGATCTGGTCGCGCTGGAGCAGTACTACAAGGCCCTCGGCGAGCAGGCGGCCGGAGGCTTCTCGTGAGCGTGTTCCGCAAGCTCGTCGACAAGATCGTCGGCGACGGGACGCCACCCGGGTTCACCGGCACGCTCGACGCGGAGGAAGCCGTCGTGGGGGCGGCCGAGTGCCGGACCGGCGGTCATCTCGTCGCGACCTCGCTCGGGCTGTGGGTGCCTACGGACGACGGGCCGCGCCGTGTCGGCTGGCACCTGATCAGCAAGGTCACGTGGGGGAACGGCGAGCTGGTCGTGATCGCCGCGGACGAGACCGGTTCGGCCGGCGACGCGGTGCTCCTGGCCGACCGTCCGCCGCGCAGGTACGCGCTGGTCGAGCCGGGCAAGCTGCCGCACGCCGTGCACCGGCGGGTGACCGAGTCGATCCGGTCGCGGCACCACCGGGACCTGCCCGGCGGCGGCGCGTGGTTCGTGCAGCGCAAGGTGCCTGGGCGGGACGGGATCGTGCTGCAGGTCCGGCCAGACCCGGGGACCGATGCGGATGCCGTTCGGGCCGTGGCCACAGAGGTGGCTCTGAAGATTCGCGAGGCGCTAGAGTAAGCAGTACGTACGTACGGTTTGCTATAGCGGGGAGGCGCCTCATGTGGGATCCCACGAAGTACCTGGCCTTCGACGACCACCGCTCCCGACCGTTCTTCGACCTCGTCGCGCGCATCTCCGCGGAGGCGCCCCGCCACGTCGTCGACCTGGGCTGTGGGCCCGGTCACCTGACGTCGGCGCTGGGCCAGCGGTGGCCGGCGGCCCGGTTGGAGGCGTCGGACTCGTCACCGGAGATGGTGGCCGCGGCCCGGGAGCGGGGGATCGACGCGACGGTCCTCGACGTGCGGGACTGGCAGCCCGCCGAGGACACGGACGTCGTGGTGTCGAACGCGGTGCTGCAGTGGGTGTCCGGGCACGACGAGCTGCTGGCGCGCTGGGTGAAGCAGCTGCCGCACGGCGCGTGGCTGGCGTTCCAGGTGCCCGGCAACTTCGCCGCGCCGTCACACGTGCGGATCCGGGAGCTGGCCGCGTCGCCGGCGTGGCGGGACCGGCTGGAGTCGGTCGTGCTGCGTGAGGACGACGCGGTGCTCGACCCGGCCGGCTACGCGGGGCTGCTGTCGGACGCGGGTTGCGCCGTCGACGCGTGGGAGACCACGTACCTGCAGCGCCTGACCGGCGACGACCCGGTGCTGGAGTGGGTCACCGGGACCGCGCTGCGCCCGATCCGCAACGCGCTGTCCGACGAGGCATGGCAGGAGTTTCGCGCCGAGCTGGCACCTGTGTTGCGGACCGAGTACCCACAACGCGCCGACGGCACGACGTGGTTCCCGTTCCGCCGAGTCTTCACCGTGGCCCACACGCCCTGAATGCCCCATTCCAGACGCTCAACCTCGATCCACCGATGGGTCTTGCCCCGGTTTCTCGTCTCGCGGTGGGTGGGTCTGGTCAGGCCCGCTGCGCGGGCGGCGAGCGCGCCCACCCGCGGGGGTGGCATGCCGCGAGGGGCGCGTGGGGGGCAGCGGCGATGTCCTGAGGGGCACCCATAGGACGTTCAACGCCCTGAAGGGCACCCTCAAGACATCAAGCCACGTCCCGAGAGCGCCCCTCACAAGCCACGCACAGCGCGCCCAACCCGCACAGCGCGCGCAACCCGCGAAGCGGGCCCAACCCGCGAAGCGGGCCCAACCCGCCGAGCCTTGCGGGCGGCCAGACCCAAGGGAAACCATCGGTGGATTCAGGCTCAACGTCCGGAATGGGGCATTCAGGGCGCTGCGGGTCAGCTGACCGGGGCCGGGGTGCGTTCCTCCGCGGGAGGGGTCTTCGCGCGGTCGCCGTGGCCGGGCCACCAGGCCGCGTGGCCCAACAGCGCGGTCACGCTCGGCACCAGGAACATCGACATCACGAACGCCGCGATCATGATGCCCAGCGACACCGCGAAGCCCATCTCGACCAGGAACGAGATCCCGCCGAGCGTCATCGACGCGAACGTGCCGGCCAGGATGATGCCGGCCGCGCCGACGGACGGGCCGCCGTGCTCGACCGCCATGTCGGCGGCCATGCGCGGGTCGTGGCCTTCCTTCGCCTCCTCGCGCAGCCTGGCGATCATCAGGATGTTGTAGTCCGTGCCGATCGCCACCACGAACAGGTACACCAGCATCGGCAGCATGAACGACACGCCGGCGCGGTCACCGATGACCGTGAACGCGAACACGGTCGCGCCCATGGTGCTGAAGAAGCCGAGCACCACGGCCAGCATCAGGTAGACCGGCGCCACGACACTGCGCAGCATCAGCCCGAGAACGAGCGCGATGAACAGGCCGGCCACCGGGAAGATCACCCACAGGTCCCGGTTGTTGGCGTCCCGGATGTCGGCGAACGCCGAAGACAGACCGCCCACGTAGGCCTTCGTGCCGTCGGGCGTGTCCGCGTGCGCGATGTCCCGCAGTTGACCGCCTGCCAGGTCGAGCGAGGCGTTGGAGTACGGGCTGTTGTCGAGCAGCAGGTCGATCTTCGCGACCGTGCCGTTCTCGCTGATCGTGGCCGGCCCGGTCGGTCCCGGCATCACCCCGCCGACGCCCGGCACGTCCTGCAGCCGCTTGGCGTAGGCGGCCAGCGCGTCCGGGTCGAGCTTCCCGCTGTCGGCCTTGACGAACACCGAGGTCGGGCTGAGCGCGCCTGGCGGGAAGCCGGTCTCCATGTACTCCAGCCCGCGCGCGGACTCCGTGCCGCTCGGCAGCTGCGCGTTCTGGTCGTAGTCGGTCTTGAAGCCCAGCATGCCGAGCGCCAGCACGACCATCACACCGCCGGACACAAGGGCCACCACGCCAGGGCGGCGGCCGGTGAACTTGCCGAGCCGCTGGAACGTCGTGCCCTTCGGCGTGCGCTGCCAGGACTTCGACGGCCAGAACACCTTGGTGCCGACCAACGACACCACTGCCGGGATGAGCGTGACCGCGGCGATGGCCATCAGCGCGACCGCGATCGACAGGCCGGGGCCGAAGCTCGTGAACGCGCCGAACACCGCCAGTAGCAGCGCCATGAACGCGATGATGATGGCGGCGGCCGCGGACGCGATGACCTCGCCGACTCGGGCGACGGCGGCGATCAGCGCGGTCTTCGGGTCGTCGCCGGCACGCAGTCGTTCGCGGTAGCGGAACAGCAGGAAGACGATGTAGTCCGTGCCGACGCCGAACAACACGATCGTCATCACGATCTGCACCGACTGGTCGACCTGGAAGTTGAACGCCTGCGCCAGCCACGCGACCAACCCCGGCGCGATGGAGCTGACCAGGCCGACGGTGACGATCGGCAGCACCGCGGCGACCGGGCTGCGGTAGATCAGCAGCAACAGACCGATGATCAGGATGATCGTGGCAGCGCCGACGATCACGAACGCGGTGTTGAACGCGTCGGCGTTGTCCGCGTACATCGCGACGTCGCCGGTGACCGCGTACTCCAGGCCGGAGCCCTTCAGGCCGCTGCTGGACTGGTCACGGATCTTCTTGATCGCGTCGACGAGCTTGGGGTCGTCACCGATCCCGTCCAACCCGACGGTGACCAGTTGGACCTTCTTGTTGGGTGACAGGAACTGCTTGCCCGTCAGCACGTTCGTGACGCGCTCGATGCGCGCGCCCTCGATCTTCGTGCCGAGGTCGCCGATCGCGGTCTCGTCCCCGCCGGTCAGGACCTGGCCGTCCTGCCGCTTGACCACGATCGTCGCGCTCGAGTCGTTCTTCTTGGCGAACGCCTGCTCCGCCAGCTTGTTGGCCTGCATGGACTCGTAGTCCGACGGCAGGAAGTTGGCCTGGTCGCTGGTCGTGACGTCGGACAGCGAGGGGGCCAACGCCACGATCGCGATCGTGACCAGGACCCAGCCCGCGATCACCTTCCACGGATTGTGGACGACCAGTCTGCCCAGTCGTTCGAACATCTTTCCTCCCCCTGTGAGATGGCGCGCCTGAGTCTACCTGCCGCACGGTAGGTGAGATCGAATGAGGGTGTCAGCTGGCGGAACGCTAACGTGGGTGGGCTGAGAAACTGCTGAGGAGGACGCGGATGGACGGGGACACCCGCGAGACGATTCGTGCGGTAGCCCTGGAGCTGTTCTCGACCAAGGGGTTCGAGCAGACAAGCCTGCGGGAGATCGCGGAACGTGTCGGCTTGACGAAGGCGTCGCTGTACTACCACTACTCGTCGAAGCAGGCCCTGCTCGTGGCGGTCGTCGAGCCGGTGATCACGGGTTGGCGTGCCATCGCCGCCGACACGGAGTCACTCGAGCACACGCCGGCCACCGTGCGGCAGGTCGTGGAGCGCTGCCTCGACGTGCTGCTGCGCAACCGGGCGGTCGCCGGGGTCTTCCAACGCGACCCCGCGGGAGTGGCCGTGGTGGCGCGGTCGCTGTGGGAGGACTCGCTGACGCTCGGCCGCCAGCTGGTCACGTGGCTGGCGGGCCCGACGCCCACCGCGGCAGACCGCCTGCGTGCCGTCGCCGCGATGGAGGTGCTCGGCGCGGTGCTGGCCTCGGGGACCTACCACCCGGACGACGACTTCACCGACGAGGACCTGCGTGCCGTGCTGCTGCAGGCGGCCGTGGACGTGCTCCGGTTACCGAATGAACCCGCGAAGTCCGAAATGCGTAACGTCGGGTGACCCTGTTCCCCACGAATAGGACTATTCGATGTTTCGACGCGTTGGTGTAGCACTGGCCGCCCTGCTCGTCCTCTCACCCGCCGTAGCGGCCGCGTCCCCGGCATTACCGGCCACGATCGACCTGCCACCGGGCTTCCGCCCGGAGGGCATCGCGATCGGCGCCGCCCCCGTCGCCTTCCTCGGCTCACTGGCCGACGGCGACATCTACCGAGTCGACCTGAAGACCGGCGCCGGCAAGGTCATCAGTGAGGGCCCCGGCACTCCGTCGGTCGGCATGAAGCTGGACGGCCGCGGCAGGCTCTTCGTGTCCGGCGGTGCGGCCGGCGACGCGCGGGTGATCGACACCCGCACGGGCGAGGTGCTGGAGAGCCATCAGCTGGCGACCGGCACGACGTTCATCAACGACGTGGCGCTGGTAGCCGGCTCGGCGTGGTTCACCGACTCGAACAACCCGGTGCTGTACCGCCTACGGCACGGCACGGTGACCAACGTCCCCATCACGGGTGACTTCGTCTACGGCGAAGGCTTCAACGCGAACGGCATTGCCCCGACCCCGGACGGCAAAGCGCTGCTCGTGGTGCAGTCGAACACGGGCAAACTGTTCCGTGTCGACTTCACGGGCGTCTCCCGACAGGTGGCGCTGGACTACACGCTGACGAACGGCGACGGCCTGTTGACGTCGGGCCGAACCCTGTACGCGGTGCAGAACCAGCTGAACACGGTGGCGGTGCTCGAACTGAACCGAGCCGGCACGGCCGCGACGCTGGAGACGACGGTGACGGACCCGAGGTTCGACGTGCCGACGACAGTGGCGACCTTCGCGCACCGTCTGTACCTGCCGAACGCCCGCTTCACCACGACCCCGACGCCCACCACGGAGTACCAGGTGGTGGCGATCCCGAGGCCGTGAAGCTGCCCCGGGCCACACGATCGTGTGGCCCGGGGAGCCGTCCGGCGGGTGGCGGAAGTCCCAGCAGGCATGGACGACGACCAGGAGACCGACGAGTTCATGAGACGCCTGGTCGCCGCCGCGCCGGGGCTCTCCGAGGAGCAGATCGAGA
>Ga0307512_10008075_pt1 | contig 10310 bp, 8 predicted proteins | sample 14_EM_MG_FD_200267 | JGI IMG/M metagenome (GOLD analysis project Ga0307512, IMG submission 200267) | Populus trichocarpa ectomycorrhiza microbial communities from riparian zone in the Pacific Northwest, United States - 14_EM | ecosystem: Host-associated > Plants > Roots > Unclassified | place... | reverse complement strand
GCGCCCTGATGCGCGCAAGGCGACCGGGCGGCCACCATTAATACACCACCTCATGAAGGAGAAACAATGGAAAGCGTGTACGGCTCGATGCGCCAGCGTGGGCTCGTCCGGCCCCAGCGGGGACGGATGCTCGGCGGGGTCGTCGCCGGGCTGGCTCAGCGCTTCGGTCTCGACCCCTGGCTCGCCCGGCTGCTGTTCGTGCTGGTGCTGCTGATCATCCCGGGCAGCCAGCTACTGATCTACCCGCTGCTGTGGATCCTGATGCCCGCCGAGGAAAACGTCGTCAGCCCCGTCTGACCCACGCCGAGGGCACCCGCGTCGCCGGGTGCCCTCGGCGGTCGCCCGCCGGCTACTCCGCTCGGCCCGTCACGGGTGGACCTGTGACCCGACGCCGAGGTCGAGGCGGATCGACTCGAGGATGATGAACGTGGTGCTGGCCGTGTAGACGTCGGCGGCGGCGAGGACACCGGTGTACTTCTGGATGACCGGCGTGGCCGCGTAGTCGACCTGCGCGTCCTGGTAGGTCTTGACCGCGGCCCAGCTGTTGTTGCCGTACTTGGTGAAGAACGGTGTCGGGTCGACCGCCACCAGGGCCTTCTTGACCCCGTCGACGATGTCGTTGACGTACTCCTGGTAGACGACCATGTCGTCGCGGGTGCCGAGCCGGCCCATGTGGCCGCCGATGAAATGCTTCCACGGGTACGCCATGGCCTTGCCCGGGGCGGCGATGGAGCCGGGAACGTCCTCGTTGAGGTTGAAGCTGTCGAACGGCACCCAGCCGGGCAGGTTGACGTCGACCAGCATGAGCGTGTCGTGATCCGGGAAATGGATGTAGGTGTTGTCCGGGGTGTGGTTGGTGCCGTGCCACGCCAGGTCGATCCGCTCGCCGCCGACCCGCAGCGCGTGCCGGGTCTCGAAGGTGACATCGGGCAGCGGACGCGTCGGGTCGTTGTCGCGGGCCAGCAGCTTCTTGGTCTCGGCGTGACCCACCCGCACCACGCGCCGGCCGAACAGCGACGAGGCACCGAGGTGGTCGGCGTGGTGATGCGAGTAGACGATGTGGGTCACCTTGTTCGACACGCCGTTGGCGGACGCGATCTCGTTGATGGCGCGCTGCAGGTTGTTCCCGATGGACGGCGGCGCGTCGAACAGCACCACGCCCTCCTTGGTGGTCAGGAACGCGGCCTGGTAGGTGCCGTCGGTGACCCAGTACAGGTTCCTCTTCACTCGCCCGACGTAGTAGCCCTGCGCGTTGACGGCCGGGCCCAGCGCGGACGGCGGGATCGGCGCGTAGTCGGGCAGCGAGTCGTCGGCGAACGCCGGCTCGGCCAGGGCGGCGCCGCCCAGGGAGGCGATCGCGGGGACGGCGGCGAGCGCGGCACCCCGAGCGAGGAACGAGCGGCGGTTGGTGGCTTCGGAGAGTGACATGGTCGTCCTTCCAGACGTACGCGGGGAAGTGGGTCTTTCTCAGGGGCCGTAGCAGGGCACGATTGCGCGGCTGACCGGCGCGGTGGCATTGACCGGGCGACTCGACGAAGGCATGCTCGCCTCTCCTTGGCAGGTGTACTGGTCAGGGCCTGTTCAGGCTTCCCGCAGGGGCGGTGAGGGGGCGTCGCCGGATTCCGGTGATCTGCCGGCGTCCGGCCTCGGGTTAGGCTGGCCGAGTGCCGGAGGGGGTGGCGCAATGACGGATATTTCGGACGCGGCGGCCCAGCCGGCGGGTACGGCCCGGCCCGGGCTGATCGATCGTCACGACCTGATGGCCGCGCTCGACCACGCGGTCGGCAAACGGGTGACGATCATCTCGGCGCCGGCCGGCAGCGGAAAGACGTCGCTGCTGCGCGCATGGGCCGACCGGCGGGGCGACGACCGCCGGATCGCCTTCCTGTCCGTGAAACCGGGCCAGCACGACGCGCAGCTGTTCTGGCTTGCCCTGCTGGGTGCGGTCCGCGCGGCGACCGGCGGCGCCGAGCCGCCACCCGCGGCGCCCGGCCTGGACGGCGCGGTGATGGTGGCGAAGGTGCTGGCCGAGCTCGCGGCCGCCGGCCCGGCCGTCCTGATCATCGACGACCTGCACGAGCTGACCTCCGACGAGGCCACCGCGCAGCTCACCGGGCTGCTGACCAGCCTGCCGCCCGGCGTCCACGCGATCGTGGCCACCCGCCACGACCCGCCGCTGCGCCTGCACCAGCTGCGGCTCGCCGGGGAACTGGCCGAGATCCGCGCCGCGCAGCTGCGTTTCACCCCGGCCGAGACCAGCGAACTGCTGACCGCCGCCGGGATCACGCTGCCCGCCTCGGTCACGGCCACGCTGCACCAGCGGACCGAGGGCTGGGCGGCCGGGCTGCGGCTGGCGGCCCTGTCACTGGCCCGGAACCCGCATCCCGAACGGTTCGTGGCCGAGTTCTCCGGCAGCGAGCGTACGGTCGCCGAATACCTGACGGCCGAGATGCTGGACCGGCAGCCGCCCGAGGTGAAGCGCGTGCTGCTGCGTACCTCCCTGCTGGATCGGGTCAACGGCGAGCTGGCCGACCTGCTCACCGGCGCCGGCGGATCGGAACGGATCCTGCTGGACCTGGAGGACGCCAACGCGTTCGTGGTGTCGCTCGATCCCGGACGCACCTTGTTCCGATACCACCGGATGTTCAGCGGCCTGCTGCGCCTGGAGTTGCGCCGCACGCATTCTGCGGACATCCCGCAACTGCACCGGCTCGCCGCGCGCTGGCTCGCCGAGCACGGCCACATCACCGGCGCCATCTGCCAGCTGCAGGCGGCCGGCGACTGGACCGAGGCGGCCCGGTTACTCACCGACCACGCCATCAGCCTCACCCTCGACGGCCAGGCCGGGAACGTGGCGGCACTGCTGGGTTCCTTCCCCGCCCGGACCGCCGAGGATTTCCCGGGGCTCGCCCTGGTACACGCGATCGCCGACCTCGACCAGCATCTGCTCGACCAGGCCGACGCGCACCTGGAGGTGGTCCGGGCGTACGCCGCGACGACACCGCCCGACCGGCAGCACCGGCTGCGGATGGCCGTCGCGTCGCTGGGCTTGCTGTCGGCCCGGCTGCGCGGGCACCTAGACGGCGTGTTCGAGCAGGTGGACGCGCTGCCGTCGGCACCAGTCGGCCAATCCACCGCCGACATCGCCCTCGGCAGCGACCTGCGAGCTCTCGCGCTGCTGAACCTCGGCGTCACCGAGGCGTGGTCGCTGCGGCTGGCCGACAGCGAACGGCACCTGCTGGCGGGCGCCGCCCTCGCCCGCGACATCGGCCGGCCGTACCTGGAGGTGGCCTGCCTCGCCCACCTGGGCTTCGCCACCAACGTCCGCTCCTACGCCCTGGCCCGGCGGCACTGCGAGGACGCCATCGCGCTCGCCGCCCGGCACGGCTGGGAGGCCGAGCCGGTGATCGCCCCCGCGCAGGCAACCCTCGCCGGGATCCTCATCTGGACGGGCGAGTTCGACCACGGCGAGCGGTGGCTGGACCGGGCCCGGCGGGCGACCCGGGGCGCGGGCGAGCCCGGCATCCGGATGCTCGTCCACCTGGTCTCGGCGACCCTCCCGGCCGCGCGGGGCCGGCACCGCGAGGCGCTGGCCGCGTTCACCGCCGCCGGTCAGGTGCAATCGCTCATGCTCGGGGAGCCCGCGTTCGCCCTGAAGGTCACCGCCTGGACGATCGCCACCCAGGCCCGCCTCGGCGAGCTCGAGCAGGCGCGGGCCGCGCTGGCCGCGCTCGACGACCGGCGGGCCGCCACCGACGAGATCCGCAACGCCGCCGCGGTGCTCTGCCTCGCCGAGAAGGACCCGGCCGGGGCCCGCCGGGAGCTGCGATCCGTCGTCAATCACGGCGCCTCGACCAGCCCCGACGCCGTCCTGGTCGAGGCGCACCTGCTGGACGCGCTCGCCTGCCGGGACCTGGGCGACGAGCGCGCGGCGCGGGCCGCCGTCGAGCGGGCGCTGCAACTGTCTGAACCGGACCGGCTGATCCTGCCGTTCGCGATGACCGGCGCATGGGAGCTGCTGACGACCCTGCCACCGCAGGGTACGTCGCATGCCGCGCTGGTCGCCGACATCCTCGACGCGGTCCACGGCGGAGCGCCCGCCGCCGCGGCCGGACCGGCCGAACAGCTCAGCCCCAGCGAACTGCGCGTGTTGCGCTACCTGCCGACCAACCTCACCCGGCCGGAGATCGCCGGGGAGCTGTCGGTCTCGCTGAACACGGTCAACACCCATATCCGCCGGATCTACGCGAAGCTTGGCGCCACCGACCGGTCCTCGGCCGTGCAGCGCGGGCGCGATCTGCGACTGCTGTCCGCCGGCCGAGGCTGAACCCGTATCGCCTATACGTACGGTCGGCTGGCCATACGGCAACACCCGATAATCGTCAGCCGCCGGGACGTCGTGATACCCCGCATTCCCCTTGACGTTGCCGAGGAATGGTCGAAGGCCAACCCCGACGTGCGTATCGCTACGGCCTATTGGCGGTAGGTCTCCAGGAAACGGCGTAGGCGCGTGATGGCGTCGTCCAGCACGTCGACCGGGGCGAGGTAGACCATGCGCAGATGGTCCGGGGTCGGCAGGTTGAAGCCGGTACCGTGCGACAGCAGCAGCAACTGCTGCTCCAGCAGATCGATGATCAGCTGCTGGTCGTCGCGGATCTTGTGCACCTCGGGGTCCAGCCGGGCGAAAAGATACAGCGCGCCGGCCGGCCGTACGCAGTCCACGCCGGGGATCTCGTTGAGCTTCTGCCAGGCGTGCGTGCGCTGCTCGTAGAGCCGGCCGCCGGGACGGATCAGCAGGTTGATGCTCTGGAAGCCGCCGAGCGCGGTCTGCACCGCGTGCTGGGCCGGCACATTCGGGCAGAGCCGCATGTTGGCGAGCAGTTGCAGGCCCTCGAGGTAGTCGCTGGCGTGCGTGGTCGGCCCGCTGATCGCCATCCAGCCCGAGCGGAAACCGGCCGCCCGGTACGTCTTGGACAGCCCGCTCATCGTGAGCACCAGCAGGTCGGGGGCGAGCGCCGCCGCGCACTGGTGCACGGCTCCGTCGTACAGAATCTTGTCGTAGATCTCGTCGGTCAGGACGAGCAGATCGTTGCGCCGGGCGATCTCCAGCATCCCGAGCAGGGTTTCCCGGGAGTAGACGGCGCCGGTCGGATTGTTCGGGTTGACGATCACCATGGCCCGGGTGCGCGGGGTGACCTGCGCGGCGAGATGCTCAAGGTCGGGCGCCCAATCCTCGGACTCGACGCAGCGGTAGTGCACGGCCCGGCCGCCGCAAAGCGTCACCGCGCCCGTCCAGAGCGGGTAGTCGGGGCTGGGCACGAGCACCTCGTCGCCCGTGTTCAGCAGCGCCTGCAGGGCCATCACGATCAGCTCGGAGACGCCGTTGCCGAGGAAAACGTCGTCGGGCTGCACATCCACCACGCCGAGGGTCTGGTAGTACTGCGCGACCGCAACCCGAGCCGAGTAGATGCCGCGGGCGTCGCTGTAGCCCTCGGCGTCGGTCAGGTTGTGCACCACGTCGGCGACCATCGGCTCGGGTGCGTTCAGCCCCCAGGGCGCCGGGTTGCCCAGGTTCAGCTTGAGGATGCGGTGCCCGGCCGCCTCCAACTCCTGCGCCCGGCGCAGCACCGGACCACGAATGTCATACCGGACGTCTTTGAGTCTGTTCGCCTGCGCCACCATGACCACCAGCCTAAGGGGCGCCGAAACACCATCGCGGTCGCGTACTTGTGCCGGGTGTCACCGCCCGCAAGCATCGGTGACCTTGCGGCGGGGGAGCCGCTCGCCACGGCCATGGAGGAATGCTTTGCACGCCGATCCGATCCAGGTAGCGACCGCCGGGGATCTCGCCCAACTGCTGGCCGGAGTCCCCGCCGACACCCCGCTACGGGTCACCGAGCACCTCCGGGTCGATCCACGCCTCAACTATGCGAACGGCGACGACGAGACGGTCGCCGCGGTCACCGCCATCCCGCTGCCCGGCACGGAACCCGGCGGGCAGCGGGTGGAACTCGGCGCCTACGTCGTGCCGCGCGGCGGCCAGGTGCCGGCCGACACGGTCGCCTTCGGTCCGTACGAGCGGGTGGTCGAGGCCCTGCTGAACGGTGACGGCGCCGGCATGCTCGAGGGGTGCCGTGAGCTGGTCGACGACATCGCGGGGTGGCTGGCCAAGGCCGATGTCACCCTGCTGGAATTGGCGGGCGACGACCACGACCTGCAGGACCAGCTGGAACGGGAAGCGGAATGGCTGGTCGCGGTGCGCGACCGGCTGGGCCTGCTGCAATCCCGCTTCGTGGCCCTGCAAGAACGCCAGAACGGGTAGCGGGCGGTCAGCGGATGTCCCGGAGCGTCCCGGAGATCGTCCGGCAGAGCGGACGGGACGACGCGGCGCCGACCGGCCGACCGGCCCGCCGACCCGACGGCGGACGCACCGAACACACCCGCGCCGGCGACGAACGATCTACGGGCGGCGCGTCATCTTGCAGAGGCGCAATGTGCTTTCGAGGCACAGGCTTCTGCTTCTGATGCGGTGATGCGCTCATCCGTGAGCCTGCCGTCGTCATCAGCATCACTTGCGAAGTCAGTGGGGGATCTCGTCGATCAATTCGCGAGCGCCTTTGCGTAGGAGCGATAGGGCCGCTGCCGTGCCGAGTGCGGTTGCGTCGAAGTCCGACTCGTAGGCATCCAAGACCCGTTTGCCGTCCGGGGAGAAGACCCGCGCCCGCAGCGACAAGCGCCCGTCGCCTTCGTCAGCAGCGTAGCCGGCGATCGGACTGTTGCAGTGCCCTTGGAGAACGTGAAGCAGCATTCGCTCGGCGGTGATCCGACGCCAGGTTTGCGGGTCGCCGAGCGGGGACACCGCGTCGATGGTCGACGTGTCGTCCTCGCGGCATTGCAGGCCGAGGACCCCGGCGCCGATCGGCGGGCACATGACCTCGACGGGCAGGATCTCGGTGATGCGGTCGGCGTGCTCGATGCGCTCCAGCCCGGACACGGCCAGCAGAAGAGCATCGGCTTCGCCCGCGTCGAGCTTGGCCAGCCTCGTGTTGGCGTTGCCCCGGATCGGCACGGTCTCCAGGTGCGGATAGGCCCGAGCGAGCTGGGCGATCCGGCGAACCGCTGAGGTGCCTATCCGGGTGCCGGCGGGAAGGTCGGCAAGGCGGAGGCCGTTGGGGTGGACCAGCGCGTCGCGGATGTCGTCGCGGGCCAGATACGCAGCGAACACCGTTCCCGCCGGGACCGGCCTGTCGCCCGGCACGTCCTTCATACAGTGCACCGCTAGGTCGCAGCGTCCGTCGGTCAGAGCTGCGTCGAGCTCCTTGGTGAACGCGCCGCCCTTGCCGCCGAGAGCCGCCAGGGGCCCGGCCCACCGGTCTCCGCTGGTGGTGAAGGGAACGACCTCGGTCACGAGGTCGGGCCAGTGCACGGCGAGTTCCGCCCGGACCCGTTCAACCTGCGCGAGGGCCATTGGCGAGGATCGGGTGCCGATACGGATCAGCGGTGTGTCGGACATCGGTTCAGGGTAGGCGCTTACACGCGGGCGCCGATGACCAGCCCGGAAGACCACGCCATCGTGACCGTCCGGAGTTCGGTTGCCCTCGGCAGCCGCTCGAGGAAGGCGTCCTTGCCCCGATGAGCCTTCGGCTCGGAAAACCGCACGTAGACCCGGAATCAATACAGATTGCGATCGAGCCCGCGGAGCGTCCGACAGTTAGGCTGCGCGAATGCGGCCGAGTATCAGAGGAAGCTGACGTTTTGGGCGAGGGCTAGGGTGCCGGAGTAGTTGACTGTGTTGGTTGCTCGGCGCATGTAGGCGCGCCAGGCGTCTGAGCCCGATTCGCGGCCGCCGCCGGTTTCTTTTTCGCCGCCGAAGGCTCCGCCGATTTCTGCGCCCGAGGTGCCGATGTTGACGTTCGCGATGCCGCAGTCGGAGCCGTCGGCCGCGAGGAAACGTTCGGCTTCCTGCTGGTCGCGGGTGAAGATCGAGGACGACAGGCCCTGGGGTACGTCGTTGTGCAGCGCGATTGCTTCGTCGAGGGTGCGGTAGGTCAGCACGTACGCGATCGGGGCGAAGGTTTCCGCGCGGACAATTTCGGTTTGCGCGGGCATCCGGATGATCGCCGGTTCGGCGTAGGTGGCTGCCGGTGCCGCGTCGGTGAGGCGGCGCTGGCCACCGACGATTACCTTGCCGCCCTGGGCTTGTGCCTGGTCTATCGCCTGGCGCATGCGCTCGTACGCGGTCTCGGTGATCAGTGGGCCGACCAGGGTGCCGTCGTCGAAGGGGTTGCCGATCGGCAGGCGGTGGTAGGCGGCGGCGAGGCGATCGACCAGCTCGTCGGCGATCTCCTCGTGCGCGATTATTCGGCGCAGCGTGGTGCACCGTTGTCCGGCGGTGCCGGCGGCGGCGAAGACGATGGCTTGCAATGCCAGGTCGAGGTCGGCGGAGGCGGTGACGATGCTGGCGTTGTTTCCGCCCAGCTCGAGCAGCACCCGGCCGAAGCGGGCCGCGACCCGGGGGCTCACGGCGCGGCCCATCGCGGTGGAACCGGTGGCGCTGACCAGGGCCACTCGGGGGTCGTCGACCAGGGTCTCGCCTAGGTGCCGGTCACCCAGCAGCAGCCGGTGCACCTCCGGTGGCACGCCGGCCTCGCCGGCCGCGCGTTCGAGTAGCCGGGCGGTGGCCAGGGAGACGAGCGGGGTGAGCTCGGACGGCTTCCACACCACGGTGTCTCCGCAGACCAGGGCGATGGCCGTGTTCCATGCCCAGACGGCGGCGGGGAAGTTGAACGCGGAGATGACGCCGACGACGCCGAGCGGATGCCACGTTTCGGCCAGGCGGTGGCCGGGTCGTTCCGAGGCGATGGTGCGGCCGTACAGCTGGCGGGAGAGCCCGCAGGCGAAATCGCAGATGTCGATCATCTCTTGCACTTCGCCGAGCGCCTCCGAGCGGATCTTGCCCACCTCGATGGTGATCAGCTCGGCCAGGTCGTTCTTGTGTCGGCGCAGCAGGTCGCCGAGCTGCCGCACCAACTCGCCGCGGGCCGGCGGCGGAACCGTGCGCCAGCTCTGGAAGGCGGCGGCGGCCGTGGCGATGGCCGCGTCGGCCTCGGCGGCGGTCGTCGCTCGGAGCTCGAACAGGGTTTCGCCGGTTATCGGGGTGCGGGCGGTGAGGTCCCCGCCTTCGACCAGGGGCACGCCGATGCTTTTCAGGCTGGCCGCGGCGACCTCCCGCAAGGACGATGTGCTCGGCAGAACAGCGGTCTCGCCCATGTGTGTCCCCTTCGCACCGGATTCGCCTTCCCGCACACCCTCTCATCCCGGCATCGATTCGGGTACGACAACCCCCGCGCTGTCCGCCGGTCCTGCCGCCCGGGGGACGGGGCAGGACCGGCGGGCCGCTCAGCGCAGGACCGGCGCCAACCGCCTCGAGACCTGCGTGCCCTGCAGGTCGACGTCCTTGTCGAGGTTCTGCGGCCGGGGATAGTGGGCCCGTATGTCGATCGCGATCCGGTAGCCGTAGCACCACAGGCCGGGCTGCGCCTGGTTCTTTTCGAGCTCGTAGGCCAGCCGGGCCGAGTAGTTCACCACGGACTTCGCACAGGCGCGGATGAACAGCGGTCCACTGCGCGGCTGTACGTTTGCCAGGATCCGGGCCAGGTCCGCGACCGTCCAGGTCCAGCCGCCCACCTCGTCGCCGATTTCTTTGTCGTTGCCGTGCCCGCTGAGGCAGATCGGCTCGGCCGGCGGCAATCCGTTGATCTGGTTGCGCAGCGCCGTGCTGGCGTCCTGCTGGGCGAGGCTCCGGGGAATGCCCCATACCGTGCCCCACGCGCCGCTGTTCGATTGCGGGTCCTGGGTCCAGTTGCGGATGTCCTGGTCCGCTGTCACCACGATGAGCATCGGGGGCTCCTCACCAGCCGGCCGGTACGGCGAGGCCGGACAGGTCGAGCATCGGCGCGGCGGCCACCCGGTCGGCGATCGAACCGCTGGGCGCGCGGCCCGGCGCCGGGGCCGGACGGTTGTCTCGGGGCGACGAGAGCAGCGGCACGTTGCGGATGTTCTTCGCGATCGCCTTGCCCAGCCTCTCCTCCACTGCCTGCTGGGCGGTGCTCTTGTAGAGGTTGAGGTCGAATTGCAGGGTCAGCCCGGCCGTGTAGACGTTGACGGATTCGTAGCGCGACGAGACGAACATCGTGCGCCAGTCGTCGATCTCCTCGGTGAACGTGTAGTAGCAGACGGCCCACTGGACGAAGCCGTCGGTGGACTTGACCACCGGGCCGGCCGAGAAGCCGCTGTCCTGAGTGGACTTC
>Ga0307512_10008074_pt1 | contig 10311 bp, 11 predicted proteins | sample 14_EM_MG_FD_200267 | JGI IMG/M metagenome (GOLD analysis project Ga0307512, IMG submission 200267) | Populus trichocarpa ectomycorrhiza microbial communities from riparian zone in the Pacific Northwest, United States - 14_EM | ecosystem: Host-associated > Plants > Roots > Unclassified | place... | reverse complement strand
AAAGACATTTAACACAGCAGAGCCCAGTACTAGTACTGTCGGCGCTTGTGCTTGTACGACACATTACATAATACATTTTCTGACGGACAGTTGTGCCGTGCCGGTAGATTGCCCGCTCAGTCACGGTCACGGAGCTGCTGTAGTGAGTACTAGTGACGCGCCGACCTGCAATGGATATCACATCACAAACGAGGAAAAGGTGCGCTTGTGTTTCTCTTCGCATTTTTAGCTTTCCAAGTCCTTACTGATAATTTGCAGGTCTCGCTCTCTGCTGACAGTGGTCCTCCCTCGATGCGGCCAAGGTCATACTCTCCCCGGCCTCCACCGCGTAGATCAGTGGACGCCCCGAGGGTAGAGGACGTCGACCCTGCTCGTAAAGCTGAGCGTGATCGCCAGCTCGCCGCACTCATGGCTGCCGTTGGAGTCGAAAAGGCGGAAGCCGAAATGGGCGAGGCGAAGGAGAAGGAGTTCGACGGAACGGCAGAATATGCCAAGTTGAAGGAAGGCCTTGGTGTATATCCTATCTGCTACACCAGCTTTCTTTTTAAAATAGTCCGCGGGCAGATATTTTCAAGTTCGACACAAATTACGTTGAAAACGAGGAAAAGTACAAGGCTATCAAGGTTGACGTCCTTGAGGAAGGCACATCCGATGATAAGTCAGGATCAGAGGAGAGCGATAGCGAGGATGATGACGAAGGCATGCTTGGAAGACTCGTACCTTACCTCCATCCCTATTGACGTATCTTTCAGCCGCTCCCGAAAAGGAGGGTATTGAAGACCATACCGAAACGAACCTGGTCAATCTACGCCGGGTCATTTATCTGACGATCATGAATGTTCTCAGCTACGAGGAAGCTGCCCACAAGTTGCTGAAAGTTCAGTTAAATGAGGATAAGGGGTATAGTTCTGTTATTTGCTTGTCCTCAGCGTTACTTACAGGGCATTGTAGATCGATGTAGTCAACATGGCCGTCGAGTGTTGTTCCCAAGAGCGTTCATATTCGACTTTCTATGGCCTCGTCAGCACACGTTTCTGCAAGCTCAACCGCATATGGAACGAGCCGTTTGACAAAGCTTTCAAGACAACTTACGACACAATTCATCTTCGTAACATTGCGCGTCTCTCCGGCCACCTCCTTGCAAATGATGCCACCTCTTGGACTGTTTTTTTCAGATGATCAAGATGAACGAGGATGATACGACGAGTTCAAGCCGGATCTTTGTCAAGATCATGATGCATGAAGTCACGAGAGCGTGGGTTAAGCTACTCTTAAAGAACGGTTTTCGGACCCCGAGATCAAGGCACTGTGTACTGGCATGTTCCGTTGGACAATCCAAAAAACACGCGCTTGTCCATCAATTACTTTACGACTATCGGACTTGATGCGCTTACCGAAAAGATGCGCGAGCATCTCGGCCCAGCGCTCAGCCTCTGGATTCAAGGTGGGTTGAGCCCGAGAACTGGGTTGCCGCCACGATGGAACAGGCCTCTTCTAGTGCGACCTGCCATAATGATAATGTCATGTCTTTCAGAACTCTTTATGACCTTGGATTGGCCTATTTGGGGTCAGTCATTTGATTTAACTAACCAGATGGTGGCTAAAGCGCTCGAGGCGTATCTAGCTATCAAGGAACGACTTTTGCCCAGATCTTTGGGAAGTGAACTGGAGCCGGACAGGAGCGCTGTAGTAAAACAGTGTTGTATGTATGATAGGTTGAATAGCAATGTCGAATGTCGAAAGCCGCCTTATCATTATCATATCTCGGATCAGTACTGTACACGCGTCCGCTGGCAGCGCGTCATCAGCAGAATGTAAGCCATACAAGTCGCCCAATCTCACCAGCACCAGCACCACATACAGTCACCGCACCGAACACACATTGCACGCTTATAAACAGAGAAATTGCTCACGATACTAACGCATCGTTGGGACTCTCGTCGTCCATGTCACGGCAATTGTTCCGAGCGGCACATTGAGTCTGGGTCACGATACCAGGCTGCGCGGGATACTTGGCGAGGCCGCGACCGGCTGGTGCGCCCTCGAGGGGGAATGTGCCGGTTGTGAGGAGATGTCGGACATTGATTCTGCCGATGCCCCGGATGGTCCAGAGGGCATCGCAGAGCTCAACTTGAGTTCGCCCGTCGATCCGGCGTACTCATTCGTCCTCCCAACGCTCGACTTTTCCGCTGCATCCTCGATCAAACAACTCCCTTCCGGTGTCGCATCCGACGTCTCTCAGAGCGACTTGGACGTGTTTTCCGATCTTGGCTATGCGACTGATGGAGATTCGAGCGGTGGCCCAGACTTCCGCTCATGGATTGAGCCTCGGGATGCCCTCCACTCGCACACCCAAGGCTGGGCAGGCCTGAGTTTCAGTTCCACATTCAGCCAACGATTGGAAGATGGTCCTCGGGAGGAGATGTTCTAAAGAGAAATTTTCCCCTTCTCGATTGGCATTACGCAGCACGACGCAAATTGCATCTCTTTTTTCTTTTTCCCGGTCATTGTCAGAAGTAGTTTAGCGAAATGATGCCAAATGATGCTGTAAACCCAATTCCACCTCCGACTTCGGAGAAGGCCGCAGAAAGTCATTGTGTGGTTCGCATCTCATTGACTGGATGCGCACTACGACTACGATCCCTGAACAGAACCCCAAGGTAAACAGCGATCGAGGGGACAAGTTTGGCGGCTTCCATCCTACAGAAGTAGCAGAGAAGACCACCAGAACGAGTTACACACGTCAGGAAGCACACAAAGCCTAGCCGGACAATACTCTGGGTATCGCCAGCCAAAGCTCGCTGCTTACTTAAAATACGTCGCTGGCAGTTCAGTGCAAATTCCAACTCTGAAGCTAGGACGTTGTTCCCACCGCCAGCCATCGGATGGGGAGACCAGTGTCTTTTTGAAAGGGGCAGCGGGGCCGCGGAAAACCGTACTTGATAGCCCAAGGTTATTCCCAAAAGCGAAGACTCGCCATCGGATAGGGCCAGACGATGTCCGACAAACAAAGTCGCTTCACTACTCGACCACAGCCGGGCCAGGCACTGACTAGATATGATCAGCGCAGCTCGATCATTGCTGCAATCCACACTACAGGTACCGATGATTCTTCAGAAGCCGAAGCAGAACGCTTGAACGAACCGGGATTACATTCGATGGCGAGTCCATGACGAGGACGGAGCGTCCGTCTCAGTCACGGTCAGTAGGGATTGGTCTGGTGGGCCCGGGGCCTGTTAGAAACGCGACAAAGTTCCAACCGCAGAGAAATCTATCTAGTCCAACTGATATACTCTTGCTTCATCAGCAGTCGAACAGCCTTCTGGTGGATCTGCGTCGTAACAACCGCTCCGGAGAGCTCGACTGTTCGTGTTCTGCCTAGCTAGATTCTGCCAGCGGTCCGTGGCCGCGGGGATTGTATTCTCTTCATAGTTATTTGCGTCGTTGAATTGCGGGCTCAACGTCTCTGCGATCCTACGAGAGAAGCGTCGCTACAAATTGCGCTTCGCAAAGGGCAACCTATTGCCGTTCTAGCCCAGATGGATGGCAGGCCGGTGAGATGCTCAACTGCACGGCTCCACGAGCATCACCTTTACCCTTTAATTATGTCCGCAGCGTCTGAGCAACTAACAGAGCGACGGTTCCTGGTTGTCCATCCTCGGACACCTTTGGTCGCCGCAATATGACGCCTTCGATGCTTGGGCCCTCGTGGCCTCGTCTAACTGACGGACGAATTTTTGGTCCCCACCTCTGGGGCCGCGGCGTAGCTCCAGCTGGCCCATATGCTACTAGTATTCCTCGAAATACAGGGCCTTCTAATCACTCACTTTCATTTTATTGTGCTGACTGGTAGGACCCCCTGTTGTCCCCGCAACGCGGCCCATTATTCAAGTTGTCGCCTGAGTGGCGGCATACTTGCCTTGTCCTAATTCTTTTTGGACCGAAACCGTATCGTCCCCGACTTAAAAGCACAGCCCGGACATTGCGAACCCCTCCAGGAGGTACTATAAACCCGCACAACCACCACACCCCTCGCAGTCGAGCACCGTTCTCGCCTTCGTAGTCTCCTCTCCCGCCTCCCCCCACTTGCAACAACCCCTCAACGATGTATAGGCTCAACTTAACGTCCCTTGCCCTCGTCTTCACCCTCACCCTGTCGGTGGTTTCCGCCTCCCCGCAGGGGCTGCAGGCGAAGATCAAGCGCAGTCCCGATATGCACAACCATGCAGCGCCAGACGTAGGCTCCGGGGGTCATTGAGGCCATGCAAAACGTAAGTGTTAACCTTCTATCCGCTTGTTGATTGCCATCGGCCAACCAAACTCCCAGGCCCCACCCCACCTGTGGAGAGTCACATTGGGGCAACAAGCATAAGCCGTCCAAGACGTAAGTATTGACCTACTATCCGCTTGTTGATTGCCACCGACCAACCAAACTCCTAGGCCCTGCCCCACCTCAACGATACCCTATTATCCTCCAACTTGACGAGCTTAGATCTTTTTTTTTTTGAATCCGTTACTGTGCACTTCTGGGAGCAGAGCCCGAGCTTAGATCTTACCCGGCGGGAGCCGCATAGACATTGGCAACCCATGGAAGATACTGTCCCTTACCCCCAAGTTGGCACTCCACCAAAAAACATAAAAGTTTCATCATTTTATCTTACACATCTGAGTTCTGGTACACCTTTGTCTGTGAAGTTGAATGAATGAAAACGATGCAGTATTTCCTGAGATACTGACATTTGCCATCGTCACGCCGACTCACGCAGACCATCGCTGCATCACTAGCAAGCTTTAAACTTGTGGCACACTTGGACAATTTTACTGTGGTAGACTTTCAAGTTTGAGCTACAGTACATTACATAACCGTATCATTGGTCCTTCGACAAGTGCAACAACATGCTATATTGTACTACCGGATGACATTGCCATACTTGCAAGTTAACCTCATAATGTCTATTGCGGGTCAAAGGCAAAAACAAGCAGATTTTTTTAGGTTCGTCGTCCCAAATACGCCGAATACAAGGGAATATACATGGAAATTACGTTAGACACTCTCAGTGACGGTTCCTTTGACTTTGACGACGCCAGGATCAAGGGAGAGCGATAGTGAGGACGATGATGAGGGTGCTCTTGGAGGACACACACTTTACCTCCCTGTATGTGTATTTTTCAGCAGTCCTCAAATGTTCCCTACTCCCCTCTCCTCGTTATGCAAAAGACGAAACGTCTCCGTCACATGACCTGCAGGGACGCGTCAAAATCTACTGAGACAACCGCAGGTGCTATTTAGGTATAAATTTATAAACTGAGAAAAAAACCAGGTTGTGTGGAATGGCTAAAAGTATCATAGAGAACAACAAGTGATATGTTACATATCTTGCTTTGTTTGTAAGTGCTCCAACAACTGCGTGATACTCTCGTGGCCTCGCGCCGACGCAACCTCAAAGGGAGTCTTTCCCTCACTATCCTGCAGATGGACACTCGCGCCATGCTCCAGTAATAGCCGAGCAGCTTTGGCACCGCCATATTTTGATGCTAGGTACAGCGGAGTCGCATTATCATTATCCTGTGCATCAATGTCCGCGCCATGTTCGAGTAAGCATCGTATGAGGTCTAAATATTGATCCAAGGAAGGGGTTTCGTCGTCCAAGCCGAACAAGACCCGGTGTAGTGGTGTCTGGCCCTTCCTGTTCCGTGCATGGATATTTCCGCCATGTTGGAGGATTGATCGTGCAGCCTTCACTCCTCCATGATATGAAGCCACATGCAACGCGGTGGACTGATTACCATCCGTTGCATTTGTGTCCGCACCATGCTCTAGCAAAAATTTCAGCACATCAAGGCCTCTGCCCTCAGGGGTGTTGTCCCAGATGGCTCTTGTTCGGATGAGCGGTGTATTGCCAAATCTGTCTCGTGCATTTATGTCCGCGTGGCGTTCAACCAGCGTGCGAGACACACCAAGGAACCCACGACGCGCTGCCAGGTGAAGTGGAGTCTGGTCGTCAGAGTCCCGAGCATCCACATCTACGCAGTGTTCGAGAAGTAACCGTGCGACATCGGCGTGTCCCCCCTCCAAGGCTGCATGTAATGGTGTCCCGAAATGACCTCTGACGTTCGCGTCCTCTGGATGCTTTGAAATGAGGTAACCCACCAAGCCGCGGTATCCACGTTCCGCAACATAGTGCAGGGGTGTCACTTTAGGCGGTGGCGGGTGCTCATAGTTAACACGGCTTTGGGACATCCAGAGCCATGCAGCGAAGTGGGGTTTGTCCGCATCCAGGAGATGACTGACCTCGTCTCGTATATGTGACAAAACGCCTTCGAACTCCGCATGGTCACCAAAGTGTTCGGCGGCATACTCGGCTAGGGGGAAGTTCTCGATGATGGCACTTTCCGTGTGGGTGTCGAATCGGAGTAAGATGGTGAGACAAGCTTGCGCCATGATCGTGGATGCAAGCTCGAGGGGAATATGATGATAACGGGAGGCATCCGCTTCCGATGTGGCCAGGCGATCTGAAGTTAAGAATTCTTTGACCGAGAAATGTGAAAATTGGACCACTCGGGAATCATCATTCTCGATGATGGCGATCAAACTGGAACAGGCAGAGAGAATGGCCTGTTCCTGGTCCTCCCATCGCAATGCCTCATTCAGTCTTGGAGTCCCATCCGATGTGCCGAAGTCAATGGCAAGAACTTCAGCTAGCTCCTCCACACGAAGTGGGCGAACGGCCACCGTAAGGCATTGCAGGAGCCGATGGGTATGTACTTTGTTTGACTTGGGAATTTCCTGCAGTATCCGCTCATATGTCGCGTCTAATGTTTCAGGTATTTCTGCGAGAATTCGGCGTACACTGGGTGGGAGACAGTGTCGCAGCGTTTCTAGCTGGCAAAATACCCAGCGAAACCTGAGTAAATGTATCAAAAAGTGGTTCTAAACATAAAACAACGTCCTTACATGCCATCAGCTCTCTCCGAGAGCACATCAATGACCACCTTCTTGTCCTCCTCCCGCCATTTTCGCATGGACATATCTGAATAAACCACAGCTTTCACATAGTCGACGATGTCTTTCTTTTGCCCACTCTGGTCGTGAAGAGATATCCGGTTAGATGTCAAAGGTTCGAAGGAGGTGCGGATGCCAATCTCTGGACGACTTGTAACGCATAGGTGCAGATTTGGAAGATTCAACTTGACGAGTTTATCGATAAGGGTCAGGACCTTGTCACGGGAGGAAGGTACCCCAGTCGTGTTGGGGCACTCATCGATGGCGTCAAGAAGAAGATAGACTGGGACGTCTCCCGAGGCCCTGAGCATGTCTTCGAGGTTTTTTGTGAGTGTGCGGTCACTGGGTTGTCGGGTGCCAAATTGGTGAGATGAATAGCAGCCCAAGAGAATATCGCAGAGATAATCGGCCTGATGGCTGAGTTGAATGAGTATAGAAGAAAGTAAAGCGCGGGAGTCCTGCTTTCCGGTATCCTTGAAATCAAAGAAGAAGTAGGCCATATAAGCTGATCCCGTGCCAGAGAAGCATTCTATGTCCTGGATGATCGATGAACTAGTCGATATTCAATAGCTGCGACTGAACCGAGATGCGTTGAGACGAACCTGAGAACACTCTTTCCCGAGCCGGCTATAAAGGCGAACGACCATCAGCCAGAGAGAGGGAATAGAGGACAGGAAACATACGTTTTCCATAAATCCACATGAATGAACTCGACGCCTTCCAATTCTTGAAGGTGTCGCTTTCGATGAACCATCGGGCGGTGCCTTCGTGGTGAGCATCACTTGCAGTGTTGTAATTTACAGATGGATCTGGAGGAGAGAGCCAGTTCCTGAGGTCATTTCGTACCTGTTTTACTGTGAGAGACGGTTAGCCTTCATGACCAATGAGGTGAGGCTATTGGAAGACAAACGCCTCTGATAGGCTACGTCGTCTGCGACTTGCTGGACCTTGTTGTCGACATCCTGCACCCTGTGGTCGACTCGTTGTACATGGTCACCAACACCCTGCACCTTATGATTAACGTCATGGGTGGCTTTCAAACCTTGTGCAGCCGCCATCCGAGCTTCCTCTTGGGTCAATCGATCCAGTCGTCCCAACGCATCCTCGATGTCTGTTTTCCCAACCAGATTTTTCACAAATTTTTCTAAACAACCATAAATCGAGGCCACGATTCGTGCCACAAGATATCAACTCACTCGTTCGGCCCTCCTTGATATCCTTTGTCGCGATCGCGAGGATTGAGAGTACCTCAATCATGATTTTCACGATTATGTCTGTCATCCCTGCTGTCGGTGGCACTTCGACATAGGTCTCAAGGCGTCGAAAAAAGTTTTCGATCCGTTCGAAAACGTTAATGAGTGCATCCTGACTAGCAGAAACGGCCTTGATCGCCTGAGAGAGTGGAGTGTTATAATAGTCGACGCAACAGAATCAAGATACTCACAGAGAGAAGAACGCCTATCCCGGTGAAGATCACTCCCGCAGGTGGGTATACCTGCATAACAACGAATATCAGATCTTGGGCAGATTAAACCCGAACATATTAATGCTGACCAGACTTATACCCCCGCCTACAGCTTCCGAAAGTGTATAGAGCACATTCACAGTTGGGTTGAGCCAGCTCGTCAATCTACCGTCAGCACTACTGGCGCTACGAGATCGGTCGATTTGTTCTCGTAGGATTGTAAGTACAGCATCGGGGGAATTGCAAGCGTGGAGTTCGGCGAGTAGCGGATGGGAGCGGAGATCTTTCTTGGTTTTCTTCCTGTACGCTTCCAAAGCATTGTCGAAGATGAATTGATAATTTGAGTTCGACGAGGTTGCAGTGGGCGTCTGGGACATGGCGTTCGTTGTCGTAGGATGATCGACGATCGTAGGAAATGACTTAAGGAAGAGACGGGTCAGGGCGAGGACTCCTGTGTCAAAGTGCACAAACACGTCGCGTCGCTAGGTGACCGATGCCGTGCCTATATGGATAACAGGCGCTCAGTGGCTCAGCTGTATATGATTTTATATGAGTTTACGGACAAGAATTTCAGCCGACACCAAGTGGTGTAAGGTTGGTGCGCAGCCATCCCAGACTATGCCACCAACATACGCGGGTACAGGTTCAACCAGCCAAACAAAATAGGATCATCATCCATCCCCTTCACCCCGTAACAATGTCCGATCGCCCTCCTTGGCCTTGCGCTCCCTCATCTCGCGGTACCGTCGGATCGCGTTCTCTCGCTCAACCTCCATCATGGCGCGCTGAGCCATCGAAAGTACCCCCGCCGCAGCACCCGCCTTGGCTTTCCCGCCCGACGACGACGAGCGCTTCGCCGCGCCGCGCGGGAGCTTCTTCAGCTCCGGCGGAGCCATCGCGACGTCGTTCAGACGGCGCGGCGCGGCGCTGGACACTGTCGCGAACTCCTTTGGCCGATCGTCGTCGTGGCGTGCGGTTGCGCTCGCCGGCGGCGGTGATGCGTCCTCCGCGTGGGGTTTGATAGAGGAGGAGGACGCTTTTGGAGGTTGTCGGGTTTTGTTGGCAGATGTGTTGGAGGAGGAAGCAGCTGAAGCCGCTGCTTTCCTTTCTTTTCGCTCCGTCGCGGCCGAAGCCCGCATTGCTGACTGCACCAGCGGGCGCATGTGGTCCTCGACTCTCCTAAATATCCAAAAAAAAAAACCCCCCGCAAACAAGACACAGTAGTGAGAAAGGGCTCTCAGATTCCAGGTTGATGAAGGATTGGGAGGAAAGAGGCGTACCGATTGAAATGCTTGAGTGATTCCCCGGGCTGGATCTCAATAGTAGTGCCGACTGGATAATCTTTTCCCTTCTCCAATGATTTACCACCCTTTCCAGCCTCACTCGCCAACGCGTTCGTGCGACGTTTCTTGGGTGGTGGGGGCTTCGATGCGCCGACATCGCCTTTCGCGTCCGCCTCGTCGATGAGCTGCCGCGCACGCTTCTGCCGATATTCAGCGCGGATCCTCGCCGCGTCCAGCACCCGCGCGGCGGACTTAGGGACGCCTTCGGTACTGATGCTAGTGCCACTAGAGGGGGCGAGATCTGCGCCTCTAGGCCAGTGAGTGGGAAGCTTGATGCTAGGTAGTGGGATCTGGTCTGTGCTGACCTTTCTTTCCTCTGTTGTTCGCGCACAGTGCGTTTTGCGCGTTTATGTGGCATCTGTGAACTCAAGGTTGGTGGGACCTGAGGCCTGAGGGATAAAAGTAGTTGGTAGTATTTCGTGATCAAAGTTTTTAGAAATTTCTCTCTATATTACATAATAACATAGCAATGGGGACTGTTTACCCAGCAGAGACTGTAT
>Ga0307512_10008072_pt1 | contig 10313 bp, 9 predicted proteins | sample 14_EM_MG_FD_200267 | JGI IMG/M metagenome (GOLD analysis project Ga0307512, IMG submission 200267) | Populus trichocarpa ectomycorrhiza microbial communities from riparian zone in the Pacific Northwest, United States - 14_EM | ecosystem: Host-associated > Plants > Roots > Unclassified | place... | reverse complement strand
TGCATACCCAATATCCAATATATTCTGTGGATTATCTAGCGGCGCAAGGAAACATTTGCCTTCCAAATAGTCCTTGATGCCTTGGTGAATACCGCCCAACCTACAGTGTGTTAGAATCGGCCATAGTCAGTTTTGATGCCAGTCGCGGGGCGTCCTCGCGGAGACGTGCCTCTCAACCTCAGCCTGATCGGTCTGTGATGTAGGCAATTCTTCAGCTCAAGGTGCAGAAATTGACATTTCAACTTCCCACCGTTCCTTGCCAGTAGGTGCCTTGGAAAGAACTCTTGGATTCGGTAGAGGCCATGGCTCTGTTCAATCGTGATATCTACTTATCACCATTTTCCCTTACCGTATTTGACGCCCAAGGCGCCAATTACGCAATTACGCAATCTGATCATTCGGTATACAGTATGGGCTGTGGCACCCAGTGTACAGGACCTTTCTCTCGACCTCTGCAAAATGTGGTGTTATGTCACAGTAAATAGTGTAGAAAGCATGAGAGCTACTAGTAAGGAATAAGTTCTGGGCACAATGTGCACTGGCAGGTTTAAACAAGAACTGGGGTACAACGTACAAAAATCAACCTAACTACAACTATATAGACAACTGTAGAATCTGGAATATCAAATATTCTAAGGAACAACTAATGTATACACCGATGTATGCCCCCTACGATACACAACGATGGTTTAGTTGTGCCTTATGAGTTGCTCATAAATCGCCAGATGCGAAATACAAGAAGTAGAAATTCCATCCGTCATGGTACATACACAGTGGTGCTACATGGACAACAAGCCCTAAGGCGCACGTAGATGGACTACCTAAAAACAAAAAAGAAAGTTTACCACGCAACGTGGAATACTAGTTGGACCTTGGTGAATCATAGGAAGGAGGGGGGACTTCGAAATCAAACGGATTTTCGTGCCCAAACGAAGTGCAGCGGCGCATCCACCCACCATTCTGACGTGCCGTATTGTTCCACACACTGCCTCTTCAGCTCGGGTGTATACCCGAGCGCGAGCATTCTAGGGTGGTGTGTCTCGGCAGCGAAACTGCGCCGGGTGGCCTCCGTGAATATCAACGACAGCACTATGAGTTTGGGGTCTACGACTCGTCCCTCTCGCTGCTGAAAGAAATTTTGCACAGCAGCGACAGCGGGGGTGGGCGAGTGATTGCCGACGGGGATGATGACCTCGTGGACATTTATCTCGCTGAACGAGCCAGTCTGTCGCAGCCAGGATTCCAAGTTCTCCCCGACCCGCGGGACCTGGCCGTTGGATTCCCAGTACTCGCACAATAATCTATATGACGTCTGAACAGCGGGCACATCCCCCTTAACATCGCCGGTGACCGACACATCTTCTACGAGGAGCCACCCGCCGGGCTTCACTAGCCGGGCGATGCGTTCTAGGACACGTTGCGGGTCCGGGAGCTGCCGTTGATCAATGTCTTTGGAAAAGGTGACGCGACGGGGCCCACTTGGGAACATACATGTAAGAGGAGGAACCGAACGTGAACCACATCGAAAGAACCCGGCTCCCATGGCAGAGGTTCAACCAGGATATCGACCTGCTGGAATTGAAAGTTGGAGGGGACGGGGCTACGGTGGGCATCGTGAGGTGAGAAAAAACTGGTAAGGAAAGACCATCAAGAGACCGGTGGGGACAAACCGAGACAGCATTGGACTGATATCTACTGCGGTCACTTGAGCGTTCGGGAATTTATCTGCGATGTCGATTGCCCTGTTATATCCAAACAGCAGACGCTCAATATGAGGACATCGTATCAGAGAGGAAGCGAACATGCCATATCCCTGAGCCGGACCTGTAATAAAGAAGGGGGGCATTAACAGTGTGTCGGCGTCACGGAGTGTACGCCACAAAAGTGTGAAGTAATGTAGAATACATACCCAACATCCAATATAGTTTGCGGGTTCTCTAGCGGTGCGAGGACGATTTTTCCATCGAGATAGGCCTTGGTACCTTGATGCATACCATCCAGCCTACAATATGTTAGAATCGGCCGTAGTCAGGTTTGATGCTCGTTACAGGTCGTCCTCACGGAGACGTGCCTCGCAACCTCGGCCTGGTCATTCTGTGACGTGAACGATTCTTCAGCTTGAGGTGGAGAAAATATTATTTCAAGTTTCCTACCGTTCCTTGCCAGTACGTGCTTGTAAAAGCACGCTGGGATTCGTTAGTACCAGTAGCCATAGCTTGGTGGGAACAAGTGCCACATCCTATATAGTTACCTTATTCACGTCTTACATGGTGGTGGATCCTCACGCGTCTTACGGGCCGCTGTCCCGCCAACCCCCAACACCTACTATCCCAGCGGAGTTGGCCAGAGTTTAACTCAGCTCAGCTTCTCTCGACAGCGACAGTAACACAGCACGCCCCGTGATCCCTACGCGCTGGCTCTTCAGCTCGGGCGTAAACCCAAGTGCCTCTAATCCATGGTGTTTCCCACTGGCAGTAGAGAAATCACGCCCAGCGACGTCCGTGAACCCCCACCCCAGCGCCCTGATTCTGGGGTCTAGCACCCGTCCATCCTACTGGTGAATGTGGCTTTGTGCAGTGGCCGCGTTGTCAGACAAGAGATTGCCCGTGGGGGCGATGGCTCCATGAACGTTGACCTCGCCGAACCAGCCAGTATGCCAGAGCCAGGACTCCAGTTTCTCACCGACCCGCAGGTCCTGACCGTTTCGATCCCCAGACTTGTACAACAATCCGTATGTCGTCCGAAGAGCGGGCGCGTGCCCCATTACTTCGTGGGTCAACTTCACCTAGGAGCCACCCGCCGGGCTTCACCAACCGAACATACGTGTATGAGGAGGAACCGGACGTGAGCCACATTGAAAGAACTCGGCTCCCATGACAGTGGACCAGTCAGGGTACCGAACTGCTGGAATTGAAATTTGGGGGGGACTGGACTATAGTGGGTGTTTGTAAGATGGGTGAAACATAGTAAGGAAGTTCCTTGAGAGATCAGTGGAGACGAACCGAGGCAACATTGGACTGATATCTACTGCAGTCACTCGGGCATCGGGGAATTTCTCTGCGATGTCAATCACCCTGTTGTATCAGAACGGTAGGACACTACATATTAGGACATCGCCGCGTCAGATAGGAAGAGAATGTGCCATGTCCTTGAGCCGGCCCTACAATAGGAAAGGTAAACATTGGTAGGGGTCAGCGCGGGGAGCGCTCTGTGATTCAGCTGTGGTCATAGCGTGGTGGAAACAACGACCGTCGGTGTCGACCCTTGACTCAAGTGGGATCAAAGGAATGATTCAATTGCTTCCTATGTTCAAGTGATTAAGTTAAAGTCATATTCCAAGCTTACGCGGTTTACGGAGACATTTCAATTGGCAGCCCGATAAGTTATCACGCACTTCCATTCCATTCTACACAATATCTAGTGGCTTACATGAATATTTTTGATAAAAATGGAACTGTGCAGTGAAATGAAGGAATGTCACTCTGACGCGTGCCAAGTCGGACACCGCTACCGCCACGGAGTTTACTTGCTCGGTAAAACAGGCAAACTGCACAGAAACACCAGAAACGCCCAGCGGACCAGGACAGAATCAAGGAGATCGGGTTAAGTTCAAGCAGATTTTCGTGCCCAAACAAAGTGCAGCGGCATATCCATCCGCCATTCTGCCGTTGCTGAATTGCTCCACGCACTGGCTCTGCAGCTCAGGCGTAGACCCAAGGGCAAGCATTCCACGGTCGGCGGAGAAATCACGCCAGGCGGCATCCGTGAATGTCAACCGCAGTGCTTTGGAGTTGGGATCTACTACTCGTCCCTCTTGCTGCTGAACGGGGTTTTGAGCTCCTGCAGCGCACCAGCGATTCCCAATGGGGGTGATGACCTCGTGAACGTTGACTGCCCTATTGCATCCGAACGGCAGGATGCTTGCGTATTAGAGCATAACCCCGGAGAGGAAGAGAACTTGCCATATCCCCGAGCCGGCCCTTCAAGAGGAAAGGAGGCTATCAGCTGTGGGCCAATGCGCCACGCTTGCAAATGCTTGGAGACGCCGAGTGTAAGTGGTTGTGGAGTGCGTACCCAAATGGTAAGCCAATGTCCAGTATAGTCTGTGGGTCATCCAGCGGTGCGACGAAAAATTTGCCGTCGAGACAGGTCTTGATGCCTGTGTGCATATTATCCAGCCTAAACTGTGTCAGAATCGGGGGTCGTCAGGTTTGCTGCCAGTCGCAGAGCATCCCCGTGGGGACATTCCTCTCAACTTCGGCCTGGTCGGCCTGTGAAGGGGATGATTCATCAGCTTAAGGGGCAGAACGTATTGTTCAAGCTGCCCACCTTTCCATGTCATTGTGCGAATCTGTATTGGCCATTGATTGTGGGAACAACGGCGGTAGGTGTCTGACTCAGGTGGGATCTTACAATGAGGCAATATTCAGTCGCTTCCGCGGTTAAGCGATTTACACATTCAATTGGCCGCGAAATTCACACACTCCTTCCATTCGAACGTTGCACGGTCTTCAAAGAAAGCAATACATTTCTACAGTATTGCCCTCAACAATTGCATAGAACAACGTCCAGGTCGACCCTCTGACGTATTGGTCGGCTATGGAAGGAACCCCCCCGAATAATGGATCATTGAGGCCAGAGAGAAGGCTCAGATGTCAGATCGAAGAGATCTCAACGCGGCCGTGTAAGTTAGACGCGCTGTCGCCCCGTCCCGTCAACGTAATCGTAATCGTGTTGCCCCTGAATACGACGGGAGCCGTTCGTCCTGGCCAGGTCCGCTCCCAACCATGCGACCGACATGATTGTCAACACGTCATATCGCTCCCCTCCCTCCACCGAAAACTCGTCGAACCAAAGTCCACCTCGACCCCGTTCACGCCCTCGAGGCCAATCGCATCGTACACGTTCGTGGTCGACGCGCGGCATGTAAATGCCTGACAAACGCGTTCGGCAACTTCGGCAAGCGGCGTCCATTGTGGGTTGAAGAACAGCGCGCCGGTGCCGAACTCGTATCCGCAACCGACGACGTCCCCCGGAGATACTCGCGAAAGCGCCGACGACGTGCAGTCCCGACCACCGTTGGCGTCCTCGAAGAACTTGCACAGATCGTCGAGGTGTAATGCGGCGCCGAGACGATTCGCTGAGATGGGTATGGCTTGCACGCAGCACGCCGTACTACCTACTGTACAGTAACACTGCACATCCGGATCTGTGTGTATGAAGCCCGTGATATAATTTACCTTGCAACATGGAATGCTATTGTGGTTGGAATAAAACAGTGGCCTATACGCATAATCGGGGGTTGGAAAACCAAAAATATTTTCGTGCCCAAACAAAGTACAATGCCATACCTATCCGCCATTCGGCCGTACACCCCAACAACCCACTTTCCTCAACAACTCATTGGACTTTCCAAGGCGGAACTTTGCCTCGTTATTAGTTGGCCTGTTGTTAGTGTCCCCCGGAACTCACATGCCCCATAAGTTCAAACTTGAGACCCTCTCCCAAGGGGTATGGGCTATGAGGGCTTCGACTGTACTGCCGTTTAGAAAAAAAGGATAATGCAGACCCTCATCATATCAACGCAAGAGGATCCCGCCGGGCCGATGTCCCGCCAACTCGCCAAGCATTTTTCACTCACCCTTTACGCTTCTCAGCCTTACCCTTACTGTATCGGCGACGACCCACGACCGCTCGGCGCTCTCTGCCCCAGCCTGAGCTACTGAGCACCTCCCTAGCGAATTCGCTACTCCAATCCCTCAAGGTGGTTCGAGCATATACGAGGACGAGGCAGATCCAAGAGCCAGGATGAGCCAAGTCCTTCCTTCGGAGCGACTCAGGCGAGTCCCTGGCAGGCTCGTCATACAATTGCTGATACTGACCATGCAAAAGCCAACGCAACAACACATCGGGAATCTAGAGTACAACCGACTCAGTTCTCAGCAACATTGCATTTCTCTTTATCTGTACGGGTCTGTCACGGTACGAATGTCCGCTACAATACGATTTACTTCACAACAGTCGAACCAAGACATAATACTGGCCTACACGCACATCGGGGGGAATGAAAAGATCAAACAGACTTCCGAGCACAAACAAAGTGCATTGACATATCCATCTGCCATTCTGACGTGCTGAATTGCTCGAGAAACTGGCTGTGCAGCTCGGGGGTGAACCCCATTGCGGCCATTCCAGGGTTATGTCCCTCTGCAGAAAAGATGCGCCGGGTTCCCTCCATGATTACCATCGCCAGCGCTCTGGCTTTGGGGTCTACCACTTGTTTCTCCTCCTGAGCTGAGTCTTGCGCAGCCCCCGCGGTAGCGGACGAGGAATTGCCGTAGGGGAGGATTACCTTGTGAACGTTGACCTCGCTGAACGAGCCAGTCTCTCGCAACCAGGGCTCCACTTTATCGCTGACCCGTGGTTCGTGGTTGGTATAGTCCCAGAACTTGCGCAACAACGCATGTGTTGCCCGGATGGCGGGTGCATCCCCCGTAACCTCACCAGTCGCCGTCATTTCTTCTACGAGCAGCCAGCCACCAGGCTTGACGAGCCTGATGATACGTTCCAGGACGCGTCGGGGGTTCGGGAGCTACGTACGTGATTAAATTTCTCATGACGACATTTGAAAAGGAGGGCAAAGCATCGGGAGATGCCCGCGAACGTACATGTACGAGGACGAACCGGAAGTGGATCACGTCGACAGAACCCGGTTCCCATGGCAATGGTTCGGCCAGGATATCGAGCTGCTGGAACTGAAAGTTCGAGGGGACTGGGCTATAGTAGGCATTGAGAAGTCTGGTAAGCAATTTCCCCCGGGAGACTACCGAGGATCACCGAGGACGAACCGAGGAACCATCGCATGGATATCTACTCCAGTCACTTGAGCATTGGGGAATTTCTGAGCAACCTCGATTGACCTATTGGATCCGACGGCATGATGCTTGCATATTAGAACATAATGCCAGAGAGGAAGAGAACTTGCCATATCCCCGAGCCTGCCCTTTAATAGGAACGGAGGCCATTAGAGACGCCAAGTGTAAGTGATTGTGGGGTGCGTACCCAATGTCCAGTATCGTCTGTGGGTCATCCAGCGGTGCGAGGAAAATTTTGCCGTCGAGATAGGTCTTGATGCCTTTGTGCATATCATCCAGCCTAAAATATGTCAAGATCGGGTGGAGTTAGGCTCGTTGCCAGTCGCAGAGGAGCACCCCCGCAGAGACATGCCTCTCAGCTTCGGCCGGGTCATCCTGTGAAGGGAATGAGGCTTCAGCTCAAGGGACATACAGTATCGTTTTTTTCAAGCTGCCCACCTTCCTACGCCAGTGGTCCGTGAGGGGATTCGACGTATCTGACTCTGTATTCATAGCTGTGGGAGGTTCCTGACTCAGTTGAGGTCGATCGCACGATGATGAGGCAATTTTCAATCCGCTTTCGCTTTCGATTTTATAATTTCAACTGGCCACTGACAAAGCGAATTCACACGCTCTTTCCATTCGAATGTTCAAAGAAAGCAATGCATTGCTATTGCCTTCTACAAATTGCGAAGGACAACGTCCAGGTCGACCACTACCGGGCGCATTAGTCGGCGATGGAGGGAACCCCGCGGAATAATGGATCATTAAGGTCAGTGGGAGGCTCAGATGCCGCGGGTGAGATCGATGAGATCTGTGAGACCCCAACGTGGCCAGTTCCCTCAACGTAACCCTGCCTCTGAATACGACGGGAGCCGTTCGTCCTGCCCAGGACCGCTCCCAACTTGAACCGTGCGACCGACATGATTGTCAACCCGCCACGTCACGTCGTTCCCCTCCCTCCACCGAAAGTTCACCTCGACCTCGTTCGTGCCCTCGAGGCTAATCGCGGCGTACACGTCGTGCTCGACGCGCGGCATGTGGACCCCGACAAATGCGTTCGGCGAGCGGCGTCCATTGTGGGTGAAGAAGAGCGCGCCGGTGCCGAACTCGTATCCGCAACCGACGACGTCCCCCAGATACTCGCGAAAGCGCCGATGACCTGCAATCCCGACCACCGTCGGCGTCCTCGAAGAACTTGCGCAGATCGTCGAGGTGTAATGCGGCGCTGAGACGATTCGCTAAGATGGGTATGGCTTGCACGCCGTACCTACTGTACAGTAGCACTGCACATCCGGATCTGTGTGTATGAAACCCGTGATACATTTTACTTCGCAACATGGAATGCTACTGTGGTTGGAATAAAACAGTGGCCTATACGCATAATCGGGGGTTGGAAAACCAAAAATATTTTCGTGCCCAAACAAAGTACAATGCCATATCAATCCGCCATTCAGTCGTACTGAACTTGGGCAATTCAGTGAATTCACGCGCTTTCCATTCAATTCTCAAAACTGAACTTGGACATGCTCCCAATCCCTCTGACCTCACCCATTTCTTGTACAATCCCCACAATATCTAGTGGCCTACATGAGTATTTTTGATCAAAATGGAAGTGTGCGGTGAAATGAACGAAAGTCACTCTGACGCGTGCCAAGTCGGACACTGCTACCGCCACGGTGTTTATTTGCTCGGTAAAACAGGCAAACTGTTATCAAAGTACTTTATCTTATCAGCTCCACAAATTAGTATGTATGCTAACATAGTGTGCAACACAGACGTTGGTGCAACGTATCAAGTACTGCCGATCCAAAATGTCTGCTACGAGATGCTCCGCCACACAGAAACACCAGAAACGCCCAGCGGACCAAGACAGAATCAAGGAGACATCGGGTCAAGTTTAAGCAGTTTTCGTGCCCAAACAAAGTGCAGCGGCATATCCATCCGCCATTCTGCCGTGCTGAATTGCTCCACGCACTGGCTCTGCAGCTCAGGCGTAGACCCAATTGAAAGCATTCCACGGTCGGCGGAGAAACTACGCCGGGTGGTATCCGTGAACGTCAACCCCAGTGCTTTGGATTTGGGATCGACCACTTGTTCCCCTTGCTGCTGAACCGGGTTTTGAGCTTCTGCGGCGCACCAGCGATTCCCAATGGGGATGATAACCTCGTGGACGTTGACTTCGCTGAACGAGTCTGCCTGTCGCAGCCACGACTCTAGTTTCTCGCCGATACGCGGAACCTGGCCATTGGATTCCCAGTGCTTGCACAACATCGAGTATGCCGCCCGAACAGCCGGCGCGTCCCCCTTGGCGTCGCTGGTCATCGTCACTTCTTCTGCGATGAACCAGCCTCCGGGCTTGACAAGTCGGATGATGCGCTCGAGAACGCGTTGTGGGTCCGGTAGCTGCGTGTGTGATTAAGTTCTCCGAATGATTTTCGAAAAGGCAAGGCGTGAGGATCTGTTGCGAACGTACGTGTATGAGGAGAAACCGGAGGTGAACTACATCGAAGGAACTAGGTTCCCATGGCAGTGGATCAGCTAGGATGTCGCAGCGCTGGAATTGAAAGTTGGAGGGGACTGGGCTATAGTGGATGTGGCGAAGTGGGCGAAAGCTGGTAAGGAATCTTGAAACCCCTCGAGATCACCAGGGACAAACCGAGGCAACATTGGGCCGATGTCTACTGCGGTCACCTGAGCATCGGGGAATTTCTCTGCGATGTCGATTGCCCTGTTGTATCCGAGTGGCAGGACACTGCGTATTAGGATATTGTGCCAGGGAGGAAGCAAACATACCATATCCCTGAGCCGGCCCTATAGTAGGGAAAGAGGACATAAGTAGCAGAGCATCAATATGTCATACATGGAGACCCCTGGCGTAAGGAACGTGGATTGCGTACCCAATGTCTAGTATGGTCTGTGGGTAATCAAGTGGTGCGAGGAAAAATTTGCCGTCGAGATAGGTCTTGATGCCTTGGTGCATGCGATCCAGTCTACGATTTGATAGAATCGGCCGTAGTCAGGTTCAATGCCAGTCATGGAGCGTCATCGCGGAGACATACCTCTCAATCTCGGCCTGGTCGGCCTGTGAAGGGAATGATTGTTCAGCTTAAGGGGCATAGAGTATCGTTCAAGCTGCCCACCGTTCCATGCCAGTAGGTGGTTGTGAAAGGGCTCTGCGTATCTGTATCGGTCATGTCTCGGTGGAAACAATGGCGGTGGATCCTTGACTCAGGGAAGGGTCATACAGTCATTGAAGGAATATCGGATCAGCAGCTAAACCATTTGAAGTGGTCGCCTGACAAATCCTTCAAGGGGAATCATTTCTCAAAACGCTATCCCAAGCTGTTGGTGACTTCAATAAAACAGCGCAATGTCTCACCCATTTCTTGGCACCAAAAATAATATACAGTAGCTTGCATTGATACCTTTCAAGTTTTTTTTTGAAAAAAATTAACT
>Ga0307512_10008070_pt1 | contig 10317 bp, 15 predicted proteins | sample 14_EM_MG_FD_200267 | JGI IMG/M metagenome (GOLD analysis project Ga0307512, IMG submission 200267) | Populus trichocarpa ectomycorrhiza microbial communities from riparian zone in the Pacific Northwest, United States - 14_EM | ecosystem: Host-associated > Plants > Roots > Unclassified | place... | reverse complement strand
AGCCGTGGGAAATATTTACTGAAAGAAGACGGTCGGCGCCACCCTGCCTCGCTGACTCCCGGCTTCGAGCTTGCTTCTCTGCGACAACCACCTTCGCTTCACGATGAACAACCCCTATTACCAGCAATACCAACAACAACAGCAGCAATCTCAAGATGTAAACCCATACCACCAGCCTTATCAAGGTCCGATGTACCCCATTGCTGGATCCTCTTCTGGCCACACTGCTCCCGTACCCTCCAATGCGTACGAATACGATGTCGGAATCCTCGCTCAGCAAAGTGTTTACGTGCCAGGAGCCATGATTGACAAGCGCGGCGGAGCGGGTGGTAAGCTTGCCAAGGGTGGCAAACGCACAACAGTCCTGAGGAAGGGTGCTGGGACTGTGTATGAAGACCAGACGTTGCTGGAGTGGAACCCAGGTGAGAATCGTGCGGAGTCATTATATCCGGGCTATATGCTAATCTTATATCCAGCTTGGTTCCGTTTGTTCGTTGGAGATTTGAGCAACGACGTTTCTGACGACGTGCTAGCGAACTCATTCAACAAGTACACCTCCTTTACTAAGGCTCGTGTGATCCGCGATCGGCTCAGTGGGAAGGTAAGATACTTTCAGGTGGTCTTTCAAGCTCTGGGACTCAAGAGACCTCTCACAGGCAAAGTACGGTTTTGTTGCTTTCTCGGATCCTGAGGACTTTTTGAAGGCCTGGAAGGAAATGGACGGTAAGCCCATATCATTACCGTGCACGCCCTGGTCCTTATGGCCACCTCACAGGCAAGTATGTTGGGAATCGCCCCGTTAAGCTAAGGAAGGCTGACAATCCTATCAATCCTGTGGAAATTGGCCATCGGAAAGCGCGTCAACTGGAGAAGGAATTGAAGAAAAACAGGAAGAAGCCATATTAATGGCGGATTCCCTCGTACACAAGGAGAGTGTCATGTCCCAACGTTGGCCACCTTCACGCTCACCAGCTGGATTCAACGTCATCTTTTTCAAACCTAGAATTTTTACTTCGCCAAGTCTTCGCGCCTTTGGGGGATTTCTGTGTCTCTCTCTACTTTCCTGTATTTCATACCACAACTTTTACAATATACATATCCATCATGCTTACCTTCAATCTATGATCGAGGTGGAAGGAAGCGTGGTAAACCGAGTCTCAACATCTACCGCGTCCTCCATCCTAACCAAGTGCCAGGCCACCGCCTAACATGGAGATTGATAAGCTGTTCAAGGTACACCTAACATCCGTATACTCTAAGGAGCTGCTGAACTGGATGTCCAGGCTCCAAAACTCCCGACCGGTGGCAACAAACGTCGGATGCCCGAGGCGCCCACTCCTGACATGATTAAAAGGATGAGAGTGGATGAGGAAGACACTGGGACGCATCGCTCTGATCCTTCTCCAAAATCCCGGAAAGCCACGGTAGAAGACGTGGATGAGGACGGAGATGAAAGGATGCAGGACGAAGAGTTTGCACCCGGAAATGACGCGGATTACTTCGTAGAGGAGGATGAGGAGGGCAGGTTCTTTGGCGGTGGATTGACGTCCGAACAGAAGGATATCTTAAATATCTTCGACCAAGCCGGGGGTGAAGGGGTGCGGGCTGATGTGAGTCCGGATGCTCGTCATTTACTCATTCTAATGTTCAAAGCTCATTTCTAGTTGTGTGCCTTAGGTGGAGGAGATGAACATCACTGGAATCCGTAAGCTCCTCTTGAGACTCGAACGGGCTGCGAACAAGAACCAGGACCAGAGGTCAAAGTACCCCGATGACCCAACAAAGTACGTCTCCTATGTTATCTCTCTTGGGCGTATGGTCACACAACATTTATAGGTTCATTGACTCGGAGGCAAACCTGGACGCTGTCCTTCGCGCGCTCATGTCGCTTGCTCAAGTTCCCATCCTCGCCTATCCAGAGCTTGTGCGGTCCGGTTCCGTTGCCCGCCTCGTTGGACTTCTCAGTCACGAAAACGCGGATATCGCCATTGATGTCATCGACCTCTTGCACGAACTGACAGACGAAGACAATGAGGCGGATGAGGAGGAAGACGAGGAACAGCGGGGTGCTGCTGTTAAAACCCTAATCGAGACTCTGGTGAGATACCTCCAATAAATCCCGTGCTCATTACTTACGCTTACGTCCAACAGTTAGAGAACTCGTTCCTGGAACTCTTGGTCGAGAACCTGAATAGGCTGAACGAGGAAGAGGAGGCTGACCGTCTCGGAGTTTTCCACGTTTTGGGGATCCTAGAGAACGTCCTCGCATTCAATCCAGACATCTCAAAAACGCTGATCAAGAAAACGAAGACACTTTCCTGGACTCTGAACCGAATCCAGAATCCAGTACAGGACGACAATCGAGGTTATGCTGCCGAGTTGCTCTCGATTCTCCTACAAAGCGATCGAGAAAACCGAGTAGCATACGGGAAGAATGACGGCGTCGAGGTTTCATTGAAAGTCCTCTCTGTAAGTTATTTCAACCACTGCTTTGTTTCCGACTATCTGAACGACCGCTTAGCGATTCAGGCGGAAAGACCCCGCAGACGGGGAAGAGACTGAGTTCATGGAGAACATCTTTGATGCCCTGTGTTCTGCACTTGCGGAACCCGAGAACAAGCAACTATTCTTGGACAGCGAAGGCGTAGACCTGATGGTTTTGATAATGAAGTAGGTTCTTGCTGCTTGCTGAATTTTCGTCCATCATCCCGCCTGACTTTGGACTGAAGGGAGAAGAAACTTGCTCGGTCGAGAGCGATTAAAACTCTTGATTATGCGATGTCCGGTCATTCTGGGTCCACAGCCTGCGAGATATTCGTGGACGCTCTCGGACTAAAAAGTCTCTTTACGACTTTCATGGGGAAAGCTTCCAAGAAGAGCAAGGGAATCGATGCACCTGCCTCTGAGGAGACCTCTCACACCCTCAGCATCGTCTCCTCTCTGTTCACAAATCTCTCCTCAGAATCACCGACGCGGATCCGCCTTCTCGCCAAGTTCGTGGAAAACAACTACGAAAAAGTCGACAAACTACTCGAGATTCGGGAAAGCGCGCAGAGGAGGTTGGCGGATACTGAAGCCGATATTGAACAAGAGAAGAAGGTAACCAAACCTACCTTGGCAACCCCTGACTCTCCTTTACTGACCATGGGCTCAGGATATGATCGCGGAAGGCGAGAAGCCAGGAGAAGATGAGGAAGCACTCTGGTATCTCCGACGTCTGGATGGCGGACTTTTCACATTACAGACCGTCGATTACATTCTTGCGTGGTTGACGATGGAAGACGATGGGGTAGGTTGCGTCTACGCTCGAACGTTTACGAACCTGACCTCAAACCAACCCCAGATCCAATCGCATATCAAACAAATGCTCAGCCGCAAAAACAGGTCGCTGCAAGATTTGGTCGAGACGTTACAGATCCATCATAACAACGTGGACGAACCAGAACCGACTGACGAGTCAACTCTCTCACAAAAGGTTATCCTGCAGAATCTCATGGCCTTCCTCAGCGGTTCATGATCGGCAACGTGTACTCGATTACAATTACATGTTATATTTACTTTTTTGTGTGAACTAAATGGCCCTAGGATCCCGTCAAGGCGACGGTGGTGAACAACATATCTAGCGCGCCTTTTGTTTTCATCAGTTCCCTTTGGAACTTGATTTCGAGGGAAATCTTCTTTCGCAGACGAATGAACCACGAGTCTATTAGTGGGGATTGTCCGAGTACCGGCGAGTACATCTCTGTTGGTTCCAGGGTTTAGTGGTGGAATCAAAACACGGGAACGGGACATACCAATCACAAGAGATCCAACGTCGCATACTAACTCCCCAAACCGCGGATCGTGGACGTACTTCACCAGTAAAGCCAATACTGGTTCAAGTAAGACATCGTCGCGACCGGCCAACGCGGACCGCAGACCGTCCCGGTGGACCAACTCCTGGATAACTGCGAATTTCGTCGTCGGTGGGACTTGCTGTAAAGAATCGAGATGTCAACTATGGCTGCGATTGAAGTGGCGTTCCAGTTCTGACCTTTCTTAGAATAGAATCAAGGACAGCAGAATACTTGAAGGATTTTAGAAGTTTGTCGTACTCGCGCAACTTTTTCTTCCGCCTGGCTTCGATCTGGAACTCATCCACATCGCCTATGGGTTTCGACTTTCCCTTTTGCTTGACGTGACCTTGGCCGATATTTGGAAGCGCCCCAAGGAATGAGCCGAAGGTGCCAGCCTTTAGGGCTGCCAAGGGTATTTCGAACTCGCCGGCTGCCGCCCCAGACGGTTTCGCCTGTCTCCTCCGGATGGAGAGTGTTCCATCTGACATTCCAGCAGCGATATGGGAATCATCCGGCTGGAGGGGGGGGTCAAAAGTTGGGACAATGACAGAACTCAAAGTGAGGCTTACGGAAACGGCAAGAGACAATATAGGAGCGGGGTATCGCATTGTGTGTATAACTTTGTACGTTCCGATGTCGTACACCTTAACCATGTGATCCAGAGATCCAGTCAATAGACGGCTGGCATTTCCACTGAAGGCAAGCGAAGTGATGGTTTTCTGATGGTTCGACATCGCACGCATACACTTCCCACCAGCTACCAGATCCCATACGCGAAGAATCGGTCCTGCCGAGGACAGAACCACAGTACCAGAGGGGAACATGAGCACCTGCTCAACGGGTGTGGTGCTTGAAGAGGTGTTATTTTGGCGTCCAAAGATCATCTCCGCTTCACCACTCCGACTATCAAACAACCGAACAGTCCCGTCATACGAACCAGTTAGCAGCAGGTGCGGTGAGGATGATGAGAATTGGCCTGATCGTACGTAGTCGGTATGCGATGTGAAGGTAGTGATTGCGCTCTGCGAGGGAACATCCCACAGCTTGACGGTATTGTCATCAGAGCAGGACAGAACCTGGGCGTGGTCCAGGGTCGAGAATTTGGCAACGTGCGTAGGTTGTTTGTGGGAATCTAATGTTCGAAGGATGGCACGAGAATTCATATCAAATATCTACGCAAGTCCGGACTTCAGTCATTTCAATGTCAGGACGTAGGTCGTTGTACAATGAATATTAAAATACCTGGACCAAGCCCGTGTCATCCCCAGCGATCACCAGTTTTCCGTCCGATCGAATGTTTCCGCTCCGTGCGACATCCTTGAATCTTGAGATAGTCTTGGTAACCTTCTGGGTGCGAGGTGCATATATTTGAACCCTCGTGGCCGCAGTGACAGCATACCGATGAGGTTTAGAAGGGGAGAAGTGAATGGAGGTCACCGGAGCATATTCTTTAATGAAAACTGGGTGCCTATACTGTCGCCAATACCGCGAGTCGTAGTTTGACTTGTTTGAGCTGATGTGAGGATGTTTCTTGACCACCACCGGTTGGTAGTCCATATGGTTCGCAGCTCCGTAAGGAACAGAATGCAAGCCGTTGGCCGGAAGTCTCCCGGAGAGGAGAGAAAAATAGATTGCACGTGCCCATACATAGATCGACTCCGATCATACAAAAAAGTAGCCGAGGACACGGTCCCGAAGACGCGTCGACCCTTGTACGAGGAACGAAATATCCAATGAACTAGCGCCACTGGGCCTAATATCCCCATACAGAACCTCTCCGTCGATAACAGTGGCCTCAACCTTGGTGGATAGCACTTTGCTCATGTCGACTTGCATGATATCTTGATCCAAGACGACGAAGTCCGCTTTCTTCCCTTTCTCCAGGGTCCCAAGTTCATGCTCAGAAAAGGACGCATATGTGGGATCGAGAGTCATTCCTTTCAAGGCTTCTGCACGGGTTAACGCCTCAGATGGGTACCTAGACACGGCGTGAATCATTTGTAAAAAGGAAGGAAAGCTAGAGTTACCATCCCCCTGGTCCATGTGGGCTATCCCCATCAACAGACAGACGAGAGACGGCCGCATAAAATCCTAGCAATGGATTGATGCCCTCGATAGGGAAGTCCGATCCCAAAGGTAACACGTTGACACGGGAATTCCTACGGAAATGAGCCATAGTCACTAAACAAGAGGCTGCACTGACTGAAGCAGCGTCTTGTAGGCGTATGCGCCTTTGATCCTTTGAGAACCCTAACGGGGTTGTCAGAGACATTGATTTGAATAACACCTGGAACCAATTACCAGCCTGCTCTCCGCGTATCCCATATCACTCGTGCTGGTAAAGGTATTGTCAGTGATGAATACACTCCACCCCTGCGCCAACCTACGCATGAGTTGGTTGAACACTATTAATCACTGCGGACTTTAAGTTGAGAGACGAAAAGGGAAGAAAAAAATCTTACCGCCCAATCGTCCGGACCTCTCCAAATCACCGAGGGTCATAATCTGTGAATGTTCGATGCGGGGTCTATGGTTCATCACAAAACCAGGTTCTTTTGACTGCATATCCTCGAAAATGTTTAGCACGATGTGATTGGCCCTATCTCCAATAGCGTGTACGTTCTGATAATGGGGATCATTGAGTCCAGGCAGGGTGTGTCTGTTTCTGTGCGTACCACTTGCCAACCGTGCCGCCACGCCTGTTCAATCTTCTTGCGCATGTCTTCGGGTTCGGTTGTAAGCAAGCCTGAAGTTAAGTTGTTGTCTGAGTATGGTTCCAGTAAAGCAGCTCCCCAAGATCCCAAAGCACCTATAGATCATTAGCGTCAACGAGTGACTGATGCTCTCCACAACTTACCGTCCATAAACAGCTTGACGCCTCGTACGTTGAACTTTCCACTCTTTCCGTAGTCAATCAACGGTTTAATCTCGTTCCAACCGCTGATGTCATCGAGTGAAGGGCCAGCACGCATCAAATAAATCCTGAGCTACGAGCTTGAACTATAACCGCGTTCCTCGATCCGAAAAGCATAGTTCACGTACAGGTAACTTTCCGGTATCTGCCATCCTTTGTGTCATTAAGCATAGGTACTGCGAGTGTCAGACAAAACAGGGCTTACTCCTTAAAGAAGCCGATATATTGGTCCTCTCCACCAGCGTCGTGAATGCTCGTAAGGCCAACTTCCAATGCATCATGCATCGCGGTTTTGAAGTAGTTCGCAACTTGCTCTGAGGTTCGGTCTGGGATTGGCACGAGTCCCATAGCGTTATCCACAAATGTACCTAAGGGATCCATCAGCAATGACGAGGGGAGATCCGAGGTCGGTGTTATACCTGTGGGAACACCATTCTTATCTCTGATTATTTCTCCTCCATCCACATTATCTGGTATCCTTCCACCAGCAGCCATGAGTTCTAGCACCGGTTTGCTGACCCAACTTGCATGACCATCCACTCTGGTGAGAACGATGTACTTTCCAGCAAGTTCTGGATCATTAGAGAGGTCATCCTTGGAGGAGTCTGAGTGGCAAACGCTGTGTGGTAAATTTGGAACCTACAGCCGTTGGGAATTTCTTCGACGCCCATCTGTTTTGATCCCACCCCATACCCTGGATGAATGCCGCGGGATCGTTGGCGACTTCAGGATGGCTACGAAGATACACCTTAATCCTTGAAATGATTTCTAAATATTTGAACATTCAGTTGGACATGTATCGCAGCATACAAGGACACGGACAGACCTTCCACAGAATTCGAACCGTCGAGCACAAGCTGCATCTTCCATCCATACTCAAGGATATGAGCGTGCGCATCTGGCAAGCAATTAGCCAACGAAGATTGAGACCGTTTCCGCCGTACCGGACAAGCCTGGGACTATGATTGATCCGGGTTTCGTTTCGTACACGGGTACAATACCCGAGGCTACGTGGACGGAGTCTGCGGAACGGAACCATCGTCACCGGTTGTTTCTCTTGTAACTGAACAGGAATTTACCCCTGGAGCCAATGGCAGCCAGCCTACCGTCTTTGACCGAAATACACTCCGCGGTTGGGTTGGTCTCATCGACGGTGTAAATGGTTCCGTTACCGGTTGTACATACGATGTACGACGGGGGATATCTAACGTCGTGCACAGAGCTCAAAGTATAGCGGGCAAGAGTCGCCGTCGCTACCCCAAGCGCGAAGTTACGGACGAGATTCATTCCTCTTGCAGCGAAAGTTCAGCGTTGCAGAAGACACGTTTAAGCAGAACGCGTCCGAGAGAATCTGAAATTTACGCACGTGACATCCCGCAATCTAAGCGACCATCGATCCTTGAAACTTTTTTCTCCTCCTTTCCCCAACCACCACCCCGGCTGGACTTTACCTTGTATATTTCCCCGCCATGTTGCTGTATACTGATATTATCACCGGGGATGAGATGTTCTCTGATGCTTTCAAAGTGTATGTTTCGATCTTCCATATCCGACCTCTCCTCCGGGTGCTTGATGCTAATTTATAAACGGGAATCCAGAAAAACCGTCGACGACATCGTCTTCGAGGTTGACTGCGCCTTGGTTACCGTCAAACCTGGTGCTGATATCGACATCGGTACTGTGTATTCTCAAGACGACTACCAGGACTTACCGCTGATCCTGAACAGGTGCTAACCCCTCTGCTGAGGAGCAGGAGGACACTCTTGACGACCAAGCCGTACAGGTTAATAACGTCGTCCACACTTTCCGACTCCAGTCTACCGTATTCGACAAAAAGTCCTATTTGACTTATCTCAAGGGCTACATGAAAACAGTCAAGGCTGAACTCGGGAAGACGAACCCCGAACGTGTCGAAGCCTTCGAAAAGGGAGCGGGGGCCTACGCCAAGAAAATTGTTGCTAACTTCAAAGACTTTGAGTTTTACGTCGGCGAATCCATGAATCCAGACGGGATGGTTGCCCTACTGAACTACAGGGTAGGTCGAAACTGTGCACTACCCTCTTAACGGAGACTGACCGTACCCCTTTCCTACCAGAGCGACGGTATCACTCGTATGTATCGCTTTACCCGCCTTGGATTGATATGGTACTGACCTCCGATCATTAGCTTACTTCACGTTCTGGAAAGATGGCCTGAAGGAAGTCAAGCTCTAGATCGTCTTTATTGTCATACTCTCATCGTGTTATATCGCTACCACCGCACGGGTTTTATTTGTATCAGATATACTCACTCACAACCGTTTGTGGGACTTCACGGAAACAAAAGGCGGATCGACCAATCGGACGTTCAAGCGTTCACCCGTCGAAAATCATATCCCCCTCGTCTGATCGATCTAATCGGTCCCGGGACGCCAGGGTAATCCGCGCCGGGGCAGAGAGCGCACTTGTAAACTCGCTGACAAGAGAAACAAACTTGGATTCAGCTGAATCTCCAAAGCTATATGGACCATATCTTGTCAAATCTATGCCCGGAAAAGATCATTATCCCTGGAGGGCGATTATCTTCTTGCTCTTAACTTTCTCTTTGGATCTCTTGATGCCCTGTCTGTCGTATCCCATCTGCGCCACTATGTGAGCTTCCGTGCCTCGCGTCGTTACTTTTCAAGCAGGGAATCGATGAAGACCAAGCCGTGATCGCTAGGGCGGGTAATAGAGCAGCAGTCCTCGCGATCCATTGGAGGCTCCATGTGTAAACTGTGTGAAAGGGCTACCGTGCTTAGCCTACTGGGCCTCTGGTCAACGGCAGTTCCCTATATTATTTGGAAAAACTGGTCCGATTCTTGTAATAGCGGGTGTACTGGCAAGGGGCACGCGCAGTAGCTGTAAGGCATCCCAAACCAGGACTTGGACTCGGTGAGCAGGCATACGTGTATTCTGTATAACAAGCTTGAAGCGGGATCACTTCCTGCACGCGATGCGCCGGGTCCGATCCGTCTGACAAATAACCCCATTGGATGTGATGTCCTCAAGTGGGCCGTTCACGCAGCCAGGGGCTCCCTAGGACACATCTAATGGCTTTTAGCCCTGCGGTAGACTTTGCAGAGTTCAAGAATCACATACCTGCTTTTTTCAGACAAATACCAGTCATTCCGGTTTCTTGCTAACCAGACTCCGATCTGCGAGATTCGGGATGACAGAGGATCACGAACTTATAATGCGACCCGTTGTTATCCTTGGTCCGTCCCATATTCTCCGCGGTGGGGTCTTTGTAGGATCGGACGGCGCCAGTGATTGAGCGCGGGATCTGAAATGATTTCTCGTAGTCTGCAGGATAAGCTAGACACAACTGTTCGGGCGAGGGGTGTTGTTGAGATATCCCGAATATTTGGTAATGGCAGGCAGGATATGACGCGTGACAGCACACTTATCAGGCTCTCGATATTTGTTTCCCCTAGGGTGTATGAGACGAGCTCGACTGGAGGGGATCGAATCTCAACATGGTCGTTGCAGATGCGAAGGTTTGGGGCTTTACTTACCACGCGTACCCTCCCCCCCCTCCGAACTGGAT
>Ga0307512_10008068_pt1 | contig 10317 bp, 7 predicted proteins | sample 14_EM_MG_FD_200267 | JGI IMG/M metagenome (GOLD analysis project Ga0307512, IMG submission 200267) | Populus trichocarpa ectomycorrhiza microbial communities from riparian zone in the Pacific Northwest, United States - 14_EM | ecosystem: Host-associated > Plants > Roots > Unclassified | place... | reverse complement strand
GGCCACCGCCAGCAGTACACGGCGATCAAGGTCACTGAGATCCCCGCGGCTGCGAAGTAAGGGACTGAGGAGAGATGGCACACAAGAAGGGCGCATCGTCCACCCGGAACGGTCGCGACTCCAATGCCCAGCGGCTCGGCGTGAAGCGCTTCGGCGGTCAGGTCGTCAACGCGGGTGAGATCCTGGTCCGCCAGCGCGGCACCCACTTCCACCCCGGTGCGGGCGTCGGCCGTGGCGGCGACGACACGCTGTTCGCGCTGAACGCCGGTGCGGTGGAGTTCGGTACCCACCGTGGCCGCAAGGTCGTGAACATCGTTCCGGTCGCCTGAGGCACTTGACCGGAAGCTTTCGCGAGGCGGACCTCACTTCCCGTGTGGGAAGGCGGGTCCGCCTTTCGCGTGTTTAGTTGAAGACAGTTCCGTAATCCCCCAGCCTTCGGCCGGGGGGACCCCCAGGAGGCACATCCCATGACCACCTTCGTGGACCGCGTCGAGCTCCATGTCGCCGCGGGTAACGGAGGTCACGGCTGTGCCTCCGTCCACCGTGAGAAGTTCAAGCCGCTCGGCGGGCCCGACGGCGGAAACGGCGGGCGCGGCGGCGATGTGATCCTCACCGTCGACCAGTCCGTCACCACCCTCCTCGAATACCACCACTCCCCGCACCGCAAGGCCACCAACGGCAAGCCGGGCGAGGGCGGGAACCGGTCGGGGAAGGAGGGGCAGGACCTCGTCCTTCCCGTGCCGGACGGCACCGTCGTCCTCGACAAGGCGGGCAATGTGCTCGCCGACCTGGTCGGGCAGGGCACGTCGTACGTCGCCGCACAGGGCGGCCGCGGCGGGCTCGGCAACGCGGCGCTGGCGTCGGCGCGGCGCAAGGCGCCGGGGTTCGCGCTGCTCGGTGAGCCGGGGGATCTGCAGGACATCGTCCTGGAGTTGAAGACGGTCGCCGATGTGGCGCTGGTGGGGTATCCGAGTGCCGGCAAGTCCTCGCTGATCTCGGTGCTGAGCGCGGCGAAGCCGAAGATCGCGGACTATCCCTTCACGACGCTGGTCCCGAACCTGGGTGTCGTGACGGCGGGTTCGACCGTGTACACCATCGCGGACGTGCCGGGGCTGATTCCGGGGGCCAGCCAGGGCAAGGGGCTGGGCCTTGAGTTCCTGCGGCACGTGGAGCGGTGCAGTGTGCTGGTGCATGTGCTGGACACGGCGACGCTGGAGTCCGAGCGGGACCCCGTCTCCGACCTCGACGTCATCGAGGAGGAGCTGAAGCAGTACGGCGGGCTCGACCGGCGGCCGCGGATCGTTGTGCTGAACAAGATCGACGTACCGGACGGCAAGGACCTCGCGGAGATGGTGCGGCCGGACCTGGAGGCGCGGGGGTACCGGGTCTTCGAGGTGTCGGCGGTGGCGCATCTCGGCCTGAAGGAGCTGTCGTTCGCGATTGCCGACCTGGTGGCGAAGGCGCGTGCCGCGAAGCCGAAGGAAGAGGCGACGCGGATCGTCATCCGGCCCAAGGCCGTCGACGACTCGGGCTTCACGGTGACGAGCGAGGACGACGGGCTGTTCCGGGTGCGCGGCGAGAAGCCCGAGCGCTGGGTGCGGCAGACCGACTTCAACAACGACGAGGCCGTCGGGTTCCTCGCCGACCGGCTCAACCGGCTTGGTGTGGAAGAGGAGTTGGTGAAGGCGGGGGCCCGGTCGGGCGACGGTGTCGCCATCGGTCCCGAGGACAACGCCGTCGTCTTCGACTGGGAGCCGTCGATGACGTCCGGGGCGGAGATGCTGGGGCGCCGTGGCGAGGACCACCGGTTCGAGGCGCCGAGGCCTGCGGCGCAGCGTCGGCGGGACCGGGATGCGGAGCGGGACGAGGCCCTCCGGGAGTACGACGGGTTCGAACCGTTCTGAGGGAGGGTGCGGGGAGTTGTGGGCGCTGCTGACGACGGTGCCGGGGGTCGTGGGCGCCGTCGACCGGGGGCTGCCGCCCCCGGACCCCCGCTCCGGCCCTGAACGGGCCTTGTCCTCAAACGCCGGACGGGCTGGGTGGGGCGCGATCCGTACCGACGGGCCGATTGGTTGACGGCGAGAGAGATCGCGGCGTATCTCGGGGCAACCCCCTCGCCTCACGGTGAGTCGTACTGGGCAGCGCGAGTGGGGATCTTGAGTCCGTTGGTCCCAGAACCCGGCGTGACCCCGATGGCGCCGTCGGCTTCGGCGGCTTCGACGGCTTCGGCGGGGGTGCCGTCGTCGACCGCGCCGGTCTCGGCTTGAGCTTGCTCGCTGATCTGCCGAGACAGGAGAGAGCGGCATGAACAGACGCAGACGAATGTGGCGTACGGGTCTCGCCGTCGTGCTCACGGCCACCGGAGCCGCTGCCCTGCCCGCGGCCCACGCCGCCGCCGACACCCGTCAGACCACCGCGAAACCGCAGGACGACTTCAACGGCGACGGCTACGCCGACATCGTCGTGGGGCGGGCGGTGGACGGCTACGACAGCGATCTCGACAACCCCTACGTCAAGGGCGGCCGGGTCGCCTGGATCCCCGGCACCAGGAAGGGGCCGGACGGCGTCAGGGCGAAGTTCCTCTACCAGGACAGCGCCGGCGTGCCCGGCACGGCGGAGAGCGGCGACCACTTCGGCACCGACGTCCGGACCGGTGACGTCGACGGCTATCCGGACGTCGTCACCGGTCTGCCCGGCGAGGACCTGGGCTCCGTCGCCGACGCGGGCGCCGTGGTCGTCCTGCGCGGCGCCGCGAGCGGCCTGACCGGCGAGGGCGCCCAGGTCGTCACCCAGAACACCGCCAATGTGCCGGGGTCCGGCGAGAAGAACGACGCCTTCGGCCGGGCCGTGCACCTCGGCGACGCCAACGGTGACGGGCTCGCCGACCTGGCCGTCGGCGCGCCGGGGGAGAACGGCGACGCCGGGTTCGTCTGGTACTTCCGCTCCAGCCCGGCCACCGTCGTCTCCCCCAACGGGACGACCGCTTTCGGCAACACCTTGCTCGGCACCGACGGCAGGAACGCACGATTCGGCTCGGGATTCGCGTACTGAACCTTCCCGGCCGAATCACCCTGGCCGAATCATCCGGCCGAATCGCCCTGGCCGAATCTTCCTGACCGAACAAGCCTGACCGAACTACGCCTACTGAACATCGCCGGGGCGCGTGTCAATTGACGTGCCGTAAGACCCGTTGTGACCAGATCACGTTCATCCCGTTGTTCCTGTGTCGCAACGGGTCTTCTGTTGTCTGCTCATTTGTCATGAACGCGAAGGCTCGCGTTCAGCCGGTGGACCGCCCGGCTGCGTGAGCTTTCACGTGTCCAAGAGGCTTGCGAGGCAAGGGAGTTCGCTGATGACCAGAACAATCTCGCCCGACCGACGCCGCTTTCTGACCGCCGGCGCCGCCGTCCTCGGCGCGGCGGCCTCCGCCCAGCTGTGGCTGCCCGGCACCGCCCGAGCGGCCGAGGCCACGCTGCCCGACGGAGTTTTCAGCCTCGGCGTGGCCTCCGGTGACCCGCTGCCCGACGGCATCGTGCTGTGGACCCGGCTCGCCCCCGACCCGCTGAACGGCGGTGGCATGCCCGACCAGGTGGTCCCCGTGGAGTGGGAGATCGCCGAGGACGAACGGCTCAGAAAGCCGGTCCGCCGGGGCGTCGCCCAGGCCCGCCCCGAGTACGGGCACAGCGTTCACGTGGACGTACGCGGCCTGCGCCCGGACCGCTCGTACTGGTACCGCTTCCGCACGAGCGGCCAGATCTCGATCACCGGCCGCACCCGCACCGCCCCCCACCCGCACCGCAGGGGCGGTTCCCTGCGCGTGGCCCTCGCCTCCTGCCAGAACTGGCAGCACGGCTACTTCACGCCGTACGCCGACATGCTCCAGCAGGACCCCGACTTCGTCCTGTTCGTCGGCGACTACATCTACGAGTCCACGCCGGCGTCCACGGGTCCGCGCCGGCACGAGGGGACGGGGGAGCCGTACACCCTGGTCCAGTACCGCAACCGGTATGCGCAGTACCGCACCGACCCCGATCTGGCCGCGATCCACGCCAACGCCCCCTGGGTGGTCACCTTCGACGACCACGAGGTCGACAACGACTGGGCCGGGGAGATCCCGCAGGACCCCGACAAGCAGTCGCACGACGCGTTCGTGGCCCGGCTGACGGCGGCCTTCCAGGCGTACTACGAGCACATGCCGGTCCGTGCCGCCGCGATTCCGACCGGCCCGCACATCCAGATGTACCGGCGTCTGGAGTTCGGCCGTCTCGCCCGGCTCAACGTCCTCGACACCCGCCAGTTCCGCAGCGACCAGGTGACCAGCCAGGCGGCCGCCGAGGACCCCTCGCTCACGATGCTCGGCGCCGAGCAGAAGGAGTGGCTCCTGGACGGGCTGTACGACTCGCCCGCCCGCTGGAACCTCATCGCCTCGCAGATAATGATGGCGGAGACCGATCTGCAGATCGGCGAGGGCAAGCTCTGGTACTACGACGCCTGGGACGGCTACCAGGTCGAACGCAACGCCCTGCTCGAGGAGTTCGCCGACATCAGCAACCCGGTCGTGCTCAGCGGCGACCGCCATCTCACGATGATCAGCGACCTCAGGACGGACTACGCCGACCCGGACTCCGACGTCGTCGGCGCCGAGTTCGTCGGTACGTCGATCTCCAGCAACGGCGACCAGGACCAGGCCGCCTTCCACGCCCAGTGGGACCCGCTGAAGGCGGACAACCCGCACTGGAAGGTGATCGACGCCCACCGCGGCTACCACCTCTTCGACATCGACCGCCACGGCATCGACGCGCAGGTGCGGGTGGTGGACACGGTGGTGCGGCCGCAGGCGACGCCGAGCACACTGGCGCGGCTGCGGGTGGAGAACGGCCGCCCCGGAGTCGAACTCGTGTGAAGCCGAAGCCGCGTGACGTCTAGGTCTGTGACGTTCGCTGTGACGTCTGTGTCTTCGTGAAGTCTGTGTGACGGGAGCCTGGGACTCAGCTGTGTCCCAGGTCTCTCTCAGGTAAGTCTCAGGTATGCCTCTTACCGTCCCTTAACCATGGAGACGGACTGTACGAGAGATGACGCCCGGGTGAAGGCCCCCGCCCCGCTCCCCGCCGGCACCCGGCTGCTGCACATCGGCCCGCACAAGACCGGGACGACCTCGATCCAGGGCGCGCTGTTCGCCGCCAAGGACCAACTGCCCGCGCACGGCGTGGAGTTCCCGGCGCACACCAGGCACCCCATGGAGGCCGCGCTGGCCGCCTGCGCCCGCCCCGCGATGATGGGCGATCCCATGCCCACCGACCGGCACTGGACGAAGCTGCTGGAGCAGGTGAAGGCCACCGGCCGGCGCACCTGCGTGATCAGCAGCGAGTTCTTCGCCGACGCCGAGGACGACGACACGGTCGGGCGCATCGTCGAGCAGCTCGGCGGGGACCGCGTGCACATCCTGGTCACCCTGCGCCCGCTGGCGAGGATCATGCCCTCGCAGTGGCAGCAGTACGTGCAGAACGGCCTGCGCATGGGCTACGAGAACTGGCTCAGGCACATGCTCGAGAAGGCCCCCTACGAGCAGCCCAACCCCAGCTTCTGGCGCCGGCACCGGCACGACCGCCTGGTCGAGCGGTGGGCGCGGGCGGTCGGCCCGGAGCGGGTCACCGTCGTCGTGGTCGACGACCGGGACCGGGACGGGCTGATGCGCACCTTCGAGGCGCTGCTCGGACTGCCCGACAATCTCCTGCAGCCCGTTCCGGACACGGGGAATCGTTCCCTTACTCTTGCCGAGACCGAAATGCTGCGGAATCTTAATAAGGAATTCCGCGGCAATGGGCTGCCGGACGAGCTGTATTCCCAGCTCGTCCGTAACGGCGCGGTCATGCATATGAAGAACGCGTGCAGTCCCACACCGCGGGACGTGAAGATCTCGACACCGCAGTGGGCCGTCGAGGCCGCCGCCGGGATCGCCGCCGAGATGATTGACCGCATCGCCCATATGGGCGTACGCGTCATCGGCAATCCGGCGCTGCTGTCCGCCGTACCCAAGCCCGGCGCAGCCAAGCCCGCCGGGCAGGAGTCTGCCGGGCAGGAGTCCGGCGAGCCGCGCATCGCTCCCGAGGTGGCCGCCCAGGCCCTGTACGGCGTTCTCGCCGCGGCCGCCGCGGTGCCGGTGTGGCACTCCTCTCCGGCCAAGGTGCGCACGGTTCACCAGACGTCTTCGGTGGAACTCGTGAAGGTGCTCGGCCACCGTTGCCTGAGGAAGCTGCGGCGGCACTGACCCGCTGTGCAGTTACTCACAGCAATTCCACGGGCGCTCCCGGCGGGGTCCCCGCGGTCACCAGCAGTGCAAGATGAATGCCAGGTGGCGCGTACGTATGCAGCGAACGGCGCTCACCTTGCACAGCGGTAACCGCAAGTGGGACCATTTCCCCGTTCCCTGACGCCCCAAGGTAGGTCCTCTGTGTCCCAGCACATAGCCAAGCCCCGTACCACTGCAGTGATCCTGGCCGGTGGTACCGGTCAGCGGGTGGGTCTTTCGATCCCCAAGCAGCTGCTGAAGATCGCCGGCAAGGCAGTCGTCGAGCACACCCTGACCACCTTCGAGAACGCCGACTCGATCGATGACGTCATCGTGCTGATGGCGCCGGGCTACGTCCCGGACATCGAGAAGATCGTCGCCAAGGCCGGGTTCAAGAAGGTCAAGAAGATCATCGAGGGCGGCTCGACCCGGAACGAGACGACGGAGCGCGCCATCGAGGCCCTCGGTGAGGGCCTGGCCGAGGGCGAGGACCTCAAGGTCCTGTTCCACGACGCCGTACGTCCCCTGCTGTCACAGCGCGTGATCGACGACTGTGTGGTCGCCCTGGAGCGCTTCCAGGCCGTCGACGTCGCCATCCCGTCCGCGGACACCATCATCGTCACGCGCACGCACGGCGACGACGGCGAGTTCATCACCGAGATCCCGGACCGCTCCCGGCTGCGCCGCGGCCAGACGCCGCAGGCCTTCAAGCTGTCCACGATCCGCCGGGCCTACGAGGTCGCCGCCGGCGACCCCAACTTCCAGGCCACGGACGACTGCTCCGTCGTACTGAAGTACCTGCCGGACGTGCCGATCCACGTCGTCGCGGGCGACGAGTACAACATGAAGGTGACGCAGCCGGTCGACGTCTTCATCGCCGACAAGCTGTTCCAGCTCGCCTCGACCACCACGCCCGAGCAGATGAGCGAGGAGGCCTACCGCGAGCTGCTGACCGGCAAGACGGTCGTGATCTTCGGCGGCTCGTACGGCATCGGCAAGGACATCGCCGAGCTCGCCGAGTCGTACGGCTCCAAGGTCTACGCGCTGGGCCGCTCCACCACCGGCACCCACGTGGAGAACCCGGAGGAGGTCGACGACGCGCTGTCCAAGGCGTACGCGGAGACCGGCCGGATCGACTACGTCGTCAACACCGCGGGCGTACTGCGCATCGGCAAGCTGGCCGAGACCGACAATGCGACCATCGAGGAAGCGCTGAAGGTCAACTACCTGGCCCCGGTGCAGATCGCTCGTTCCGCGTACAAGTACCTGGCGGAGACCAAGGGCCAGCTGCTGCTGTACACCTCCAGCAGCTACACCCGCGGCCGCGCCGAGTACAGCCTCTACTCCTCGACCAAGGCCGCCATGGTGAACCTCACCCAGGCCCTGTCCGACGAGTGGGCCGGCGACGGCATCCGCGTCAACTGCGTCAACCCGGAGCGCACCGCGACACCGATGCGCACCAAGGCTTTCGGCCAGGAGCCCGCGGGCTCCCTGCTCTCCTCCGAGGCGGTGGCCCGCACCTCGCTCGACGTGCTGCTGTCCGAGCTGACCGGGCACGTCATCGACGTCCGCCAGCAGGACCCGACGGCGGGCGCGGCCAAGGCCTCCGGCTTCGAGCAGGCGCTGGCCTCGGTTCTGGATGTCCAGGACGGCGTGTAATAATCGACGGTAATTAGTCTTCCGTTATTCAGGCCTCTGCTTTCCGGCGTTAATGCAGTGCATTGACCGGGCGTTCGCAGAGGCCTGAATCCGTACACCCGACGAATTACCAAAACCTTGCGCAGTCCAGAACAAAACCGGCACTCCCCCTCCCAGAGCAGGTTCTCCGTGATATCCACCGCTATTCGCGTCGCCCGGGTGGGCAGCGCGGCCGAGCTGGCCGCGGCGGCGCTCATGATGCTGGGCTTCCCGGCGCTCATGCTGGCCGCGCTCATTCCGAGCGTCTACGCCTTCGCGGCCGCGGCCGCCGTGACGTACCTGGCGGACCACTATCTGCACCGCAAGGGCAGCTATCTCATCAACCGGCTCAGCAAGGTCCGCGCCGGCCTGTCGATCCGCTTCCTGATCCGAGAACTGCTGCTGATCCTGCTGCTGGCCCGGCTGTCCCTCGCGGACAACCTGATCTACTACGGCGCGGTCGCCTGCTTCATCCTGTTCTACGGACTTCAGGCCCCGCACGGTGCCCTGGTCACGCTGATCCGCAATCGCCGCCGGATGCCGGTCGCCACCCGCAACGTCGACCTGAAGTCGCGGATCCGCATCCCGGACGCCCCGCCGCGCGGGCTGCTGAACCGCTCGGCCGAGAAGATGCTCCATCTCGACCTCGCGGCCGTCGCGGGCATCCTCGTCGCCGCGGCCATGAAGTCGTCCCTGCCCGGCTTCATCGGCATCGGCGTCACCCTGTTCCTGGGCTGCCTGTACGTCTTCGCGCTGGTGCCGTACGTCCGCGGCGGCAAGATCCCGCCGAACGCGGAGAAGGTGCTCGAAGCGGTCGGCGACTGGCTGCGGGAGTACAAGCCGGAGACGGTGCTGTACTTCTCGGGCTCCAAGGACTCGGCGTACCAGGTCAACATGTGGCTGGAGACCATGGAGCAGCTGGACTCCAAGCCGCTGGTCATCCTGCGCGAGCGCGTCATCCTGGCGAACCTTGCGGCCACCACGGCCCCCGTCATCTGCGTGCCCGGCGGTGTGCACCTGATGAACATGGACCTGTCGAACGTGCGCGTCGCGCTGTACGCGGCCAACGTCGGAAAGAACATCCACCTGCTGCGCGTCCCCACCATGAAGCACGTCTTCATCGGCCACGGCGACAGCGACAAGCTGGCCAGCGTCAACCCGTACAGCAAGGTGTACGACGAGGTGTGGACCGCCGGGCGAGCGGGCCGCGACCGCTACGCCATCGCCGATGTCGGCGTCCGCGACGACGACATCGCGGAGGTCGGCCGGCCGCAGCTGGCGCCGATCCAGAGCCTGCAGGGCGCACCGGACGGTGCCGCTGGTGGACAGTGCCCGACGGTGTTGTACGCGCCCACCTGGGAGGGCTGGGACGGCAACCCGGGCAACACCTCGCTGGTGCTGGCCGGCGAGAACATCGTGAAGAAGCTGGTGAAGGCCGACCCGCCGGTCCGTGTCCTGTACAAGCCGCACCCCTTCACCGGCACCGTCAGCAAGGAGGCCGGCGCCGCGCACCAGCGCATCATCGCGCTGGTCGAGAAGGCCGCCGCAGCGCGCGCCGCCGACTCCCGCTTCACCGCCGACACGTCCGACCGGGAGAAGGCCAAGGCCGAACTGGCCCGGATCGAGGCACGCCTGGCCGAGCTGTCCGGCACCGCGGGCGACAAGGGCGACGAGGCCGAGGCCACGCGGGACGGGGTGGTCGACGCCAAGAAGCACGCGGAGGTCGCCCGGCTGCGCGGCGAGTGGAACGACGCGTACTGGCGCTCCCTCGGCAGCTTCGAGCACCGCGTCATCGCGGGCGCCGAGCCGCGCCTGTACGACTGCTTCAACGTCTCCGACGCGATGGTCTCCGACATCTCCTCCGTGGTCTCCGACTTCATCGCGAGCGGCAAGCCGTATGCGGTCACGGACTCCGCCGAGCTGGGCGTCGAGGAGTTCAAGCGGCAGAACACCGCCGTGCGTGCCGCGGTGATCCTCTCCAACAGCGCCGCGGAACTGGGCGAGTTGCTGAGTGCGGTCCGCGCCCCCGCCGCCGACCCGCTGGCGGAGGACCGCAAGGAGCTGAAGGAGTATCTGCTCGGTCCGGACGAGCCCACGTCCATCGAGCAGTTCAACAAGGCGGTGGCGGACCTGGCGCTCAAGGCCGAGACGCGCAATCTCGGCCAGGAGTCCCGGGCGGCGACCGGCGCCCCCGGCGCCGACGAGCTCTCGGACCAGCTGTCCCCCGCACAGCCGGCCCAGTCGGTGTCGGCGACCGGGGAGGCGGACGGCGCGAACACGCGCTGACGTTCTGCACTCCCACGTAAACCAGTAGAGAGCACCAGCAGAGAGCTCGGCCCCGAGGATTGCTC
>Ga0307512_10008067_pt1 | contig 10318 bp, 10 predicted proteins | sample 14_EM_MG_FD_200267 | JGI IMG/M metagenome (GOLD analysis project Ga0307512, IMG submission 200267) | Populus trichocarpa ectomycorrhiza microbial communities from riparian zone in the Pacific Northwest, United States - 14_EM | ecosystem: Host-associated > Plants > Roots > Unclassified | place... | reverse complement strand
TTCTCTTGTATAGCAAGCAGCAGTACGACTTTGAAAGATATTCTGATTCTTGTTCTCTCGATACGCACTTCGAGCTCAGTTCCGCAACATCCATATCACCTGCGCCCGACCCCGCCCGTTACACTCCTCATCTTCCTGATCTTCACCGTCCTTTTTCTTGTCCACATCGCTGTCCGAATCAACGCCGTCCGGTGCGTCCACATTATCCTCCATGTGCATATCCACATCAGAATCACGTTCTGAGTCATATTCGCCGTCCGACTCGGTAGAGTTGGCATCATCATCTGAGGAAATTGACACTGCGGGCGATGCTTCCGGCTCGAAATATACCCGCTCTACTTAGCCCTCCGTGTCCAAGTCTGCCTCTGTCATTTGCTTCTGCAACTGCAAAGCAATGGCACGAGAGATATCACCTCCCCCTGGGGTTTGTTTAACAATACCTTTCCCTTTACCGTATCCCTTCACCTTCCCCTTCCCTTTCCCCTTCCCGTCCTCAGTCGCCTTCCCTTTCCCCTTCCCATGCTTTGTTCCCTTCCCTGTCCCAGTCCCTTTCGGACCGCCCTACGTGTCCTCCTCACCCTCGCCGTCGTCATTGTCATTGTCATCGCCAGGACGGCTACTTCCACCGCACGGCGCTCAAGGATCCGCCCAGTTCTCATCATCATCATCCTCGTCGATTATCTCATCCCAATTCAGTGGTCCAACGGCAGGAAGTCGCCTGGTTCATACTGCCGGCAGCTTGGCGGCTCAATCATTGCCCCGGGATCATTGCTACCGTACCAAGAGAAACGCTCACCGGTGCGTTTAACCTTCCCCGAGCCGGTTGTCTGCGGATTGGAGCCATCGACTTGATCCCCAAAGGCACGGGGGTTATTCCACCTCCAATTGATCATTTGTTCGCGGGTTTTGTCAATCTTTTGCCCCATATATGAGCGGAAGGCAGCCCACCACTCCCGAAAAGGCGAACTCCTGCTCCTGCGGTGCGGCCACATCAGCTGGAATTGTGAAAAGTGGCAAGTCGTGACTGGATCAAGAAAGATTTTATCATAAAAGAGGTCCCATGCCCTCACGTCCTTAACGCCGCAAACATTGTATATCCGAATGAGTCCACGCATGTGTTCGGAGATGAAACCCTGTATACGGTCTCGATCCAATGACAAGTGTCAATTTATAACCGATGTCGGCATCTTTGCCCTAGCCTTCCCCTTTCCTTTGCTGCTGCCCTTTGGTGCCATCGCTGTGAGTTGAAAATGAATCTACATCCGAAACATTATCATTATGATACAGTTGCATGTAGCGGAAGGAAGCCCAGAGGGAAAGTACAAAGTTGTGAGGTTATCGGGTGTGTTGTGGAACGAGAGGCATTGTTTTGTGCAAGTCACGTGATGTCGAGATGAGGATGCTGTTGGTGTGTATAATACGGGAGGAACAGAGTGAGGAGGTTTAGGCAGGAAGAAGGGATATATTTACTGGAGTTCCGGCGATTTCTTGGTTCAACTTGTGATTTTGTTGGTTAACGAACACAAAACGGCCCAGCCTTCATCTTGCAGAACCACCAGGCACCTCATGAATGACAAGCCTCGAGACGAGATTTAGTACTCGTGGAGAGGACAGTTTACGTCGCCGGGTGTTGCGTTTGCATCACAAATTATTTTCACCGCTCAGACCCCGTGCATCTCGGAGCTAACTGAGTAGTTCTCAGGTTGTCCCAACTGTGCAACCATCCAACACGGCTACCAACGCCTAGCAGGGGAAAACGCACACGCAACTGATGTCATAGGATAGAGACTACATCACTGTTTGCTCTGCGATGCTTTTAGCTCTGCCAAAGGGGGATTTCCACCGGGAAGCTGAAGATATACACAATCGATGGTTCGATGTATTGTGCCAAGAACGAGTGCAATACGATGATAATCACGCCAAAGAAGGCATAAACACCCTTCAAGTGGTGCAAATAGACCTTCAGACGTTGCTGTAACAGTGAATATCAATGCTGAGTTTAATCTGAGTTCAATCTGATGGCAGTTAACCCCATAAATGAATGCGTTTGAAGGGATCTCGTCCACGAGTATTGTCAGGGTTTAGAGTCTAGCACGGGCTACACTGCGCCTCCCATTTTTGTCGAATCCATCCATGGTCAATCAGATAGGAGTCTACCTCGCCTGCCGTTGCATATGCATGAAGAGGATAGTATATCTACTTTCTTAAAGTCGAACATCCATATTGGACGATGCCTTCCCAAAGCTCGCACCCTGTCACGTCTCCAGTCATACGAAATGTTCGAAGTCGTCAGAATCAACAAAAGCATGGGTCCTCGGGGAATTCATAGCCTCCCCCTGCTATGTGACGCGTTTCCGTACCAGCTGGCAAGAGGGATTCCTCTGAAGGAGGGAGTTCCGTAGCCTCTACAATCCAAGGTCAGAACACCACTCCCTCATCTTCGCTGAACGATTCTAGCGTTGCAGATATCACCCCATCTGCAACACATCGACGGTCAATAATTACTCCAACCACCACGCCGGGTACAAGCAGTCATAACACACCAGCACCCAGCGGAACCTCACAGACAGAATCAATGCGTCGCGTTGTATCCAGCCCTGCATCCAGCATTCCTAGCACTCCCACTCCTCTCAGCGGTCTTCAAAACCTGCCTACCCCCATCTGTAATCCAGAAGCCCGGGCGATCATTACAAATCCACTGCGAACGTGTGTTACAGAAAGGAATCAGAGACCGAGGCAGTGGCAATTGCAAACGCAGGCAGTGTCTAGACCTCGATCGGTGGTCTCCAGCAGTCGCACCATCCATCGATTTGGTCACTCCGATATGACAAGTCTTGTATTTGCAACGGGCAGACTCCTGGAGCTCTACATGTGGAACAGATGGCTGTTTTTGGGTGCAAGCGACTTGGAGACGGTAAGTTATGCAACGCGACGCGTTGCGAAAGCATTAGCTGAAGCCTTACACCAGTCGATAATAGCGACATACCGGAACACCTCAATGCAGCAAAACAACATTTGGTCCATAGCATTTGAGGCATGCACAAAGGAGATGTTGAAAGAGGTATGCTGAATCAACGGCCCACGTTGAATATCACACGCTCAAACCGGTGTCAGGTTCGCGCACAAGTTGATAAGGTTAAATCCCATTTTATTCAATCAGCAAGGGACAATATAGCAGAGCTGTATGATCTCCACCGATTTGAATCCAACGCAGAGCATTTGGAATTCATTGATTCCCTTCTGACAGACAATAAGTATCTTTTTCCTTTAGCAGAGCGTGTGGAAGGTGGTGTACGCGGTCCAAATCCAACGCAGAGTGTGTTGAAAGCTGCAAACGAATGGCCAGGGTCCACTTTAGTTCCTCGCGGAGGCAATCCCGCGGTTTATCTACATCAAATTTCATCGTCGGGCGAATAACCGCGGTAAGTATGATGATGGATTTTATAATTCCATGATTGACAACAAGGACGGTCATATACCCTCGCCACTAATCATTTTTACCTGCACGGCGTTGCGCCATGCTCTCCGGGAGTGGCAAACGAACAAAGGCGTTCATCCGAAAGCTTCCAAGTCAAAGCTGAATGCGGACAAACCTCATCGCTCGAACTACTTCAATTACTAGAATGACGGTGGTAAGAACGCATCCTGCTGCGCTGCAACGGGTCGCAAGTTGTTAACCTTGCCTGGCATTGCAGACACATATGCATTCTTGATGAATACCTGTAACACACTACCAGAGAGCTACCAACAGAGGGTGTATAACAACACTCTTGCTACAGTCAAGCGTCAGATCCAACAGGCGGAGAACCCAACGCCTGCCGTGGTGATCAGCGTGGAAGCAACGCGGATTGACAATGCTATTCTTGTTGATTATTTGATTTCCGCAGTGGTGCTTGAGGAGCCTGAGATCGGAAGCACTGACCCAAACATCCCAATAGACAACAATTGCACGGATGACGAACTTCATTTCGGGATGCCAGGGGGCAGCGGGGATTACGAAGATGAAGGTGATGAAAGAGACTTGTGCGATGCCATCCCCACCGCCAGCCGGCCACGACGGCCCGTGACGGAACTCGAGAGGTTTGACCTGTGAACCAGTGATGTTGACGAGTATGAGGGCGAGGATGGCGACAATGGGTATCCGGATGAGGAGGAAGAAGCATCCCAAGCCGATGATGGATCAACGCAGAATGTGGAAGACTAAGGGCATAGTAGATTTGACCTGGGAACCAGTGATGTCGACGGGTATGAGCGCGAGGATGGTGGCGATGCATCGCAAGCCGATGATGGATCAACGCAGAATGTGGAGGACAAAGGGCATAGTACTAGAGAGTGTGAAGATTAGACTGTATATTTCAGACCTGTAAAATACAATACTGGCGAAGCAAATGCAACGGCAAGCGATGTATCCGAAGCGAAGACTGTATTGCAATATGTGACAAAATCTCAAAGCTAAACATATATGGGGCGAGTGCGGCATCCGATATATAGCTATAGCAATAGCGGAGAGATAAAATGTGGCTATTGGCCGAACAAAGGCATAAACATCGCCAGGCGTTGTGTGAAAGGCTACAGCATAACTGCAGCCCCTGCGAAGAGTGTAACACATGTGTCGTTCTGATGGTGCGTATACCAGGCACAAAGTAATGGATGTAAGTATGCAAAGCGACGGGTAGCGTGTAATTCTCCGTCAGATGGTACGAGGTTCTATCAGAGCCGTCAGAGCCGTCCGGAACACCTCGGTGTTTCAGACAGAAACCAGCGTTGTTGTTGATGTGGCAAAGAGTGAGCCCATTACTTATCTAATCAAGGGTATAACTGGGGATAACGATTGGATGATTTAATACATATTAATTTGTGACCAGATCAATGCCCTCATCAACAGACCAGACAATGTTGTTTCGAGGATACGAGCCAACAAAGTCCAAGTACTGATCGACATCACATTCAGGGTGGCAGTCAGATTCACAAAGTTTGAGATAAAGCACAAGATGTGGAATTCAACAATCAGTCAGATGTCCCAGATATCCAGTGATTGCGGCAGTGGGAGCCATGATAGCTGATTGGATAATGCGAACTCTGTGAGTGGCAGCACCAATTGGAGGGATACTCAGGGGTGCTACAGATGCCATAAGGTGGGGCACATTGCATCGTATTGTCCAAGCACTGAATGGGTAGAGAGTGCAGCACAAACAGCAGTAGTGGCAGCAACAACAGCAACAATGACATCAACTGAGAACTATTGGATGACAGTTACTGGTAGATTCCCTGAGATGGAGTGATGGTATGAGGAATGTGTCACAACTACTCACATTTGTGAAGAACAATGAAATTACAAACTGTACGCACCATATATGAATACAGATCAGCAGGAGATTGGCAACCTTGGAAGCAGGGTAGTTGGCAAGGACAGCAGGCACAGAGAGGATCACTCGAACCTTTGACTACCTGGAGGCTACTTGGCAAACCTGGAGTAGTGGCGAGAAATGTCCTGCATGTGGAAGAGGCTCACAACTGACTTTCCCAATCACAGTTAATAGTTTTGAGAATACAGTTTATCCCAGTCAATGGCTATGGAATCAAGATATATGACACATTCCCAAGACACATCACTAGACGTCAAAGTCAAGGTCAAGGTCAAGGTTGAGAAAGTGGTCTGGGTGTGACACTCCAGACTGGTGAGTCATTGTGGCTGGATGGGAATGTTGCAGAAAACAGATACCAAGTAAGGATATAATTGCTTTGGAGGAGCTCCACTCATGGTTGATTGCTTGGGAGAAATTCTGATCTGCAGGTAGTGTAGGAGAAAGTTCAGGCGAAGCTCAATCTTTGTTATCTTTACAGTCTAGCTCATACAGCCCTGATACTGCCATGGAGCAGTGTGGTAAAAGATTGGAGTATGGGCATCACCAGGGTTGGTTTATAATTGAGTGAGGCAGAGTGGGATGCACTGTAGCTCTTGTGTAAGTGTCAATTGGAAATAGAGATTGTCTGTGAGTTTAGGTTAATAGGGAGAGAACTAGCACAGCAGACATGAAACAACAGAAAGCAGGCTCTGGTAGTGTAGAGCTGGCGAATGTATCCTACATGACAGATTTCTTTCCAGGGAGTACTGAGGGTACTCGAGATGCACCAAGAGATGTTGGCCCTTGTCCTCTGTACTGTAGAGAGAGGAAGATTTGAGGTGCACTATCACCACCTTGGGGGATGACATATCCTTGCCACAGTGGCCCACATCTCGAATATCCTGGGCTCGCACTGGTGCCTGCCTGCAATATTGGTGTTGTGTTCAATAGAGAACAGTTGGAGAACTGTGGAGTACCTGGGAATAATTGATGAGAAGGAGGATAACCACTCACAGGTGGCTAAAGAGATTGATCGGTGTGTATCCCAAAAGAATGGTTCGTGTTATCAGCATTTTGTGAACAGCTATCTACTAATCCCAGATTGTCATCAGGGCATAATGGTGAGCCAAATTCGCAACCCAACTGAGCCAGGATTGCGTTCTCAAGTAGAGATCTGTTAATCGAGATGGTCTGTAAAGAATCGATGTTACAAAAGACATATGGAACTGATACTTGATATATGTTAAATGAGAAGTATTGTTCAGTATATTGGTGGTTGCTGTGACATTCAGCCAGATGAAGACCTCTTATATCCCAATCTGTCGTCAAGAACTGTTGTGTGTCACTTTGTTTCAAATCCATGGAAGCAGGTTGAGAAACAGACTTGTGAATTGCATACAATATACCTTTCTTCATTACATGCTTGAATTGGTACACTAGCATTGTTGATATAAGCTTACCATAATATCTTTCATAACAGTAAAGATCTTTGCAGAGATACCATTTGATATCTCTAGAAACCTGACACCAATGAGATCAAGCTTCAAGGTTATCAGAACGTTTGATGTTACACATAACATTTGTACTTTAAATCTGGAAGTAATCTCAAAAGCAGGCTAGTACATTGATCTGCAACAGTGAATGCGTCAAATTGATTACAATCTGAAAACTGTGTATATCTACTTAGAATCCACCAACGGTTCCAGGATTATCAGTTACATTTATAACCAACATGCCGATCTGGTCTCATTGATCATCGTGTGGGCATGCTGCCAGCTAGCAATTTGCATGATCAATATGTTAACCCGATGAATATTGTTTATTAGCTGCTCGGAGGCTCAAACATAGTGATGTATACATTACATTGTTTCATTGTTGTAGGGTTATGCTGGTAATTGCAGCACCATCTATTGATGTATTGAAATGTCGAATGTAGTAATAAAAATGAAATATTCCCTTCTCTACTGATGATTGCCAGCAGAAGATGTGCATGAGTATAATGCAGGATATGATATGTAGGTAATGGTGCAGGAGAAAATCAGATCATAAGGTGACATTGTGTTACACATTCTCTGCATTCAGCAGTAATCATTTTGGCTGTGATTGTGATACACAAATCTCAGTATGCTTGCTTTCAAATAGAAATCCCAGAGGCTCAAATTTTGCGACTGATGGTGAACCACTGATGTATCTTTGAAATGTGTCTGAATTGGTACTCTAAGTACAATCTAAATATGGTCAACATTTACCAGATTCAGGCAAAGTGTTGTTTCTGCAAAACAAGACTACTCTATGAGAACAGAGTGGAGGCTTACAATTGATAATATCCCACCAAATTTACCAATGATGGGCTATTACCTGGAGCCATTTTACAACCTGTCAGCCGGGATCAACTGATGCCTTTATCATGTGACTTCAGTGGGTGCACCTGCATTGTTACCTATCAGCTATTTATATTTCCCTTACAATATCAGTCTACCTTGGATGCCACCACATGAAGGGCTGCTCAATGAATTCATTATTGACTCCTGAAGCCTGATCTGACAAGTACCGCTGCTCCAACAGAGACCATGGCTCATAGGGAGGTAGTGGGAGTGTTACATGTGGGGGAGTGGGGGGGAAGTATATGGTGTAGCATCTGAATTATACAACAAGCATTGCTAGGATCAGGAATGATGCAATCAATGGCATCTGTTTTGGTCTGTATGGGACCTTCAACAGCCAGAACATAATCAGGTTGCAAATAACAAGCTGGATGGGGTAACTCCTGAGGCATGAATTGGACAATGTCAGAATCGAACCATTTCAATCAAAAGAGGCACTACAGAAGTACCTCTCGGAAGTGTGTTTCATGTTTCTCTCCATCTGTTTGATTGATGACGATTTCATTTCTTGGGAACTTGATACTTCTGGGAGAATTTTAAATGGTTCCAGTTTCTATAAACACACATCCCATTTCAGGTACACTGTGATGTTGAACTGGTGCACCTTTGTATTCCAGCAAGTTATTGAATATTCTGCGAGATGAACATAGGTGACTAGCAGTTGGATAGCCAGAATTAACTTCCTGCCAGGGCAACATTTGTGGCAGTCATTTGTACATCAGATTAGACTTACTTTACTAACATATTTGGTGATCAGCATGCATAGTCACTATAACTCACAAACTGTGATATTGGTAATGACATCTGCCAGACACCTGATAAAGTGCACCTGGATGCTTATTGGGTTGATCCATTCTCCCTCTAGAGGTGCCAAAAACACTGACAATGCAGGGCATAATGCAGTGGGTGCTGTGATATCCTGGGTCACAAATATTGACATATCTAGTTCTCGATTAGAACAGAACTTTGCTGATTCATTGGCGAGAGAATGTTACAGTCTGTTGGCTGCATGGGTTGTGCATCATCCAGATCAAGCCATGGTTACTCCAGTCTAATATGGCGCATGCATGATATGTAAAAGTCTAATAGACAGGCCAATTGGGTATTCTACTTTCCAACCACTTGATATCTCAAGTGATCAGTATGTTAATTCAGAGTTTCAGGAATATACCAATAATGATGCTCTGCAGACTCTAGGTGTGCACCCAATCTGCGACCAGTTCTGGCGATGCCATCTATACAATGTCTATCATCGTTGGCTATCAGAAAAATTGTATCAGCTGCGTCAGGGATTAGTTCCGAAATGACTGAAATTGCTACTTGAATACAGGAAAGCTAGCAATGGAAGTGATCAATTTGACGATTAACTTACATTGGTTCTACAACATCTGGGCCTCAGGTATGTTTCTTAACTATTTAATTTAACAAAAAGTGGCACATTGCACGGAGAACAGATACCTGGAATGATCAGAACACTGGCTGTGACATCACCAAAATGTATTTTTAGTCACTGGGAGCCTCCAGGAGTGTCTGAGAAGATGTGGAGTGTAAATTTAGAAGCGTGAATTTCAGGAGAGAATCAGACCCTAGGAGAGGATTCTGGCCGGCCTTGTGAGTAACTGTGATTTCTGATGACTGGTAAAGGAGTACCATGGGAGTAATTGTGATACGCTTGGGAACACTTCAGATTGTGGGACTGATCTTTGGCTGCACCAGGGAGTGTCGCCGAACCAACATGGGAATCACTACGAAACTCTGTGAGGTTCATTGGTTTTTATGGATCTTCAGTTAGAGAACTGCAGGTGGTACCTGATACTGTCTGGATGTGCACGAGCAATCGATGTCCCTCAACGGCAATTATGATGCATGGATTGTTATCAATGATCACTTCTGCAACATACTCGCTATAATCTTCTTCAACATTGTATATTTCATCTTGCTACATTCAGAGGCCAAAGAAAGATGTGAGTGATCCAAACATCAATTCAGCTATACCGAAACAGTGACCCGACTACACGATTGAATGATATCCATCATACAAGGTGTCAATGTTATCCACCCTATCCCCCATCTGATCAGTGCCGACGAAAGCAGGAACAAAAGATTCATCAATGCCGTGAACAAGCTGGAGGTGCTTCTTGAATGGGTAGATCATTCGTACCTAGCAAGTCGATGAAATTGAATTCCATTCATGTTTTGCTGGATTTGTGATATCTAACAAAGCTGCAATGAGATGTTAGCAAGCTGTGAATCTAAATGTGCATCTGAAAGGCTATGATATATTCGAATCAAAAAGGGGAGAAAGTACCGGGAAATGAGAAGAGCCCAATGTGGAGTGCTCTGTGGATATGAGGAGTAGAAACAAAGTGGTGCAGAAGCATAGAATCATAAAGAATACCAAATCTAGGCTGAGGAGCGCCACCTGGGATTGAGGAGCGCCAATACTAGTAGAGGAGCATAAAAAGGGAGGATTAGGAGGGCGGGATAAATTCTGGACCACCAATCCAGGCAGAGGAGCACCGATGGGGATTGGGGAGTGCTTGCCTAGCTGAGAAGGGCAGACAACGGGGGGGGGGGGGGTGGCGTGTG
>Ga0307512_10008066_pt1 | contig 10318 bp, 6 predicted proteins | sample 14_EM_MG_FD_200267 | JGI IMG/M metagenome (GOLD analysis project Ga0307512, IMG submission 200267) | Populus trichocarpa ectomycorrhiza microbial communities from riparian zone in the Pacific Northwest, United States - 14_EM | ecosystem: Host-associated > Plants > Roots > Unclassified | place... | reverse complement strand
GGCCAAGAGCCACAAAAAAGAAATAAACCGCTCTTTCCCCCCTTTTCGTTTGCGTGCCCGTCGCCTCAAGCTTAACGCCATTACGAGCCCCAGCTGCGCCGTTGGAGCAACGCGTGCCCATCGCAGTCTGTCACGTCCACTTCTCCCATTCACACACACACTCTCTCTCTCTCTCCCTTTCCCCCTCTCTCCTCTTCTTTCCCCGGATCTGAAGAACAAACCCTCGAACTCGCACGTAGACCAAGTGCCTACGTTATAGTATCACGTGTGTGCCCGAGATAAGGCGTCGTGACTCAAGTCGTGGTAGTCACGCATCGACACAATGTTACTGTATCCCGTCACTGGCAAGCACTTGGCTCGTTACATCTCTCAGACCCCTTGTACAAGTTTACCATAATGTTTATCTTTCCGCACATCGCTCTGTCAGATAATATCACATTCTCCCGCGAACACCCCTAATTAACTTGGGACTGGGACAGAGTCCCAAAATACAGTGAGTCCGTCACGATAGTGAAATGGAATAAGTTTATTCATGCCGAGTCACATCATGGTTAAGGACTAAAAAAATGAAATACCAGTTAGACAATACACTAGAGAGTTAGGACACTCTCGTCGAACCTTGCGCATTTTACGCTAGCCGCGCCATGTTCCTTGAGTAAATCTGCAATCATGTAATACCCACCTTGTATCGATAGTTGGTGTGGAGTTTCACCCTCGTCATTCAACACATGGACGTCCGCACCACGTCCAAGCAATAATGTCACAACCTCGAGGTGTCCATTGCGTGCTGAGAGGTGGAGTGGTGTCCAGTAGTCCTTCTGCCGTGCATTCACGTCTGCACCATGGTCAAGGAGCACCCGCGAAATTTCGACCTGTTCATATCGCGATGCCTTGTGTAGTGGGGTCCACCCAGAGTCATCACGTGGATCCACTGCTGCCCCTCGATTGATAAGTAAGAGTACTACTTCCAGGTGGCCCATCGTAACTGCGCCGTGGAGTGGGGTCCTGTGCTGTCCGTCCCGGGAGTTGATATCTGCACCCTGGTCGAGCAAGAACTTGACCGCCTCAACTTTTCCCCCTATAGACACAGTGTTCAACGAGGCCCATTCCTCGTCCATTCCATCTTCATCCGGCGCGCCGAGCTGAGCTGTGTCCAAGGGTTTCGGGCGTGTGTTGTTTCGGACATTTGGGTCTGCCTTGTACTGGGCTAGGAAGCTTGCAACCTCATCTTCGTCATTCTCTGACGCCAATTCGGTGGCAGTTTTACCCGCTTTGTCGAGGACGTCCATATTCATTCCCTGCCCAAGCAGCAGCTTCACAACCTCGAGGTGGCCATTCCGCGATGATGCGTGTAACGGAGTCCAGCCATTGGTATCGGCAGTATGCAGATTCGCGCCGTGGTCGATTAAGAAGCGGACGATTTCGACTTGCCCGGTCCCTGATGCGTGCTCCAGTGGTGTTCGTTGCTTATCATCGAACAAGTCGAGTCTTGCCCCACGTTGGACCAGTAACCGAGTAACTTTGAGATGGCCGTTGGCCGATGCGAGATGTAAGGGGCTCCATAGGTCGACTTTCCGAATGTTTGGGTCAACGCCACAATCTAGCAAGAGCCGCACCATCTCAACATGTCCGCCTCGTGACGCGAAGTGCAGTGGAGCCCAACTCCCATCGTCTCGGGTGTTGATGTCGGCCCCTCGCTCTATCAGGAACCGAGAGAGTTCGACTTCTCCCTTGTTCGACGCCAAAGTCAAAGGGGTCATTTGGGTCCCATTCCGAATATCAACAGCGGTGCCAGAATCGACCAAGAATTGGACGACGTCGAGATGCCCATTTTGTGAGGCAATGTGCAGTGGGTTCCAGCCTTCATCGTCCCTGGCGTGAATATCTGCGCCTTGGCCGACTAAAAAGCGCACAACTTCGAGCTCGCCTTGGCTAGATGCTAGATCTAGCGGTGTCTCTTGGTTTCCGTTCTGAATGTCGACGCCGACGCCACATTCGAGCAGGAACTTCACGATGTGGAGATGTCCGCGTATCGACGCACTATGCAGCGGGTTCCAACCTCGGTTGTCCCTTGCGTGGATATCTACGCCTTGCCCAACTAGAAAGCGCACAACGTCGAGCTTCCCTCTGCTAGGTCCCATATCTAGTGATGTCTCTTGGTTTCCGTTCCGAATGTCGACGTCAACGCCACACTCGAGCAGAAATTTGGCGACGTGAAGATGTCCGCCACTCGACGCTGTGTGAAATGGGGTCCAACCTTTCTTATCCCTGGGAGATATGGCGGCACCATGTCCAATTAAACAGCGTGCGATGTCGAGGTGACCAGCCAAGGATGCTCGGTCCAGAGGAGTCTCCTCTTTGTCATTCCGACTGTCAACATTTGCACCGTACTTGATGAGTAACTGTGCGATGTCGAGGTGCCCACTAAATGACGCGAGGTGAAGCGGAGTCCAGCGATCTTCTTGATGTACATTCACATCAGCGCCTCGCTCTAGGAGTAGAGCTGCAACGTCAACGTGTCCAAATCGTGAGGCGTAGTGTAATGGGGTCCAGCATTCTTTATCTGGGCAATTGAAGTCGGATCCACAGTCCAAAAGGAGACGTAAAACTGCAAGGCTCCCATAACGACAAGCCATAAACAACGGAGTCCTCTGATCGTTGTCCCGTGCCTCGAGATCTGCTCCAGATAGAAGTAGCAGTTCTGCAATGGAGCGATTCCCATGTTCTGCTGCGGTATGTAGTGGACTCCACCCTTCATTGTCCGCGACAGTCACATTCGCACCAGAATCAATGAGGAGCCGGACGATATCAACACTTCCTCTGCCTGCTACCCTGTTCAATGGGGTCTCTTGATTGCCGCTACGCACGTCAACTACCGCAGCGTGTTGAATCAGCCGACGAGCCGTTTGAAGGTTTCTACTGGCCGGAGCGAGGTGCAATGGAGTCTCCCCGTCATTCTTCCTTTGGTTCACATCCACGCCGCGTACCAATAACATTTTCACGATCTCCAGGTGCCCATAACGTGAAGCAATATGCAACGGAGTTCCGCCCTCTTTATTGCGGGAATTGGGCGCTGCATTGTTATCAAGTAGCAGCTGCGCAACTTCGGAGTGTCCCCCGACCGAGGCCGCAAGCAATGGTGTGATGTGAAATCCGCCCTTGGAGTTGACGTGTGGAGGGTGTACCGCAATGAGATACTCCACGAGACCACGAAAACCGCACAGTGAGGCATAATACAGAGGTACCGCCTCAGGCGGCTGTGGGTGTACGTCGGGCATGGGTCGCACCCAATGACGATCTACGTCATATAACCAGATCCATGCCGCAAAATGCGGCTTCGCCTGATCAAACAGTCGCTCCATGAGATCCTGAACGTAAATTGACACGTTCCTAAACTGGGCATGGTGTATCCAGTATTGAGCGGCATATTGGGAGAGAGGAAAGTGTCGTATGGTATTTCTGTCGATTGTTTCATCAAGTTGAAGGAGGACACTGAGACTAGAGCGCGCAAGAGTGATATGGGCAGGTTCGGGGAGAATATGATAGTATGAAAGGTGTTCATCTGCGGTCGCGAGACGGTCCGATGTCAAGAACTCTTTGACCGAGAAATGGGAAAATTGGACCACTTGGGAGTCATCGACATTGACGATGGCGACGAGACTAGAGCATGCAGACAAGACTGCCTCTTCTGCATCGACTGGCCGCAAATCTGGGTCAAATGTGGAGGTGCCCGCTGCGTCAAATCGAACTGCGAGAATCTCCGCGAGTTCCTCAAGGTGGAGGGGGCGAATGGACACCGAGAGGCATTGAAATAGACGTTGAGCGTATCTTCGTTTCTCCTTATCTATGCCCAGTAACGTTTGCTCGTATGTTTGATCCAGGCTCTCTGGCAGCTCGGCTAAAGCACCCCGAATACTGGTTGGAAAATTTCGCCGGAGCCTGTCAATCTGGCAAACCACCCATCTAAACCTATATCGCAATATGAGTGCCTGAGTAAAGTGTGAATGTCCATTATCCAGCTTACATGCCGTCCGCTCTTTCAGAGAGCGTATCGATGACCAGTTCCTGGTCCTCCTCTCTCCATCTCCGCATCCTCCGGTCAGAGTGGACCGTTGACCTGATGTACTCCATTATGTCCCCCCTTTGCCCCCTTTCATCGTGTAGGGAGCATTGGTGAGGCTTCAAAGGGTCAAGAACCATGCGGATGTCAATCTCCGGACGGCTAGTGACGCATACATATACATTTGGAAGATTCAAATCAACGAGTTCTTCGACGAGCCTTAAGACCTCTTCGCGCGAGGATGGAGTCCCTGAGACATTTGGGCATTCATCAAGGGCATCGATTACGATATAAATTGGGCCTTGTCCTGGCAGGCTAAGAATGTCCTTGATATACCCTGTAAGCGCGATACTAGTCGGCTTTCGTGCGCCGGCTGCGTTGACTGAATGTGATCGGGAGAGGAGATTGTGACAAGAATCCAATCCGGCGGAGAGTTGGGAAAGGAGAGAGGAAAGGAGGCCATAGATGTTTTGCTTCTTCACATCCCGAAAATCGAAGTAATAATAGGCCACCGAGGCCAGCCCGGCTGCGCACATGTCCTCGATTTCCTGAATGATTGCCGAGCTAGTTGAGAATATCGCTGAGTTTGAACACGGCCAATGAGATACTAATGATATCACGCACAGAAGAGTACTTTTTCCTGATCCAGCTATCAGAATAGGGAGTCGTCATCAATGTGAGGGTAACGATGGTGATGAGATAAGCATACGTTTCCCGTGGATCCACAAGAGGGATCCTCTCGATTTCCATTCTGCCAATACATTGCCCCCAAGGAACCACGCTGCCGTCCCCTTATGGCGTGCCTTGAAGACGAAGTCATGGTTCGTCGAAGGATCCGGAGGAGAGAGCCAACGTTGGATCTCTCGTTGTAACTGGTCACCTGCGAGGGTGCCTCGGTATGGCGGCCAACATGAAAGGAAAAAGGGGGGAACGAACGTTTCATTTTATTCATTTCATTTACCACCTGGTGAAGAGCAACTGAGAACCCAAGTGAGCACGGGCAATACCTCTATCGAGCGAGGCACATACCCAAAGCTTCTCGAATGCCGCTTGTCGACACCTTGCCATCTAATGGAAGGAGTGCTCAGCAAAACTTTGGTAGACAATCGAAGAAGAACGGCAGACCACCCATAACAACTCTCATATTATTAACGAGTCCATGGACCACGCTCAAAGTCTGCGCGACAGCGGTCCGGGCCTCGTCCTGGGTCAACCGATCAAGCCTCTGGAGTACGGCCTCGACCTCGCTCTCCCCCAATAGTTTCCTTGAGAACTTCTCTAAAACACATTGAGCGACGGCAGTGTATCAACGGTGACAGGCTCACTGAATCTTCCCTGTTTGATCTGTTTTGTGGAGAGAGCGAGCACTGAAAGCAATTCAAGTAATATTTTGACAACAATGTCCGTCATGGTCGGGGTTGGCGGAATGTTCGTATAAATTTCGAGGCGCTTGAGGAAACTTCCCAAGCATTCAAAGAGTTCAAGAAGAGCATCATAGCTTGAACTGACTCCACTGGCGGCCTGGAAAGATCATATGTCGGATGAGATCTGATGAAGTTGGAGGGACGTACAGCTAGGAGAACATCGATGCCTACAAAGACAGCCTTCGCTGGTTGGAAGGGGACCTAGTAGGAATACATTAAATTATTGGCATAGAAATGCCAACTCAGGCTCGTGGAATATGTGGCTCACCAGGCTGGTCGCCTCGCCAAGGAAGTCGGAGAAAACATGAAGGACACGGACTACTGGGCTGATGGACTTTATCAGCCTCCGGTTACCCTCGCGATATTCTTTGAAGGCTTTTTCCCTTTCTTGGAAGAGTTCAAGGATGCCATCGAGGGTGTTGAATAGCTGGAGGTTCTCAGCGAAGGGATTTTTAGAAAGGTCTACTCCGGTGAGATTGGCGTAGTCACCCAGAGCATTAATGACCAATTGGGAGTTAGAATGTGGCTCGGAGGTCATTGTATGGCTGACAGAGGACGTGAAACCAACGAAAAGTTCGTTCGTTCAGAGGGAGTGAGAATGGGGAAGGGGAATATAGGTTGGAGGCACAAATTGATGAGCACGATATGCAGACGCCGAAGGCTGTGAAGTTGTCTATTCCTGCTGTACGCATGATGTCCTGGCGTGTGAAAAATGAAAAATGACGACTTTTGATGGTTCTGACCTCCGACGCCGACGATGAGTGAACACACCGAGTGAACGTTGATGGCGCGTCACGTGTATCTTTCCCATGACCCGGACACACCATCCCCGGCTTTCGTCCACCCCCCATCTCACACTCGATCTTAATTATTGCCTCTCATCATCTCATCTGTGTTTTAGTCCTGCTCCCTGTTATTGTATGTAGTCGGCCCCTTTCGCCCCAGATTGGGGTTGTCAGTTTGTAACACGCTAGTCGCATGATCCTGATTATGATAGCGCCCCTCCTAAACGTACAGCCCTTGGTTCTCAAATTGTCATTGTGACTTGTCCGCGTTTCCCGTCATAAATTTTTGTCAATTGGTTGCTCGCGATCAACTGTGTCCGAGGCCCACATCCGACGCGAAAAGCCGAATTAGCGAATTAGGTCTGAGTCACGTGTCAGATAGAAGAATATTTTCATGCATATGGAAAACGTCATTCCATTTCGTGCTGTAGATTGGCTGAGCAACTGGCCCGGCGCGGTCACTGCACCCGCACCCGACGGAAGCTAAGTTACGAAACACCGCGGCCAGCGAACTCTTCCTTTTTCAGAACCGGACTCCCGCCCTTGACCAAAAGCTCGCCGCTGCGCTCGCTTCTCGGTATCAGACGTCTCCGCACCTTCCTCTTGCTTCTCCCACCAACGCTCTGCACCACCTTCGACCACACCTCCGATGTCTCTTCCTATACACTCTCCACCGTCTCTACAACCATCACCGCAGCATCAACTTCCGCCTCTGCAGCACCAGCCGATCTCATCAAACGACTATCTCTCCCTCTCCACCTCCCCGCTCCTCCGCGCCTACGTTCTCGCAGCGCTAAACACATCACCGGCGATCCCCGGCTCAGGCGGCTCGCGGCTCCTCGTCTACAACTACGCCCACGCAGCGCTCGAGGCCCGCCTCGCGCGTACGTTCCGCGTGCCCGCAACCCTCCTCTTCAACGCAGGCTTCTTCGCATGCGTACCACAGCCGGGCGACGCGCTCCTCTACGACATAGCCATCCACACTTCGGCCCACGATGGCGCGCGCGCATCGTGTGGCACTTCGGGTGCTCCGGACCGAATCTGTAGCGCTCAAGGAGGGCGAGAGTAGCATTCGAGAGTGTGTATAGTATGGATGGAACCGTTGCGCTGCTCCGCGCGATGATCGATGCTATGGACGAGATCTTCCCTGCGCTCAATGCACACTTGATTGTAGATGAGGCTCACGCGACGGGGATATATGGACCTGGTGGTCGCGGGATGGTCGCGCAGCTCGGGCTGGAGGACCGTGTACTTGCCCGGTTCCACCCCTTCGGCAAGGCCCTCGCAGCTTCCGGTGGTGCGTTTGATCTCTGGTTACTGTTATCCGTGTGCTAACGAGCGCTGGCCCTCAGCGGTGATATTGACGAATGCATTGATCAGGGATTATTTGCTTAACGACGCGCGCCCCTTGATCTACACGACGTCTCTCAGCAATACTGCTATCATCGCCGCAACGTGCTCGTTCGATCTCCTCGAGGACGGCACAACCGAGAAGGTACTTTCTCCCTTCCATCCTTTAGCTATCAGGCAAAAAGCCCGACCGCTCTTCACGCGCGCCACTTCTCCCTGCTGTCGCGAAGCTCGCGGGCCAAGTTCTCGAACACTCTACGTATTTCCAGGAGCGCCTCTCCGCGTCCCTCACTGCGTTGTCTATCCCGCCCCACATACTCTGCCGGCTCACCTTCAACTACCACCCTCGATGACGCAACCTCCGACGCCGATTATACCGCTTTTGACGCCCCAGGCCCGCGCCCTGTCCACTTACCTCCTCGCACATGGACTCAACGCCCGTCCTATCAGCTGGCCTACGGTGCCAAAGGGGACCGATCGAGTACGTGTATATTTACACGCCGGCAACACGAGGCACGAATTCGATACGCTAGTCAGCGCGACTGTTGCGTGGGCTGTATGAATCGTTCGGGAGGATAGAGCAGAGTTTGGAGGGGAGCGAGACCAAATCCAAGGGGATATGAGCGGTATGGATCCGAGTAGAGGGGGATTCTTGGAATCAAAATTATAGTGAGGAGTACAGTCGATATCTGTTGTGCAAGTCGTATTACCGTATTAGAAAAGTGGGATTCTAGTGGGTGCGGTGTTACTGTCCCATCATTTTCATGTGGCTCATCAGGCCTCTCAGGCCTCTTGTACAAGTTTACCATGATATCTATCTTTCCGCACGTCACCGTCCAGTCGCTGACAGATTATATCACATTCTCCTGCACTGACACGCCGAATTAACTCGGGACAGAACCCAAAATACAGTGAGTCCGCCACGATAGTGAAATGAATCAAGTTTACTTGTGCCGTGTCGCTTCATGGCTAAGAACTAAAAGTTGAAACACCAGTTAGACATCACATCAGAGCGTTAGGACATTTTCATCGAACCTTGTGCATTTTTGTCTTTACCTGCGCCGTGGTCTTCCTTCAGTATTTCTGCAATCGTGTGATATCCATATTGCATCGATAGTTGGTGTGGAGTTTCGCCCCCGTTATTCAACACATGGACGTCCGCACCACGTCCAACTAATAATTTCACAACGTCACGGAATCCATTGGCTGCTGAGAGGTGAAGCGGTGTCCAATAGTTCTGCTGCCATGCATTCAAGTCTGCGCCATGGTCGATGAGCACTCGTGAGACTTCGACACGTCCGTATCGCGATGCATAGTGCAACGGGGTCCACCCAAGCTTATTACGTGAATCCACTTCTGCACCTCGTTCGATAAGTAAGAGCGCGACTTCTAGGCGGCCCTCGGCAGCTGCAACGTGGAGTGGGGTCTTGTACTTTTGGTCCCGGGAATTGATATCTGCACCCGTGTCGAGCAAGAACTTGACCACCTTAACATTGCCCTCCTTAGACACAGTGTGCAACGAAGCCCTTTCCTCGTCTTTCCCATCTTCATCCGCGCCGAGCTGAGCTGTGTCCAAGGTCTTCGAGCGTATGTTCTTTCGAACATTTGCGTCTGCCTTGTACTCGGCCAGGAAGCTTGCAACCTCAGCTTTGTCATTCTCTGACGCCAATTCGGCCGCAGTTTTATTCGCTTTGTCGAGAACATCGACATCCACGCCCCGCCTAAGGAGCAGCTTTACAACCTCGAGGTGACCACTCCGCGATGATGCGTGTAACGGAGTCCAGCCATTGGTATCGGTAGTATGCAGATTCGCTGCGTGGTCGATTAAGAAACGGACAGTCTCGACTTGCCCGTTCCCTGCTGCTTTGTCCAGTGGTGTTTGTTGCGCATCATCGAATACGTCGAGTCTTGCCTTACGTTCGACTAGTAAACGAGTAACTTTGATATGGCCGTTGGCTGATGCGAGATGTAAGGGGCTGCATCGGTCGTCTTTCCGAATGTTTGGGTCAACGCCACAGTCTAGCAAGAGCCGCACCATCTCAACATGTCCGCGTCCGGACGCGAAGTCCAGTGGCGCCCAACTCTTATCATCTCGCGTTTTCATGTCGGCCCCTCGCTCTATCAGGAACCGAGAGACTTCGAATTTTCCCTCTTTCGATGCCAAAGCCAAAGGGGTCTGTTGGGTCCCATTTCGAATATCAACAGCGGTGCCAGCATCGACCAATAATTGGACGACGTCGAGATGCCCATTTTTTGATGCAATGTGGAGTGGGTTCCAGCCCTTGATGTCCCTGGTGTGGATATCTGCGCCTTGCCCAACTAAAAAGCGCACAACGTCAAGCTCCCCTTTGCCAGATGCTAGATCTAGTGGTGTTTCTTGGTTTCCGTTCCGAATGTCGACGTTGACGCCACACTCGAGTAGGAACTTCACAACATGGAGATGTCCGCCATTCGATGCAGTGTGCAGCGGATTCCAACCTCGGTTGTCCCTGGCGTGGATATCTGCGCCTTGCCCGACTAGAAAGCGCACAATGTCGAGCTTCCCATCGCTAGATGCTATATCGAGTGATGTTTCTTGGTTTCCGTTCCGAATGTCGACGTCAACGCCACACTCCAGCAGGAACCTGACGATGTGAAGGTGTCCGCGACTCGATGCCGAGTGGAGTGGGGTCCAACCTTTCTTATCCCTGGGAGACATG
>Ga0307512_10008065_pt1 | contig 10320 bp, 14 predicted proteins | sample 14_EM_MG_FD_200267 | JGI IMG/M metagenome (GOLD analysis project Ga0307512, IMG submission 200267) | Populus trichocarpa ectomycorrhiza microbial communities from riparian zone in the Pacific Northwest, United States - 14_EM | ecosystem: Host-associated > Plants > Roots > Unclassified | place... | reverse complement strand
TTCAACCCGAATTCCAAGTCACAGTAAATGCACACCCTCACCGCGCGTTCATACGCCGCGCCTACATCTCTTCCCACCGCAGCAAGGTGCTCGCATGCCATGAGATGTTCCATCATACCTTCCTTTAACCCAGACGGAGGTTGCCTTCCTACCGCGCTATCTACCAACAATTTTCCACGTCCAAGTTCCAACAAAATTAACCCCAGCCCATAGAGCTCGGGTATGTGCCTAAGCGGTGAGTATTCCACCGGCGGCTCATGTTCGATGGAAAGAGAGGCGAGAGAAATCTTTGCATCACTCGATGGGAGAAGGTACGGATTGTGTAGTTGTGAATCGGGTGTTGCTGGGGAGAGCTCGGGGAAGAGAGAGATGTTTGTGCTCCGCCAGGATGGAGGGAGGAAGTGGGTTGAGTGGAACTGGAGCAGGGTTAATGAGAGCTGGTAGGCTAACTTAATGCGCTCCGAAAGTTCGATTCCACGGCCCAAGGTTTCGAGGATAGAAGAGAGTGGGGTACCAAACGTAGCCGCGGCAACGGGCGGTTTGGTGACGAATTTGTAAGTGTGTTTCGGTGTTGATTGGAGAAAGTTGGTGGAACTCGAACTAGCATGAAGGCGCTGGGGGGAGTTTTGCGTGCTGAAGAAGGAGCATATGCAACCTTCCTGTGGCTCCTGTTAGGCCGGAAATCTGTGCAAAGATATTGACTACTTACTGCTGGTGGATTCTCTCCCGATACCTCAGGCTCTTCATCGTCATTTTTCCTCCTCGGCGCTTTCGCCGATGTTTTGGAACGCTTTGTCGTCTTGCCGCCATTTTGCATTCGCGGTCGCTTCCTGGTGGCGCTATGAGCTGGTTGAGCCCAATGGAGTCTATCCCCGGATGGTGGACGGGGAATTGACTGAACCGACAACTGCAAGTAAGTAGCTTTCGAGCTGCATCCCGGCTTCGCAGGCAGTATCTCATAGACATAGTCGAATACATAATTCATCTCCACACTAGCGTTTTTTACGACTTTTAGTGATGCTAAATTCTGCGGTTCAGGCAATCTTAGGGCCGAGCGATGGGGTTTGCATGAGTTGCGCGCAAAGAGACATGCCGCAAGGTCTTCAGCTGCAGCATGGATGAGGCTATATTTCTTTAATGCTTTCCGTGTGCCGGTGAGTGGGGCGTCGGGCCTTTGTTCTCTTTCTTTCCAGGATGCTTGTTCCTGAACCTGCAGTTTGCAATCCACCAGAACCATTAGGTCATCGTTGCCCTCTTGGAGACGCTGGAGGAGTTTCTGGAGTGGTTTTTTCTTGAAGGCAAACTTTGCTTTCGTGTGTAACTTCATTTTTACGGTACCTGAAAAGAATACTATTTAGTATTGCTACTTGTAGATGCGAACATATTAATAATTACCTCTCGGTGATGCAGAGTCAAGAACAGGTTTCAGTTCTTCCGCAATCTCTATCAGCCTCTCGTAGACAGAGAAGATAGCATTGCGAAACTGCTCGAAATAATCGTCACCCATTTGCTCCCGCAACCGTGAATCCAGACCTCCACCTCTGCTCTCCAAGCTTATCGTCTTATCCGAAGGGTATTTCAGCAGTTTCAGCAGGTCGTTGTCATCGACGGTACCGAGTAGCAGCGAGCGGGTACAAAATTCGAACTGGATACGCTGGATTTGTACCCGTCTGGCGAAGTTTTCAAATACTTTGTTCAGCGTCTTTACTGATTGAATGAGGTCGTAGAAGGAGATACATGCTCGAAGCAGAGGTTCCGCCATGGCAGCGGCGCTTAGGGCCAGTCCTACGAATTCCATTTTCGCAACTGTGTGAAAGGGGCACTCTACATACAGCAAGGAAAATATCAGATATATATAAAAGCATTTCATACCTATCAACATTGCCACCCACAATTGCAAAGAGACACGCAAGAAAATACCTCATGTGTATGTTTGCATGGGGCCATGACATAGCTCGCCTGCACAGTACAACAAATCAGCAGTAAACATTGACAAGGCGAACTGCACCGCCATTCCTGGAGCATGCGCAATGCCGTAGCTCTGACTGACATCATGGCAGACAACTCTTATTGGAGAGAATTGGTGCTGCACACATCCTTGTGGGACCAACATAACGCATGCACTGCGGTTTCTACCGGAGCGCTGACACCACAACGATTTTCTTATCGCACCCCTGCTCTGTATACAGCCTCATTTCCAAATCCATATATTCATTACCAGTGCTGAGCGATGTCTTCGGACCCACAAAGCACGGCCGCCAAAAAATATGAGCTACTCTGCCGATGAAGCCCTCCCCATCCACCGTCTGTACACGAAATGTAAGCACTATCTAGCACATACGATATCGTCAATCCCAATCAATGGTTTCGAGAACAGCGCCGCCTCAGGTCCCATCAGCTTATCACAAGACACCTATCAAAGACTTAAGAACCAACTCTTCCGGCTGCGACTATTCGGCGGAGGGTTTGGGACGAATGGTAGCGAATTGGACAAGCTGGCGACAGTGCAAGATAGCGTAGAGGTCAGCTTGGAAGAGAACCTCATTCGGATTGTGGAGTCGACGAGGTGCATTCAGAGAATTATTAAAGGCGCTGGTATGTCGTAACCAACTTTGCTAATGCCTGTATTGACCGAATCCAGAATGGCTTCCTTCTGCTCCATGCGGATATCATAGTGATCACATCGGTCTTATGAGCGCAATGAGACACGCGCGAGCGGGAATGCTAGATGACGAAGATGATGAGAAAGGCACCTACACTGATACCAGACTACTACTATTAGAGGTCGAAGAGTTAGAAGATCTGAACGACTGCCTTTTCGCTCTAGTATCCGTACTACAACGTGCCAAGGGTCTCCAGAAAAGGCTGCAAGAACGTTCTCTTCAAAATTCCCCGGTGGTTCAGGTCCAAAAACCTTCCAAGAGAAGCATCTCTACTGCAGAGTCACGCAGCCGTAGGCAGATCTATGGTAATGAGAACCAAAACCCCAGACGGAGCTCCGAAAGGTTGGAGGAGGATATGAATATGGAGCATGATCGCGAGAACTCGTCTATAGAGAGCGCATGGAGTACATTCTGGGGCGAGAATTATGATTGCTTGTGAGGACCGCGGATAGAGTAGATCTTCTATTTGTCAGAAATCTTGGGCAGAAAGGAGAGAAATCGGAAGGGAGAGTGCGAAAATAATGGATGTGGGGGCAATCCAAAAGAGAGGGGGAGATGTGGGGTGAAAGAGAGTAACTTGTTGCATAATAGATCTCGGCCTTGGAGCTTAACGTAATTTATGGTGTAACCGCCCACGACCTAGCAACCGATCACGCAATAAAGCACGCAAGCGCCAGAAGCAGAGATGCTTAATTACCCTGCACACAAACTTAATTTTCACTCTCTCCCCGCAACAATGCAACCATGGGTAGAATGAAGTGCAGAGATGCAGTGACTGACAGAGAGAATGAGATTCGCGAAGTGAAACATGCATACTGTTCAGGTCTTGAACCATCTATCCGCACTGCTGCTGTTACGCCTTTGGTGTTACAGTTATATCTCCAGGATCATACAGGATCACTCAACATTCCATATATAGATATTTGATCCGGAATCACGAGTTATCACTCAGATTTCCACATTGGATCAACCTTCTGGATTTGTTCACATATTAGTCATATCTCCATTACTTGACCTTCATATCAACAGACCCATGACAACAGCCAAGCCAAGCATGAATAAATTATGTATCATCTTTGGATCAGTAATAGGTCGCAACTTCTCCATTCCCAATGGTCACTCCTTATCGGCAGGAAACCTTAATCCCAGTCGCCGACTAAACAACTATTCACTGATGCACCAATGGTTCATTCCTGATGAGATGATGTGTCGTCAATATCGGACCACCATGGCATCTCGAGATACGCAGAGTCATATAAGAGATAAGTGTGTAACCTATAATTGATATATCAGAGCCCTGTCAACGGAGTAGACTTATACAAATCAATCCTTATTTTGACCACACATCCTTGGTCTGGGCAAATAAGAACTGGGATTCATAAGTCCTGAGTGGCGCGGGATACTCTTTGTTCAATATATGGCAAAACAGCTCGGTTGCAGATCACTGTATATTTGGCTCCAATAAAGCGAAGTCAAAGTAAAGGTTCTGTCATTTGCCGCTATTGTTAAAGCGTTATGTACCCGGTGGGTATATGAGAGGGCACTCTCACTGGCTCTTGGTGACACGAACCAATTCATTGATAATTGGCTTCAGATAAGTTCGTATCCATACGAGGTATCGCCAATAGCAATGAGATCACGGCTTGGGTTACGAGTGATTGGTTGGAGGGTTCTTAGGAATGGTATTGGGTGTATGCAAGGAATTAGTGTTACGGAAGGGCAGAGATGTTGATCGACGCGGAGATGGTGTGAGAACATTGTGAGGTGGTGGCGGTATAATTTGTTATGATAAGGAAGTGGTTTGAGGTGTTGCGACATCAGGTGATGTGGTGTGGTTGTGTTGATAAGAGATCGTCGTGATGGTGTGTAAGATCATGAGAGGATATTCGGATGGTATATTGAAGCATGAGGAATGGTTCGAGGGTGGCAGATGAAGTGTATATAAAGAGAGGTTGTTTGGTGTTGGAGAATTTCCTTTTCTTCTCTCTTTACTCATTCTCTTGTATAGCACAGCAAGCACGACTTTGAAACAGCTCTGACTCTTGTCTTGTCTTGACCCATTCGATACAAACTTTGAAGCACTTTGTCATTATTACCATATCACACTACTGTTATCAATATCACCTATGTCTGACCCTGCCCATTACACTAGAATGAGTCCCTTACAACGTACCTGATATTGAATGTACTGTCAACATTGTTTGACTTCTTGTTTTGATCTTGTTTGGTACTACTGTGAAGTTACAGATAGTTATATTTCGATTTGCTATCTGTGTAGCAGCGACCATACGGAATTGAATGTTCGTGCACCCTTTGAACAGCTGTAAGTACTGCAATGAACCTTGCTCTGTTACCTGTTGGGTGTGTTTGGACCCCAACTATGGGTGGATTCACATTTGCGACGATTGCATTGACAAGTTACCACGACTCACCAGATTTGATATCCGACAATACCCACATTAATCCGCATATTCAGATGCGAGAGTACGACTGTAACTGTACCTCCCGAACGAATTGGTGTGATCTTGCCAGAACTCCCTGTTGGATTTTGGAACCTGAACCATTGAATACTTTTCAAAGCATCCACATTATACTCGCAGAGAGTATTCAGGAGGAACTCTTAGAAGTGGATTTTTGGCAACAATCTGCCATTCCCTCCCCTTGGAATATTCATTGGACAGATGCCGCTGCATATGGAGGAGGCTTGGAACTCGATGATCCAGTGTTTGGAAATAGTTGGACTAAGTATTGGGGAGCCCACACTTGGTTCGATTGTAACCCCCAGCTACCTTGGGAGTGTGAAGAACAGAATTGTGTAGGAACACATTCCACAGAAGGACACGCACCGGCAGCAGTAGAATCAGCAACACCGGCGCTGTTACCCTTGATTGTTATTGAACATTCGTCCCCGACCCCTTCCGAGATTGACGCCTATTTCTGGCATTGGTAGATGTGTTCGATCTGCTGCAATGTCAGGATCAATGGAACCCCGAGCGGCGCTTGTGTCCCGCAAGGACCAAGGCACCATCATGGCCCTCATCGACATACAGCGGGATGCCGTAGGAACCGATGAGCTGTACAAGGTCTTTGGACAGACACAGGAAGCCCATCAGTGAAGTGCAGAAGGTGTGTGACCACCCCCAACAGATAACAGATCTGCAGCGGCAGATGACGGATCTACAGACGCAGCAGTTCCTACCTCCGCAATGCGATCGCTCGATGATCCACCAGCAGATGACACAGCTGAGGCAGGAGCAGGAGGAACCGACGAAGACCATGAGAATGGCCGGGACTGACCAACAGTTGTGGCAGGACTTGGACGATATGACACGGGACACCAGACAATTGGGAGAACAAGTTCGAGCATTCAGGATGCAGTTAGCAAATGCGCTATCTTGAGCAGCTCGGCAAGCCCCAACTCCCCCCCCAGCAACCCGAGGATTGAGGACAGAGGTTCCCCAACTCCCCGGACTTTTCAGAGTCGGATCGAACTCCGTTGAGAGGGTGGATTGCCCAAATTCGGCTGGTTATATGAGACAAACCTTCCAGCTTTCCTGACGAACAGTCCAAGATGCGGTACAAATTCAACTGCCGGTGGGGCATTTCCTTAGGCCAGATCTTGCCACACGTCTGGGAGGATGGAATGATAGGGCTGGAAGATGCACCAGCTTTTATACAACTCGTGGGACCAGCTTTTGGGGACCCCGACTGGGTAGCTACCGCAGAACGGAAGAAGCGGGAAATTGAACAAAAGAACCAACAGTTCTCTCAGCACTATGCTGAGTTCCAAGTTATTGCTGCAGATCTGGAATGAAACGATTCCGCCCTACGAAATGCCTTATGAATGGGTCTATCCAAGGACATTAAGGACTGCTTTACATATAGTGATATGCCGGAGGAACTTGCTGCCTTTGTGACCGTATGTCAGAAGCGGGATAATCAGATCCGACCACGATGTGTGGAAACAGCAGCACAGAATCAGGGAGGAGGGACAGGTTGCGCCTCCTCCCCCAGACCTCTGGCCCCTCCGAAAGATCCCGCAGGAGCCCCTGCTGAAACAGTGGCTGGATATACGGGACCTGCACCCGTGGATCTCAGCGCAGGCAACAGGAAGATATCTGCGGAAAAAAGGGCGACGATGTTTGTGGATGGGAGGTGTTTGTACTGTGGTGGGTTCAACCACAGGGCACTGAACTGTGCAGCAAGGAGAAAGGCTCAGACGTTTAAGGCTGCTGGAGCAGAAGTAAAGGAAGTAGGAACCGGGACAGGTTCCAAGGAATTGGGAAAAGAACAGGTCAATTGATGAAGGATGGCTCTTCAGTTGATGGAAAAAGTATTTTTAAATGGTTTGAAATGTTTTGGAATTTCGCGTCTTTCAGTTAGCTAGGTGGAGGTATTAGAACGATCAATGGAAGGGAAACATTTAGTTATAACCTGCACATTGACCATGAACAATCAAGAAATACCTACACATGTGCTGATTGACTGCGGAGCTACAGGCATAGCATTCATTGATCAAGATTTTACTTGCCATCGTGAGGTACCGCTCCAAGAGCTCAAAGAGAAACGACAGGTGGAAGTCATAGATGGAAGACCCATAGAATCAGGAGATATTACGTATATTGCCAAAGTAGGGATGAGGGTTCAAGATCATAAGGAACAGTTACCTATGTTCGTTACGAAATTAAGCCATTATCCAGTTGTCCTTGGAATTCCCTGGTTAAGATTACATGATGTTGCAGTACGATTCGCGTCTAATTCAGTTACTTTCGGATCACAATACTGTACAACACATTGTCATGGTGCACCCGTTATGGTGCAAGGGGTTGTGGTGCTGCGGAAATCCCGGATCAGGAGATCGCACACCGGAGCTTCTGTAGGAAGCTACGAAAATGGAGGTTTCATTTTGAGGAGCGTAGTGAGTGAGTACCCTCAGCAAAATAGTTGATTGGCTGGACGTAAGAAACAAAAGAAAAAAGAAGCAAAGAGATGAGATGATGATTGGTACGTCTCTGGATTGTGGTGTCGGATGCCGTCCAGTGAAGGTTATTCAACCTTGCCGATGGCATGATGCAGAGCTGTGATAACCCTAACCCAGTCATGTACCCACTCAATTGCATGGCTTTGTAGTGGTGGGAGCCATTTTCCCACCATAAAGGAGGCACCCCCGGAGCCTGTCAATCAGCAAGAAGCAATATTCAAACGACAAATACATCTGCAACGACCATTCCGAGGGAATATTGTTATACTTAATCGATCCTTATATTTTGTAACAGTTAAGAAAGGAATGTTCATGTTGTTCAAGGCATCCCTTTATGATAATAATAAAGCCATTGAAGGAAAGGATTTTAAGGAACGACCCCTGGAGGAAATCGTTCCTGAACAGTATCATGAGTTTTTACCTAGGTTTGAAAAAGTTTTAGCTGATTGTCTTCCTCCACATCGACCAGGCATTGACCATGAAGTATGCCTGAAGGAAGGCGAGACACTGACATGGGGCCCCCGGTATTCAATGTCAAGGGCCGAGTTAGTAGTCCTTAAGGAATGGTTGGAGGATAACATGTCAAAAGGGTTTATTTGACAGTCATCTTCACCTTTTGCTGCACCAGTGCTTGTCGCAAAGAAACCGGACGGAGGATTACGATTTTCCATTGATTATCCGGATATTAATAGCAAAACTATTAAGAATAGGTATCCACCCCCTTTGATACGAGAGACTCTGAATTGACTTCGAAAAGCCAAGGTGTATACACAACTTGATGATCGAGGGGCTTATAACCTGTTACGGGTTAAGGAGGGAGATGAACATAAGTTAGCCTTTAGGACAAGATTTGGGTTGTTTGAACCTACAGTTATGCAGTTTGGAATGACGAATGCCCCTGCGGATCTTCAGGAATATATTAGTAACACCATAAGTGAAGCCCTGGACAATTTTGCTTCGGCCTACTTGGATTATATATTAACGTATAGTGATTCGGAAAAAGAACATGTGGAACATGTTAAATGGATTATGCAGCATCTCCTGGAAGTGGGATTATACTTGTAACCAGAGAAGTGCGAATTTCATAAGGAAACCGTGAGGTATTGGGGTCTGATTATATCGACCAAAAGAATATCGATGGATGAAGATAAGGTGGAGATGGAAGTGTTAGCAACGGTTCCAGACCATCACTTCAGGTGCGGGTGCGGGTCCAACCTGAACCGTTGCCAAATTGGCGCTCCGGGTTGTTCATAAACCCGAACTGTCAACTCAGGTATGGTTCGATGGTAAACTGCCAACCTGTCTGAATTGGGCGGGCTGTCAGCAGGTCGCCCAGCGGATCCATCTATAGATTCAATTAAGGCTCATGTTTTTGGAGTATGTTAATAGTATCTTATCAAAATCGTGTTTTCAACAACCAAGGATATGTTTTTGCATGCTTTGCAGCTTGCAATATCGATTAATTTGGAATCGGTGTTTTACCTTTGATACATTGTATTTTTGCCTATAAGGGCGGTCAATAATTCCTTTATGAATGTGAAGATCAATGCAATGCCTTGATTACCACAGATGCAACAAGTAAAACTGTTGACGCTCCGTTGACACTCATTCTCTGAATTGGGCGGTGACCATGTTGCTGTCTCTTTTGCCTCTAAAAGCAGCTGATACATCAGTTATGCATAACAGTGACCAAATCACTGTGTAATTACCGTACTTACAAAACCACAAATCGTTGACGCTTCATTGATGCTCATTTTGATGTATTGTCCATCCAACATCTGCTGCCATCGATAATAGTTTTCATCATGTTTTGACCTTCTTGGTAGTCTTTCTCACAGATCGAGACTTGGCCCTGTGGCAAAGCCGAGCGCAGTAACATTCTTGCACTGTTCGCTCTCACACGACTAAAATTTATGTATCTTGTCAAAAAGTTCATTGCGCCTGCTATACATCTGTTCATCAAACGGTATTCACAAGCGACTGCTCACCATTCGCCTGGTATATGTCTCTAACTAAAACTCTCGGTCAAGATACATCAAGAAGCTGGTGAAACATTGACGCAGTCTGTCCTACTTTTTCTTCACTCCCTTATTCCTCCTCGTTTCGATTGCATTGACCATCATCCACACCATTCCAGCCGGTCTGTTTGCTTTCCGTGTAGGCCGAATCAATCCAGGATCATTTGGCGCGGCGCTCACAGCCCGCTGCTCTGGGCATTCCGGATCCTCGATGCTATTGTCTTGCTCAATAGTAGATTCAATGTCTGCCGCGCAATCATCTTCGCTGTCATTTGGATTATCTAAGTCCCCATTCCAGTTAAGCCAATCTTCAGTGTCCGAAATGCTTTCAGGTACATCAGCAAAAACTGAAATGGCATTCTCAGTATTCTGAGCATTTTGGAATTCAAGTTCGCCTTTTCTCAATTATGCAGTGTACTCTGGCTGGAAATGTACTCAGTAAAATTGTTTTCATATCTTTGCGGGATTTTCAAACTTGGTATAGTATTCCCAAAGGGGTATAGCTTAGCCTGTTACATTGTTTTATAGTCAAAAGTCAGTCTAGTTTTAAAAATGAAATATGTAATAGACGTACTATTGCTTGCTTAGTAATATTATGAAACTTTTGGTTTATATATCTTCATGACAAATCATAATCAAACTAACCATATTTGGAATA
>Ga0307512_10008063_pt1 | contig 10322 bp, 6 predicted proteins | sample 14_EM_MG_FD_200267 | JGI IMG/M metagenome (GOLD analysis project Ga0307512, IMG submission 200267) | Populus trichocarpa ectomycorrhiza microbial communities from riparian zone in the Pacific Northwest, United States - 14_EM | ecosystem: Host-associated > Plants > Roots > Unclassified | place... | reverse complement strand
CGCATGCATGCGCACTCAGCTGGCATCTCCAGCTGAGTCTGCAACGACCATCATCTTAAGGAGATTATACATCAGCCCAGCTGAGCCCATAAGCCGTATCTCAGGGAGGTAGACCATATATGCAACAGCTACGATGGGTTCTGTTCTAGTTCATTCACGGAGGCATATCCTCCGTGGAGTAGCTAGTCAGGTCATGGAGGCCAACCTTCCGTGAACGAACCATCCGTTGCCGGAGTCCGTACCCCACCTCTGTGGACTGACTAGTTTATTCACGGAGTTAGTCAAAAATTACAAATACTCTGCTCTGCACGCATGTATGTGCACACACTGTCATGTACCTACACTCTGCTGGCTCTATCCAGCTGAAGTCAATCAGCGCAATCGCGTACGTTCAGCGCAGCGCAATTGAGTACATTCAAGGTGTAAAGGCACTACTGTTCATTGCAAGTGTTTCAAAGCAAAAGCCGAGTGTACACTTCGTTGCCATGGCCGAAATGGTGGTGCACAGTGCATAAATACTGCAGCTTCTGCTGCGCCATCAGGTACTTTCAATCTCGAACAAAATACATGATCAGTTCCACCGGAGCTACGTCCTAATCAAAAACGCTGTTGAGCGAATGCACAAGGAGATGCTTGCTCACATACTGATCCCTCATCTGCGGAGGATACTGCCAATGATAGCAGCGATTTGACAGAACTGGATACTGAGGATGAGGAGGTTCTCGAGGAGGAAGAGGTGACTGGGGAGGAAGAGGAAGAGGAGGGGGGCAATGAGGAGTGAAATGATGAAGATGAGCCGGTTTCAAAGATTGACATGGAGCACAGTGTAATTATAGTTGCGTCAGGACGTCCAAGACGCAACCGATTGTAGGGATCACGATGATGTATAGAGTATATGGTTCAGTTTAACCGAGGGCTAGTAGCGAATTGGTGGGTGGGGCCTGACTGATGGCTGGCGGCGGCGGAAGGTAAACCCTGAGTTTGAGTTTGAGCTAGAGCTCGAGCTTGAGCTTGAGCTTAAGTTTGATTTTGGGTTGGAGGCAGAGTGGGAGGAAGTCAGGAACAAGGAGAGGAGTATATAGGAGGGGCAGAGGGGCAGAGAGGCAGAGGTTGGGCAAGCTGCACCTTCAGCATCAACCCACCCACCCGTACCATGTATATATTGTGTTTTTTTTAAGTTCTTTGTTTTCTACTGTACACCCAGTAGAGGGCGTCCGGCCTAGAACGGGAGAGTCCAGGCGGCAACCTTGTTTGTGCTTCTTTTACTATTTCGTTTCGGTTTTTCCTTTCAGTGTCCGTTGGTGTTCTGCAATTATTTGTATATGACTCTGAATGTAAAAGCACTTGTCGGAGGGAAGAGCGAGCCCACTAGTTATAGTTTTTCATTGACTCCGCGAACGAACTACTCAGTTCACGGAGGTGGGGTACGGACTCCGTGAACAGACGGTTCGTTCACGGAAGGTGGGCCTCCGTGAACTGACTAGGTACTCCGCGTAGGAACCGCCTCCGTGAATGGACTAGAACAGGATCTCTTTCCCTTTCTCTTTCCCTTTCCCTTTCTCTTTCTGTTTCACTCTTACTATTGAATACAATATAACTATATTTGAATCACTTGTAACACACAACCGTGTGTGATTTGATTGTTACTTTGCACGTATAATCACTCGTGGTGTTTGTTTTACACACTATCATATCGTGCGATTTACTCTCCACCTTTGCGGCATTTGACTTATACTATGCTCGTTCCGGAGATTTACACATCTCTGCTTCAGCGTTTGACTTACGCTGCATGCGCTGCATCTTATCCTCAGTATTAAACGTTGGTGCGTTTCTGAAATGACCTTATCGCAGTTACACCATGTTTCTAAGGCTTTTAAACGATGTAGCACGAAATTCATGTACCTTAGGGCCAAGCATCCATTGATACCGTCGAACTCAATGGCTTGCACATGCACCATACACACAAATGGCCAATCAACCTGCAAATGAGTGCCTCCTAACATAGCACGTAATGGGATACCATGACGCAATGGCCAATCAACGCCAAACTGCAGGTTGCCAAAGTTCCATCTCGGGCGGGCAGCGGTGTGGGCTATCCCAGACTATGACTTTCAAGGCAAGGATTTCTTAGACAAGGGGACGACTGAGCCGATATATAATCCGAGTGATGGAGCCATGATGGGAGTGGCGGCTTGGTGATATGGCGTTAGCCCATCCGTCGCGTAATATTGCTCATTACGAGGTCTCAAAGGCTAGTGATTGTGTAGAGAGACTGCTTCCTGTCTTGGTGCATTGTATCTGTGACTACTGCAGTCATCTTGGGATAGAAAACTTGCAGCAACACCGCATCATCCGCGTGCTATCCAGAGTCTGAACTGTAAATGAATCTAGCATAGATATTCACATTTAAATTAGGTATCTTTGACATAAGTACATAACCGCTATAGATGTGGATCGGTGAGTGATAACACAACATTACTTGCGTATTGCATCAAACTCGGTAGTTATGCATGGGAATTGCGTGACTGAGCAAAATGAGACTGTAGAACACGTGGCATGACAAAATTGCATGTTAGTTATGGTTTCTTGGTGGATTTGGGTGTGTTTGGTATCAGTACCAAGATCAATAATTCCCCTCCAAGAGTCTGTCCTGCTCAAAGAAGAATCCCGAAACTCTGGTAATTCTTATAGCCATGTAGCAATGTCTTGGTGAAATACCGTACAGGCCTTGTCAGTCTAATATACTACCGCAATTCAACCTTGTCACATTCACTGTCTACAACGTACCACTGTGACAATGACATGATCAACAGGACTGAAGAAGAAACCGAACCCAAAGACAGAACGAAGGGAGATGACAGATATACCGAAGCGGGTGACTCCCGCATCTTTTTATGATTTAGGAATAATCACTCGAGTTGTAAATGAGGTGGGAAAGCCAAGTTCGATAATACCGAACCTTTTCGCGCGTGCGAATGAGCACCAATCATTGACAAGTTACACCGCAACGGAAGACTTGTCCAACTCTTTCGGCGAGATCAACATGCAATATTGCGATCATGCTAAAAGCAATCGGCAGTTGACCAAAGCAAACATCCAGTGTCTACATGATTCTTCATTTCAATTTCAACAATTTAGTGCTTCTTACAAGAACACAACATACACAAATAGCTAACTACAAAGCGCCCAAAGATGTCTGAAGACGATGCGCCATAACGACTTAAATAGGCAATAGCTCACAAAGATTGGACTGCCGAATAGTTTGAAGGTGTGATTTTAAGTGATGAATATAGCGAGAAATCACCTATCGGGTCGTAAATACAGATATTTCGTATGCCACCAGACAAGAGGCTGAAAGTGCATTCTCCCGCGTAAGAGTGGGAAGGATACACCTTAATGGAGTACTCGTCGGATTTCAAGTTTCCGGACATATCATTATAAGCGCCCTTGGCAACACATCAATTTACAATGACTACTAATTCAATTACTATGACTACACATTACAGTCAAATGGCTACTGAATCAAAACGAAGTGCCAGCTGTAGAAGCAATGAAGTTCTGGAACAAGTACCACGTTGCGATATCATGAAATGCACTGGTGAGTTCAGGCCAAAGGACGGTAAGGGGGGTATGCCGGTAGCAAAATGTGGATAGAACATAATCTAATCGAAGTCATCTACTCAGTGAGAAGGGTGTCCGGATACTTAAACATCCGGCGAGGAGGGTTGCTTTTGGGGTGGGAGTGGAGGATCGTTAGTACCCCAGCCTTAGTCTGTCACTGCCCTCATATATGCTTTACTAATACACATCAACAGTTCTATTATGGATGTACTCTTTCAACAAGACTACTCCCGGAATCACACTGTAGGTATAATGTAGAGATTCTTTACTCCGTACAACATCACTACCTAGAGTACCCGACTCTCCGCACCTTCATCCTATTGAAGTAGCTTGGGTACTTCTGAATGGGCAGCTACTCATCGATTATCCAGATATTGGCGATAATTGTTGGGGTCCTGATGTAGTTGAAGGTGTCCGGCAGAGGTAACTGCCAAATTTTGGGAAAAGATCTAAGAAAAGCGCTTTAAGAAACTATGGTACACAATGTCAGACCTGGTGAAGGCTATCATTGATGCAAAGTAATTCTTATTCTTTTCTCCATTTCATTGTTGTGAGTACTCGAGTTAGTGGGATGGCGGGTTCGTAGTTAGTTGTGCTAAGCGAGGTTCAGGTAGTGAACCTCTAAGTTGTCTGTATAGGATCTCTTCCACCACAGACTCTAAAATGTTTCTGTGTTTTTTCTCCTACTATCCTCCATATTAAATTTCATCCATTATGGGCTAAATAATTATTTTTTTGTTTTGAATGTGTGGTTGTGGCAATTGTGTGGTGGATCGTATTAGAGAAATCCTGGATCGGGCTCAGTACCACTAGTTCCTAACATAAATTGATTTCACTGTACATCATCTTCTTCTCCACTATGTAAAGTATCTATAGCCGAAATCTTAGAGCTCTCTGTTCTGTGGTTGTTGTAGAATGGGCAGTTTTTTCGACGAGGCAGAGTGGGGCGCGGCACGCGGACACTATCACATGGACTGAGCTAGTCGCTGATGCCTAGTGTACATACATCATTCGAGAGTACATTGTGTTACGCATCTTTCACTACACTGATTCTTTTAAAAGTCACCTGTTATCCTAATGTATATGAATGCAATAGCAAGACCGCAGTATTATCAGGCCTCAAGACGCACAACGCACTCAGGCGCAACCTGTCAGTGTTGGATCCGTTTGAAGAAAAACAGTGTGCTTACATGCATACTCAGGTGATACTTTAGGCAGACATCCCATCGATAGGCTATCAGTACTGACCACGCCACCCTATGAACTTAATCCATTGTCTTGAATTACCCCGTGGAGAAACCGCTCGAAACTCCCTAGCCCCTAACACGTGTAGGCCTCATTCCGGTCAGAGAATGAGCCAGTAAGTTATATTATCGCGAGGGATACATACTTAAGTACTTAAGCACCAACCTAGATACCTAGGTAGTAAGTACTTAATGCTACCTTGTCACTTAGTATTGTTAACCACCAACTATAATACCTAAGTAAATAAATCCTAGGGTACTTAAGTACTTAGGGTTTAGTAGACAATATTTCATATTTGGTTACCCCATACAAGCGTGGTTATGAACTATGGCTTAGTATGCTCCGCCAATAGACTGAACCTTTCGGTAAGGAAAACTCTGGGGAACGGAGCAATGCGCTGGCACGCAATTATAACGTTGATATTTCGATTGTGCTTATGTTTCTCAGCGCGAAGCGTGAGTGCGATGGTCACCGGGAATGTAATATCTCCAATCACGATAGCTCATTGTTATATGCTTTAATAACGGCGTTCGATCCGATGTGTTATTCCGGTGTCGTTTAAACCATGGAATAAACAATGCAACACCTCACACCTATACTCTCCAACCTTTCGTCTTTCAAGCAGATTTATATGGCGGATTGAAATGGGAGGCAAGTGGATATCAAGAACATTTGTAGCCCGTGACACTGTTCAACTCGATCACCTTGTTCTCAATACCGAGAATCCAGAACGCGACTTTTACAGCCCGGGTCAGCTCTCCCCCGACAGGATAGCCTGTGTACAACTTGAATCGTTTTTGGACAGCGTCAGTCGGTGCGAGGGTTCTCGGTTTCACTCATTTCTGATCCAACTTGTCTCCATATCTTTCGGAGTTCAACACGAATTGAAGACCGTAGTAGAATCCGCCGTGTGCAAAACCTACAAACTAAAGAATTCAAGTGACTTTTTCCGCGAAATGTGCCAATCACAAGGGGCACGGGATTGGGTAGAACGCACAATCGGAAGAAGGAAGGGTGTTTACTGTTCTAGTCTAGTCACGGAGGATGTCCCTCCGCGGAGAGACCGGTCCATTCACGGAGTCCCACCCTCAGTGAGTGGACTGGTTCATTCGCGGAGTATACCCCTGCACCCCACCTCCGTGAATGGACTGGTCCATTCACCGAGTGTACACTCGGTGAATACTTTGCACACATATGCCCACGCATGTATGCGCACTTAGCTGGCCATATCTAGTTGAATTTACTTAATGCAATTGCATTTAGCCTAGAGCAACTACGTTGATTTAGCCCACATTGCGAAACTCGACCGTACTTGGTAAGTTCCGGAAGTACCACATGCTTTCGGGCTTTTGGCTTCTTTCCACACACTTTCGCTGCGAATGCTCTTTTAGATGAAGTTTATTCCCGCGACTAACTCCGCGACCAACTCTGGCACCCACACCTGTAGTCTCAGTCTGAGAATCTCACGATATCCAATGGCCATGGTGTTGAGGATTTAAGTCGATGGTACTGTGTTAATGGCGATACTTGGACTCATGTGGAGAGAAGATCTCCAAATCAGGTTTGCCAGCGGAATCGGAAGCTTGATTTTCAGGGTAATTGGGCCGGTGTGAGTGCGAGCGGGAGTGCAAGTGTTGAGTGCGAACATGAACATATAGTGTTAATCGACAGTCTACTAGATCTTCATGCACATGGTGGTGACACTGATGGCCCTACGATAGTTAGTAATACCACTGCACAAGGACTCTATGCTGAGCTCAGACATTGAGTTAAGTCCGCATGCTAGGAGGCTGGCTAGTCTGCTGGCCAGAGCTTTCGATGCTGGCTAGAGCTTTCATATTGGCCAGTGCTGCAGCATCATCTGCAAGAAAGCATGAAAGTATATCTGCGCGAAAGGAAATATGCAGCGAAAGCCGGTGGAAAGCCTGAACGTTTGCCATACTTTCAAAGTTGGCTCCCGTCTGAGTCCTGACACCTTCTGGATTTGCTTTCGCACCAGTGAAAGCCTGAAAGAACCTGAAAGCGACTCGTATGGTTTTGCGATGGCGCAGAGGAAAACGACGAAAGTCATTTGATAGAACTGGATATTGAGGAAGGAGAGGGTCTCGAGGAGTACCAGGATGTGGGCGAGGAGGAAGAGGACGATGTAGAGGAAGAAGGCATAGAAGAAGAAGAGCTGGTTTCAAGTCAGAATATGGCGCATAGTGTAATTGTAGTTGCACCACGACGTTGAGTGTAATTAGCACTTTGTATGTATGCTCCGCGAATGAACCAGTCCAGTCACTGAGGGTGGGACTCCGTGAATGGACCGGTCTCTCCGCGGAGGGACATCCTCCGTGACTGGACTAGAACATTTACTTTGTCGTCGGCATTAAAACCTTAACGGACGCCAAAGTCAACCTATACAAAACACGAACGACTCAGACCAAGATCGAGATTCCTGTCGGTCAATTCGTGCCGACAATTGCAGTGCGTAACAGTGGCATTGTTATTGGTGAATCCCGCACGATCTACGCAGACCAAACTGCAGAGTGTGTGGTACAGTGAGAGAAGGTATATGCAACCCAGTATCGAAGAGTTGAATTCGAGTGGTTTTCAAGCAGAGTCGTTGATAAAGCATTCCTCGAGGATGGGAGCCGCTGGAAAGTCTTGTGGAGCATGGGAGGTGGGGAAGATGGGTACGACGATATTGTCCACGCTGAATTTGACAATGGTCTGGAAGAGCGTGATAGGCCGTGGTGGGCAAGTGAGAACAGTGTATGAGGATTTGAAACGCCCGAATTGTCTTGACGAAGCTATTGTTCCCTGCAATATTCAGGATGGAAGGCATTATTTGCGCAATGTCGTGGTAGCTGAGCTACTTGAGGAAATGGTTCAAAAGGAGTTAATTGTAACTGTTGTACTAGATAGTTGCCATTCTGGAAGTACGGTGCGGGGCCCTGGATCCAGGGGACCTGTTTCTCGGGGTATCGGGAAAGTGGATCATTCTGAGCTCCCAAAGTCAGATATACCTTGGAATTTGTTAGCCTCCGTCAGAAGTCATTACAGAGACTCCAGCCGGCGGCACAACGGAGTTGGTTGCTGGAATCAAAAGGCTACGAATTGCTTGCCGCTTGCCATCTTAAGGAAGAGGTCAGTGAAATTTTAAACGATGATGGGGACGGACTTGAGCACTGTGCCTTGACTCACTATTTGTTGGAATTCCTCAGACCTGGCGGTGCTAATTTAACCCATTCCATTTTACATCGAAAAATCCAGGCAGAGATACAGCACGATTACCCCCGACAGACTCCTATATTTGCTAGCAATAGCAAACGAATACTTTTTGCAAACGGTGAAGGTACCCCACCAAGGAGGCTGAAGTCGCCTATCGGAACTTGCCATTGCCTTGGTACAGGGTTAACTTAGGGGGCGCAGCTCCATTTACGGGGCCAGCACAAGTACAAAGATATTCTTCTACATGCATGCGTATATGTAGCCTGAAGGGCAACTGTGGAACCTACAAGGTTGTTGCGGCCGCTGTCGGTGTGGAGGTTCTTCGATCACGACTTCATAGAAAATCACTCGATCATGGTAACATCACTCGTCCGAATAAAAGGGCCGTTTGTTGCCTAAATAGATCTTAGTCCTCGTATGGCTTACTAAGTTAGTACTAATACGAGCTATTGGTATTCAGCCGTCTCTATACATAAATGAGTACGTACGCATTCGTACTTAAACTACCATACAAGCCTGTGTGGCCCTCTTAGATAATACAATCAAGCCTCTATCTCTCTATTTTTGACACCGTTGTTGCATATGTACATGTATCGTCTATTACGGCCTCCTATGAAGATACAAGATTGTATAAAAATAAGGCTTGTAATAGGATACGGGCTTGTATCAGGACTCAAGGTGATGCGATTTATGACACGCGTAGGTAATTAAGCAGTGACGCTGGTAGGCGCTTGCAATATTTGTAGGTCTGGTATTGCTAGCATTTGTATGCTCAGTGTCACCGGTATTTGCAGCTTTTATAAATTCCCCTTCCAAAGGGTGGCAATTCTTAATCTGGACTGGCGGCATCTTAGAATCTCGTAAACTGGCCTTGCTTCTGTCATGCCGTGCTCGTTTGGCTGCTTGGAAACTCCCTGAATCTGGACTACGATTCTTGGGTTACTATGAATGATTCTTTAGGCGGGTAAGGATTCCTCAAAATCATCGGGAAACTCCTACAGACTCCTTAGACAACGACTTATAGCGGAGGCTTTTGGCGGAACTATGTTGGGTGATATGATGGAGGAATGAAGTTCTCTTTCACTGGAAAAGCACTTCCATCAACTCTAGGAAAGCAAACCAACGTGGTGGGCTTTGCTTTTTACTTCAAAACCTAGAAGGATTAGTATACATAATCACTTGTAATTCCATGTTGACCTCATTGCCGCTAGTTTCTTGAAGCCATAGAAGGGAATATTTCTCACCCGCCCAACGAATGTAGGACACTGAGCGCTTCCTAGGATGCTACGATCCATGCTATCCCGCTGGCTTGGTGCTCGCAGTGAACGGATCGAATGTCGCTTTCGTGATCATGTCGTCGCGGACACTACAATTTTTTCCCCACAATATTTTATTAGCTGCTTGGAAGTTCTATTCACATGGTAGAAATTAATCGTATAAAAACGAGTGCTGCGGCGTACTAGTTGCTATGTTACTGTAACCTACCGTCAACCTGCCTCCAGAGCTCGATTGCTTCGGGGGTCCATATAGGTGGGTTTAGGTGTCGGTAGTATCAAGCTTGTGCATAATGAAGGATGGAAGCAGCAGACAACCAGGTTTTGTCGCTCGCCTCATCGCAACTTGCACCGATCACTGTTGATGCATGAGTCATACACTACATCTCCACCCCCGAAGCCGTAGGCACTTATGTCATCGACCCATTTTATTCCCGTCGGCCGTATCTACTCGCGTGAGACGACTGTGACGACTTTGAAACATTACCGCCTGTGGTATTTGCAACTATTCTAATTACTGCTGGAAAAGCGATGGTAGTAGGTAACTCGTTAACTGCGGAAAAAACTTTGGCGGCGGAACTGGCGCCAAGATGGTAACAAACTGCGAAAGAGGAATGGAGAGTTGCAAGAGCGATTTCTGGGGGTATATTTATGCATTTCGTCTGAATTCATTTCAATCTGGAACTCGAGATGTGTGGTAGTGTGGAGATGTCATGTGGCTGCTGCGATACTCCGTTGCCTGTTGTGAAACAAGATACAGGTACGGCGTTGTCCCTGAGAGCGTAAGGGCCGTCCATGTGGCGTGCGTCCAAGCGGTCGCACTATATGGCAGCGAGCTCTGGTGGGATCCCAGGGAAGTAGGCAGGCGAGACGACCTCCAACTCCTCCTCAATCGACAAGCCAGATCCATCCTGGGCGCGCTGCCCACGACTCCGCGGGGTGCACAAATGAGAGAGTCAGGGCTTA
>Ga0307512_10008062_pt1 | contig 10323 bp, 13 predicted proteins | sample 14_EM_MG_FD_200267 | JGI IMG/M metagenome (GOLD analysis project Ga0307512, IMG submission 200267) | Populus trichocarpa ectomycorrhiza microbial communities from riparian zone in the Pacific Northwest, United States - 14_EM | ecosystem: Host-associated > Plants > Roots > Unclassified | place... | reverse complement strand
TAGTTTGTTTCCTTGTTTTCTCCCTACCCAACGATTACACGACGCGATGTCAATCCTTCAGTCCTCGAACGTTGTAACATGAAAACATAATCCTTATTTCCTTTTATCATTTTTTTTTTTTTTTTTGACATTACTCCTCTGTATTTCCTCTTGAAACCTCATATTCAGAAATCTCAACTTTAAACACAAAAAGAAATCAACTCGAAACTGACTTGGAACTTGGAAAACAGACATGCATTGTAAAACAAGATTACGAGTATGACGACTTGGAGATAAAAAAAAAAAATAACCCCTAAAGTGCCATTTTCATCCCTAAGAGAATCATTTACAAGGACACAACGGACAGCATAATCCTTCTCTGAATCATCAAAGCAAAACTGTGAATCTAATATGTAAAATGACAGTTGAAAATAAAAATCGACCCGCATCTTACCAACTATGTGTCAATAAAATATACAAGCAAAATGGAAAAGAAAAAAATTCAAAGAAAACTCTACTGTACCGGATTCCTGACCAAGCTGAGCTGAATAGACGGGGGAATAAAGTTTATTTCCAAACTGCTCAACAACTTGGTCTCAGAGCCACAAGCGATCCAGTTAGAGGTGACTGTTGCCCACCAGAGAAAGTGCTCCGTGCGAAGTATCCACCATTTCATGCAAGACATCCAAGAAATATGGAAAATAATATATACATCAGATGCTTTATCAACTAGAGCTTGTCCACAAGGAACTAAGTCTTGATGCAAGTTTAGCACTCTTGTAGTCCTCTCTAAGCTGAATAAACCTGAATTGGCAGGCAATCAAAGTTCAGTCATCAGAGAAATAAATAAAAAATAAAAAACCAGAGAGGGGGCGGATCCACAATAAAGAAAATCCTTAAATGATAAGACAGAACTTTAACCCTAGAGTTTTGACTGAAGCTAGAAAGATTTTGAGGTATCTCTAAACCACATCCATTGCGTGGGATATGGATTCATAATTCTTTAAAAAAACAAACACTTGATGTTCCATGCAGTCCTAAAGAGTGCATGTGTAGGAGACAAATTCTTTGCTTTATGAAGAACAGAAAGGAATAGATTTTTGTAGCCAAGTCAACTAGTTTAAAATTAAAACCTACTTTTAGTTGTCTTAAATATTGTATCCACTGTATCAGACTATCAGTACTAACTGTAAAGCAATTCAAGTCAATTCTATAAAAATATACACGATACCTTTGTGCATCTTTGCGTATACTGGGGGTACCCTCAAACAAAGTGGAAAGGCTTTCAGGAGCAACAATGAAGACATTGGCCATTCTGGAGACAAAAATTTCCCTCAGTAAAATTAGATAAGGAATTCTATATCAGTACTGAAATCTTGTCAATGTCTTGCAACTTACATGCCCAACAACTCAAACTTCTCATCAACAGAAGGAGCATTAAAACTACGCACAAATTCTCCATACTCAGTTATATCACGTTTCAACCGCAATCCTCCACTGCAGAGGAGAACCAAAAATAGAACAATTATGCAAAATAACTTGTTGGTGCCATACACAACAAATATTCAAACTCAGAAACTAAGAGATAAATCCAAACAGAAATCACAAGATTAGTGCACAGTTGACGCAATAGATAGGTTAATCAACTTTGGAAGAGAATCAACAAAACTGAATTATTGAAGTAATTAAACTGGCAAATTCAAACAAAGAAAAGCACATATAGAGCATCTAGAAGAATCACTCCCAACTTCCAGAATCCCACTAGAACATGGGTCACTGCAAACTCTCAACCACCAAAACATGATCCTCAAATGCAGGGGAAACCCAATCATGAATTATGAGCAACTTCTATGCTCATGAGAAAGCTCCAAAACCAAGTAAAGACAACATAAATTCCAGATCCAGCGTTTCCCCTTTTCCGGATGTTATCATATGTCATGAAAGGTTAAAATGCTTTCTTCAAAGATCTCAACATTTCTTTATTGGATAAGAAACTCACATACTCTTAATGGACTGCAAATAATTCCAACCCTGTCACATGCAGTCACCAATTGAAACATGCTTCTCTTTACAAATAACACCAACCATAACTATAAATGCCAACCAAAGTTTCACCAAACTACTGAGTATAAATGTCAGGTAATTTCATGCATGAAGCATCTGGGCAAGGCAAATTACCTGGGATTAAAAGTGAATTTCTGCCAATGATTAAGCAGCCCCTTGTGCAAGCGAATTCCCTGATATAATAAATGTGTCCATGTTAAGTGTTAAGTTTCTCCGTAAGCACTCTTTCTTCAAAATACTAAAATGTTCCCTTCAGTTATGTATAAACTGAAAAGAGAAAAAAAGCGTCTGCATGTAAATCACTATCCCACGCTACCTCCCTTCCCCAAGCAAGAGCACAGACTGTCAGTTTACCACTGCATTAAGTGAAATTACAGGTGTCTCAGATCATATTTCTGGAAATCATAATGATCTCCCTTGTCACGGTATATTCCAGGAATGCTTCTAGTATGGGAGGGAAGAGGTCGAATTTGATCCAAATGCCAAGAATGATGGTGTAAGAGATAAGCTTTTCAGTTGAGTCATGTGTTAGAAATGGCACTGGTTATAATCTTGGGAATGCTCATCAGTTTGATGGAATTATGATTTGTTTAAAAAAAGTTCATCATCAGCTATAGCCTTGCCAAAGCAGTGTCCTCAAAGAGCTGAAAGAGTTCACCTGATAGTTTGAACTAGCTACCACACTTCGCCACAGGTTATAGATTTTTCAAACTCGCAAATTTTTCAAATGATAAAATCATAAAAGAAAATGAGAAAAAAGGATCCCGGACTGCATGAACTTTCCAAACTCGTTACCCATGTCATTAGATCAAAAACACAACAATGAAGAAACTATGAAGCTCATTCCCCAACAAATCAGACGCAGAAGGATAAAACTTGAAAAAAATCAATCACACAAAAAATTATGATTAAAAGAATGAGGGTTAAAATCAAAATAAAAAATAGATTATAAGGCATCAAAAAAATTTAAATGGGAGAGTTAAATTGAAAAGAAAAAAACTTTAACAAAAGGAAAAAAAAAATCAAAAGAATGAGAGCTAAATTAAAAACATAAAAAACTTTTATAAAAAGGACCAAGGAAGAAAATAAGCAATCAAAAACATAGGGACTGAAATTGAAAAATCTAAAGAAAGAGGACAAGCGTGCACTTTCTCTGGAAGAGAGAAAAAAGGAGAAAAGAACAACCGCCAGCGAAAAACCACTCACCATCCGCTTCCACGCACTGCCTCATAAGGAAGAGGACACGGTGGAGCTTCTAAGGACACGGCAAAAGAATATGTTTGACAACATATGACGTTGCACGTCCCACCCAAAGAGTGGGTACGCCACCCATACGTTGGTGCGTCTTCATCACGCGCCAACAACCTTTTCAAATAAAAAAATATTTTCCCAAATATAAAATACTAAAATTCCCTCCATGAACCTGAGAAATACAAAAAAACCATCGTGAAAGGACATAAATGCCCCCAGACTCATGCCTTGATTTTTGTCTTTTCTGGGGGTAAAAACATTTTTATTGTACTCTAATAAGTGAAAAACCAAAAAACCTCTTGGTCAACAACTCTATTTTTTTTTTTTTTACCTACAGGGTAAATAAGTATTTTGACATTTTAAAAGTTTTTGAAAAGACTAAATAACCTTTGGTCAATAGTTCTAGATTTGTTGACTTTAGGGGTAAAAACGTATTTTTACTGTGCAAAAAAATTTGAAAAACACTGAACTACCCTCATAACAAAGCCTCTCATTTTTCCCACCCAAGAGTAAAATGGTAATTTCACTTCAGCAATCCACTGTAAACTGTGTTTTTAGTTACAATGAAACCCCTACACCATATATAAGGTTTATTTTGATATAAATGTACACCTATTTTCATTTAAAGCTCAGAGGCAATGATTGTTACTTGTGCCAAAAAAAGGAAAAGAACAAAGATCAATGAGAACAAAATCATTGAAGCAATAATAGTAAATGGAATGCTCAAAACAGTCTTGTTAAAGCAATATCCCCTCCAATGCACCATGACACTCGTGTCTGAAATAATAAAAAGACAACCTGAAAGCACACATGCCATTCTTTCTTCAACAGTGCACATAAAACTCCTTTATTTGCAGATGCATGAGCAGTCATGACTGATAAGTGAAGGGCAAACTGGACAAACAATTGCAAACAGAAGAGTCAAAAGAATCCCAGAGATAGACTAACCAATTCAGTCAGGAATGCTTGCTTGTTAAGACCTTCCAATGCAGTGAATGCAGCCTCGAGCACACGTGCAAGATATGCCACAACCCTGGTCAAGAGAAATAAAGCAGCTACTATTAATAATGACTGAAATAATGTATTCTTTTGATTAGAGATATGCTATTTGAAGCAGAAACATGACAGAAAAGAAATGAATTGATTCGATTGTCATAGGCTGCGTTTGTTTTGCAACTGCTTTTGCGTTAGCGGTGCAACAAACGCAGCAAAGTGTTTTGTAACAAACCAAACTCCGTTTTGTACTGCGGGGCCTACTAAAAAATTGAGTTTGAAACGCAGTTTTTGTGAAGCAGTTTTTACATGTTTTTTTAACTGAGTTTTGTAAAACCCTGTTTATTTTTGTGTTTCAAAAGCGCTTTTGAAAAAATTTAAAATTGTTTATTTTTTTTTACTTCAAATTAATATTTTTTTTGTGTTTTCAGATCATTTTGATGCGCTTATATCAAAAATAATTTTTAAAAAATAAAAAAAATATTTTGATGCATTTCCAAGTAAAAAACACTTTGAAAAGCAATCGCAACCACACTTCCAAACACAACTACCAAACATTTTATATATGTTTTTTGCTACACATAAACCTCAACCATAATTTTTACCAAACACGTATCTAAATCCAACTAACCACACTTAACCACATTTTTTTAAAACTTATTTTTTTAAAACCAAAACTACAAAAACTACCTCAAAAACAAACACTCATAGATTCATACTATTAGTAGGTGTATGACTGAACTTGGTTTGAGGCTTGGGACCTTGGGGAATTAAACTAGTAGGCACTTTGTGTTGTCAAAGAGAAACCCCCACTCACCAAGTGCGACAAGAAAACACAAATGAATAAATTTCTAAGAATCCAAAAAATAAAATGGATTGACTTCGTATCACTTATTTCTCAGAAACCCAACAAACATGCTTTTAGTTCAAAACGCAAGTCCCAAGTATATCGAGCTGAATTTACCTTGTGCAGGCATTTGTTGGACGATGATCAGGAGCCATTCCATCATCAGGTGACCGATAATCTGTTGCCTTTTGTTCAGCTGATAGCAATCGCTCTACCTGTGTAGGAGTTTCCCAAAGAAAATTATACAAATGAGAACTTAAAAAATGAGCAGGGAACAGATTAGCAAGACATGGGACAATGAAAGCATATCCATGAATAGATCGAGTGCATTTCCCTCTGGATATGAAAATATGACTAGAGAAAATAGAATGAAGCATTAACGCAACAAATACAAATGGCGAAGAATTAAAGACCTGCAAGTTTCCATCAGAATCCATGCATTGCTAAAGTAAAAGACTAGGGGTCAAGAACAAACCTCAGCCATAACAGTTTCAATGCATTGTTGAAGCCCCTTATAAGCTGCAGCCTCTGCACTGGACATGGCTGTTGCCATTTCTTCACATGAAGCAGCATGTGCACCATCCACAGGTAGTAAGAGGCGAGATATGGAATTTGCAAAATACTGAAGATGAAAGTTAAAGCCATTTTAAGTTCTCTATATATCACAGGATTCTCCTTTTAGCCAATTTAACAAAAAGTTTAGTGTCAATGCAATCCAACATACCTGCTGCACTATAGCCACACTACTTCCACAACGTTGTACAGCAACCATGAAAGATCTGAAACTGCTCTCACCAGCAGCAGCAGCAGCTTCTGCCTGCATCTCAACATCAATCTCACTTAAGCACACTATTCTGAGTACATGTACATCGCCTTTATATGAAACTACATGATAGGTATATCTCATAAAGAAGGGGTAATGATAGAGCAAGCAAAGGTATATGATCAGGTACTTACAGCAGAGGCAGCTGCAGCAGCAACCCTTCTACTAACACTCGTTCCCAGCACAAATCGTTCCCTTAGAGCTGCAGCTTCAGTGAGGCCATCTCTAGCCCGTTCAAGACCTTCTGTTATATATTGCCCTACCTACATTTTATTGTTGAAAATTAAAATCTGAGATAACCATGGCATAAATTAACAAAGAACTGGATTTAGTAAGCAACTTACTTGATCTAGCAAGCAAGTGAACACTGCTTTCACATTGGCTGCAAGCGTAGCAGGCTGCAGAAAAGCATGTTTGGAATCAATCAATAAAATACCAGTGAAATATTTGTAGCTTTTATAAATAAAGAAAAATAACACATTCATATTTTCTTTTTCAGAGAGAAGAATAGAAATAAAAGTTCCATCAGACCCAAAATGGCTAATCCTCATTTCATTTCATTTTTTCTAACTCAACATTCTGCTTAAAACATGTATAATTCTTCTAAATTCTAACCATCCATTCTTTTGATTATGTGTTATTTGATACCATTTGATTCATTGTCTTAGACATAGGGCCGGATAACATAAACCATATCAAACTATAAGTGGATGGAAGCCTTAACACCCACAAGAAGGCCAAGACAATCCACAACTGAAGGTGGTAAAGACAATTCCAAGCATCCAAAAGAGACTATTTCAAATGTCATCTGCAAATATACATTTTAATCACATGTCCATTAGAAGATAAAACAAAGGACAATTTGACAATCTTATCCATGTACCAGGACAAATAATCAAAGTAGCCTCATGTAAATCTATGCATCTTCCAATATAGCTACAATTTCATGAATGTTTGTTAACCTTACTTTACTGGAGGAAAGAAAGAAAAAGGTTATCTATAAGAAAAAGAATTTCAGACAAGGGCACAGGATTCCCAGATGACTTGACCAAAAAGGAACATTTAATCATTCAAAAATAGAGATAGCTACTGCTTAATTACCCTTTAGATAACTGAAAAAGAGTACTCAAGCATTTTACATTAAATCCCATGATATATAGAACAGCTATACAAGAGCTCTCAGTATTAGACAAGGTATATTTGATCGCAGAATCGAATATTACCAGAGATGAAAACAAAGCACATCTTGATATTGCTTCCTCATTCCACCGCACAAATTCTGTCACAACTGTTACAGATATCTGCTGGTGGGAAGATGCTACAGAAGCCCCTTTTGAGCGCCCAATAGTCCCAGTTGATTCAGAAAGATGCTGGCTCTCAGCACGCAGTTCTTCCATCTGCATATCATGGTACAGTCTATTGTCACCAAAGAAAAATGTGTTCTGGAAATTTGATATATATTAAAAAAAATCACATGAACCTTTGCTTGATATAGCTGTCTAAGAGAGGCCTGCTCATGTTCAGGATATTCATCCTTGTGGGAAGAGAACAGAGACTCTGTGAGGCCTGTATCAACAAAGAAAGTCACTAAGACACAGAAATAAAAGAGGAAAAATTCTGCAAGATGTTGGACAAATGTTACAAGTATTGGTTGATATACACATTCATCAAGTCATGTTAACACTTTTATTCGGGAAATCAGTCACATTGTCAACTATGATTTGCAGTAACATATTTAAATACATCAAATCTCAGTGGCAATCTCTGCTACCAAGAAAAGAGAAATTTTCTGAATTGAAGAAATCCACAAGTTCATTAAAATATGCCCAAACTTTTCATAGAAGCTCGAAAATTTATTTTAATTCATTTCTACACCATTCAAACTCGTATTCTACAATAAAAGGCAAAAAAGACTAAAATTTCCAGAATTTGTCATACACTACTTGGAAGAGCTAATACTATGATTGTAGAAGGTAATGCTAGTTGAAGTTATTATAGAATATCCATATATTTGAAGTCATCAGAGACAGAATCAACAACTTAGCTCCCAAACAACTGGGAATAAGTCACCAGGAATCATCCAACATGATTATCTCTGTTTTTCTATTTCTTTTTTCATTTTGGTTGAGCAGGAGTGTGGAGGATGGGGTGGTAGGAATGATCCCACTACCCTGCAGCCCTGGTATTACCTGGGATCACATAGAGAAAAGACTACCCCTTGCAACATGACATCATTAGCTTTCCACAATATTCAAATATAGAGAAAGACAGGCCCAGTTCATCTTTCTTCATCAATTGATGATGTTCTACACTTCCATATTGCTGATGATTACACATCTAATATTCACAAAATTACCAAGAATCAAGAAAGTTAATTAATTACCCTCAACATCTAAGTCACCACATCCCATGGCTCGTAGATCTCTAGCCAGTTCCTGAGTCTTCTCATATGCCACTGCTAGCATTCTAAGATACTGAAGCCTCAAGTCAAACACAAAAAAAGTTAAGATCTGATTGTTGCTTCAGACTGAAACTAAGGAACTATAAACAGTTTGGACCAAGCAATTCTACATACCAATAAAAGTCCACCTTCTTCCATGGGAGGTAAATTCACAAGAGATGGTTTCACTAACAATTTATCCAAAAGAGCTGTAACTCGCTGCTCTAAAACTCTCTGCACGTGTATGGAAAACATCAAAAATATGAATTCACAACAAAAAAATATCATATGCCTTGTGCAATTTGAATAAGACGGCGTAAAACATGAGGTATGGTAAAAAACAAATCCTGCCCAGATACCTGAACTAAAATTGACATGACATCATTAGGAGAAGGGAATACTGCCATAATAGTAGCAGCTTCTTTACGGACAGTGTCTGCAGGAGAGAATTGAAGATTTTTAACAATCCTTGGAAGAATGTGATCTTTGCTTGAGATAAATGGCTATTTTCCAAACCTGTGATTTCTTTGAACAAGGAAGAAAGTCCACGAGCAACATTGCTTGGACTAGCATGAGAACCGTGATCACCAAGAACCAATCTAGTGTCTGCATTCATGACTTCCACATCAATGAACATTGGACGTGTTGCCACGTAATGTTGCATGGCACTTGTGCCCCTGTTGAACTGTAATGCAAAAGGAAACCCAAGAGTTAAACAGGAAAAAGAAAACATTTCAACAGATTTGCAAGATCCCCTTATAAATGGAAGATCCATCTTATTTCAAACAAGGATGAAAAAGAATCAAAAGGAAACAAAAATAACTAAAATTTATGGCTTAAACAATCTCCCTCCCGTTTTTTCACCAAAAAGGGCAGAAAGGAATAGCAAATTTGTTGGCATTCTGGACCAATTCCTGCAAGTCTGGAGGACTTTTCTGCTTATTTTCCAATCATCACTTATTCTGATGCAATTTGGACTTGAAGACTTCAGTTCAAAGAGGAAAGTAGGAAAGATTATGTCGAATCAGTCAGTTCAACCCCATATGGTAAACAATAGGACTCCCCCACACCCAGTATAATGTAGACATGTTCAGGTGATCCCCAGTCAAGGTGTTTGGCAACAAAAGTATCCTTTCCGGTCACATGTTATAAAAAATTCACCTGAGATAAAATTTTAGCACATTCTGCCATGGTCGATAATTCTCTTTTCTGTGATGCTGCATCAAACCGAGCCAACAATCTATTCTCCAGTTCTGCATGAAAAATATTAAGAGGAAAAAATCATCTCTGCAACGTTATGATAAACAAAAGAAACAAATCCACCAATCATGAACACCTTTACAATTCACTTATGTTTATTTTTATTTTATTTTATTTTGGGAGGGGAATGGACATGAGGGATGGGCTACGACCTTCCATGACCACATGGCTTTAATGCCTACTGGTAATCAACAGACTAAAAAATACAACAGGATCACAAAATTCTCAGAATTCTGAACAAGGAAATCTCCAGGCAATGAATTCATGGTGATAATTGCTTTTATCAAAATATCCTTTGAAACCCAACATTCAAAATTTGGATTCAAAGGAGATGCGTAAAAGCCAGTAATGATTTTTCTTCGAAGCATCATGATCTGCATAGCTTTTCTTCCTGCTTTGCCAATATGGAAATGAGTTTTTTTAGGGTAAAAGGAGAAAGTATTATTAGAATAAAGGAATTGCATGGTAAAAATTGTAGAAAGAAACATCTTTTGAAAAGGCAAGTAGACAACCATCTAAATGAAAATAACATAGCGCTCCAATCCATTTATTGGGAAGTGCCCCTAAAGAATCCTGCTGATGTGAGAATTCAAAGCCCAGAAGACTATCCTATATTCCACAACAACCGACTCTCTGTGAAGTGATGAGAGAAAAACCCTTCACTCC
>Ga0307512_10008061_pt1 | contig 10324 bp, 10 predicted proteins | sample 14_EM_MG_FD_200267 | JGI IMG/M metagenome (GOLD analysis project Ga0307512, IMG submission 200267) | Populus trichocarpa ectomycorrhiza microbial communities from riparian zone in the Pacific Northwest, United States - 14_EM | ecosystem: Host-associated > Plants > Roots > Unclassified | place... | reverse complement strand
ACCTCAGACTGCTCCTTAACCTCGACGGGTTCGCTCAGCGGGCTGTCCGGGCTGTCCGACGGCTTGGCTTGCTGCTCCCTGCGGCGCTGCCGAGCAGCCTCAGCGAGCACCTCCGGCGTCGGGACAAGGGACTTGGTCATGGGACCTCCCACGGGCCAGGGCCTGGCGCGGCTGCCGCCACAGCGCGTCGGGCCGTTCCGATCGATACCCCGAGAGTACGGCGGTCCGGCGATCTGGCACGCCGATACCGCCGCATGTGCGCAGCACGTGTGCCTCACGCGCCGCAAATTCTTTCGTGCAGTCGCGACTAATCCGGCGAACCGGCCGAACGTCCCCGCCTCGACCGCCCGATATTGAACGAGCGTTCGGGTCACGATCTGGCCCACGGTCAAGCGCCCGGGCGGCGCATCGCTACCGTTGGCGGGTGTCTGAGATCCCGTGGTGGGGGCTGCCGCTCGTCGCAGCCGTGTTCGCCCTGGTCGGCGCCGGTACGGCGATGCTGGTCATCGCCCGCAACGACTATGCCCGAGGCCGGGTGCGCAAGACCCGACGGTGGTATTCCGAGCGGAAGGACGCGTACGTCTCGCTGCTGGCCGTCTTTGAGCGAGACACGTACAGGTTGCGTTCCGGATATGCCGCCGGGACCAAGAAACCGGACACTCTGGCATATCTCGACGAAGTCGGGCCGGCCCTCATGCAGGTCCGGCTGCTCGCCTCCGGGCCGGTCCGCAGCGCCGCGCTAGCCGTGCACAAGGTGCTGGAGCAGTTGCACGGGCCGGGCCCCGAGCCGGTGCCGGGGGTGGACACCACCGTGCCGTTCCTCGAGTTGCTCGGGCACGTGCCGCTGCTGATGCACGAGTTCGAGGTGGCGGTCCGCGAGGAACTGGAGATCGAGCCGACCCCGCCGCCCGGACCACCGGCGGCCGTCGCGCTGAACGGCACGACGCCCGGCCGGCTGCGCTCGCTGATCCGCAAGAGCTAGCCGCTTCCCACGTCCCAGCGATGAGCTAGCGCAGCCCGCCGCCGGCACGCAGGTTTTGGCCGGTCATCCAGCGGCCGTCCGGGCCGGCCAGGAAGGCGACCACGTCGGCGACATCCGCGGGCTGGCCTAGCCGGCCCAGCGGGGTCATCGCGGCGGCCATCTCCAGGCTTTCCGGGCTGTTCGTCGAGCGCAGCAACTCGGTGTCGGTGGCGCCCGGCGAGACCGTGTTGACCGTGATCCCGCGCGCGCCCAACTCCTTGGCCGCGACCGCGCCGAACTGCTCGACCGCGCCCTTGCTGCCGCCGTAGAGGCTGCCACCCGGGGCGGCGGACACCGTGTTCAAGCTGGAGATCGAGATGATCCGGCCGTTGTCGCGCATGTGCCGGGCCGCATACTGAATCGCCCGGAACACCGATTTGGCGTTCACGGTCATGATCCGGTCGTACTCCTGCTCGGTCACCTCGGCGATCGGGATCGGGTCGAAGCTCGCGGCCGCGTTGTTGACCAGGATGTCGAGCTGCTCGGCCTCCTTGAACAGCAGCGCCACGCCGTCCGGGGCGGCCAGGTCGGCTTGCACGCCCGTGGCCCGGCCGGCGGTGGCCTGCTCCACCGCCCGGGCGTCCTCCGCGCGGCTCAGATAGCCGAAGATCACTGTCGCCCCGTCGCGGGCCAGCCGCTCCACGATCGCCCGGCCGATGCCGCGCGACCCGCCGGTCACCACTGCCGTCTTTCCGTCAAGCACCCCCGCCATGCCGTCGACCCTACCGCCGACGCCCGGGCCGATCGAGGGACAGCTGACCGGATCGTTCCGGTCCCGGTCCGGTCGATGCCTTCTGCGTACGGGTGATCCCGGCCAGGATTCTCGTATGACCAACGCCCTCATCGTGATCGACGTCCAGGAATCCTTCCGCGCCCGCCCACAGTGGCAGGAGATCAACAACCCGGGCATCGCCGGTCAGGTCCAGCGCCTCGTCGACGCCGCCCGCGCGGCCGGCGACCTCGTCGTCTGGGTGCTGCACAGCGAACCCGGCACCGGCACCGTCTTCGATCCCGCCAGCGGCTTCGTCCGGCTCTTCGACGAGCTCGACCCGGCCCCGGACGAACCGGTGCTCATCAAGACCGCACACAACGCGTTCACCACCACGAACCTGGGCCAGTTGCTGACCCAGCGCGGCATCCACGACCTGGTGATCTGCGGCATCCGCACCGAGCAGTGCTGCGAGACGACGGCCCGGCTCGCCTCGGACCTCGGCTACCGGGTCACGTTCGTCACCGAGGCGACGGCGACGGGCCCGATCGCGCACTTCGCCGGGGGCCGTACGCTGAGCGCGGAAGAGGTCGTGGCGCGCACCGAGTACGCGCTGGCCGGCCGGTTCGCGACGATCAAGACCGTTGCCGAGCTGACCGGCGTATCGGTGGGAGGCTGACCGGATCGTGACCCGGGTGGTCTTCGTCCTGACCCCGCAGCTGCACCTGCTCGATCTGGCCGGCCCGGCGCAGGTCTTCTCCACCGCGCCGGGCTACGAGTTGCATTACCTCGCGGAGTCCTCCCCGGTCCCCACCCACCAAGGCGTGCCCCTGCAGGCCACCCTGACCTGGCCCGCCCTGGAGCCTGACGACCTGGTGGTGGTGCCCGGCTGGCGTTCGCCGTTCCGGCAAAAGACCGGCGGTCTCGGGCCCGCCGTCCTGGCCCGGATAGCCGCGCACCACGCCGCAGGCGGAACGGTTGCCAGCGTCTGCTCGGGCGCCGACGCGCTCGGCCGGGCCGGGCTGCTGGACGGCCGCCGCTGCACCACCCACCACGACCTGCAGGACGAGCTGACCCGGCGCTATCCCCGGGCCACGGTCGTCCGCGACGTGCTCTACGTCGAGCAGGACAGGGTGATCACCTCGGCCGGCATCGCCAGCGGTATCGACCTGGCCCTGCACCTGGTTGCCGTCCGGCACGGCCCGGCGACGGCCGCCCGGGTGGCGCGCGAGATGGTCGTCTACGCCCGGCGCAACGGCGACGAACAACAGGAGAGCACGATGCTGCGCCATCGGGCTCACCTGAGCGACGCCGTGCACCGGGTCCAGGATCGCATCGACGCCGATTTCGCCGCCCCGCTGCCCCTGGCCGACCTGGCCGCCGGGGCGGGCGTCAGCGAGCGCACCCTGACCCGGCTGTTCGCCACGGCAATCGGCCGAAGCCCACTGCGCTACCAGCAACTACTGCGGGTGGAACGGGCGGAATACCTGATCGGACACGGCGCAACGATGGAATCGGCGGCCCGAGCGGTCGGCTTCGGCGACGCCCGCATGCTCCGCCGCCTCCGCGCCCGCACCGCTCCCCAGCGAAGCGCTTGTTGAGCCCGCACGGCTCCGCAACGCGGCACTTACTGAATCAGCGCAGGTAGAACACCGGACCGCGCGGAGGAAACGGCAGGCGCCGGTCGCGCGGGACGAGAAACGCATGCGTACGCCGGATCCGCAGCGAGCCCTCGCAGTACGCGTCCGTGATGACCAGGATCGGCCCGGCCTTCGGGAAGTCGGCCGAGCGCTCGAGCAGGTCGACTCCCGGCTGCAGCACGGTGCCACCCCGGCCGCGCACCCGTACCCGGCCGGCGATGTCGTCCACCGGCAGATATCCGGCGTCGTACGCGGCCGCGTCGCAGAACACCACCCGGGCCGCGGGCACGCCCCGGGCCGTCGCGTACGAGGCGATCGCGCCCAACGCCTTGCCGAGCAGTTCGTGGTTCATCGACCCGGACGTGTCCACGACCACCCCGAACGTGCTGCGCCGCTCGATCTCCTCCGGCGTGTACCAGCCGGGCCGCGGGATGCTCGGCGTGCTCGCCTGCCGGCGGGACGGCCGCGCGTAGCTGCGATGCCGCTCGCTCGCCGGGACGTGCTCGTCGAACCAGCGGGCGAGCTGGACGTCCCAGGGCGGCGGCGGATGCTCGAGCACCCGGATCTCGGCGATCAGCCCGCTCGGGAGCAGGCCGCGGGCGTCCCGATTGTGGTATTCGAAACCGGTGAGCAGCGCGCGCCGGTAGTACTCGTCGAGATCCACCCCGCCCGCCTTCGCCCGGGCCCAGGGCAGCGGCTCGCCGAGCATGTCGCCGCGAAACTTGGCCAGCCGCCGGAGCAGCCGCAGGTCCTTGGCGATCCGGTCGTACACCTCCTCGGCGGACGTGCCCGCCAGCTCCGGGTCGTGCAGCAGGCCGTCCGGCAGCTCGCCGACGCCCATCTCGACCAGCCAGCCGTTGATGACGTAGTCGCAGGCCACGTTCCACAGCCGGGGATCGCGCGGGCCGACCCGGTCGGCGTGCCGCAGCGCGGCGTGCAGCATCTCGTGCGCCAGCACGAACCGCCACTGCAGGTCGGACAGCCGCGCCAGCGGGTTGACGTAGATTTCGCCGGCTTCCGCCGAGACGGCCGCGATCGAGATGTGCCAGCTGGTCGCCAGCTCAGCCGAGGCGACCACGGTGAAGCGGGCGGCCAGCGCACCGAGCAGCGGATAGGAGCCGACGAACCAGCTCAGGGCCCGATCCCAGGGCCGGCGCACGGGCTGCTCGCCGGTCAGCGACGTGCGCGCCCCGCCGGCCACGTCCACGGCCGCCGTCGCCGCCGCGGCCAGCCCGTAGGCGAACCGCTCCGGCCACCGCGGATCCTTCGGCAGGTCGAGCGGCTCCAGGTCGCTGTGTGTCCCGCCCGCGCCGCAGCCGGCCAGCTCGGCCGGGACACCGTCGAGCCGCCATCGGCGCAGCAGCGCGGCCTCGTCCGCGTTCGGCAGGGCGAGCGGCAGCAGCATCGGCTCCCGCCCGAGCTTCACCGCCCGTTGAAATCGGGTGACCGCCAAACAGGCCACATTTTCGTACGCGGCATCGCGCCGTTCGACCGCGGCCAGGTGGCCGAAGCCCAAGTGCAGCAGGCAATGCGCGAGCACCCAGGTCCACTCGGCCTGGTCCAGCCGGCGGCCATGGTTGGCCAGGATCCGCCCGCGGGCGTCGATCCGGGCGTAGTCGAGCGTGCCGTTGCGCACCAGCTCCGCGTGCGCGTTCGGTGGCCCGCCGCCGGTGAGCGGCCGGAACATCGGGTGCGCCGACAGCCCACGCCACGCGGCGGTGAACGCGAGCAGGTTCGGATCGTCCTGGGCGGCCTTCTTCTTGTCGGCCACGGCGTCAGGCCCGGGCGGCGACGAGCCGGGGCAGGTCCCGGCTGACCTCGACGAGGAACCAGGCGGGCAACACCGGCGCGCCGTGCGGGTCGGCGGCGATCACCAACTGGCCGCACTCCAGCGACAGCTCGGCGAGCTCGACCAGCAGGCCCTTGGCCCGGTGCGCGAACCGGCGCACGTTCGTGGACGCGTGCGCCTTGTCGGCCGGGAGCTCCTTGACCAGCTTCGCCCGGAACGCCTCGGCGAGGAAGTAGAGCAGGTCACGGTCGTCGGGGGCGGTCGGCCAGCCCACGTCGCCGTTGAGGATCGCCTCGAGCCCGTACCGGTGCCGGACGATTTTGACGTAGCCCGCGAACCCGCTGGCGTGGGTGGGGCTGAGCGTGCCGGCCGCCAGCAGCCGCAGCGTCTCCTCGTCGATGCCGTCGCCGTAGGAGGCGAGCGCGTCGGAGAGCATGTGCCAGCTGCGCGGCGTGGAGAAGACCTCTTCGGTTTTCGGCGGTGTGGCCCACAGCTGGTCCGGGCGCTCGGTCAGGTAGCCGAGAATCCACGGGTGGATGCCGGCGAACGTCGCCCACTCGAGCCAGTCGGCCCAGTGCGCCCGCAGATGCACGTGGATCAGCCGGTTGACCAGCGCCGAGGCCATCGGCCGGGCGAGGGCGTTGTCACTGGACCGGTTCCCGGCGCCGATCACGATCGAGCCGGCGGGCAGCTCGTACGCGCCGATCCGGCGGTCCAGGATCAGCGAGTAGAACGCCTTTTGCACTTCGGCGCTGGAGGAATTCAGCTCGTCGAGGAACAGGCAGTACGGCTCGTCGCGGGCGATCGTCTCGGGCGGCGCGAACCGGCTGCGACCGTTGCGCAGCTCCGGGACGCCGATCAGATCCTCGGCGGCGAGCTGGGTGCCGACGAGCGTGACGCATTCCAGCCCGAGCGACTCGGCGAACGAGCGCACCAGCGAGCTTTTCCCGATGCCCGGCGCGCCCCACACGAAGACCGGCCGGGCGACGGCCACATGAAGCAGCAGGTCGCTCAGCCGAGCCGGGGTTACCGTGACAGCGGAATGCACCACCGAAGTGTGGGCGCGTCCGTCGAGTGACGCACCCGAATATCGATCACTTGTGCACGGGGCCGTCGGTTTCGCTGAGCCGCGAACCGGTGCCGCCCCAGCGCATCGCGACGATCTCGGCCGCCACGCTGACGGCCGTCTCCTCCGGCGTACGCGCGCCCAGGTCCAGGCCGATCGGGGAGGCCAGCCGGGTCAGCGATGCCGCCGGCACACCGTGCTCGCGTAGCCGCTTGAGCCGGTCGTCGTGGGTGCGCCGGGAGCCCATCGCCCCGACGTAGCCGAGCGGCAGATCCAAGGCCACCCCCAGCACGGGTACGTCGAACTTCGGATCGTGGGTCAGCACGCAGACCACGGTTCGCTCGTCGAGGCGCCCGGCTTGTGCCTCGGCGGCCAGATAGCGGTGCGGCCAGTCGACGATCACCTCGTCGGCGCTGGGAAAGCGGCGCGCGGTCGCGAACACCGGCCGTGCGTCGCAGACGGTCACCCGGTAGCCGAGGAACGATCCGATCTTCGCGACCGCCGCCGCGTGGTCGGTGGCCCCGCACACGATCATCCGGGGGGCCGGGGCGAACGACGTGACCAGCACCGTCGACCCCGTGCCCCGGCGTTCGCCGGCCGGGCCGTAGTGCAGCAGCCCGGTCCGGCCGGCCGCGAGCAGTCCGCGGCCGTCGTCGGTGGCGGCGTCGTCCAGGCGGTCGCCGCCCAGCGAGCCGTGCCGGCCCGACGGGGTGAGCACGACGTGTCGCCCGAGCCGGTCGTCCGGGCCGTCGACGCAGGTCAGCAGCGCGACCGGCCGGCCGGAGCGGATCTCGTCGGCCAGCACGGGCAGCTCGGGGAAGCCCGCGGGCTCGACGAACAGCTCGATCGTGCCGCCGCAGGGCAGCCCGATTTCGTAGGCGTCGTCGTCGGTCACGCCGTACCGGATGGTCTGTGGCACGCCGGACCCGGCGACCTCCTGGCACAGCTCGTAGACTGCCGCTTCGACACAGCCGCCCGAGACGCTGCCGACAACTGTCTCGTCCGGGCCGACCAGCATGGCCGCGCCGGGCTGCCGGGGCGCGCTGGACCAGGTCGCGGTGACCGTGGCCAGCCCGGCCCGCTCGCCGGCCGTCCACCAGCGCAGCAGGTCGTCGAGGACGTCACGCATGCCGGGCCGCCTGTTCGGGGGTGTCGAGGTCGAAGTCGTCGGCGATGTCGTCCATCGGCACGACGCGCAGCAGGTCGTGGTGGGCGCGGAGGTAGTCACGGGCGCCACGGTCACCGGTCGCCGCCGCGGCGACACCCGCCCAATGGTCGCGCCCGAGCAGCACCGGATGGCCGCGGCGCTCACCGTAGCCGCCCGTCGCCAGGTCCGCCGTGGTCGCGGCGGCGGCGATCCGGCGTACCGCCGCGGGGGTGACGCCGGGCATGTCGACCAGCAGGACCACCGCGGCGTCGGCCGGGCCGGACCGCAGCGCGGCCAGGCCGGCGCGCAACGACGAGGCCATGCCGGACGCCCAGTCGGGGTTGTCGACGAACTCGAGGCCCGGCGCCGCCGTGCGGACCCGCGCCGACTCGGCGCCGATCACGACCAGGGTGGGCGCGCAGCCGGCCGCTGCCAGGGTTGCGGCCGCGCGGTGCACGAGCAGGCTGCCCCGGTACGTCACCAGCGCCTTGGGCATTCCGTAGCGCCGCCCGGCGCCCGCGGCGAGAACCAGCCCGGCGATCTCCATCGATCGAGCGTATCGGTCGGCGCGCCGGGCAGCCGGAAACCCGCCTCGGCGGCCCGTTTTCCCCGGTTTTGGCCGCTGCGCCGGCGGGGAAAATCGGGGGGAGGGCCCTCCTCCCCAGGGAGGAGACGCGGTCGGACCGGCGGCCGGAAGGCGGGCCCGCGGTCGGACGATTCGGGCTGCGCGCGCGCCGAGCATCAGGGCATGACTACTGCCGACGCACAAGCTCCCGCGCACTGGTATCGGCCGCTGACGTTCTTCGCCGCGGTTATGGCGGTGACCGCCGTCGTCGCGCTCGGCGGCATCTTCCTCGACTCGCGGATCCTCACCGGGGTGCCGATCTGGCTCAAACCGTTCAAGTTCGCCATCTCGATCAGCGTCTACGCCGTGACGATCGGCTGGATGCTGTCCCTGCTGCCGCGCCGCAGCCGGGTCGCGGAACGGGCGGCCGCGGTGGTCATCGCCATGTTGACCATCGAGATGCTGATCATCGTCGGCCAGGTTCTCCGGGGCACGACCAGCCACTTCAACGGGACGAGCCCCCTGAACGCGGCGCTGTTTCAGACCATGGGCGGCGCGATCCTGGTGATGTTCGTGGCGCACTTCGTGATCGCCGTGGCCGTCGCGCGCCGGCCGCTCGCCGACCGCACCGCCGCGTACGCCGTCCGGCTGGGTCTGGGTTTGTCGCTGCTCGGCATGCTGGCGGCCATCCCGATGACCACCGCCGAGTCCGGCATCGAGGGCATCAGCGGGGCGCACACGGTCGGCCCGCACGACGGCGGGCCGGGCCTGCCCCTGGTCGGCTGGAGCACGGTCGGCGGAGACCTGCGGATCGGGCACTTCGTGGGGCTGCACGCCCTGCAGGCGCTGCCCCTGCTGGCGATCCTGCTGAACCGTTTCCTCGCCGGCCGGCTGAGCGTGGCGACCAGGGCGCGGCTGCTGCTGGTGGCCGGCGCCGCGTACGGGATGCTCACGGTGTCGTTGACCTGGCAGGCCCTGCGCGCGCAACCGCTGCTGCAGCCGGACGCCCGCACCCTCACCGTCTGGGCGGGCCTGGCGACCGCGACCGCGCTGGCCGCCACGCTGGTCATCAGCCGTGACCGCCACGCCGAGCTAGTAGTCGCCGCATGACCGCCTGCACCGAGCGGCACACGGCAGCGCCGAAGCACGGCCTCGCAGGCGAGGGCCAGAAGGGCATGCCTAAGGAGGCCCAGTCATGACCGGCGAGATCGGGCTTCGCGGTGGTGGCGGCGCCACCCTAGGCTGACCGGCATGGGGTGGGTGAACAGGTTGTTCGACCGGCGGCAGACGCTCGTGCGGATGCTGCTGCTCGACCTCAGCGGCCTCGGCTACCTGGCCGTCTGCCTGCAGGATGGCAACCCGCCGACCACCGCCCAGTGGATCCTGGCGGTGCTGGCGTTCGCCGCGGCGCTGGTCTTTCATCGACGGCCGCTGGTCGGCCTGCTCGTCCAGACGGCCCTGCTCGCGGCGTCGTACTGTTTGCTCGACGATCAGACCATCAGCCAGGTCGGCACCGGCTGGATGCTGCTCGAACTCGCCATGTGGGCGCGCTCGCCGCGCACGATCTGGCTGTGCGCGGCGCTGCCCGCGGCCGTCTACACCGTCACCGCGATCGGCGATCCGTGGACCGAGATCGGATCCGCCTTCTTCGGGATCGCCGCGGTGCTCGGCGTGCCGCTGCTGATCGGCCTGGTCATCCGCACCACCCGCGAGCTGAGCCGGCAGGCCGAGGAGAAGGCGATCGAGGAGCAGCGCCGCCGCGAGTCGGACAGCCGGGCCGCCCGCGCCGACGAACGCACCATGATCGCCCGTGAGCTGCACGACGTCGTCGCCCACCACGTGGCGTCGATGGTGCTGCGGATCGGCGTCGCCCGGCATGTGTTGCCCGATCTCGACCCCCGCGTCGCGGAGGTCTTCGACGACGTGCACGGCACCGGCGGCGCGGCCTTGGCGGATCTGCGCCGGCTGGTCGCGCTGCTGAGAAACCCCGATTCCGTACGCGGTGACGCCGCACTCACCGCGATCGAACCGGCCGCGCTGCCCGCCGCCCTCGCCGCGGCCGTGGCCAACGCCGAGCGCGCCGGAGTCGCGGTGGACGCCGACATCGACCCGTCGGTCGGCACGCTGGACGCGGCCCGGGGCCTGGCCCTGCTGCGCCTGACCCAGGAAGCTCTCACGAACGTCGCCAAGCACGCGGGCCCGGCCGCCCGGGCCCGGCTGCGCGTGTCGGTCCGCGACGGTGACCTGCGGTGGGAGGTCGCGGACGACGGCGGCGCCGCGGGTCAACCGCGGGGATCCGCCGCCCCGGCCGGCGGCTGCCACGGCATCACCGGAATGCGGGAACGGGTGGAAGTCCTCGGTGGTCGCCTGTCCGCGGCACCGGTCAG
>Ga0307512_10008060_pt1 | contig 10324 bp, 8 predicted proteins | sample 14_EM_MG_FD_200267 | JGI IMG/M metagenome (GOLD analysis project Ga0307512, IMG submission 200267) | Populus trichocarpa ectomycorrhiza microbial communities from riparian zone in the Pacific Northwest, United States - 14_EM | ecosystem: Host-associated > Plants > Roots > Unclassified | place... | reverse complement strand
ACGGGGTCGCGCAGCGTGCCGTCGGAGCGCTCGGACTCAAGGTCCAGTTCCTCGGCGGCACCGATCTTCTCCAGTTCCGTACTGTTCCACTGCGTCATCGTCGCTTCCTTCCGAACTGCGGCGGGCCGGTTGCCGGGGCGATGCCCCGCCGGCAGGGCCGGGCGATCGACCGGACCGTCCTGAACACGTCTGGTGTCCGCCACGGCACCTGGCGACAACATTCAGCTTGCCGTCCGGCGTCCGCGCCAGGCAGGCCGAGGCGTTCGGGGGAGCGGCCAGCGGGGGTGTGACAGGGCCCCCCTCCGCGGGCGTGTCACGGTGGCGACGGGGAGACACTGGCGTCATGGCACCCGAGCAGCACAGGGGCGGCGACGAACTGGGAAGCTTCCTGCGCGCCCGCCGCACCCAGACCAGCCCCCAGGCCGCCGGCCTGACCCCCGGCCCCGGCATACGCCGCACCCCCGGCCTGCGCCGCGAGGAGCTGGCCACCCTCGCGGGAGTCAGCATCGACTACTACACGCGTCTGGAACGTGGCAGGGAAACCCGTCCCAGCCCCGCCGTGGTCGACGCCCTGGCCCGCGCCCTGCAGCTCGACGACGCCGAGCACCAGCATCTGAGCGACCTGGCCGTGCGCGCCGCCCGCTACGCACCCCAGCCCGCCCCGGCCCCCAGCCGCACCGTGCGTCCCCATCTGAAGCTGCTGCTGGAAACAGTGCGCCCGAACCCGGCCTACGTCGCCAGCCGCAGCATGGACATCCTGGCCCACAACCCCGGCGGCCTCGCCCTCTACGACGGCATGGCCGACTGGCCGGCGAAGCAGCGCAACCTGGCCCGCTACCTCTTCCTCCACCCCGCCGCCCGCGGGATCTTCCCCGACTGGGACAACCAGATCCGCGGCTGCGTCGCCCGCCTGCGCGCCTTGGCCGGCACCGATCCCGACGCCTCCGACCTCACCCAGCTCGTCGGCGAACTCCTCCTCAAGAGCCCTGACTTCGCGGGCTTGTGGGAGCGCTACGAAGTCACCGGCCGTAGGCACGCCACCAAGACCTTCCAGCACCCCCAGGTCGGCAGGATCACCCTGGCCTTCCAGGCCATGGCCCTGGAAGGCACCCCCGGTCACCGTATGGGCGTCTACACGGCCGAACCCGGCACCCCTGACCATGACGCCATGCTCCTGCTCGACATGACCGCCTCGCGCGATCCGTCCGGACAGCGATCCGAGCACAGCCAGTGAGCGTGACAGCCCTTCCGTGGCCGGCACGTGGCCGGGCGACGTGACGGAGCCCGCCTCGCCTCGGTGAACGGGGCGAACCCTGCGTCCAGCGGTCCGCCACTGGGCGGCCGGCGGATTCTGCGGCCCAGGAGGCGAGGATGCACAGACCGTCGTGGCCGGGTGTGCCGGGCTCCGCGGTCAGGCCTGGCAGTCGCAGTGGGATGCGGTCAGGCCTGGCAGTCGCAGTGGGATGAGGTCGCTGGGGCGCTGCTCCCGATGGTCGCGGGCTTGGTCGCCCGCACGATCGCCGCATGCATGCCGTCGGTGACGGAGTGGGTGGAGGTGATCTCGACACCGGTGAATCCGGCTGCCAGGAGACCCTCGCGGTACTCGGTGAAGGAAAGGGCCCCGGCGATGCAGCCGGCGTAATCGCCGCGTTCGGCGCGCCGGGCCGCCGTCAGGGAGTCGTCGGCGACGACGTCGGAGACGCCGATGCGGCCGCCGGGCTTGAGGACGCGGAAGGTCTCGGCGAAGACCGCGGGCTTTTCGGTGGACAGGTTGATCACGCAGTTGGAGATCACGACGTCGACGGAGTTCGCGGGCAGCGGGATGGCCTCCATGGTGCCCTTGAGGAACTCGACGTTGGTTGCCCTGGCCTTCCGGGCGTTGGCCAGGGCCAGTTGAAGCATCTCGTCGGTCATGTCGAGGCCGTAGGCCCTGCCGGTGGGGCCGACGCGGCGCGCGGACAGGAGGACGTCGATGCCGCCGCCGGAGCCGAGGTCGAGGACGCGTTCGCCTTCGTGGAGGTCGGCGACGGCGGTGGGGTTGCCGCAGCCCAGGGAGGCGGCGAGGGCCTCGGCGGGCAGGGCGTCGCGTTCGTCGGCGGCGTACAGGGCGGAGCCGAAGGTCTCGTCGACCTCGACGGGGTCGGGCCCGCAACAGGCGGTGGAGCCCTCGGTGACCTTGAGGGCAGCGGCGGCGTAGCGCCGGCGGACGGTCTCGCGCAGGTCGGTGGACTGATCGGGCATGAGTCACTCCTGGGTGGTGGGGCTTGGCGGTGCCCCGGAACGGCTTGTATCGACGTTTGTTGATGCAGCCTTCGATGCAACCTTGCGCCTTGGATTGAAGAACGTCAACATAGAAGTATGTCGAAACAACAGGTGGAGATCCTCGGTCAGGACGGCGGCGGCGACGTCGGCTGCTGCCCCGGTCTCGCGTCCGCGCCGCTGGGCGAGGACCAGGCGGCCGATCTGGCGAAGATCTTCAAGGCCCTGGGGGACCCGGTGCGCCTGCGGCTGATGTCGATGATCGCCTCGCGCGGGGTGGGCGGGGAGGTGTGCGTGTGCGAGCTGACCCCCGCGTTCGACCTGTCGCAGCCGACCATCTCGCACCATCTGAAGCTGCTCCGGCAGGCGGGGCTCATCGACTGCGAGCGGCGCGGGACCTGGGTCCACTACTGGGTACTGCCCGGAGTTCTGGACCGGTTGGCCGCATTCCTGACCACGCCTCAGCCGGAAGCGGTGCCCGCGTGAACGCTCCTCCGGCCCGGCGTGCCCACTTGGCCGCGGTGGCCGTCTCCCTGGAAGGCAGTGCCATGACTGCTCCCGTCGATCGCCCGTCCGTGCTGTTCGTCTGTGTCCACAACGCGGGCCGCTCCCAGATGGCGGCGGCCTTCCTCACCAGTCTCGCGGGGGACCGGGTCGAGGTCCGATCGGCCGGCTCCGCCCCTGCCGACAAGGTCAATCCGGCCGTGGTGGAGGCGATGAAGGAAGTCGGTGTCGACATCTCCGCCGAGACGCCGAAGGTGCTCACGGTCGAGGCCGTGCAGGCTTCGGATGTCGTGATCACCATGGGATGTGGCGACACCTGCCCCGTCTTCCCCGGCAAGCGGTACCTCGACTGGCAACTCGACGACCCTGCCGGGCAGGGCGTGGATGCGGTGCGCCCGATCCGGGACGGGATCGAACGGCGGATCCGCGGGCTGATGAGCGAACTGGTCGGCTGACGGCACCGGATGTGCCGGTGCCCGGGCCGTCGCTCCCCTGAAGGAACTGCTTCCGTTGGTGCAGTGTCTGCCGACCCCGTGAGCAGATGCCGTATGCCGAACAGCAGAGAGCGCTTCCGCGGCATGCGCCCTACTCTGACGGCATCACGCAGTCTGTTTCCCTTGTGCGACTCTCTACCGGAGGGCCAATGGCGGAGTCGAGCGATCTCCTCATGACGGCACTGCAAGAGCACCTGAGGTACTACCAGGTACTGAGCAAAAACCTCCCTGACCTGGAGGGTGACGTGATTGCCGTGGCCCACGAGGCCATCCGCGATCTGACCTCGTACGCCGTGGACGCCGACGTGCCAAGCTCCGCCTACCCGCCGGTGATTGAGGCTGTCGCGGCTGCTGTCGAATACTGCGAGTTCACAGGGCACCCGGAGGGCGTCCGCTACTACAGGTACTGGCACACCCTGTTGCTGGCCGACCAGACCCTGTCCGGCTGACGCGGGATCCGGAGAGGCGTCTCCGGCGTCTAGGCAGGTATGGATCTGCAGAAGCAGCCCGCCGGGCAACCGGAACAGCAGCCCTCGCGGCAGTCGCCCGAAGGGTGCCTCGTCGTCGCGATCCGGCTCCCCGTGCGGATCGTCGTGCTCGTGCTGGTCGTGCCCGTGCGGATGGTGTGGGACGCGCTCGTCGTCGCCGGGCGGTTCCTGATGGACACCGTGTTGCGGCCGGTCGGACGGGCGTTGCTGTGGGTCGCGCGGGCGGTGTTCGTCTGGCCGTTCGTGGGGCTTTGGCGATACGTCGTGGTGCCCCTCGGCAGAGCGCTGGCCTGGCTCGGGAACGTGCTCGTCGTCGTGCCGCTCGGGTGGCTCCACCGCCATGTACTGACTCCGCTCGGGCACGCCCTCGCATGGCTGGCGCGGGGGATCGGGGCCGGGCTCGAGTGGGTGTACGCGCGCGTGCTGACGCCCGTCGGGCAGGCCTTGATGTGGGCGCTCAGGGGCATCGGGGCGGTGTTCGCCCTGCTCGGGGCCGGCGGGTACACCGCTGTTGCGTGGCTGGTGAGGTATCTCGTCGTCATCCCCGCCGTGTGGCTTTACGAGTGGGTGCTTGCGCCTGTCGGGCGAGCGATCGCGTGGGGCGCGAAGGTGTTCGTACGGGGCGTGGGCCTGGTGCTCACCGGTGTCGGGATCGGGTTGTACTGGGTGGCGCGCGTGCTGCTCGTGCTGCCCGCGCTCGCCCTGTGGCAGTGGGTGCTCCTGCCCGTCGGGCGCTTCCTCGCCGTCGTCGGGCGCGAGGTGGGGCAGGCTCTGGAGCATGCCTGGCGGGTTGCAGGCCGGATCTCGCTCGCCGTGGGCCGGGCACTCGGGACCCTCTTCCGGTGGATCTTCGTGGAGCCCGTGCGGTGGTTCTACCGGACCGTACTCACCCCCGTCGGGCACGTCGTGCGGGATGCCGTGCTGCGGCCCGTCGCCGAGGCGGCGCGCAGTGTGGGGCAGGCCACCCGGCTGGCGCTGGCCTCCGCGCGTGAGTCCGTGCGGCAGGCGCGGGCCGACTTCCGGCGGACGCTCTTCGGGGAGCCGGAGCGCGTCGAGGCTGTGGACCGACGGGAACCGACGGGCCTCGAGACACGTACTCTAGGTAGTAGTACGACCGCTCTCACGAAGGACTGAACGACACTGGGCAAGCGACAGCCCGAAGGCCCGCCGCCCGCACCCGCGGTGCAGCGCATCCGACTGCGCTACACCAAGCGCGGCCGCCTCCGGTTCACCAGCCACCGTGACTTCCAGCGCGCCTTCGAGCGTGCGTTGCGCCGTGCCGAGGTGCCGATGGCGTACTCGGCGGGGTTCACGCCGCATCCGAAGGTGTCGTACGCCAATGCCGCACCCACCGGCACGGGCAGTGAGGCGGAGTATCTGGAGATCGCCCTCACCGAGGCGCGGGATCCGGAGAAGTTGAGGGCCCTGCTCGACGAGTCGCTGCCCACCGGGCTCGATGTAGTCGACGCGGTCGAGGCCCGGATCCCGGGGCTCGCCGACCGGCTCACCGCTTCCGTGTGGGAGCTGCGGCTGGACGGCGTGGACCCGGCGGAGGCGGAGCGGGCCACCTCGGCCTTCAACGCCGCCGAGGCCGTCGAGGTCCAGCGCATGGCAAAGAACGGCGTCCGGACCTTCGACGCCCGCTCCGCGGTCGCACGTCTTGAAACGCATAGTGAACCGGCTGATAGGCCGACCGACCAGCCCTGTGCGATACTGCGGCTGGTTGTTCGGCACGTGACGCCTGCCGTACGACCCGACGACGTCCTGTCCGGTCTCCGCGCCGTGGCCGACCTGGCGCCGCCGGTCCCCGCAGCGGTGACCAGGCTGGCGCAGGGGCTGTTCGATGAAGAGACCGGCACGGTGACCGACCCGCTCGCGCCCGACCGCGAGGCAGCGACGGCCCTTTCCATGGCCGATAGCGCTGCCGCCGCGAAGGCGTCGGCGTAAGGAAGGTCCCGCGAAGGACGGACGTCGAAGCGCCGCCCTCGTACTCGGGAGCCACCTGGGTCGGGCAGCGGACCGACCAGAAGACTTTCGCCAGGCCGTACGCATTCGGTGTACGGAACCGGCGAGACAGGACACAGAGAGCTCCCGTGCGGCGCCCGCGCCCCGGACGGCGGCACCGCGCATCGCGCGAGCCGCGGACGTCACCGGCATCCATGCCGGACCAAGCGCGGCGCCCGGGAGCCTGACGGGAGAAATGCCCGCATGCTCGAACCGACCGAACCCACCGAGGGTTCCGAACTGAACACTCCCAGCGACACCTTGCCGCCGCGTCGTCGGCGCCGTGCCGCTTCCCGCCCGGCGGGTCCCCCCGCCGCGGCCGCCTCCGAAACCCCGGAGGACATCGTCGCGCCGGCCATACCGGCCGACGGCGACAGCGAGATCGACACCGACATCGGCAAGAACGCCGACGAGGCCGCCGCGGTGGCGGTCACGGCCGAGGCTGACGAGGTCGTAGAGACCGACGGGGTCGAGGAGACCGAAGAGGGCGCTGAGCCGGCCGAGGTGGCTGCGCCCGCCGGGCGTACGCGTCGTCGTGCGACCCGTCGTGCGTCCGCACCCGCCGGGGCACCCGCACCCGCGGTCGCCGAGGCGGCCGAGACCGTCGTGCCCGTGGCCGCTCCGGCCGAGGTCCAGGAGAGCGCGGCCGTCGCCGGGGCTCCGGCCGAGGCAGCCGTTGAGTCCGCCGAGGACGCCGCTCCGCGCCGTACCCGCCGTCGTGCCACGCGTCGCGTGTCCACACCCGCCGAGGCGCCCGAGACCGCCGAGGCGACCCCTGCCGAGGAGGCCGAGGTGTCTGCCGTCGAGGTTCCGGGCGAGGCTGCTGCCGAGCCCGCCGAGGACGCTGCCCCGCGTCGTACGCGTCGTCGTGCCACGCGTCGTGTGACCGCGCCGGCCGAGGAGACGGCCGCGACCGCCGCCGAGGCCGTCACAGGTGCCGAAGAGGCACAGGCGCCCGCCGCCGAGGAGCCCGTCACCGCTCCCGCTGCCGGGCAGGCCGACGAGGATGCGGCCCCGCGTCGTACGCGTCGCCGGTCCGCCCGTAAGGCCGCGACCGGGTTCTCCGAGCCCGCGCAGGCAGCCGGTGCCGCCGAGGACACCGCGAACCCCGAGAGCGCCGAGAGCGCCGAGAGCGCCGAGAGCGCCGAGAGCCCCGAGAACGCTGAGAACGACGAGTCGCGGCGGCCTGCGCGGCCTGCCGTCGCCGTGTTCCAGGCGCCCGTGTTCACCGAGCCGCAGTTCCAGACGCCGCAGCGGGCCGCAGCCGAAGCGGCCGCCGAGGCCGACGTCGCCGAGCCCGAGGAGCTCCCCGAGGAGCAGGCCGGGGCGCGGCGCAGGCGTCGGCGCCGGGGTGCCGCGTTCGGCGAGGAGACCGAGACGCAGACCGTCGAGACCGCCGTGGAGGACGAGGCCGAGGAGGCCGAGGACTCGGCCGAGGACACCGCCGACGGCGACGAGTCGGAGGACACCGGTTCGCGCCGTCGCCGTCGCCGGGGTGGCCGTCGCCGCCGTCGCGGCGAGTCCGCCGAGTCCGCCGGTGAGGACGAGTCGGAGGAGTCCGACGAGACCGCCGCCGCGCAGGACGCCGAGGACACGGCCGAGGACGACGAGGACGAGGACGCCGCCGAGGGCGGCGGTTCGAGCTCCAGCAGCCGTCGGCGTCGTCGCCGGCGCCGTCGGTCCGGTGACTCCTCCGCGGACAACGAGCCCGGCGAGGGCGACCCCGAGCGGACCGTCGTCAAGGTCCGTGAGCCCCGCAAGCCATCCGAGCCGTCCGACGAGGTGCAGTCCATCAAGGGCTCCACGCGTCTGGAGGCCAAGAAGCAGCGCCGCCGTGAGGGCCGTGAGCAGGGGCGCCGGCGCGTCCCGATCATCACCGAGGCCGAGTTCCTGGCCCGCCGCGAGGCCGTCGAGCGGGTGATGGTCGTCCGGCAGAGCGGTGAGCGCACCCAGATCGGCGTCCTGGAGGACGGGGTGCTCGTCGAGCACTACGTCAACAAGGAGCAGTCGACCTCGTACGTCGGCAATGTGTACCTGGGCAAGGTCCAGAACGTGCTGCCGTCGATGGAGGCCGCCTTCATCGACATCGGCAAGGGACGCAACGCGGTCCTCTACGCGGGTGAGGTGAACTTCGAGGCGCTGGGCATGGCCAACGGCCCGCGGCGCATCGAGTCCGCGCTGAAGTCCGGCCAGTCCGTGCTAGTCCAGGTGACGAAGGACCCGATCGGTCACAAGGGTGCCCGGCTCACCAGCCAGGTCTCCCTGCCCGGCCGTTACCTGGTCTACGTCCCCGAGGGCTCGATGACCGGCATCAGCCGCAAGCTGCCCGACACCGAGCGGGCCCGGCTGAAGACCATCCTCAAGAAGATCGTCCCCGAGGACGCGGGCGTCATCGTGCGCACCGCCGCCGAGGGCGCGAGCGAGGAGGAGCTGCGCCGCGACGTCGAGCGGCTGCAGTCGCAGTGGGAGGACATCCAGAAGAAGTCGAAGAACGGCAACGCCCCGACGCTGCTCTACGGCGAGCCGGACATGACCGTCCGGGTGGTCCGCGACATCTTCAACGAGGACTTCTCCAAGGTCGTCGTCAGCGGCGACGAGGCATGGGAGACCATTTACGGCTACGTCTCGCACGTCGCGCCCGACCTGGCCGACCGGCTGTCGAAGTGGACCTCCGAGGTCGACGTCTTCGCCACGTACCGGATCGACGAGCAGCTCGCCAAGGCCCTGGACCGCAAGGTCTGGCTGCCCAGCGGCGGTTCGCTGGTGATCGACCGGACCGAGGCGATGGTCGTCGTCGACGTCAACACCGGCAAGTTCACCGGTCAGGGCGGCAACCTCGAGGAGACGGTCACCAGGAACAACCTGGAGGCGGCCGAGGAGATCGTCCGTCAGCTGCGGCTGCGCGACCTCGGTGGCATCATCGTCATCGACTTCATCGACATGGTCCTGGAGTCCAACCGGGACCTGGTACTGCGGCGCCTGCTGGAGTGCCTGGGCCGGGACCGTACGAAGCACCAGGTGGCGGAGGTGACCTCGCTGGGGCTCGTGCAGATGACCCGGAAGCGGGTCGGGCAGGGGCTGCTCGAGTCCTTCTCCGAGACCTGCGTCCACTGCAACGGCCGCGGTGTCATCGTGCACATGGAGCAGCCGGCCTCCGTCGGTGGCGGCGGCAAGCGCAAGAAGCGCGGGCGTGGCGGTGACGGGCATGTGCACGAGCACGAGGCCGTGGCGGCCGTAGAGGCCCCGGAGGCCGTCGAGGAGGAGACCGAGGCGGAGGTCGCCGCCGAGGTCGCCGAGCCGGTCGCGCTGTCCGCGCCCGCCTTCGCGCCGGACGAGGAGCTGTACAGCAGCGTCGCGGAGGCGGAGGCCGCGGTCGGCCGTGGCCGTTCGCGGCGCCGGGCGAGCCGGCGGGCGTCGGCTCCGGCGGGCGCGCCGAGGCGCGAGGAGACCAGGCGTGAGGCGGCTCGGACCGAGGAAGCGAAGGCCGAGGCGCCGACGGCTCAGGACGTGACCGCCGAGCAGGAGGCCAGGCGTCCGCTGCAGCCGGAGTCGGCCGCCGTGGCGCTCGCCGAGCCCGCCGCCGTCGAGGACGCGGTCGTTGAGACCCCGGCCGAGGCTGTCGAAGAGGCCGCGCCCAAGGGGCGTAGCCGCCGTCGCGCCACCCGCAAGGTGTCCGCGCCGGCCGGGTCGCCCGCGGGGGCCGAGGCCTCCGTGGTGACCGTCGCCGAGGCTCCGGTGGCGACGGAGTCGGAGGTCGCGGCCCCGGCGGAGGTGTCCGCCGGGAGTGCCGCTCCGGCCCGCCCGCGGCGCCGTGCGGTGCGCAAGGAGACCGCGCCCACCGCGTCCGAGGAGGCGGCCGTCGTGGTCGTCCCGTCGGGTGCGGCGGACGAGGTGCCGGGCGCGGAGGCGAGCGTCGAAGAGACGGCTCCGGCCAAGAAGACGGCCCGTAAGACGGCCAAGAAGGCCACCGCGAAGAAGGCCGCCACCAAGAAGACCGCGGCCAAGAAGACGGTCGCCAAGAAGGCGACGGCGAAGAAGGCGGCGAAGACCACCAAGACGGCCGCCGCCAAGTCGACGGCGAAGAAGACCGGGGTCTCGGCCGCCGCCGACGAGAGCTGAGCAGTTCCGACAGCTGATCGGTGGTCGACAGCTGAGCAGTACGAGAGGGGTGCGGCCGGTCGATGTGACCGGCCGCATACCCGCGGGACCCGGCCCGGTTTGACCCCCTCGGCCACGGCCCCGTAACCTTGACCGTCGGCGTGTCAGCAGGTACAGACACGCCACATCCCCGTAAACCTCTTCCTCCTGAGCGCTGGGTGTTCCGCACCGGCTGTTCCGGAGAGGCCGCCCGCCTGCCGGGTGGCTGGACTGCGGGGGTGCCGTTCCCGAGCGAGAGAGTGAGATCCGCGTGTACGCCATCGTGCGCAGCGGTGGTCGCCAGCACAAGGTTGCTGTCGGCGACATCGTTGAGGTTGACAAGATTTCCACTGCCAAGGTTGGCGACACCGTAGAGCTCTCTACGCTGCTCGTTGTCGACGGCGACGCTGTGACCAGCGACCCGTGGGTCCTGGCCGG
>Ga0307512_10008058_pt1 | contig 10325 bp, 16 predicted proteins | sample 14_EM_MG_FD_200267 | JGI IMG/M metagenome (GOLD analysis project Ga0307512, IMG submission 200267) | Populus trichocarpa ectomycorrhiza microbial communities from riparian zone in the Pacific Northwest, United States - 14_EM | ecosystem: Host-associated > Plants > Roots > Unclassified | place... | reverse complement strand
CAGAACCTACTCACCGTCTCGGGTCACTGGTTCGCTTCCTACCCGGTTCCTCATGAAATGCCCTTGATCATTTCGCCATCAGCACGGCTCGAGTTCGCCGGTACGGCGCCACGCAAAGAAAAAAAATGTAACAACGACATCGGTTGTCCGGTGCGCAGTGTAGTTGGCCATTTACCCCCTTACGTGGCACTGTTTCGCGCCACTGGCTCATAATCTCCTTGACTGGTATCCTCGTCAACTTCCATCGATGGCTAATCTAGTGGCACAGTATTGCCTTACCTCGCTTTAAGGCTGTACTGTATGACGCCACTCTCCACGGGTTGCTCCTCCGGACCCTTTTTCCGTCCATTATGCAACATGTCGTACCCTCCAACTTTGCTATTTATCCATGGGGTACGAATTCTCGTTCATTGCCTCCGAGTGAACACCGTTATATAACATCACATCACCATACCGGCGCTACCGCCATCCCAAGACATCCTATCCTAATGTGATACCCTCGATCGGGCGTGTTCTCATTCTCGTTCGTTCAAGAATGCGTCCAGCTCGTCGTCGAGCTCCTGCTGACTCTTCTTTACCCTCCTATTCCGTGGGTGCGCCTCCCCATCTTCGTTCCAAGCTCCCCTTCGCCCCGGGCCGCGGACGCCATCTCCTGGTGGCCCGCGTGATCTGCTTGTTAATGACCTCGGACCTGTGATACGAGATTCGAGACTCTTCTTCCAAGAGTCTACATCTTCGTCGTCCGTAAAATGCCCACGCATCAGCGATGTCCGCCCCAACAGCGACTTCCCCCTGCCCTCCTTCTCGACGTAATCCGCCCGCATCTTTGATGGAGGGCTCGCCGAGCGCGACCCCTCCTCCTGCGAGTCCTCGCGTAGGAACGCATCAAGTTCATCATCGAGCTCCTCTCGTCTCCGCCTCTTTGCCTCCTGTGTATCTTCCTTCTGACTCTCGCCTCCCGGTTGTCTGTCCACGCCGTGCTTGCGATAGAATTCGCTCCGGCTCCGGGATCCACGTTTCTTCACGTCTGACACTTCTGCCCACCGTAAGTGCAGAGCACCTTTGAGGCCCTCGCCCTTGCCTAGACTTGCGTCGATGCGCTCCTTGGGCGGCCAAAATGCCATTGGGACCGGTTTGGCCAGCACAAAGCCCCACTCGTCAGGTGTTTCCGATGCCGTGCGTTGCAGTTGGGCAAACGCTGCCGTTGCGGCGTTAGAAGAAGAAAAGAGGAGTACGCAGGTGGTGTCGTCGACCCATTCGAGTCCCATCGGTTTTGTGTCAAAGTGTGTGACGTATTCAAAGATGAGCTTTGTCGGCAGATGCGCGATTGGCGGACCTTGTAATAGTAGGGCGTTTGGTCGTCGGGTGCTGTCGTCTGAAACAAGGTCTCGTGTGTGAGCGTTGTTATGACGTAGTAGAAGGGTGTTAAGGATTGTAGTGTACCTATACCCATCTCCCGTTCATCGGTAATGACGTCGAGTTGTCCCTCGTCCTCGTCGCGTTTCCTCTAATACATATATATGCGATACAAAAAACGATGGTTCGAACCGTCACGGAGGTCGATATCTTCATTAGGGCCTTCCGGGGCGAATTCAACGATACTGCGACACGCGCACCTTGCTGCCACGGGTGACGTTCGACTCTGAGAGCAAGTAGACTTTGTTGCGGCCAATGCGATCGGCGAGGGATGGCTGTGTTGGCTCAGCCTGAACTTGGTCTTCATAGGCGACATCCTTGTCGTAGGAAAGAATAGTTTCTGTTACGAGTGGGTCATTTTCCGGGAGGATGTCCATGGAGAGAGCAGAGAGAGTTAGAGTCTTTGGGAGAGAGCTTGCCGTGCGGGCCGACCTTTTCTTGTTTTCCCTTTTTGTTGAAAGAGAGTCAGGCAGGCCGGGTTCCGCCCTTGAATTCGCTCACTCACGCCCTCGCGTCCTCTTTCGTCATCGCCAGGGTTGTGTCCTCACACCACCAATGAATGTCGTGGAGAAAATCCAAGGCTTTCTCTCCAATTGGGCCAAGTCTGGAGAGGCAGACTGGTACGTTGCGCCACGTTCCACCTCACTCCTTTCCCTTTTATTGGCACACCCTCTCTACCACTATGAACTCACCTTTCTCCTCCTCTTAGCCGCAAATACCTGATACAATTACACTCCACGACCACCGACTCCAATGCTGCCGATGCTCTCGTCACCGCATACTACACTCTCCTTTCGGCCACCCTTTCCCTCTGGCCGCCCAAACATCCCCTCGCTCCAACCTCGTTCTCCGCGTTCGTGAAGTCCATGCTACACGCTTTTCCCTCGTCATCCCAGGACGCGCCGTCCCCCGCTGCCACCGTCCTCGGCGAGCTCCTCATCGACTCCGTGTGGTCGATTGACGAGCAGCTGGATGAGGTCATCTCAGAGTCAAAATCTGCAATTGCGGCCCAGCCAGAGAGGGAAAAGGAGCAGGTCAACGGTCGCCTGGACGAGTCGGGGGCCGTCCTGAACCGCGACGCAGCGACGAAGGATAAAGGGACGTTGCTCGAGGTCGTGCGACTACTCCTGGTACGTTCGGTTGTCTCGAACGGGGTTTCTAGGGATAGGGCAATGTGCTCTCCCTTTTTCTTAATGTTTTTCTGACGATCATCTTTCTCCCTTGCGTGGTGTAGACCGACGGCGTCGTAAGTCCCGGCCTCTGCAGAGAGCGCATAGACATGACTCTTGTGGCCGCCTTGGGTCTCATTGTGGACAAGCCCTCTTTCGACAAAAAGGAAGTACGAGCGCGTACAGGCCTGTTGTACGTATCAATTCTTTTCTTTCCATCTCGGCCATCGTATCAATTCTCATCTGTCGCAGCTACAAACAAAACAAGTTCAACCTCCTACGCGAACAGTCCGAGGGTTTCTCCAAGCTCACCTCCGAGGTAATCAGTGCCCTACCTCCTCCACATTCACCTGCCACCGGCCTTCCTTTGGAGCCGTCCTCCGTTTTTCCAGAGCGCGTTGAGCCTATATGGAAACGCATCGTCAGTCTCATCGGATATTTTGACCTCGACCCGAACAGGACCCTCGATGTCATTCTTGACCTCTTTTCCACGTACATAACGACACACTGGAGCTTCTTCTTCGTACTACTCAGCTTGTCACCTTGGAAAGGTCAGTGTGAAAGTTTGACGTGGATTAACGAAGAAAAGGCGGAGCCGATGAAGGAGGAAGGAGGTCCTTCGAAGTACCATGGGAAGAGTTTGGATGAGATTTTGGCTATGGCGGAGAGCACGGGTTTATCAAAACCTCCAACTGTCCAGTCTACGCCTCGCGTCATGGCACAGGTTCTCGGCTTCAAGTTCCGCCACTATCAGGTTCGTCGTACGCACGTATGATGCAAGCAGTTGTATTCAAAGCATTACCAGTCACCCGAGGTCACAGAGACGACGCCCCGCCAACTATTTCTCACCTCTGCCCTCCTCATTCGAGAGGACTTCATCACCCTGGATGACCTTTACCCCCATCTGTCCCCAGCGGATGATGAATTGGATGACAAGGGGTACAAAGCGTACATGGCCACCATCGACGCGCGTATCGACAACGCCAAAATCTCTCAGCTTGCTATGGCTGCACCACTGGAGTCCTCGTCGCAACCGAGTTCCTCCTCTCGCTTCCCACCCCCACCTCCACCCCCAGAAGCAAAGAAGTCTTCACCTCCTGACCCAGCACCCGGACCTAAAGATCCACCAAACCAAAAAGTCGGCTTGCTTGTCGCGCTTCTCTCGGTGGGCGCCCTCCGACCCGCTCTCGCGCTTCTCACCAAGTTCCCTTGGCTGGTCGACGCCTACCCTGAGATCGCGGACCTGCTCATTCGCGTGATGAAGCACTCGCTTGCAACGCTATACGATCAACATTTGGTTTCAAAACCGCGCAGCCCATCTAACGTTCAGCCCCGTGCACGGTGGAGCACCACTGGCCTGGTTCCCGCACCCGTCCGCAAGCCCATGCTAACGCTATACGCGCCGACACCACCAGGTACAAGTACTGCAGATTTCGTCTACTTCTTCCCTTTCTGGGCGGATCGCATACCCTTATGTAGCACACTGGACGACCTGATAGATGTCATCGACCCGTTCATGGCGTTTGTTGGCCTTCACGTGTCCCGGGATCCCGTATTCTTAACAAAATTCGCGAGATTGGGGAGGTTGCATATTACGTCGACAGTGCGTCGGCCTGTTCTAGTACCTTCACGGACACAATTCCCCTGACTGGTTGCCAGCTCGACACAGACCCGGCGACGAAGAAACCCGTAGGCATGCCCGACACGGATCACCCGATCTGCAAGTTCTGGCACAAGGTCCTCCGCCTCTATTTCCTCCCGGCGCTCCCTCTCATCCGCGGCAACGCGGTGTGCACGGTCGAGATCTGGAATGTGATCCGCCAGTTTGAAACAACGGTGCGCTGGAAATTGTACGGCGAATGGAAGACGCGGACCTACACGACGCATCCCGAGTTGCGTGTGCGCGCCGTGCAGGTGGACCGCGAGTCCAAAGGTATCCTGCGGCGCCTGTCACATAACACCATCGACACGCTGAGCGGAACGGTCGCGAAGATCGCGCACAGCAACCCGTGCATCTTTTTCTCCAACGCGGTCCACCAGATTATGGCGTACGACAACATGGCGAGCGTTGTGATACAGGCATTGAGGTATGCGACGAACATGGGTTTCGACGTCCTCGTGTATGTCATCCTGGACGCTCTTGCGAATCCCCACAAAGAACGAGTCAAGGACGATGGCGTGAACACATCTGACTGGTTACAGAGTACGTTTTTATATATCTGTTCTGGAATACTTGTGGATCGACGATGTCTTATTCTGATAGGCCTTGCGTCCTTCACGGGGATGCTATTCCGACGCTACTCGGCCGACCTTACACCTCTATTCAAATACATCGTTCACCAACTCTACGCGGGTCAGACGACGGAGATTGTTGTCCTACGCGAGGTCATCTGGAAGATGGCGGGTATTGAACCTCTACCGAGCCTCTCTGAGACCCAAATTGCTGCCATGGCTGGCGGACCTACTCTCCGAATCGAGGCGGTTGCTTCTTCGACACGGGGGGCACGACTCGATCCTGGTGACGCTGTGCTCAAAGGCCCACAGCGTCTTGGCAAAGCCCTTTTAGACTCGCAACTCGCGCTCCCGTTGCTCGTGCAAGTCGCGCAGCAGAGGCAATCTGCCGTACACAAGATTCCCGACGCGCATCTCAAGTCGCTTGCTAGCTTGTACGACGCTGTAAGGCCCAAGTCGCGTGTTTGAATGGTCCGGTACTAATCAGCTTTGGATCCCAGACCCACGGTGTTTTGCTTCAGTATCTCGAGTTGCTGACGTCGCCAGCTGTCATCCAATCGCAAGATTATGCACAAAAAGTGGTCCCGACCCTCGCCGAGCTCGGGGAGAAGTACGGCATTTGCCCGTCGATCTGTATGCAGATCATCCGCCCGATATTGCATTCCAGTTTGTTAGCCACCGCGGTGGCTGCAGAGGAGCAGGAACGCGTCGCCAGTGAGGAAGCAGAAAAGCGGCTCAAGGCTGCCCTGGCGGCAAAGAGAGACCCGAGCATTGCTGCACAATCTCGCATTGCTTCGCCTGTAGTCGGGGACACTGGCTCTTCCGACGCTCCTGCAGCCACAGACTCTAAACCCAGCACACAAGAAGTCAAGCCGTCGGAGGATGTCGTCATGGAAAACGGGGATTCACAGGCTTCTGCCGTCTCGCCTGCTCCTGAGGTTCGCGTCGAACGTCTCATCTTGTTGGGACGCCCCGCTTCTCACACTGTTGGTTTTCTTTCAGAGCCCCTGGGTCCCCGAAATAAAGGCATTGTTTGACGACGTGAGGAGGATAGCACCCAAGGCGGCGTACGATATCGTCGGGTCAGTCCCAGGTTGGATATCGGTGCAACGTTCATCAGTCGCTCATCTCCGTTTAGGCCAGGATTCTACCTCACCTTCTGGCAATTATCAACGTACGACCTCGCTCCGCCCGCTGCCAGGTACGAGGAAGAAGGGGCTTCGTTGCGCTCGCTCAGTCGGCAGGAGGACTCCAAGTACAACATGGCGGACCGTTCTTCTGATCGGACGAAGCGTCAGGGCGCGCATCTTCACCGTGCGCGGCGGGACAGATACACACAGTTCTCACAGACGCTCGCGCAGGAACTCAAGACGCAGGCGGCATCGCGACGGTACACGATCAAAAGGTTAGCAAAGGAGAAGGCACACTGGTTCTCGCATGGCCCCAAGGCTGCAATGTTGGCGTCTGCTATCATCGAACATTGCATCCAGCCGCGCTGCTTGCTGTCGCCTATGGATGCGGACTACTGCGCTCAGGTCATCAAGGCGATTCACACCATGGGTACACCTGGCTTCAGCACGTTGATGGTCTACAACAAGGTACGTCTGGCTTAAATCGCGCTTCCTATCCATTAAAATCCGTTAAAATCCGCGTTGATCAGCTCCTCGGGGATCACATCAAAGTCGTCGTTTTCTCGTGCAGCGAATACGAAGCCAAGAACTACGGTTCGTAGATTTTTTGTTTTCCCCGTTCGTTATGCCGATTGACATGCTATCTATCTGTAGGACGATTTTTACTCGGGATCCTCACCGACTTGTACAAATGGTTCTCGGATGAAGCTCTGTACGAACAGGATAACAGGACCAAGGTTGGCGGGAAGGTCCAGTATCTGCCTGGGTTCCAGCAATCCTGGTCACCAAAATCTCCGGTGGAGAAGACGTCTCTTTTGGCGTGGAGCAATTACCAAACGGTGCTGAGAAAATGGCATCGAAAGCTATTCAAGGTGAGTTCCTTGGTCCTCTCGCTTGGGTAACGCGGCTGATTCGGTGGTCCAAATAGTCATTGGCTGACTGTATCATGACGAACGAGTTTATGCACGTCTACAACGCCATCATCGTCCTCAAGGAGATTCTGCCTGTGTTCCCGTTGTCAGCTGTCATCGATCTGACAGGCCCGCCATTGAACCAAGTGATTGAAAATTTCATAGAGACGGAAGAGCGGGGTGATCTGAAGATCCTAGCTAGGGCGTACGTCGCTCGGTGAAATCGAATCACATGTCCTGACTCAGAATGGGGCTTCTTCCAGGTATCATGCCAGTCTCAAGAAGCGAGAACACCTCTGGGCTCCAGCGAATGCGGCTTCCAAGGCGAGAACCGACCAAATATCGCCAAGGCGATGCATATACTGATTCCTAATTACAGCAGAAAGGTCCATCCCCTCGTCCTTCCACCCCAGTCCCTGCACAACCTGCAGGCGACAAGAAGAAAGTTACCGACTCTGTGGCGGCTCCTTCGGAAAGATCCACTCCATCAGCTTCTCGAGGCCCGACTCAGCCTCCGAATGAAAATGAGAAACTGGGTGTGCCCTCCTCGACGAAGCCTGCAATCGATAGGTCTGTAACCGGATCTTGTGTCATCCGTCTTATGTCTGCTAATCTTGTTTACAGCATTCCTCGTCCAGAGGTCGTAAGGCGAGTGCGCACGGAGCCAAGAGGAGACACACCAGGACGTCTGACCCCAAACCCGAACGGCGACTACTCGAAACCGCAACCCATGGAAGTCGACGCGCCAGCTATTCCACCGAACAAGCAAGACAATGCCGCAGATGGCCGCCGCCCCTCACCGGTTTCTGGGCATCGCCCCGACGCACTACTCCAACCCAGAGAAGGCCCACCGACTCCCCTTCCAAGCCCCATTGCTACGTACCTTCCCCCAACGAAACAACCACCACACTCGCCACGCGGGCACCGAGGTCCGGAGGAACGGTCGTCGCGATCCGACGCTGCACCGATGCCACCACCGACCGCGCCAAGCCAAACTGCTTCTGCACAGGAACTACGCGAAACCGCAAGGCAGTCCATACGTAGGAATGAAGAACAAGCAGACATGAGACCCTTGCCTCCTGATGCCCGTGGTGATCATCGATTGAACTCGCCTGGCTTACGGAGACGGTCACAGTCACCACCGACACGACCAGGCACACGGAACGCGAGCGCTGAGAGCCGGACGAGCGGGGACCGGCATGGTGATCGTGGCGATGTGGACCGTGTCGACGATCGGCGTCCCGAACGTGATAGCAGTCGGCAAGACACATACCCCTCGGAGCGACGCGAGCATCGTCGTGAGCGTTCTGAGCGAGAACGCGAACGTGAACGTGGCAGAGACCGCCATGGAGACCGAGAGCGTGACAGGGAACATCGCGAGCGCGAACGGGACCCTGAACGGGATCGAGATAGACGCGAGCGCGAGCCCCGCGAGCGGGACCGCGACAGGGAACGAGAGCGGGACCGTGACCGTGAACGAGGTGACCGGCACCGACGGGATGAAAAGGATCGCGATCGGGAGAGCAGGAAAGAGCGCGAAGTGAGTAGTCGGACTGTGCCCCCCGCCGATGATCGCAATCAACCTACTCGGCCGGGTCATCGTTCCGCTGCTCCTGCCGAGGACACCCTCGGGAAGCGAAGAAGGCCCACCGATGACGACGTACGTCACTCTGTCCACGGGCCTCGTTGCGATATATTTATCACGTCTCTTGTCGTGTTTTCAACAGGCGGACCGTGCTTCCAAACGCAGCTCTCGTGAGAAAGGCCGCGAAGATCGCAGCCGTCGGTCTTCCGACAAGGAGAAAGACCACGAACGTACACGAGACTCAGATCGGCGGCGTCGAGATCGTGAGGAGGATGCTAGCGACGGACGTCAGGCACCACCGGAAAAGGTGCGATAACTCAGTTATACCCCACTTTCGCGTGTTACGGCTACGCGAAACCCAAAAAAAAAAAGCAAAAAGGAAGAGGAAAGCTGACGAAATTCGTTCATTCAATTTTTTTCCAAACAGCCTTCGGAGAAGCGCGTGTCGGACGTCCCTCCCGCGGTACCGTCGTCGTCCTCTCTACCGCCGACGACACCTTCCGCCCCACGGGCGATGGCCAGCGGTGGCGAACCGGCGCGCAATGGAAAGCCGGAATCGGGGGCACGCGAGCGTTCTGAGCGCGATCGCGAACGGGAACGTGGTGGTGAACGCGAGCGGGAGCGGGAGCGCGAATGGGTACCACGCGAGAGCGCACAGCAACATCAACATCATCGAGAGCGTGATCGTGAACGTGATCGCGAACCTGCTCCTGTGCACCACCCGCGGGATATCGTACCACCGGGGGGTGGTGGCTCCAACGCTTCGTTGAATGCAGCACCGCCGCAACCACAGTCGGCTCCTCCGCCGCTTGCCGAAACCGGCTCCGGGAGTTTTTTGTCGAGGATCGGGGGACCGTATCGCTCGCCTCCTACGGCGTCCAACTCGTTCCGCTCGGACGTTGGAGAGCAACGCAGTTGGCCAGAGGACGATTGGGATGGGAATCGTAAACGTACCCTATCTGGTGAGCCTAATCGTTTTTTTTTTTTCCTTTTCATCGAAATGAGACAATAATGCTGATTGGTATACGTAATGATTTCATTCAGACCGGGAGAAAACCTCTATGGAAGATGTGTCTGCAGGAGGCATGAGTTCAGACTCGCAGGTGCCCAAGCGACCACGTATTAACCGGAACCGGTACGTCGGTGGCCCACCAGCTCACGGTCTAGCAAAAAAACTGCTGCCAATCGACCCTAGCGCCAACGACAAGCCGCGGGCAGGTCGGAAGGATTATGATTAGTGGTGCACAACTCCCTTATTGATTGATCCAAGGACGTCCTCCATCATTTGATTACCCCAACTCTCCCAGATGTAGAATACAAGAACCGCCCATGTGTCCTCCCCCTCTCTTCCGGCCCCCCCTTACCACTATTGAATAATTCATTTTTGCTATGTAGCGCATCTACTTTCGTACCTCGAACACGAGATAATTCTGATCCAGGTCTACCATAAAGAGTTATCTCCGCGGCGGAGCGAGTTGCCCAAAAGAATGAGATAAAGATTAATGCGAGCTTAATCGGGGAATAGCGAGTTGAATCGCAGCAAAAGACAATAAGAGATGTGATGAATGAATGAAATGAATGAGGTCTAGCGTTTCATGAGTGTAAGGAATTCTTCCCGGGTCTTTTGCTGTGTGCGGAAGCAGCCGAGCATGCACGAAGTCGTCGTGATCGCGCCCGGCTTCTGTACGCCACGCATCGTCATGCATAAATGGCTTGATGCAGGAACGACAAGGAAGTGGGGGGGGGATGGATGGTGGTGTTCCAAAGAAAAAGGGGTGGGCCGTTGGGGACGTAAGTGAGGGTTCGGTGGAGGCGCGATGTCGGGCAGGGGGGGGGACGTACGTGGCCTCCATAACGACAGCGACCCCACGAGGTTTGATAG
>Ga0307512_10008056_pt1 | contig 10326 bp, 11 predicted proteins | sample 14_EM_MG_FD_200267 | JGI IMG/M metagenome (GOLD analysis project Ga0307512, IMG submission 200267) | Populus trichocarpa ectomycorrhiza microbial communities from riparian zone in the Pacific Northwest, United States - 14_EM | ecosystem: Host-associated > Plants > Roots > Unclassified | place... | reverse complement strand
TTTCAAGTTCACTTGTCCCCAGTTGTTCAACTTGCCTTGTATTGTCTTCACATACAGCTGACAACTTTACACACGTATGAATTGAGCAGAGAGTGGACTGGGCGGAAATTTGGATTTTTTCCCTTATGTCCGAACAAATTTCCCCCCTTTCAGGGTAGGTCCGTTCACGTCCGAACCTTTTCCCCCAGCCCCCAATTTCCACGTCCGAACTTTTCGCCATTCCGGCGGATCGAACCTCCTCCCTTATTTTCCGGGGTCCTGCCTATCCCCGACACCTTGACATCGGGTCTCCGCCACGTTTCTCGAGCATCGCGCCACAATATTGCCAAGAGGACGGGCCGCCAGCCGCGTTCTCACGCTCAGCGAAGTCAATGACCTTGGCCATAACTCAAGTCACGGTCAAAAGTCACCAAGTCAATAACTCAAACTGATGATCGCACGCCTTTCTGACCAGTGCCGGAAACGAGTGCTCGTCAAAGTTTGAACAGTCCAGTGGCAACCATCTCAGAAAGTTACGCTTGCCGGCATGATCAAGGTGCTTCACAAGCACGGATCGGTTCGTAGAGTACCTGTCGGACAAACCTGTTGATGTGACCGTGGGTGATATCGTATTTCCAGACGGTTTCGATTGTCGCGTGGGGGATCTTCATTCAGTACGCTGGTGGCGACGACTGCTGCAGAGTCTGTCGGAATCCCTCGATACCGCGTCTCGGCTCCTTGGTCACTCGGCCACCTAGTTCTTACACGGCGTACGGCTAGATCACTTAGACAATATTCTCTTTGTTTCTTTGTTCGTAGTACACGGCATGCCCACCTATCTAGAAGTATATAACAAGTCTGTATTTTACCTCTGAATATTCATTATCTTATCTCTCACTCCTCCTCTCGTCTTGCGCACGCCGTTAGAGTCTGCCACTGAGAAAGTGCTTTGCATCATCAGCCAGTATCCACTCAGTGAGGCATCGCCACCTTGTCTGATCACTCTCTAATGTGGAGCGCGAATCATCCATAAATTAGGCTGCTGCTGCCGCTTCATCTGAAAACGACCACCATGTCTACCGACTCTACTGTGCGCCGACCACGAGTAATTGTGCTTTGTTTTGACGGGACTTCCAACCAATACGGCGCATCTGTCAGTCTTGATACCAACCATCTCGTGTGTCTCACAAGACGGTCTGACCTCTGGTACAGAATACGAACGTTGTCAAGCTCTACGCTCTTCTCGATAAATGCCGTCCGTTTGATCAGATCGTGTATTACCAGGTTCAGCACTCGCGTTGTAGGCCGACACTCTCACTCATACTGACTTGTTGGCGTAGCCCGGTGTCGGAACGTTCGTTAAACCCGGAGTCGTAAGTCCGCTGTTAGAATGTTTAGCCAAGACTGCAGACCTGGCCATTGCATGGTGCGGCATCCATCTCCAATGATCTGGCGATTTGCTGACTTAACACTCATTCAGGTACCTCAATGCGCACGTCCGCGCTGGATACAAGTTCCTCATGCAGAACTACCGGCAGGGTGACAAGATCTGTCTGTTTGGTAGGTGGAGCTTTCCCAATACAACATCCCTCCGAGTGAAGTCATCCACCTCGTCATGTGCCAGGATTCTCCCGCGGCGCCTATACAGCTCGGGCGCTGGCAGGACTTCTTTTCAAGGTATGTTGCCAAACCCAAACCCACGCCGAGGTCGAAGTTGAAAGACAGCACAAAGATCGGGCTTCTGCCCAGGGATAACGAAGAACAGATCCCATTTGCGTACCGACTCTACAAACGGACGGACGAGGTCGGGTGTCAACTTGCAGCCGGCTACAAGCAAACTTTCTGCACCCCAGTTACCATCGATTTTGTTGGAGTATGGTATCGTATACCAGTAAGCTCCCATGTGGTCGGTGCTCTGACGCATCTACAGGGACACCGTTGCGAGTGTTGGGTTACTCTACGGTCGTAATTTGCCTTTTACCACAAACAACGAGGGGATAAGAGTATTCAGACATGCGCTGTCCCTTGATGAAGTAAGGATCTGTGGGTACCGCTGATATTCAGAGAGCTCAACATTCTGTTTCAGCGCCGAGCTAGATTCCAACCAAACATGTTCCATCGTGAGAGTCCCGACAAAGAGTCTGCCAAGAAGGATCCAGAACACGCCAGCCGCGTAAACACATCGCTCCTCCAAACCTGCCCTGAGAACGCCGATATCCAACCACCGCGGTCAAAGTTGACAAGGTGGAAGATGACTGTTGGGAGGTTCTCCGAGAGGGAGCACTACAAAACGACCGGAAGGAGAAACGACGTTTCGAGCAAACCCAGAGCTTTCGTCATGGAACCTTCTGATCTCCGGGAGACCGAGGTAGGACTCTTTCAAAGTGTGCAAGAAGTCTGGTTCGCGGGATGTCATTCTGATGTCGGCGGTCAGTATTTCAAGTTCAACCATAAGCTGGTGCCTCCCATCCTGACCACTTCTACAGGCGGAGCAGTCAGAGACGATTGTCGATACTCTCTTGCCGATATCTCCCTTCGATGGATGGTCAAGCAGATCGTACTCTCTCAATGTGGTATCCTTCTCGATCATGCTGCTCTTCGCAAGGCCGATATCGATATTTCAACTGTCGTCATTACGGATCCTCACCAGCCCACCGTTAGCGATTTTTGGAGGAAGGGGCCCAAGATGCCCAAATCGCCCTCCACGGAATCTAGTCGCGGGGACGCTGACGGTCACAGTGGTCACGATGCAGCGGAACTGTGGCCGAAGGATCAGGATGCGCTAACCGATTGCTACGACGCGTTGAAAGGAAGGAAGGCTTGGTGGATGTTGGAGGTATTACCGACGAAGTACGCATGGCAAGAGGCGAACGGGAAATGGAACGCAAAGTGGGGGTAAGGCACTCTGTGGTGTATATCTTGAATGTTGCTGATAATGTTCTCTCAGACTCAACCTTGGAAAGGGCAGGAAGATTCGCGAAGAGGAACCACACTTCCACAGATCTGTCAGAGAAAGGATGCTCGACAAAGAGCTGAATTATCAACCGAGAGCCAGATGGAATGAAGGTAAAGAGCATTACGTAGATTGACTTGCAGAGGGTTGTACGAGCCAGCCTGAGTTCTGAAGGGGATGCTATTTTATATTTCGGTTAATATTAACGCCAGAGAAACGCGTAGGTAGTAGTATACAATCTAGAGTGTGCACTTCCTGTCCGACGCAGCAGGGCATCGTGAATCGACAGTAGGGGTGATACGAGTCGAAGACACGGTTCGTTGCTGGTATCCAGGGGTGTGGAAGGTATGGTGACTTCGATGCGATCAGGACAGACTCTAGCCGTTCCTGCCGAGTGACCAAACGATCGTGTTCAAAGAGCATCCCGGAATTGTCTAGTTCCAGGTGGGAAGAACTTGGTTCGTGCTTCCCGACTGACGACATGAACCGCAAAGTCCCCAGCGTCGATCATCGTCCAACCATCGTTTGTCCTCCGTTTCGAGTTCGGAGGTAGCGTCACTGGTGGTGAAGATTGCAGCAACTGAAGGGCAAATGGGATAGACACGTCAGAACCCTCGACCTTCAACATGTCCGATACAATTGCTTACAGATTTGCGGACAACGCGTACCACTGCTTCGATTGCGCCTCGGTTTTCTGTCCCTTCCTTTACCTGCAGGACCGACCAGAGTTGGAGGTCGACAATGAAATATCGTGGTATGAGCTTACTTGCGCGAGAACAATCCAGTTCCATAGCCCTCCGACCATTCCCGTAGCGATACCCTCTCCTGCATACATCCTTCCTCTCTTCCGCCGGCCCTTTGGCATAGCATCCGGAAGGGGTGGTCCTGGGGGTGTCGGTATCGGCTCGCAAATCACGAGTTCGGATTGATCCAAGTGAGGGGATGTCTTCAGAGCAGCATGGAGATTTTTTATCACCGTCGGTACGCCTTCTGGAAGAGGAGTGGGACCGTTTCGAACCAGATGCGGGGCGTTCTGCCTCACGAACGGCGTCGGGTCAACAAACCACGGTAATCGGCCAGTCGTAGTGGTCGTCGCCGTGAAAAGCTGGCGACGTCCAAGAGAACTTAGTGGCCTTAGAAGCGTTGAGGACATCCAAGGGGATGCTCAAGAGTGTGTTGGGATGTGTTCGGCAAGACCCGAAACCGGCCAGCTGTTCCGTTTGTGATATCCGCCGGTCATTTTCAATACAACCCAAGGTCATACTCTGTCCTTGGCCCAGCACGCGCGGTAAGAACCCAAACGACGACCACGACCACGAACACGCCATGGTTGGGATGAACGGAACGCGAGTGAGTGTCGTGGTGTTCGCTACATCGTTTCTGCTAGGTGCGCCCTGCAAACCGCCTACTCTCGAAAGCATAGACCTCACGCCCGTTCACAACCCAGGGTTATTGTTCACGCATTGGATCGCGGACTCGTTAACTCTCTGGAAACCCCCAGCCACAGACGAACGGTTGTGGATGTCCGCGGCGTACTATTCCGTTATCATCAAAGCTCCGATCGGATTCCTCTACTTTTTCGCCTTCGTGGCCGTCGGTGGTGGTCTGACGATACTTTGGTGTCTCCGCGAAGGCGAGGCCGGGAACCTCATGTTTGACGGGGGAAGCATATGTTTGTGTCAAAGTTCATTTCGACGTTTTTCGTGCTGATACCCTGCTTCGCAGTCCTATATGCATCAGCGTTGGCCGTGTACATGCATACTGTCCTCCCGAGTGAGTACCTGACCGTAGAGTTCCCGCCAAGACCCGGGTGACGGTTTGACGTCTCAACTCACAGCCTTCCTTTTTAGACCTCAGAGCTAACTTCATAACCTTACCCGAGTTTGTGACAGAGGTTCCTGAGCCTCTAAAAAGGTCGACGCTTGAGCTTGCATCGTCCCATCTTGTCTGTAGCGTTGCTCTGACGGGTGTACTGGCGCTGCAGGCAGGTCGGTGGTGGGCTGAAAATAACAACGACCCTGATAACTGAGAGACTTATGTTTCGTCCACGATCCTGACGGTTTTACGTTGCTGTGTTTTGTGTATGCAGTACGGGTAGACAATTCATCTGATATACCACCCATGGCGGATAACCAAACATTAAATATTGGGACGAACATGGAACAGGAAAGAAAGGTTATAACGCTGCATCGAGATCATACTGATAGAACAAGGATTCGGGGAAGTACCTCGCTCTCACTGTCCTTCCTCCAAAGAATCGTCCATCCAGCTCCCTTACCGTCTTCCAAGCCCCTACCGGACCAGCGAAAAGGACAAAGATTCGAACTGCGTCGTCAGGATTTGGAGGGGGCGGGTTGATAAGATGAACGATGACTCGTTCAACTGTGCCATTCTTCGAGCATTCGTCCCCTGTATACATTGTCAGAGAATATTCGAAACAAGAGGCAACGGCCAACGTACCGATTTCTTCCCTCAACTCGCCATCGTCGGCGTCTTCAGGACCAACCATGTTTGTGAGGACCACTACCCGGCTAGGCTCTCCGAACCTGATGCGGTCCTCTCTCGCCTGGGTGTCTTCGTTGTCGTTGATGATCCTCCCCATCTTGGATCCGACGCCAACACCCTTGCCCTCCTTGCCTTTACCTTTGCCTTCGTGAATTTGTTCCACCTTCAACGCATTCACGATACCCTGGCCATCTGCTCCCAGGCCTCGTCCTTCCTGATACCCCCATTTCGCCATCATCCGCTCAGCGAAAGTGGATGGATCGGGCCTACAAATCGATAAGGACAACTGCGTCACGGAAACAAACCTAGACATACTGTTGGACAAGATTCTGCGGAGTAAGGGTCGAATCCTCCGGAGGTTGAATAGCGGCCAACGCGGCAAGTTTAGCAGCAATCGCGGCCGCAGCTTCTCTCTTGCGGGCGACCTCATCTTCAACCGAAGGAGGTGGACCGGGAGGAGGGGGAGGAACGGAAGTAGGTGCGAAGGGGTTATATGCTAGCGATGGCGAGAGTTCGTTTAGTGGTTCTGGCTGGTGCACTATAGATAACGAAGACACTCCTGTTTCCTCTTTCGGGAAGGAAAGCGGTTGACTCGAGGACATTACCATCCGTCGCGTATACGCATCATCACCTGACATGTTGCGGTCGACAGCCGCCACGGAGGGGGTTGACTGCTGTGGGCCAGAAGACATTGCAAGGCGTCGTTGGTAGGCTTCGTCACCAGTCATGTCTGTGTCAACCGGGGCGGGTTCTGCACCTAACCCTCGAGGTACGTCGTCCTCATCTCGATTCCAGCGGTCATACTCATCGTAGCGACCTAGGGAGTAACCGATTAGATAATAGACGTTACGTTTGACAGCATTACAAACCTGCTTTATGTGGCCGTTCGCCCTCAGAACCACTTCCCACGCTGTCGGTGAAGCTACTGCTCCTGTAACGCTTGTTGACACCCATCCGTCTTTCTTCCAGCTCGCGCTGTCTGCGTTCCGCCCTTTCACGCTGCCTCCAGGCTTTGTATTCATTGTAGTCATTCGGTCGGGTTGGGTCGTAATCCTCGTTCGGGTCCCAAAGAGCAACAGCAGGGGCGTTTTTCTGTCAGATTAGTGTCAATATGGACTTCTCTGGACTTTGTTTCCTACTCGCCTTCTTGCTTTTCTTTCCGCCTCCCCCTGACTTCTTGTTTTGACCTCGTTTGTTCTTGAAACCATTTACGTCCTCGTCCAGGACCATCGAAGGAGGTTTAACTTTCTTTCCCCATCTCTCGGGTTGGGAGGTTGGTTGGGGATCCGGGTGCGGATTCATAGGTGTTTCGGAAGTGGTAGGTGGAGCAAAGACCACAGCAGTGGCGGAAATGGTCGACGTTGAGGACAACGTTCCCACAGGAATGGAACCCGGTATCCTGGGAGCGGCGGGTTTTGATTTCTGCTGTGTGTTGCGTCGCACTGGGGCGAACGCGAGAGAAGCAGACCATCCTTTAGATTCGAGGACACATGATTAAGTTCGCTTTGTATGTCATCTTTCTGTTCAGGGGAGGGATGCAATACCGGCTGAAGCCTTTGTGGAGGCTGATCCAGAGTCTGCAGGCGTTTGACCGCTTGTCGAAGGCTGGGCCTCACTGGTCGGCTGCTGCTCTGGAGAGGGTTTTTCGGCTGGGGTCGGTTTCAAAGGAGTAGACGATGAAGAGACCGATGCCTCTTGATTGGCGAAAGGTTTTGCGGTGGTGAACTGGATTCCACCATAGAGACCACCTGCCCGGCCTGACATGACGATGATCGTGGTTTGCGGACAAGGTGATTCAATTGTGGACACCCGCGGTCCCACAACTCCGTCTTCGATTCACAATGACTGGAGACCGCAAGTCCACTCGCAAACGGACTTACCCAGATGAAAATACTGACATTTCTACCCCTGCAAGTCCCCGAAAAAGACAGGCAACTAGCTTGAGCAGGTCCTCCACTTCTACTGCAACGGGCACCAGTTCCGAGAATACTCCGGAGCCGCACATTGTCCAGAGTCCGTACTTTTCTCCACCAAAGAAAACTCACGACAGTGCTCGTAAGAAGAGACTCTTGGCTGCTTCGCACATCCTGCTGGACGAGAACAATCGTTTCATCAAACGCTCATCTGCGACCGAACCAGCGGAGATCAAGGAACGCGACCGACCGAATGTTGCTGATACCGCTGCCGCGATATCTAAACACTTCGTGTCAGGGCTGTCAAAGGCGAAGTCCAGAAAGCAAAAGACGCGTAGAGACCCCGAGCATGTCGCCCCTGAAGAGCCCAGCGAGCTCTTCGCTGATAAGTCTAATCTAACCGCTTTGGAGAAACAGGTACGTGTTTATGTTGTCTATGCGTGTTTTTAACTCAGGTATGTCGTGACAGGTATCGAGCATAAAGAAGCAATACCCAGGCGTTGTCCTTATGTTCGAGGTCGGCTACAAATGTCTTCTCTTCGAGGAGGACGCCGAGGTACTATCCAATTGCAGCCGTTCTCTTTCCTCGCTCACAAGGTCCCTTAGGTTGCCCATAAAGAGCTCGGTGTACAGTTCTCGAAGGAGGGTAACATGCCTACTGCCATGGTCACTATGGAACGTCGGGATATTCACCTGAAAAAGTCCGTGGGCCAACCCTAGCTCAAATTACTAGTGCTGACGATTTGTGTGTCAGACTTCTCTACCGCGGATATAAGGTCGGGCTTGTTGACCAGATGGAGACTCGTGCTTTGAAGAAAGTTGGAGAAACTCGCAACGAAACTTTCAAGCGCGAGGTGACACAGATTTACACGGTTGCCACATACGTAGATGAGCTGGGTTCGGTGGATCAAGACCATCCCCCCACATTGATGTGTGTCGTAGAAGACCGCGGGAGACCAAATAGCGACACGAGCCGCATCGGGATGACTATCGTGTGTCCTACCACGGGAGGGGTCACCTACGATGAATTTCAAGGTGTGTGAATTTAGCGACTCTTGGTTCACCGAACTCATGATGAGGTTATAGACAACAAAACAAGAAGCGAACTAGAGGTTTGTCATGCTCGCGTATTGGACCATTCGAATTTCATAGGGGCGGACAGAATCGTATTATGTATGCAAGACCACACGAGCTCTTACTTCCTGAGAGCGGTCTCTCGAAGGAAACGGAACGACTGCTCACACACTACGCAAAGTGAGCTAATCACAATCATCATCAGCTCGAACTCACACCTCTTTTAGTCACCCTGACGGTGATATTGCGGTGCGAATAGAAAGGTTCGACGAACCCCAGTCATACACCGATGCATTCTCGTATCTTTCCAAGTTTTACACTGAGAGTGGGTCAGCAGGTACTGGTGCTTATGAGTATTGCGAGCGGAGATTGGCTAAACCTCGTACCAGCCCTCGTTGGACTTCTAATCGACTACCCCAAACAAGTTATCATTGCGCTAGCGCACATGGTCGAACACCTCTCCAAGTTCAACATTTCTAGAGTTTTCCGCAAACAGACCAGATTTAAGCAGTTTATGGAACGTAACCATATGTTACTCAACGCTAATACTCTCACAAATCTGTAGGTCACCCACTCTTCCCTTTTCTGCTTCCTTGGTTAACTGTTACCGACGTCGCAGAGAGATCTATTGTAATGAAACCGATTATAAGGTAGAAGGGTCGTTACTGGGGATCTTGAATAAGACCAGGACAAAATTCGGGCTGCGGAAGTTGCGAGAATTACTTGGGAGGCCGCTCTTGGATATCAAGTGGGTCGGCATCGAGGCGGTTTTGGGTATCTACTCACCCTCCTCAGGGATATTAACCAGCGTCTTGACACCGTTCAAGAAATACACGACTACGGCGAAAGCAGAGCCATCACTGCGCTGCTGGAACTCTTGTCTAACCTCCCCGACTTGGAAAAGGGTCTTTGTAGAATCCAGTACGGGAGTGTATGGGTTTTCACTTCCCTGACTATACGGATGCTAATTCCTACCAGTGTAAACCATCGGAGCTCTGTGTTATCATCGAAGCCTTCCACTGCATCGCAAATAAGTTTCCTGAGTATCACCGTCCGTCAGACATTGGATGTGACGCGAGCATCCTCAATTCCACCATCTTTGTGCTGCCAAAGTTGCGGCCGATTATGACGGAACTTATAGGCCAGTTGAACCACGGTGCTGCGAGGGCAGGTAAGAAAGAGAAAATGTGGACCGAAACTTCGAAATATTGTGATCTTGTTAACCGTCGTCATGATGTGCGTGTTTTTTCCTTGCTTCATCCAATTCCCCCAATTAGATCCCCCACCAGGTGATAATTGCCGTTGAATTCGACCTGGACCAAGAATTACAGACAGGTGCCGTGTCCAGTCAGTCTTCTCTTCCGATTTCTGATCTTTGTGTATAGTACGCAAACGGTTAGGAGATGATACAATCGAGTTCAAGGATCTCCCTCACGAAAAGGTGTGTTTGTTTCTCGGACCCCCAGCATGTCATATTAATGTGTTTGCAGTGTTTCATTGAGATCTCCCGAAAAAAGATCGAGGCCGGATCCGTCGATGTTCCAGGTGACTGGGCATATGTAGGAGGGTGAGTAAACTTGCAGGTTCCGTTCTTACATATGATAACTTTGTGGACAGTACTACCGTGGTAAAACGGTACAGGACGCCGAAGATGGCAGAACTGTCAGAAGAACGAGCTCGTGCCGCAGAGAAGCTAGAAGCTGAAGCCAACAAAGCCTATGCATCTTTTCTGACTGATATCATTGACAACTACGGCGCACGACTGAGAGATGTCATCAGCAGACTTGCGGTAGTGGATTGTCTTCAGAGTTTCGCTGCTGTCGCAAAAGAGCACCAGACGTACGTCCGCCCGAAATTTACAGAGGACGACACGATGGAAATCGTGGGAGGGAGACATCCTAT
>Ga0307512_10008054_pt1 | contig 10327 bp, 13 predicted proteins | sample 14_EM_MG_FD_200267 | JGI IMG/M metagenome (GOLD analysis project Ga0307512, IMG submission 200267) | Populus trichocarpa ectomycorrhiza microbial communities from riparian zone in the Pacific Northwest, United States - 14_EM | ecosystem: Host-associated > Plants > Roots > Unclassified | place... | reverse complement strand
GGGGATGCGTAAGCTGCTTCACGCCCCGCGTCTCCGAAGAGGCGCTCAACTCAGGACGTACAGCGCCGAGATGCCGCATTCTGGGCAGTGTTGTACGAGAGGCCACCTGCGCAGCGGATCTAACCGATCATTTAGGCAATTAGGGTGTGTAAGGTATAAGTGAGCTATTGGTACAGGTGAGCTATTGACGCAGGAATACTGTTTTAAATATTCAAAGGCCGCGGCCACGAGGATCACCTGTCATCGGGCCCAGGTATCGTGCGGTCTTGGAGGGAGCCCAGGGATGCCTACAAACAATGGTTTGTATCATCGATAAGTCGTTTGCCATACGCACAATAGATGCCTTTCTTGTCACCAGTGAAAATCGTCCGATAATATGATGAGCTGCTTGCATGACTCCAATCCAATCCCAACTACCCGGCCCGGGACTGCCGTGGATCAGTCGGAAATAGCTTGTTCCGGCGATAAGTTTTCCTCGAAATGAAATGGCATCCTCCACGATGATAAGACTTGGAACGGATTGGGTCTTAACTTAACAATACCGAACAATTAATGACGCGCACGTTTAATGACGAGATATTATGATATGGAAGGAGAAGGAAGCTGGATGATGTATGTGTAGGTTTCTAACGTAAAATCTATCGAGAATGGCTAAAGTGTTACTTGAAGACGCGGCTAGCAGTTCACCGGCTGATTCGTACCCTGAGAAGAGGTCGTTTCCGAGTTTGCGCTCTCGGGAGGACAAGGAGCTTTACATTAGTCGTGTTGAACAAGCAATCTCTAATTTTAGCACTGGCAGTAGACGGATCTTCAGCCTCAATGATCCCCAATGATCATGGGACGACATCGGCTAGTCGCTTACAGGGAGAGAATCGATGGCCGAGGTGTGCAGTGCACTAGTTCAGGCAGTCAGTGGGAGATGATCGATGATCATCAACTGTGCACCCTGTCATCACGTTTGATCCGAGTTACTATGCATGAACGTTTCTGGCAAACAACCTCATGCTACCAGTAACAATCTCCTTAACGCCGCTCTTCGACGTTATGAGCATCGTATCATTCTCGCTGGAAACCACGACATCGCCTTCAGGAATCAGGCTACGATACGTATCGAGAATTCGATGGTGGTCTTGACATGGTTTGTCAGATGTGGTGATCAGTTAGTCACAATAGCCCTCGGCCTCAGGGTCTCCTTCGAATTTCAGTCGGCAAACGCACTCCTGCTTCCCCAGGGGTCTGAACCTTTGACAGGTAGTACTCTTTGCAAATGACCCTTCTTTACTCCTGGCCTCGAGCTCTTTTTGTTTCGTCCGTCCTCAAATTTTGGGTTTTCGTAGAAAATTCCTAGCCATGTTTCCGAGACCTGCTTTGCTTTTTGTACTTTTTCACTTTTTCTTGGTTAGAACATGGATACCCATGACATGCCAACTGTGTTGAAATTATGTCTCCTTGGTTCTTCGCAACGTTGACAACATGCAAACTCGCACTTCTAACACTGGCCGGGAGTTCCGAGTGATTCCAAAATGGGGCCCCACCCTCGTAGTCCCCCGTCACTGGAGTTTCGTAGGTTCCGTAGTCCTCGCCTTGCCATACCCGTACTCAATGGACAACAGACCTGGGGAATTTACAAGCGACCATGTGCTCAGGGTATCCCTTTATGGAACCCTCCGGCCCTCTTGAGGTCCTGGTGTATTGACCGGGACGGCATCGCGCGCAAACAATGCGAACGTGAGTCATAAAGAAGAGAAGAATGGACATTATTTCGGACGTCCTACTGTGCAACCAACTCGCTCGCTGATTGTGTCGCATATTTCAATTATCCCAGTGTACGTGCACCAACTCTTCGGTCCATGCGCGTTGGTTCACTTTGTCACCGGTGCCAGAACAACAGTCCTTCTCGCAGGAAAACACGAGGACGGTGCCCCACTCCATGCCGCGCCCATCCGGGTCGCCTTTCAATAGCCGTTGAATAGCCTCTTTTCTGCGTTCGTCACTCGTAACATCCTCTCCTCCGGTGCCAGAATCTCGGCCGAGTATATTGATCAGATTTGGCATGAGCTGATATTCGAATACGCGGCGAGAACCGCAATGTGGGCAGGAAGGGATAGATGCTGCATCGAATACACGCCTCGTGGGTGGGTTCTGGGCATTGAAAGCAGCCTTTGTGACAGTTGTGGAAGTAGAACCCTCTGGAGACAAGGGAAATAGCTGTTTGGATAGGACATCTGAAGCAAACGGCAAGGGGATCCCGCCGAGGTCGTACCTAGACACATGGTCACATCAGAGAAATGATCAATTACCGCGCAAACACGGAAGGGCGCACCGCACACATTGCTGAGGTTCCCGAGCTGCGCGCTCATTGAATCTGTCAAAGAGGTAATCCATATGCATCGAGTTCTCATATTTTTCGGATGTCCAGGGATGACCTTCCGGGTTGAGTCCCTCAGCGCCAACGTCGCCGGCTATGAGTCCATCCGGTGCTTTGCTCGAGGGATGTATGGGTTCGCTGATGGTGGAAAGATACTGTGGAGGATAGGATGGAGCGGACTGCCACAATGAGTCGAGCAGTGTCGCAGACACAAGTGCCACAACAACCGACGACGCCGAAGACGACGCGGAGGCATTCTCATCATCACTTTCTGTACTTTCCTCGTCACGCGCTGGGCCGTGCGACGTGATTGTGCTACCCGAGTCGGGCGGTGCTATTGAATTGAAGATATCAGTCCCAAGACCAGCGAGCGGCGCCGTAGCCACCTCTGTGGATATCTGAGTGCTTAATCAGCGCGAAACACGCTCTCCCACTGCGGGCCGCAACGCACAGCAAACGGGTTGACACTTTGATGCGGACGGTTGTGGCCCTCTAACAGCGCTTTCGGCGCCCGATCATGTCCCTGCCTTCTAGCCAACTCGCGCTCAAGTTTTGACGCGAATTTTTCGTTGTAACGCAGACCGCGCCAGGCCCTGATGCTGTGCGCAAACGCATGCTTTCCCTTTGGTCACCGCAAGTTTATTCCGTATAGAGGAACATACCTCCCGCTCTTCCTCTGGCAGCCGCTTCTTGCGCAGCCCCACACATATGCAGCCCTATCGTACGGGCTATCTTCGAAGGGTGCCCAAAGCTGCACCAGGAGTTCCATAGCGTTCTGACAGTTCCGACACCGGCTCGAGTCAAACGGAGCATCGTGGGAAAGCAACGCCTGCGAGTGAGGGTCGTGATATATTCAACAAGATGGAAGTACAAATTTGTGTAGAGATGGGTCGTACGGGCAGACCACCAATCCTAGATACGGCCGCATCATTGAGGTCTGATGCGGACTCCACGGGGCCGTCAGGGACTCCCAAGTGAATCGATGTTTCGATCTGAGTTGCATCATCTTCATCTTCATCCGACCAGTATTGTGTTGACGAGGCCATCCTTCGTGTACGGGCTAGAAGCTAGAAACATGACGGTAGCGATCAGCACGTGAATGAGAGAGGGAAAATAATAAAAATAAACAAGTGGGTCAGATAAAGCATGAATGGAAATTAAGTGGATCGTCAACGAGTAGTCCTCAAGAGGAGTATCTCGGACTCGTCATCTTGGTTCATCAGGCGGAGTTTTTCTGTGTGAAGCACGAAAAATGAAGCTGACCTAATGTTTAGTGTGACGAAATGGAGGGTTTGACTTTGACTGATTGGCGCTTTGTGAATTGGGAGGAAAGGGAACAAGTTTCAGCGGAGTCGAGGGACGGGGTGGGATGTGCACAGGAACTCCACACGGTCGGGGACGATGTATCTCAAGATGGGAAAAAACTATAGCCGACCAACGAACGAAACCCGGGCAAAGGATGACAAAATTCAAATAGCGCGCCACAACGTTCCTCTTTGGGCGGCAGCTTTCGGCAAACAGCAGACGACCATGTGCCTGTTTGGACACCCATCCCGTATTACATAACCTAACCCACATAATCCATCATCGACTTTGGCGCCTCGACACCGGTGAAGACGGGGCTTGGCCTCTTCACTGCCGCCATGGTGTTGCCCTTAGGGCGCAACAATACTCCTTACCCCCTCAATCTCACATGGATCACTCGGGGTGCCGAATCTGGGGAGCGGATCTGAGTCTTGCTTAGTTACACACCTGTTCAATTTCTTTGCACGTTTGGGAAATAGGGAACACAAACCACCCACAACTTTGCAGTGGCCAGGCCAGCGCTGCTTTTACAACACATGCTGCGAATCTTGGATCTTAATCTATCACCATTCGGTCCGCCCGCTCTAACTGAAACCGTACAGGAATAGAGAGGACCCGGCACGGGACTCAACGTGCTGCTTACCGCCCCCATGGCGTACACCGTTCGGTATTTTGGAATTAGCGATAACGCTCCATCACCCCAGTTTAGAAGGTGCGAACCCGGCGCGATTAAACGAAGTCCGTTGAGGTTTGACGTCCAGGGTTACTCATCCAACATCCCCCAATACGACGCGATATCAGATCCGAAAGCAAACAGTGCAACGTCTGTGGGAACGGGTGCCTGCCAGGGCCGAAGAATGCAAGAAGCATAAACTGGGCGTTGATGGCCCGGGGCAATGAGCCAAAAATTCGGAAGTTCAATCCAATAGACCTGGAGAGGGCGTAGAGATCTGACCATAGGGGGCCGGCACATCTCTCCCATTCGCATTCGCATTTATAACCTCACCATTCACCCACCTAATCACCCGTCACCCCCTTCCCATTACTATGTCTTCCCCATCTCCAAAGAGGCGCGATTCGTCACCAGCGCCAGAACCAGCCAAGAAGCGGAGACGTGGTGCAACTCGACTTTCATGTGCCGAGTGTAGAAGGTCTCCTTAATCACTCTTCGTGCTTCTATCCACCATCCTTACCATCTTATTCAGATTGAAGCTTCGCTGCGATCGAGGGATCCCTTGTGGTTCCTGCGTCAAGCGAGGATGTGGGGCCATTTGTCCAGATGGTAATCCCAAATACATTCTCAATTCATTACTTGAGATCACGTCGGCTCACGACCCTCTCCAGGTTCGCTCACAACTGGACAGGGTAATCGGTATGGTATTGACAAGTTCATAACTGAGATGGTCCTGACATTACATAGGTTTGTACTTGCATCTACGCAAGAGCTGCATGAGAAGATCACAGAATTGTGTTCTCGCGTCCGTGATCTCGAGGATGCGCTCAAAACTGCGCACTCTCAGAACTCAAGCGAACCCCACCCGCTTCTATCTGACGAATTAATGCGCGTCAAGGCCCCTCTGCAACGGGAAGCGCCCCCTATAAACCCGACCACGGTGAATCAGCAGGAAGAAGAGAATAACCCCGACGTGATAGATTCTTTTGGCACACTAGCGATCAACGTTGCAGGCCACACCAGCTACCACAGCCAGTTCGCGAACTCATGGGTGAGGAGCCAGTTAGCCACGCTGCCTATCAATGCGCTGATGTCTTTCGCTTTCAAACTGATAGTACTTCCTGCAGGTTTGACAGTCCCCTATGGCTTTGTCATTTGGCGACTTACACAGTCCACTTTAGAATGAGATGGAAGATGAGCCAAAGCCTGAGCGCACCCATGACCTTCGTAATATCTTGCCCGCCGACATCCTTCAATTCAGTGGCTCGCTCCCACTCTCGCCAATCAACCGCCCATCTCTTGATACGGTAAAGGAGCGCCTGCGAAACTTACACTGGTATTTGCCCTCGGCCGAAAAAGCCGCGGAGCTTCGTGATCTGTATTACGCGTACGCCGCGTGGATGTGAGTCTTTCTACGTTCCGGCCCTACCTTCGTTCTGAGACTCACGATATGACCATTAAGGTATAATCCCATATCGATCTCTGAATTCAATACCTCCATATATTCTGTTCTTTTCAAGTCCCAGGGAGCATTGGCAACGAGCGACGAACCAAACGTGGTGATTTCATATCGGCTATCGGTCATGTTCATGGTCCTCGCCATCGGAAGCCTGATGGATACTCGCCTCCCTTCGTACAATATCGAAGCGGAGAAGTACCACCAACTCGCCCGCGCGGCACTCTTCCAGAACAATATTTTTGACGAGCCCACCCTCGGGGCAGTGCAAGCATTGTATCTCATGTCATTCTATCTCTTCTTCTCAGATAGGCATGGCACATCTGGGGGTTCACGCTGGGCAATCATGGGATTGGCGGTAAAGCTTGCCCAAAGTGTAAGTTTTACTCATATGTTGGCACATGTTCTCATTTCTAATTGCGAACCTCCTTCCCCTCCTTTCAGATCGGACTTCGTGAGTATTTCAAATTCCATTTAAGCGACAATTGCTAAGTGTATTCTTTCAATTACCGCAGATCGTGATACAGGCCGTTGGAAGTTGGACCCTTCCGAGACTCAACGGCGGCGGGAGATATTCTGGGAACTTTATGTCTACGATTCGTGGCAGGCAAGTTAATTCTTACTGACTTGGATCTCATCTGACCACGGGTCCCTATTCAGTGTCTCACTTTCGGGCGTCCACCAGCGTTCACTACTGCCCATGTGGACTGCAAGATGCCATTCCAGGGAGAACATTCTATCGATGATTCCTGTCGGTCTCTCATGTTCCGTGCCGGAAAGACAGCTAGCTGACTTTTTGACAGTTAATGCTTGGAAGCACCGGTTCTCTTCCGAATGCATGGCACCTGTCCACGACCAGGTGTTTGGGGCGAGAACGCCCACATATGCCACCATTCTGCAACTCGACAGGAAGCTTCGTGCTTATCAAGTGCCCCAGGCTTTGCAGATTGCCGGCTTTGGGGGGACATCTACAGAGCCCAATATCGAGTCTTATCCAGAGTCGATCCCCCTCACGCTGCAACGCCACATCGTTCTGGCAATCAGGGAAATGAGTCTGTACCACATTCTCGGGCACCTTTGACTGCATTTACTGAATACCTTTACAGATTTGTTATATATGCACCGTGGCTTCTTTGCGCGGGCATTGAATGATCATCCAAAGGACCCACTCGGAAGTCCATATGGGACATCCGTTATTGCCGCCTACAGAAGCGCGGGCTCTTTGATAGCTCTGATGCGGAACTTACATTCTCAGATGCAAGAGCCAATGGAAAGAATGTGGTTCCTCTGGACCCACATGTTCTCTTGCGCAGTATGTTTATTTGCCAGACTTGGGTTAGGAATTGGCCATTGACAGCATTTATTTACAGATTATCCTGGGATCCATTGTAACGCGTTGCCCGTCGCTGAGTTTGGCGCCGTCCGCGCTTGTACAACTTGATTCTGCTTGCGCACTTTTCTCCAAGGCTGCCCGAGGATTCAACGCGGAGAAAGTTTTGGTAAGGACCATTTCTTTGTCTTCGGAGATATGATGTTGACAGGAGTCGACATGACACGCAGGAAATCATGACCAAGCTGCGTGAGAAGGCGCACGCAAGCCTGCAGGCATTCAAAGAAGGGAGAGGATCGCCTCTGATCCGCACTGTTACTCTTTCCGACACCGATGCGTCGCTTGAAGACGACGAATTGTCAATGCTCGGTGGGAGGACTCGGCTCGTTGGCAAAGGCTCTATTCCTACGCGTCCCTCAACACCGGTACTCATTCAACAATCACCGACGTCGCACCAGCCTGTCATCCCATGCCCATTAAAGCAGATAGACGAACATGTGCACCCATCTGTGTTGGATTATTTGCGAACGTTTGGGTCTACCCGATCCCCGCAGGTGCCATCGCACATCCCCGCTGCGCCCAGTCGTGCAAACAGCATGCTTCTTTCCACTCCGCCATTACCAGATACGGCGGCGTTATTCGATATCGCCGCATCATACCCGAGTCCACCCGGTTCCTCCACGCTATCCTCAGCGCCACAGACGCCGCGGCCACTTGGGCTGTCAGACAATGCGCTAGACATGTCGGTCTTCCCCACGTACTTCCCCGCGTTTGACTATGGTGGGAATGGCGGTATGGGTGGTCTGTGTTCCCCGATTCACCTCGGTACTCAGATTCCCGAGGAGCATTGTGTACGGAACACAACGCCCGAGGCGACCATGCAGAGTTCGTGGCAGGATTTCATCGCCCAATTTGGGTTGTATTGATTAATTACCGGTTATTCATGGTTTCACTTACGAGCATGTTTCGATTATCCACACCTGTAGGATTACACATAGACTATAATTATGGATGCATGTGCTGGGGTTGATCTCCTCACCTTGTACTTGTACTTTTATAGACCATTGAGGGCGTCCTCATCAATTACCTTACGGTGATGCACGTCATAATATACATGTAGATCTTAAAAATCCTTATGAAACATTAGCGTATGTCATGGCTCTGCTGACATGGCTCTGCTGACAAGGTGATTAAATCATCATTGCCGTCGGTTAGTTGTGGCAAAGTTATTCGCCGGCCCGGGTGTTCTTAGTCACTGCATTGCGCTGCGTTGCACATCATTTTCTCTAACAGTACAACTATGCATGGCTTACGGCTTGATGGCGGTTACTCCTGCCGTCACTGGCATGGATGAATGATGAAAGAGTCAATAGAGGTGACCACACCGGGCAGAAGAGACACAGCCTCGGAGCCGAGCACCTCTGCGGGCACTTCGGGCTACCGTATAGCCAGCGAGATGGATGTCCAATGGAGCGAGAAGGCATCAGGAAACACCTCGTGTGCTGGCAAGAGGAGTGGCGGGATAATTACGTCATTTTCTCCGCAATCCGGCCGGTTATCTCTCTGTAGTGCAGATTATCTATCGCGAACAGTTCGCTAGGCATATGGGGGTTTTCCCGACGAGATATGACTATGAACGGGTAGATGATATCACACTGTCTCGTGCCCGCGAGGGAAAAAAATCAGTTAGGGGTTACTGTGTCGCGGAAGTGGCGGTCGGGTCACATGGACATCGCATAGAGTAGACCAAGTACATACGAGGTAGTTCAAGTTTACCTGCCAGTGAGCTGTATTATGTAGCGAAGTTCAAGTTGGCCGTATTATGATCACTTATCACTTACATACAATTCACACCCCAGACATAGAATGCAGCGCGTGCTGCACTAATGCTTGACATGGAATGGACAGCTTGCACGCACGATTTTAGTACATACCCTGAATTTTGCATCCATCGAGTACCCTTTTTCTGTCCCCTTTTCTCTTTTATACTTCGTAGTTACGTCCGCGGCCACCGCTATTGTGCACCCTGCATGCAATACTGAGGTGAGCATACTGTTACATTACTCTCGCGTTCCCGACCTGTACTTACTTGACGTAGTATTCTGTCTGCGTTGTCCCTTACAGTTCGCTTCCGGCTCACTTTCCTTCGCGCTCGCTCGCTGCCGCACAAAACTTGGCTTTTATTAGTGCCACACATACTGGGGAAGCAACGGGTGGATGGAAGCATCGGCAAGTGCATGCACGGGCATTGGAAGTCAGGTGGAGCAGACGAATTAGGATAATGGAGTGAGATGCCGGTGCTTCGCACAGGAACTCGGGCGCGAGATGGTATCCGGTGAAACGTGGCAGTTTTGCATCTTTGGTCGGGCATGCCGCGGGAAAGCGTTGGCGCCTGACCCGCCGTCGTGAGAGATGAAACTTTGCGGATCAAATCGTAGACGGCACTGGAGAGTAACCGAGCCATAGTCCACAGTGCGATGTGGGTTATGACAGCGTGGATTTTGCTGAGTCTGGGAGAAGCACACAATCGCGGGCTCGTAATGCCCGGTCAGTCAGCAAACCGTAGATCACCGACCTACCAAACTCGCAGGTAGGTGGCGGTCGAAACGTGCAATGGAGCGTACCAGCTCCTGTCTTGGGCTAGGCAAACTCTAAACGGATGCATTCGTGTACGCGAGACAGGAGATGACCATCAGGCTATGACCATCCCGATTTCTAGTCTGTGATGACCAAGGATCAGTGCATGCGATCTGGCCATTATGTTGCCATGTGGAGAAAGCTGCTCTCAATTCCCAAACACTGAAGTTATCCCTTCAGGTCGGCGCACATTGGCAACTTGTTTCTTAACGTAATTAATGTCAGCGTCAGGTGATGGCGTCTCGCATTCAATCACTTTCATCAGTGCCATTAACTTCGGCCGGCTAATGTTGCTATGGTTTGGTTCACGACGGGAGAACCCCTATCATGATCCCAGCTTGCAGGCTGCTTGAATTTATTCAGGTTTAGTAGCCGTAGCACCCAGTGAGACGATTTGTCAGCACCGCGGAGAAAGGGTGATGCATGTGATGGGCACTGCGAGCACACAGCATGTGCCTTTTTCAAAAAAGGTCGCATTGCGGAATGTGGGCGGCATGCGACATGATACTGTGCGACTAGTATGAATCGAATTCCAAGCCCCAGCGCTGATTGAGCCTC
>Ga0307512_10008053_pt1 | contig 10327 bp, 11 predicted proteins | sample 14_EM_MG_FD_200267 | JGI IMG/M metagenome (GOLD analysis project Ga0307512, IMG submission 200267) | Populus trichocarpa ectomycorrhiza microbial communities from riparian zone in the Pacific Northwest, United States - 14_EM | ecosystem: Host-associated > Plants > Roots > Unclassified | place... | reverse complement strand
AGGCGAGGGAGATCTGTGGCGTATTGCTTTGTGTGCACAGACGATGCATGGTATTGTCGGACCTGGTCCGTGAAAACGTACGACAAACCTCATACGTCCTTCCTAATGCCACCCAGGTCCTTCTCTCTCCCAAAGCCCTCGATCGTGTCAAACCAAAAGTCTGACAGGATACCACCTGTAGATGGTTTACGGAAGCGAGCTTACGCATCAATTACATGCGGCATCATCTGATGACAGGTGAGGACGTAACCTGTAAAAGTCGTCGACCGTGTATAGCTCGGGGGAGAGCACGCAGTACGCATAGCATAGATGGGTCTCAATGACCACAGTTAGAGGCGGGGCGTAGAATTGGGACGATGCGCGCTTCATATACTCACCGAGAGCGTTATGTTGGCACCAGACTTAGGCTGGACGTGAACGCTCAAGAGCCGGGTTTGTGATTTTGTCGGAGGAAGAAAGATTTCGGGGACTACAGTGTTTCTTGAGCGATCCCATGAAGAGCGCGCAATGAAAGCTCGTTTCCCAAGGAGACTGAGAAATGCAGGGATAGAAGTGACGGGCACGTCGATGCTAAGATAAACCATGATAACACAACCTCACGGGAAGAGATGCTGGCGGGTGTCAACTGAGTCAACAATGGACTAAGGAAGCTAGGGGATGACCATATTACTCTCGTATGTGAGCTCAGGAAAAATTAACCTTGAAAGTTGCCATGAACCGAAACCATTAAGTATTGGGGACACAGAGAAAAGCAATGTCCGATGCATGTCGGTGTTCCTGGTACTGGGGCGTTGACCGTCAAAATGGTAGGACGCGGAAGAGCTTGAAGGCCTGAAGTAGTCGTGTTTTTCTGCGCCTATTCTGTACAATATGGAGCCTATGGTCACCTTCCTTTACGACGGTCTGGCGTAGTATTCGGTCGGTTCCTCATTTGAATGGGGTGTCCTGTTGAGACATTGGAGTAACACAATGCATTGGCATTGGAAGGAAGTGGGCACGGGCACCTCGGGCCTGGGACTCGGAGCTAGGAAACTCGTGCCAAATGATTACCTAATAATACAAATTTTTTTGGTGATCACGAAGTTCATCTCGGAGAAAGTCTGGATCTGCCTGGGGACCCAAGACGTCTGGTGGCGAATCGAATACATAAGAGTGCGTTCGGAACCAACGTGTTGTTGCGAGTTGCTGCGTGATATCTCTGTTGGGAGAGTGGCAGACAGAGAAACTGGTTTTTTTTTTTTTTTTTGGGATTCCATTAACGTGCGCCTCGGGGAGCGGTGCCCCATGTAGCACTTCCGGGTCAATACATATGCCGTCGCAGTACTACTATGACCATGGGCTCTAACACTTCGGCATTCTACCCCCATAGCACTACGTGCCATCGTTGCGTAACGTATTCTTCTAAGCATTTGGCGAGCGAGAGAAACTGTTGTCGCATAAAAAGATCTTATTTTGTTCCCGTACAAAAAGTTGTCAAAAACACCGACCAGGGCTCTCTTGCGTAAACTGCACAGGTGAATTCACGCACTGCGCGGTCGCACTCGCGTGCCAATCTCCCATGTCCTTTCCCAAACTTCCAACAAGGACCATTGGAGGCCTTCCGCGTCCGTCGACGGCGCGGAGGCAGCAGCCAACCCCTTGGAAGCGTGCTCGAGACTGTGCAGCGCAGGCGCGTTGACGGCACGGCCGTGTAATGGAAATGCGCCCCGGATGTGCGTCACGTTCGGGGTGCTGTTATACAAATCACATGAGGATGGCTAGTACTGTATGGACAAGCTAGCTAGAGGAGAGACACGCCTTGCGGAAGATCCCGTGAAGGTTCGTCGACCCTCTTGATCGGATATTTTGTGAGGTGCTCGAGTTGCAGGAACAGCGGACGCTCGCCATTCTCCAGCAGACGCAGGTCCTCGAATATGACGAGTGCATCGTTCTGTGTGGGAGGGTGATTGGTTCGAGTGCGTTAGCGAGCAGCACGCGAGGGTCATATTCGGTGACTTTATCGACGATGACAATTACCAGTTGTCGAGGTGGTCCTACCTCCGTGAAAAACGCGAAGGACTCCGTATATATAGTCTCCGTGCCAGTGTACAACGCCAGCCTCCAATAATGTGGGCCTTGCTGTTGCGTCCAGCTTTGCAGAACCTAACCACTGCAGTTGGTCACGATGATCTTGCTGGCGGGTGGGCAGATGCCGATGACCTCACCGTGAACTACAGTACTCCGCCTAACCCCGCGCTGGAATTTAGTACGAGCAACACCTCATGGTCGTGTCAATGTTGGAGCACTGTTGGGCACCGTCTGTGCTTTCAAGTTCCGCCGCTTTCTGGCAAGGGCTGCACTCGGGCCTCAACATCTCAGTTAGATACCTATCCCAACCCTTTCTCATGGTAGAACCCCGATGGTGGATCCGACATAGCTCCTGTTCGCTCTGTCAAGAAAATATGATTTCTGCATCTCGTGGCCTTCTGCACACAACAACCTATTTGGTAATTCGACACGAACTCTCAAGCATACACGAACCTGCCACGACTATCAAAGGGATGTTTCTGGATCATCGCCATCGTTCATACATAGAGCCTATCCGCCACCAGTTTCTGGCATAACCAGGTAACAGTGAGCCTCATTGGTTACTAAAGCAAATAAAAAGATACACACTACGTATCTCCTTCATGATTAGAGCTGGGAGTCGGGTACCCACCAGAGCCACTCACGGGGAAAGGGCTATCCTGATTCACATGACCAAGCGGGGGCATAGCAAATGGACCAGAATTTAGGAAAGGAGGGGGGTAAGGATGAGGGGGCATGGAGCCTGGGGGGATGGACATGCTCGAAGGCGGTGGTTGCGCATCTCCGTGGACTGGAAAATCGGTGACATCCAAGGAACCGGCACGTTGGGGACCACTCATGCCTGGCACATGAGGGGGGAAAAACCCGAATGGATGGACTCGCGGGTTAAGCAGGGGGTAAGGGTATGGGATTCCAGCTCCGGGTTGCGTAGGAAGGGTCGGAGACGTTGGAAGCTGACCACCCATGGCATTGGGATCTACGTCGAAGTGTGGGATCCAAGCACCGGGGGCGGATGGACCCATTTCTGCAGCAGGAATGGCTCCTCGAACGGGAGGGAAAGGGCCTGGACCCCAGAAGCTTCCTGTCTCTAGGCCTTGGTGCGGATCGTAGGCCCTTCTGCTGGACCCGGGGATGAGCGGGCTGGCGGGCTGGCGGCCGTCCTGAACTACGGAGGCAACGTTCCCAGTTCCCTCCGGGCTATCGTCTGCGGCAGGACGAATGCAATTGACTTCTTCAATCATTTCCAGGAGCGGCTGCAATTTCTCCGCATTCGAGCCGCTACCTTCCAAAGCGACAGCACCACGAACCGCCGCCCGAAGATGATCGAATTTGGCCCACATCCCTCCCGAGGCATTGGCTAGGGGCAGGTGTGCGGTGTCCAGCATTCTCCTGAGTAGCACCCACGACCTATTCATATCCTCCGAAGACAGCTCGGATGCCTCCGTTAGCATCTCTTCGAACGTCACCCTACCTAGCTTGCAAAAGTTTGACAAGGGTCCATCTCGAAGTACTACATTGAGGATTGCCTCAGCTTTGATCATCAGATCAGGATTCGTCTGCGCAGCCTTAGCCGTCAAATACTCCCTGTCCTCTTGGCTTCCAACCCCCAAAATCAAAACTAGTCTCGTGAGGCCGTTCAAGGAATACGTGATGAGAGGCGCTCCACGGCTACGTTGCATGGAGAATTGGGCCAACAGTGCATGACAGAACTGAATACACGAAATGATTGAACGGAAACCGTCGACCCGCCCAATGAGCATTCCTGGTACTATCCTCATCCCAAATTGGTCGAGATGTCCAATAAGAAGATCGAACTCCGTGGATTGCCAGTCAATTTTGGATGAGTCTTTCAAAGACACGAACGCCACATCGAGTATGTCAAAGAAGGACATGACAATCCGCAGCTTATCAGGGAATGGGACCTGTAGGTGAAGGCACTTCGATAAGCTAGCATGGAGCTGTTCCCAGAGCTTTTGTTCCAAGATCAAGCGTTCCATGAAGCTCGTCGACGTTTCGGGGGTGCTCGCATTAACGAACCCTGGGAGGTGCGCGGCAAATGCTTCCAAAAGTTCGCTGTTGCGGAGTTGCTCCTTTTTGAATATTGCCTCGATTTGTCTCGGAGGAAGTTTCGGATTTGGAAGGTATGCAAATACCTTTGCGAGGAAGAGTCCGCTGGTAACAGTGTCCAGGGCCTCGGTGATCTGCGTCAGTCCTCCGTGTTTGCTGACGCTGGCACGTGCCATGCGTAGCACCTGATCGAACCGCTCACGTGCTGGAATAGACGCCCGAACTTGGGCAAGACCGAGGGCCTTGAGCAAGGCTGCCAATGTCTTCCATGCCATGTCGAGGTTGATTTCCTCTTCACCAACGCACGAAAGGACTGAATGAGCCAAGATAGCCAAGTTAATCAATGGTCCATCGCACAGAACGTCTGACCACATCTCCTGGTCGCTGGGAAGTGGATCGGCGGTGGCTGGCAAAGCGCCAACGAGATGAGACCATTGCGCAATTTCTGTGGTTTTCCAAACACGAATGACCCTGTATAATGGCGCCAGGTGACTAGGGAATTTCCTTGTCCGTAATTTCTCAGTATCTTTGTGGGCGAGGGGAAATAGAAATTCCCGAATGACGAGGCTCCTGATGCATGACGCGCGCAGCGCGGTCTTGGAGTTTGAAATGTAGCAGAGCGGCTCGAGGTACTCCATAATTTTGTGGATATCATCATTCTCTGAGCCAGCTAGTGTGGCAGAGGTCGAAGTCTCGGAGATCAGTCGTAACGAGTTGATGCAGCTTGAAGCACGGGACATGGATTCTTCTTGCGAGAGTTCCACCGATGTGACGCAAGTTGTGAAGTGTTCTCTGACACGTCTCGGAACGCCGTCATCCCGCAGACCCTCGACTACGGGCTTTGTGTCAGTCAGAGGCGAGTGGATGTACCCAGGAAGACCGCTCAGGAAGGTGTCCATGTCGTCTTCGTCGAGTTCTTGCAGTAGCCAGTGCATTGCAGATCGATCGAGTTTCGATGCTCTCCTTTTGATTTCCTTCATAAGGGCTCTAGCCCGATCGACATGGACGCGGCTAAATAGCCCAGAACCTTTCTGAGCTTCATATACTTCGGTGGAGCGACACATGAGGCGAAGAAGGGCAAGGCAGGAGACGTGAATAAAGGAAATAATTGCTTGAAGCGGTGTGGTGAGGGCCGTCTGATAGGGAGCATTCCTGACGATAAGGGGCAGTATACTGAAGGCCATATACACCGCCAACAGAGCAACGAAACAGTATCGAGCTGTTGCGCCAACCGGGGTGTTGATAGAATAAAGCCATTCGCTGAGGGAAAAAAAGAAGAGGAAGACGGAGAGGTGGAGGAGAACGGGAACACCATAAGTTAAGCGTCTCATCTGGAATTGGGAAAGGCCATCGAAGAGATAGGTGCGCACGCGACCTCGTTTGTGAGGTGCGGCACTCGGCTGTGAATATTGCAGATATTCGCGGGCCCATTGTTGGATGAGAGTCGAAAAGAGTGCGCTGGTCACGCTGAGAAAGAGGCTGAGCAACATGAGAATGTTGACGCGGATGGCCGAAGAGGTGATGCTCTGTTGGACCGAGGTCTGGGGCGATGCGGCCGTGGTGCCATCGGAGGTCGCAACAAGTTGAGTTAGAAGTGAGACAGTTTGAGCACCGGTATCGGGAAGAAGAGTCTTGTACGTTTCGATAAGGAACGATGCAACTATCGATGAAAACAGACCAGTCTAGGGTGGTATGGTATGATAAGACGGGAAAGAGAGAAGAACAAATGGTCCTTACGAATATGAGCATAGAGTCAGCATTGTTCTTCCAGGTATTAACGAGTGCCTCGTCATGCTTTTCTGATTCTGCGCCGTAGAGCTTCCATATCTGGTTGGAGGTGTCGCCGTATCCCGCAGCTTTTCATCGAGTCCTACCAGTGTGAGGGAGTACGCTTTGGCAAATGTTGAAGAGTACAGACCTTCGGGCTCGTCGCTCTTGGCTGCTGAATCTCGGGTTTTTCCCCGTCCAAGAGCTGTGATTCAAAACATGAGGGGTTGTATCAGACCTCTGAAGAGCGAAACCTACGTTGTTCTTGAAGTTCAATATCCCCGGGGATTGTGGTAGTAGCCATTCAACCTGTACAGTGCTGTATGGTGTGTGGATGATCGATCTTGTCCAAACCCAAATACCTGTCCTGTATCAATCCGTTATTAGCAATCTGTCACGATATACGCATCACGCCTTACTGCAAAGTTTGAGAGGCTAACCCACTTTGGTATTGGAGTCATGGCGTCAAGGCTGCGCGCTGATCGATGGTGTTTCAGAGACTAGATTTGGTGACTGATGTACTGATATGTCAATGTCATCGAGCCACAAGCCATCAAGCCAACTACAACATGCTGAGACGCCCCAAACCCCCAAACCCAGAAAGGATAGATTCATTGATATTTTTCAGAGTCCGCATATGTACCGTGCAAAACAGGCTGAGTTATCACTTTCAAACAACCGCAAGGATGCAAAAGGTCTCACAGGCAGGTCCATTTATATTGTCAGAATCTTCATATAACGGGTCAAGGGCCTATCGATGCTTAGTTGCAGATATAAGATGGACCTCCTTGGGCTAACATGTGCCTTCTATGCTGTTGAGCAACCTTCTGATAGTGGACCCCAAAGTGCGGAAGGAAACCGAAACGCCACAGTATTGTGTGTCTGAAGTATCGTAGATGAAAAAGTCATGAACCATTGGAGGTATTGGAAGACAACCCGAAGTCGACATCAAGATCCCTCCAACGAAGCTTTCGAACTATAGGGATCCTACTAGTATTCACTTTATGTTGGAACACATCGCAAAGGCGATTAACGATGGCCTAGAAGTTACCTCTGCTAACCTATACACCGCACAACGCGCGCCCCATTACGACACCGAAAGCTAGGTGCAGGTGAGCAGGGTGCGAGTGTCTGGTCCGCAAGCGACGATTCGTTAGTCATGCTAGTCATGGCCCGACGATCGTCTAGGCACCAGCACGTCTGCAGGAATACCAGACTTTCTTTCTCCAGAAACAGGCGCGTGGGCTCTCATAACGGGATGATGTGCCTCTGATCTCCTTGACGCGAGTTACGAGGAAGGGCCATGACGAGGGTGTACTTTGAGGTTATAACTTGACTTGAGTTGCACTGTTGCTCTTTCAAAGTTGACGGAGGACCCTGTGTTTCTTGTCATAATCATGCTGAATCTGATGTATGATACCACATGCCTCGTTGGCTGTGGGACATTGTAGCTGGCCCTTTCGATGCATGGAGGGGCATGTGACATACGGTTTCAGCTGGAGGCGATGCGTCGGTTGCTATGTTGCCAACGACTTGCTTGTCATCGACATTGCAGCCCTTTTATAGAATGACTATTGTCCACGTGATTGACAAATTCACACGTGCACACGACGTACCGCCTCAGAACTGGGAACCGCATTGTCGACGCAATACACGTTCAATTGGACAGTAAAAAACCCCACAACACTACAATGAGCTACAGGGTACAGAGATAGGGACTCTAAACTCCATTTGGTATACATACATTTCCAGGCAACCTCATACTCACGAGACTCGCAGCTCACGTTCCTGTGTGAGCAAGGCGTGCGCCTCTGGAAAGCGCGGCGAAATCTCACACTCGAAAGAGACCGGACGTCTGTGCAAGTACCAAATTAGCATCCAATCAGAGGCAAAAAAAAAAACCAATCTCATTACACAGTAAGGCCATGGTCCTCAAACCCATCCAAATCCAAGGGAATCAACTGGCCCGACGCGTCTTTCTTGCGCTCAATCTTGGTGGCCCATAGAAGGACTGCGATGTCGATGAAAAGCGAGTTGTTCGCTACATGTTGACCGACGCACTTCCTGCGGCCGAAACCGTACGAAATATGCTCCTCCTTGGTGTCGGAAGAGCCGTGTGCAATGTCCCCATTCGCATCGAGATGCCGCGCCGGATCAAATTGCGCCGCATTCTCACCAAAGATCTCAGGGTCGCGGTTCATGTACCACACATTTGGGAGACAGATTGTTCCCTCCGGGATAAACGTCCCTTCATACCAATCGTCTTTGGTGCATCGATGTGGCCCGGCGAGCGGGGCGACCGGCCTCCAACGTAGGGCTTCCTTCACCATGGCACGAATATATGCCAGATTCGGATAGTCAGCGAAGGATGGGGGACGTGCGCGGCCGACGACTGCGTCGAGCTCTGCCTGTGCGCGAGATTGTGTCTCTGGGTATGCGAGCATGGCGAGTGTCCACCACGCCATCAAATCCGAAATGGTCTGCACACCGCCAACACTGCAGAGTGGATCAGAGTGGAAATCACTAACTAGCGCTGATGGACATTCAGCAGAACTTACTACATCATTCCTGCAACCCAGGAACGTTCTATAAAGGATAACTTGTTTCTCTCCACCTGACGAATCAATGTTGCACCTAGACTTTGGTGATCATTTCCGTTTGCCTACGCGAGATAAACCATTAGTGTAAAGCTGGGACCCATAGAGAAGGAGGCGCATTCGTACAACATTTTCCTCAACCTTACGGAGAAGACCTTCGAACATTGTCGAGTCTTTCCTGTACCAAGCCTCGGCATCTCGCTTCCACTTCGCCAGGCTAGTTTGCATGTTTTCTCGGTCAGTTTGTCGTGACGCGTTGACAGTGCTCACCGGCTTGGGACATGTCTCAACCAAGGGAAAATCTCGACCAAATGAGTACCCGGAGCTGCAGCGGTCGTGACACGGTTGGCGAAATGGTTGATATCATCGGCGATTTGATCTTGTTCTGATGTAAGTGGAGGGTAGTCGTAGACGACAGACAAAATCATCGACGCCGAAGCGCGACGAAGATGCTGGGCCCATTTCGCCGGTGAAACAAGCCAGCCATGAGCCAGGAGAACGGCTTCCGTCATTTGTTTCTCTTGGAATCCCTTAACGGAACCTCTTGTAAATTTCTCATCAGCTGCTTTGCGCATCCGACGCCACCTGGGTTATTTTTGTTCATCATACAGTAGCTGCCTTGACTCGAATACGGAAAGGAAGAGTGGCTTACACTTCACCATACCGGGCCAATGCAAAGAGGAGACCGTTAGTCATGATGTCGCATGCGACAATCAAAGGTGGCCGATCTGAGTAGATCCCTGCACGTCGATCGAAGAGGTCTGCAGCGACTCTTTGAGAGTTGACGATGATGATCGGTTGGCCAGCTGCATTTAGGTAGACAAGATCACCTGCCAATGATCGGGCACACATCCGAGTCAAAAATGGGGGCAAAGAGAAAGATTGGAAATAACGAACTGACCGTACTTTTTTTGCAACTCCGTGAAATAGAGCCATGGCCCTTTACCGAGCTCGAAAACATTTCCTATGACCGGGTAACCTCGAGGCCCTAGAGGTAGCTTGCGATAGGGACTTGCGAGGTAGTGAACTACACGGAGTATGATGAGGCCAAGAGCGAGACCGAGCGACAAAGTTGCATGGTCTCGCGCCTTGAGCCAAAGCTGAAGTAGTGGAGAGCGGAAAATCCCAAACAGAGAAAAGGAGGAAGCAGAGAACGAGAGCATGGAGTTCTGCCTATAGTTAACAGAATAGAGCCTATGAGCTGCGGCTAGTTGGGACCCATGAAGGGCATATTTATGATCCCGGAGAAATATGACAAACTACAATAAAATGCGACTTCCACCGCTTTCCTATAACGGAATTATAGTCTCATTACCATTCAGGCAGAGGTAATGCGCCAGATGGTGGATAATGCGATAGTCTTTGGCATGGGTGGCGACGTGGCGTTTGCGGTCCATCGGCCATTGGCGACAAGTTATGAACTGAAGTCTTGTCAGAGTCTTTCCTGGTGCCGCGGACTTGAACCACGACGAGCACGATGAACAGGAGAATTTGATCGGATATGAGTGGCTGATTGCGAGTGAGGCTTGTCGGGGACACCGCTGGCAGGGAGTCCAGGTGCGAAGAGGAATCACCGGCGGCCGCCGAACCTTCTACGAGGACCATGCGTTACAGTACCAGCACTACAATATGTAACGTAATACCGCATTGTTAGGGCCCATGTACAATCTATCACACCAACTGCATGTATACATACATAGAAGTGCTACATGGGGTTCTGTACCCCGAGGTGCTACATAAATGGATTCAAAAAAATAACGACAGTAAGTCCTCCCGGTTACTTATCTGTATTCCGATCCGATCTGGGCGCTCTCAATCTCCGCCACTCT
>Ga0307512_10008052_pt1 | contig 10328 bp, 8 predicted proteins | sample 14_EM_MG_FD_200267 | JGI IMG/M metagenome (GOLD analysis project Ga0307512, IMG submission 200267) | Populus trichocarpa ectomycorrhiza microbial communities from riparian zone in the Pacific Northwest, United States - 14_EM | ecosystem: Host-associated > Plants > Roots > Unclassified | place... | reverse complement strand
GGCCCCGCTGCTGGAAAAGACGGCCGCACCTCTCGCACACACTGGCACCGGCACCCGCAAGCGCGGGCGGCCCGTCGTGGCTCCCCCTGCCCTCCGCCGTGGCCTGTCCCCTAACTAGTGATGAGCGCGCACCAAGCAAAGTACAAATGAAAGTGACGAAGGGAACCGCCCCCCTAAGTCCTCACTTCTCTCCTGGAGTTCTTACTCCTCTCGTTCCACCACGCACTCTTCCCGCTCCCCCTCCGGGGCCTCACTCTGATCGTCTGCCAGCCATTCGCCCCAGTGCCCCACATCCGTCGTTGGCAGGAACTGCAGGATGGCTTCGCGGCAACGGCCATCAGCGGACAGGTCCCTAATCCCGAATCGATCCTTTCCCCCGGCCAGTCTCGGCTCGAGCGCGTGCCCACAGCGTTCTTTGTTGACACTTCCACTGCGGGCAGTTTTTGATTAAGTGCTCGCTGGTCTGCACCTTCTACTTGTACCACCAGCACTCTGCGCTGGGGCGGTTCGCCGTACATTACTGTCGATTCCTCTATCGTGGACTTGTTACATCCACTGTGGAGCAAGAACATAGTCCTACGATTCCGGTATAGAAAAGAAGCGAGCAAATACGCACCGCAAGCTCTTCCCATCAAGCATTAGACCACCCCTCCTGCCCGACCGATGGAATTCAGCAATCACCGAGTCCTCCATATGGCAGATGGATCCCCGTGGCTCCGTATCGTCCCTCTGTGGCAAGCGGCACGCAGTTGATCTTCGGGAGCGTACTTATAGCTGTAGAAGGTTTTAGTGCGGCGACTTTCCATGCGGCCATGCAGTTGCTGTGATTCAAGAACCCCGCGCCGTTGCGAGTGAAGGTCCGAAGCGCTCAGCTCGCGACTTCTGTTTCCTACAGCCTTACCGTGGCTGCTTTCAAGGCAACCTACGCAGGAGCCATGGATGTTACGGATTTGCAACCCCAGGGTGAGTTTCCTTGCCAGCCACCCGGCTTCAGGAAATGTCCTGGGCGGTCTCGGACCGGGTGCCTCACAGCTGGCGAGATGAGCTCCAGAACTGTTGGATGGAGTGGCGCTTTACACGGTGTTCTCGGCCTTATTCAGCATTGCTCCGGATGTAAGCAGGAGGGGCACATTGTGTGGCCCGTTGGTCTTTGCCTGAAGGCATGGGCTTCCTAAGTCAACAGGTCTGTGTATATTACACACTGGGCGGATTGTTTTTACGCCGAAAAAGATGTCGCCTTTCTACCCGCATGCGAATTTCTCACCCGTCCCGATGTGGTATTTACTTTTACTACGTTTGCAGTGCGAAGTGGTATGAATGCGGTCGAATTACGGTATAAAAAGACCCCCCTTTTTTTTCACAAGGGCAGTTACCACAAGGTTGCTCAATTTTGATTTCATCCCCCGTAACGCCCGATCGCATCCACCTCCGTACGTTGTTTCTTTTAAAAAAACAATGAGCCAAAAATTTAAAAGAGGTGTCCCAAAAAGAAAGATCGGATGGAAAAGCAAAGGAATAATTCAATTCAATTCAACACAAACAACTTCTTTACCACAAGCGCAAATGATGAAAAGGAAGAAAAAAAAGGGAAAAAACGGTAAGCAGCACCCGGCCAAAGAGACCGGTCTACTTGGCGACATCCCCCACCCGCCCTCTAACCACGCTTGCCTCCTCGCCATGATTGTGGATCCTCATGCCGCGAAGATAGACCTCATCTCTAACACCTTCCTTCCATCCCTCAACCACACGGTAAAGGGCGTACCCTGCAGCGCTGATACACAACCCAAGGAGACATACGGGGAATGCGAACCTGTAGACGGCAACACCATCGGCGATACCGAGCACCACAAGGAGTCTCGCCATTGCCACCGGGAAGCTAAGGGCAACAAGCATTCCAGCTACGCAGGGGGCGATGAAGACACGGGTTGCAAGCTTCGCGTCTGGGTTGAGCCAACCGGGCGCGACAATGCCGCGAAGGGAGCGTGCCCAAACGTTGTTGTCGTCCAAGAGAACCATCTTACACAGCATCTTGACGTACAGGACGCCGAGAGTCCAGTCCTGGACGAAGTGGATCGTGTGTTCGAGGTGGAGGCGGCTATCTGGAGGCGCCGCAGCAGTGACGGTGGATGCTGCTGTAGAATTGAGATTTTCGGCGGCACCGGCAACATTTTGCGGCACGGAGGCCGCGGCTGTGGCTCCGAAGGCGGTATGCAGTGGGATAATAAAATAGAATTCGATGATGAGCGCCACTAACGTTGGCATCACAATCGCAAAGGCGGTAAGAACGTAGCCGATTTTGAGGGAGCGGACGATAACATCGGCTACTACGAGGCGGGCGTTGTTCATCTTCTCCGGGTGCGAGGCGTTGGAGGCAGCACGTGTGAGGTGCTGTATAGCTGCTTTGGCGGACTTGTAGACAGAAGGGACCTTTGATAAACAAAGAGTCACACAACCGAGAACGTACACGCCCACAGAGAAGGCATAGATGTCGTTGAGGCGCACTTGTGTTGGGACGAGCTGGCGAAGGAGCAGGCGGCCAACAAGGAGAGGGCCGATAGTAAACGACACCCCTGTGACGGCAGCGAAGATCCAAATCCCCACAACTATAATGCCGATGCGCACTCTGAAAAACGGTGGGATGTAGGCAAGCCTCCAGTCGGAGCTGTTGGCGCCTGTAGGGCCATCGGGGGGGTCTTGGTCGGCACTGACATCCAGACGGCGGTTCTGCTCATCGACAGGAATGAAAACGGATGTGCCCTTAGGCCGGCGAACACTGTCGGATGCAGGAGCGCGCACAAAACGCCCATCGCGCCGGAAGTAGATCTGATTGGCTGGGAGCTCATCTCCTGGCATGATTGGTTTGTCGTAATCTGGCTTCTCCAGGAAGAAGAATGAGGTCCAAGTCGGGTAGACGGTGTACCCTTCCTCGTCCGCGTGACGCTTATCGAACATGAAACTAGAGAGCCGGAGTGCTCGGGCGCACTTTTTAAACCACCATCCATACATGTTCTGTAGCCCATCGGAGGGTTTGAAGAACTTAACAGCGAGCGGCATCAGAAAGTTGTAGAAAAGGAGATCCACGGGAAATTCAAACACAGGTTCATTGGACGACCAGTGGATGGGAAGGACATCTCTGGTGACACCATGAAGCCCCCAGACGACGCCTCCGAGGCACATGAGGACAAGTACGCCGTATATAAATGCCGAGAAGCCGATCTTGCGCAACTGCGTCACGACGGGCCGATTGAGCACGTCGCGCACAGGATGGAAGTTGGGATCGTCAGGATCACGAATGAAATCTAAACCACTATCAGTATCCAAATAATGGAGAGGGAAAGGAACCGTGCTCACATAGAACGCCAGTGCGCATGATTTTGCGGCACATGCTGACAAATAGGGCAAAGTGGAACATGTAGCATGTGCCAACGAACCAGTGAACAAAGACGTTCGTGAACGGAAAATCGACGGCGAATTGGATCCTCGACGCAACTGTAGCTGTCTCAAACAGTGGAAGCATGGCGATATCTGTGACACCAGTTAGCATACGTCGGCATAGAAAATCACTCGCTTACCCAACAGTACTCCACAATAAAGTGGAAATACAAACATCTCGATTCCGATGATCAGGACAACCTTCATAACGCCGCCGCACTGCTGCAGGAACTCCGCGGCAAGTCTCTCGACAGGACCCGGGGGTTGTTGTCGCCTCCGCTTGACATAGACCATTCCGGCAATAGTGAAGAATGCGTAGCCCAACAGGACAGCCCCGACCCGGTCCCATGCGGACCATTGGTAAAGGCCGGCATAAGTCAAAGCTTCCTGTGAATTGGAGGGATAGCCTGTGGTTTCAACAGTACCATTCAGCGATCGGGTGAGGTTGATCGCTGCGAATGCATCTTCCCAGGTATGAACAGCCCAAGCAAGTGGATTCGTAATTTTGAGCCCCATCAAATCTAGCTGCTTTGGCCCAGCAGAAACTTCCGTTGCTACCAAGCTAGCAAGCCCGACCCTACCCAATACGCAGTTGATCGTGTCCGCCAGCCTCCCGAAGTTCTCTTTCATCACCAGGCTCAACGGAGGCATAGAAGTGGCTGGAAGCTTCCGAACAGCCATGTAAGTGGTCTCGATACTGGCAAACTTAGCAACGACACGGGTCTGGCCGTCGACTGCCCAGTTCATGAGAAAATTCGTCAACCCCCCGCTGTCAAGATAGCCTGATAAGCCTGGGACAAAGCTCGATGCTGGCATGAGGAAGGCTCGAATGGCTTGTTCGGCCATCAGGAGCAGCGAGAATGCAACCATCGTTGAGAAATCGACCAAGAATTCCGCGCAGAAGGACACCACCTTCATGGGGAGCTGGAAGAAAAACAGAACTGGGTGCGCTAAAACCACCATGACAGTCTTCCCGGCCACGTACGGGAAGGTGACCCCGATAGCAACGGTGGCAGTTATGAGCATGCTGCTAATGGCAGCATTCTGCACAAGTCCAATTAACGGTCCCCTCATTCCGACAAGCTCCATGATGCCTTCAAAGTCGTCGGCCGCTTCGTCATCCAGAATGCCTTGGGGAACAGCAGCTGCAGCCCCAACAGGAGGATCCTCGTCATCTGTATCATCATCCTCGTTGGCATTGCGTTCCCGTTGGTTTTGCGCATCATCTTCTCCAATGATCCAGTCAAATAATCCGGCACGTCTAACCGGTAGGGCTGGGGGTGGTAGGGGTGGAAGTGGGGGTGGAAGTGGGGGTGGTTCTTGCACCGCCGCCGCGGCACGAGCAGTGTCCCTCTGCCGCTCGGCCAATCGATTTTGTGGCGCTTGAGGATCTCGTTCTCGGGCCAACACGTGCTCCTGGAGCGCTTCTATAGCAAGTGCATCCCCCAAACCCTCGGCATCTAGGTGCACATCGAGTGGGTCTAGGTAAGGTGGCATTGGCGGTGGTGGGGGCATCGCCATGGGAGGGGTGGCCGATGATTCAGAAGGGGCATCTCCCGCGTGGGCTGCCGTAGACCATTCAGAGGTCCCGACACCAAGCGAACCTTCAGTTCTCATCTCATCTTCGTCTCCATACCCCTCAACTGAATTATTCCCACCATCCAGCTGGGCGCCCACCGGAGCAACCTCTTTCCCTTTACCTTCGACTACCGATACCTGAACAGACGACGCAATATCCACGCCCTTGCCTTTATGAATCTTCGGTGCCCCGATAATCTCGAAGGAACTGGAGGAAGCCCGGCTAGCACTGCCGCTTTCGTCGTCGATGTCGTTATTGTGGCTCCCCAGAGCAATTCCAGACTCTGATGTCCTCTGCTCGGAAGGTGCAGGGGAATCTGGTGCACTGGAAGTGTTTTCCCTCATCCAATGTGCGGATCTCTCGGCGTCGATCGTCTCCAGCCTATCACTGATTTCCGCCCCACTCGAAGTTGCCTGGGACCAGATGTCTGGCAGCCGCGATGCATCAGGGTTCCCACCTTCAAACTGGAAAAGATTGTCCGTACTTCCGCCAGTACCACCAAAGTCGTACTGGGCATTGGCGCTTGCACTCCTAGTGGTCTCCTCGAGTTCGCGTCGGAGACCCGCTACCTGAGAGGTGTTCTCCCTTGTAGGGGTCGGCCGTAAAGGTAGATCAGCGAAATTAAAGACCGTACTCTCACCACTCTCCTCGACGGTGCCGTCGCCGATGGCCTCTAGGGAGGAGCTGCTTCCAGGTTCTGCGTCCGTCGGCAGTACCCTTCTGCGCTTCCTGGGCTGAGCAATAACACGATGCTGAAGTACGTCGGTTTCATCGCGTGGTGTTTCCTCTTCTTCTCCGCTTGTGTCCCTCTCGGGGACACGCTCATCTCTAGCGTCTTCATCCGCTTCTATCGCCCCCTCGACTGGGACAACTTGCTCTACGGCAACGGGTGCCTGGGGAAGAACGGCAAGCGCTTCTAGTTCGGCGGCCTCCTCTCCAGCAAGAGCATTCTCAAGTTCGTTTAAAAGGGGAATGTTGGCTGCGTCGCCGGGCAATGCAGGCTGTTGTTGGACCACCCACTCTCGGATAAGGAAAACGATGATGAAGGTCACCACAATCAGCGCCGTCAACAGCTGACCCTCTATAACGTCGACAATCAGGTTATTAACAAATTGAAAGCGAGTGGCATTGAAGAACGGGTTTCGATCGAAGAATATGCCGTCGGGGTAATTGGAGCCGATGGCTGATGCGTTCAAAGCAGCCGAAGCCACGACATCAAGATTCGTAGGTGTAAGATTGGCATCCTCGGTGACTGCGGAGACGACCGCCGAGAGAGCCGACGGAGTGAAGAAAGCGGAATGTCCGGCCGCACTTGTGGTAGTAGATGTTTGTTGGGTATCGGTTGGCGGTCTTGCCGGGAACTCGCCCGCCGGTAGCTGCCACCACCCTCCATCGCTCACCCAAAACCACCCCCGCCACATCCACCGCACGCACCACGGAAGGCAGCCCAACCATACGAACGTCACCAACAACCCCCGTAGAAACCTTAGCGCACACCTTGCAAGACGCCGCGTCAATTGCCGTACGAACAATGGAGTCGGCAGCGAGTTGGGCATGTCCGGATCATAGACCTTGGTAAATGTGAAGGGCGTCTTGCACAGCTCGCAGTACTTTTTCTGTGAGTGTGTTAACCATTCCATCAGGCTGCGAGCGGGTGAGTTAGCACACATTCCCAACAAGTGGTGGCGGGAAGGCGTAGCGGGATGGGTAGAGACTGACCAGTCTTGATGCACGAACTTGATGGACCCGCTGCACTTGCACGGGTGGTAGAGGGGTTCGTGTGGGGTTCCTTCCGAGCGACATATCCGGCAGTGATCGGGCTCCGAATTCGCCACGTCGGCATGGGGGCGGTTCGCATGGGTATCGTAAGCAGGATCATTCATCTTGTCGGCTTCTGGGGCAGACGAGCCCATTGGGGAGTTGGACGACATTCGTCGCGACAGCTCGGGCGTAGGTCCGCTTAGCCGGCGAGGGTTCGCCAGCGGATGTCGGGTCGGGTAAGGGGCGCGTACTTGTACTCTTCTGCTGTGGAGGCGGGTGGAGGCGGGTGGAGGGGGTTGCCTGCGCGAAGTATGAGATCGTGCTTTCTCTCTCCTTTGTTTCTGTCTCTCTGCGTTTCTCCCTCTCCCTCTTCTCTGGTCCTCTCTTTTCTCTGTCTTTTGGGGGGACTGCTCCAGTAGAGGGAGGAGGCGATGATGAAGCAGATGATAGCGGTGAGAAAGAATCACACATACCTGGCGGAGCGATGATGCGGGATGCGGAGGTAGGTTGCAGATTAGCGATGCACTCCCGGAGATAGAGTGAGTTCCAGCGAGCAGTAAGGTCGAAGTTGGAAGGGTTGGGTTGGCATGACGCCGAAACGATTGGAAGGTGATGCGCCACACATGAATAATCAGGGCACCTGCCACGAATCATTACGCCACTTGGAGAGACCGTGGCTGGTGTGCACGTGACGTATGTTTCGCTTGGGCGATTCATGAAACATGATTTGGTAGCAAAGTGAGACACCAAGCAACCCTGTCCGCACACACGACATGATCCCAAGATCTCCTAACCATTACATCACCGCGCTATGGCACCAACGCACAGTCAAAAACCAAGAATCTCATCGTCACAGCAGCTATCGAACGCTGCACACGGTTCTATTTCTGCACGTAAAGGCTTCGTCGCCAAAGGGGAAGGATCTGAGGAAGGAGACACTGGCACATGCCAAATCCAAGGACTAGATGCCACCTCATCCAAGAAACTCTCTTGCTTCCTCCTTCCTTTCAACTTACTTTGCCGGTATCTCTCCGTCTGCTCCAACCTACTTGGCCCACTCGGGCTCCCCTTAAAACACACGTCACGCAACATCATTCCCATCTCCTTCTCCCCACCCCCAGTCCTCTCCTATCCTCATCTCTCATCCCTCATCCATCTTTCCTTCCTCTAGTCTGTTGTGATTCCCACACATCTCAGACCCTTCGCGAGATAGTTGCCTAAACTACGCGACAACGCATCCGCAAATCCACAACTCGACGCGCACCCCTGCACACAGCAAAAAGCAGGAGCCGTCTCTTCACGGGCAAAAACGGCAAGAGCAAGCACATCGCATCGCCGCTACTGTTCGGTTGTTCCGACTGGCTTCAACGTTGGCGCGAAAGCCTGTCTGGAAAAAAAAAGAAACCCCACACAAGCGGAAATAAGTTAGCAGAGCGGAAGTCATCGACTTGAGAGACTTCCCCGCCACTTCTTGCTCGCTCTCTTTCCGTCCCAACCTTTGTTCTGGGGTGTTGTGCTTTTTCTAGCGTGAATAAGACAGACTTTCAAACTCCCGTTCTCGACGGTAACCGCCCTCCGTATCGTCTTTGTACGCGATAGACGTTGATCGAGGAAACCTAGCAAGCTCATCCACCTTCAACATGGCGATATCAAAGGCCAGTATGAATGGATACAAGAAAGCACAGATGACGACTCCTCCGCCCGACCTACAACGAGAGCGGGTGATCGTAGGGTCTAGGAAATCAAGGATTCCACCATCTCGAGCACCGAAAAAGAAGTTGTCATCGTCCGGAGATGGATTTAGTGCTGTTAACCTGATTGCCCGGTAACTTGCCTCCGCTCGCATCTTCTCTGGGAGAGAACGCACGGACTAATCAGGTGATTGGTGATCCAGATTAATCGCGTGGTATGCGCTCTACACAATCCTTTTCCAATGTCCAGCACACCCTACTTCCGACTCGCCAGGCATCTGTCACCCAGCGCAAACCATCAAGACCGCACTGCGTCCGCATGTCTTGCCGTACTACAATAGCTACCTGTCGCCGTATGTGCTGCAGTACTCTCCTTATGTCCAGAAGGCGAACAAAGAGTACATCATCCCAGCTTACAATGCAGCATATATTTCGTACAACAAGTACGGCGAGCCATATGTTTCCAAGAGCTCCAAGTTTGCAGCGGCAGAATACGACCGATACCTGAAACCTCACGTGGAAATAGCCCGGAGAAAGGCCGAGACCTACTACACCATCTATGTATCTCCGCACGCTGAGACCGTCAACAAGATCTGGATCAACGACGTCAAGCCCACGGTTGACATTGCTAGGGAGAAAGCGGAGGTGTTCTGGCACGATCACGCATTGCCCAGCTACAACAAGGTCCAACCATACCTAGCCAAAGCTTATGGGCATGGCAAATATGTGATCACCGTCATCGTGGCCCCCATTGTCAGAGAGGGCGGCGAAAAGGCGGTTGGCTGGGGTCGAGGAATGTGGAGCGAGGTTGTGCGACCACAAGTCGGAAGGATTGGAGAAAGACTGGGAGGGACGAACGGAAGCGGGTATGTCTCTTTCCCCGGCATTCAGTGTGATTCGTTGGTTGTAGCCGCTGACAGACAACAGAGTCCCTGCCAGCTCTGTCTCGTCGTCGGTCTTTTCTCCACTCGTGGCAGCAAAGCCCTCTGGCGAAGCAGCCTCACTGGCTTCGATTTCGTCCATGATTGCGTCAGCTTCCGCTGCCAAGGCTTCTGAGGTAGCTGCCGGAGTTGTGGAACCCGCAAAGAAGCTCACGAAAGAAGAAGCCAAGGAAATTATCAAGAGCGATCTTCACACCTACTCAGCAAAATTCAGCACTACTTCGCTCAAGACTCTCTCGGAACTGGAAACACAAATCGATGAGATCTGCGATAAAGCGATACGCAGCAACCACAAGGCTGTTGTCAATGATATTGCAGAATTAGAGAAGCTTGTTGAGAAGGGAACTCGCGATCTTAAGGCTGAGGTTGTCGAGTTAGCCAGCCATTTGTCCCCAGATAGTACTTCGGAAGAGAAGGCCGTATCTCAGGAGCAACTTTTTGCAGCCACGCGACACTTGGGAACCCAAATTCGCGACAATGCTCAACTCGTTCGTAAAGATGCCGAAAAGTACCTTGCCAAAGTCTACGACGACGTTTCCGAGGCTGCAGACCAAAAGTTGGAGATTCTTGATGGAGTCAATAACGCGGGCATGCAGGAGCTCGGGATGAAGTGGGCGTGGATGGATTGGGTCTCATATAAGGACTGGGCCAAATACCACGAGCTCAAGAAGGAGATGAGAGAATCTCGCACCGCCATCATCAAGTCCGCTGAGTCGAACGAGAAACTTCGTGAACTCACCAAATGGGTCGAGGACGAGTGGGAGGGCAAAGCTACCGAAATTGCGAAGAACGCGGCTGAACAACTGAAGACAATCAAGAAGATTGGAAAGAAGAAGATCGAACTTGCAGATGCTTCTGAGGATTTCACCGATGGCCATATCCCCGTTGCCGCCAAAAGGGCAGGCCAGCAGGTCCTCAAGAGTG
>Ga0307512_10008051_pt1 | contig 10329 bp, 9 predicted proteins | sample 14_EM_MG_FD_200267 | JGI IMG/M metagenome (GOLD analysis project Ga0307512, IMG submission 200267) | Populus trichocarpa ectomycorrhiza microbial communities from riparian zone in the Pacific Northwest, United States - 14_EM | ecosystem: Host-associated > Plants > Roots > Unclassified | place... | reverse complement strand
CTAGAATAAGCGATTGGGCTTATGGCCCACTAAATAAAATACCCAACAATAATTAAATCAAAACCAACAAATAAAACCAAATTAATAAAACTCAACTAAAAGTTCATATAAATTAAACCCAAAACATAAGTTAAAGCACAATCTCTCAATTGTTTGGGTTATCCTCCATCGTCTATGATCATTCGCGTGCACAAATAATATTTCGGGTTCGGTGTCCCCATCAAGATAGTTATTCAAAGAATAATTCAATATTATTACGAGAATAAATAATACCATTTTTTTTGTTGCAATTAAATATAATTCTCATTGTAAAATGACTAACGAGGTAGAGACATTTTGACATAAATGTAGAAAGTAGAGGTCAATTAACATTATTTGTAAAACTTGACTCACTTAGTGATCGTGAAACAGGTATTTTTTATTCTACATTTACCGATTATAATTGGCATCACATAGATTTGACTAGCCAGCTCTAAATTAACATCATGCTTTTGCGAACTTAAACATAACATTAATATTTTTAGTATTTCCTTTGAAAATTGGAACTGCTAGGAGCAATTAAAACATATAGTATTATTGCCTATTTTGAGCAAAGAAATTGCTGGAAAATATTAACCAAATTAAGGTTGGTTTGTAATATAACCATCATTAAATTTTAATTAGCTGTAAATTATTAACATACACCGTGTGCGTGTGCGTGTGTGTGTGTGTGTATCCTCTCTCAACATGCTTGCGTGCATATCTCTACGGTTGTTGCATGCATGGCTGGATTTTGCTCTTCTTTTAGCAGTATAAATAAATAAACAAACTTCCCAGCTAGCTGGTTCACAGCTAATTTTGCCTCCACCATTGAGTTAGGCGCCTGGTGACAGTTTCAAATGGAATATAAATAAGCATCCTCCGCTCAAAGCCTGATAAGAAACTTGTTGCTTCATTATCGTTATGTTTCCCATTAATTTGATTAGCTTCATGATCAAAATAATGAATTCTATAAATTGGGCCTCATACATTTCTTTTCTTTTATGTCATTTCCTTCTAGTGAATGACTCGATCCAATGTTGCATCTGATCTTGGACCCTTCAAATCTGATATTTCTATTCCCGCTCTATTCGTGTTTGGAGACTCTTGGGTGGATAATGGAAATGGAAAATATATGGGTAATCCAAATCCATCTTCTGCATATGGTGTGGATTTTAAAGTAGACAATCAGAGCAGAGCCTCCAATGGAAAAACTATGGCAGATTTTATTGGTAAGAATAAAAACACAGACAAACCCTGCAATTTTGATAGAATATTATGGTATGAAAATTCTATAATGCATTCTAGATGTCATGCCTATTTCTTTTTTTTTTCAAAATTTAGTGTGTTTTTGAAAATTTTATCGAGTTTTTCACCATATTTCATACAAACACCAAATTAATGAAATTCTAGAATTTTAAAGGAAGGCACAGCAATAAAATGTTAAAGGTGATCAAAATTATACAATTAACAGGAAACCTTGCCTAAAAGTTTATAAGCGATCAAGGAATATCAATTATTTTAAATCTAAATACATGTTTAAATTGCTTGAAGATGCACGATCTTTAGACTAGAAATTATTTAATAAAAGGGGATTATAATTTCATATAATCTATTATTTATCTTTGGAATGTTAACATTAATTGCAGCTCAAAATTTTGGATTACCATTTCTTCCTCCTTTTTTGAGTTTGAAGAAATCGGAAAGCATTCAATTCGGGGCCAATTATGCATCTTCTGGTTGTGGTATTCTTCCCGAAACAAAAAAAATACACATATGTGAGCATTTTATCTCCTTACCTTGAACTTTATTATTTGATGGTCAAGTTTAGGACATATACGTACATACACAAGGAAAGCTTATGGAGTCAGTTTGATACCTAATTAATTCATATTACTTGCTAATACTTATTTTTTAAATCATCTTTAGGTCAAATGCATGGATTTGGACGAACAAATTGAATTGTTTAAGAGCTCCTTGAAGAAGTTAAAAAATCTTGATGACTTGTCAAAATCTCTTATATTCATCAATATAGGACAAAATGACATGGACCTCAACAAAAGATTGTCGTCTAATGGTTCTCTTGACATGGGAAAATATCTTGCCGAACCATTAGCCAAACGATTACAGGTAAATATCATAAAATTAAAAGATATTAATCAACCAAATCTTGATAATGCAAAGTTAATTATCTTAACATAAACTAATTGATTTCCTTAATTGAATATATAGAGACTTTACGATCATGGTGGACGCAAATTCTTACTGAGCAATTCCCTTCCTCTAGGATGTAGACCATTCTCAATATCTCAAGAAAAACCCACTACACGATGTGTAGAACGACTGAACAAACTAGCTTCTGAATTTAACAGCTACCTTCCTCGGATGCTAAAGGACCTAGAATCCACTCTTTCGGGTTCTAAATTTGTCCTCTTAGATGTCTACAAGGTGTTTGAAGATGTCTTTTCAGAACCTGCTTCATACGGTAAGTGTTACTAGTTGTTGCAATTAATTATTAATTCATGTTGTTTAGTATTAATTTTCCTAGACCTCGTAGTGAGACATTTTCTTGTAAATGCCTTGCAGGAATAACTGACATAACCCATTCTTGTTGCCCCATTGATTCTATGAAGCACATCCCAATGTGTAAAGATGGAGAAGTATGCATTAACAGAAACCAATATGCTTTTTTTGATGCAATCCATCCTACCGAAGTAATGAATTCCATAATGGTAAGTCGTTGCTTAAAAGAGTCGTCTATATGTAAACCATTTAATTTGATAGAACTCGTGAAAACTTAATTCACGAGTCATATTTTATTTGTATTTCAATCCTTATTCTACGACTTTATGCAACAAAGGAACAATTAATATCATATATATTTTGATGGAACTTGTGAAAGCTTAAATAGTGAATCTTGTATCATATGTAATTCTATTGGCAATATTCCTATGAATATATATTTTTTATTTTAATAGTCTATAATTGGCAATAAAACTATTAATAGACTCCTTTTGTTACCTTTCATCCACTTTTTTCATTGAAATCTCATGTGCTTAATATTGCTAAAAAAATAAATATAAAGAACCCCTAGACTATCTACGTATTTGATTAGCACCTCTAGTATTTTTTTTTTCTATTTTGATTTTAATTCATGAATTATGATGTGCTAGGATGAGAAAGCCTTTCGTTATCATCATCATTGAAACTCCACCTTTATAATCACTAAATCAGCGCAAAAGATCCCTCAAAAACCAGTTCTAAACCCAAATCAAACTAAAAAAACTGAGTTTTTAAATTTAAAATTTTTAAATCTTAAAATAGTCAAATATGATAATAATTCGATTTAAAATTTGTACATATTGGAAGAAATCTAATGGAGAGACCCCAATCCTATAACCTGTATTACTGGTTATTTAACCCGCTATGTCGTGGGTCAAATATTTTTTTTATAAAACAATAAATTATATATACATACTTTTTTGATGCATTTATGTAGTTTTAAAAATTATAAGTATAAATAAAAAAATTTATGTATATATATAATCAAATAAATTGAGAATTATGTGTATTAATAAATAAATAAATAATTAATCAATAATAACTAAAAAAATCAAGAAACAAGTGTAAATCAAATATTTAATAAAAAAATATTTATCCTGTTTTGTTTGTTAAATTTTGTTTATTCAAATATTTTTTATTTGTTTGAATAAAAAAATATATATTAAAAATATTTTTTATTTAAAAAGCATAATTTCATCTATAAAAAGCATAATTTCATCTATAGAAAATAATTTCAAGAAGCAAAAATTTAAAAACGATCACATAAAAACAGAGAGTTTTTTGCTTGCTGCTAAAGGAAAATAAAAAATTTAGCAGCTTATCTTTCACGGTTGTGCTTGGTGGTCAGGCGCTCTCCTACAAAAGAAAGATTCCACCATGTTAAAAACACAATTAGTTAACTAAACAGTGAGCAAAATTGTGTAAAGCTAAAGGCAAAGCAACAGATCACGAAGAGGTGAAATGATGACAGTAAAGCTATAGTCCTCTGGGCTGCAAAGATCTTGCCTACGGTTCCTAGCTCCTAGATTAATACATGAAGTTCTTGGGAACTTTGATCAAAGCAAAGCTTAGTATTCCATTCACCTTCATATCCCAAAAAACAACTGTAAGCACCTCAAAACCCCCTAATACCAGTAGTTAAATTACGATCAAACACCATTAATTAACACAATTAACAATGAATGAATAACCATCAGAATATGAAGGAAAATAATACAAGTAAAGAATCAAAGAGAAAATTTTAAAGATTTGCACTTACATTCCAAGGTCACACAGCAAGTGACTTGCTGGCCTTTATTGAGGTATTGCTCCGGGTCTAAATCCTTCTTCTTGCAATTGAGAAACTCTTCAATACACATAATCTTATATTATTCTCATGATCATTTAGACGAAATAATTGATTAGACATAATTAATAGCATCTATAAGCCAAGGACGAAATCTATAAAAACATGAAATGCACAAACATAAAGACAACACTTATCATAACCTCTTTCATCCACCAGTCACCCAAACGTCATTTAATTAGCATGTCTTTCCTTAAGAGCATCAAGAATCCAAAAAAAGGACTTAAAAGCTCAACATACAGCAATAATAAAATCCAAAGAACAGCTTGAAAATAAACGCATCTCTCTCAAAATCCTTGTCAAACACCTTGTGTGCATCATGTGAAGACAGTCCAAACTAATTAGAACACTTAACTAAACCTATCACCTGCCTCCTAAGAAAGCTTCACATGACGTAAGCTTTCTCGGTCCAAGCTTGCATTTGAGGCCATATAAAACTTAAAACTATGGGTATTGTAACACACCATAATCATTCGAGAGAGCTTGCATTCCAACCAGAAAAGAACAAAAAGGCTCCCTCAACTTTTATAAGTAGGAAAACTTATTCTAAGCCTTGAAATCCTTGTAAAACAATTCAAAGCAAGAGAGGCAACAATAAAGAGATTCAAGATTTCAAGGATCGGAAAAAAGTAACGAAGCGCAAGACACGGCCAAGAAACAGGAAAAAAGAACAACAAAGCCAGGGCAAAAAGCAAAACAACCTGGAAACAGACGAGTGACAATAAACAGGAAAAAAAAATGCAAGCAGACCTGTCCAGGAAAAGGGACTCCAATTTGCAGGAGAAGAAAATCAATCAGAGTCAGAAGACAGCAAAGAAAATTAAGGGATGCTAAAGAATTGGATTACTGCCCCCCAATAATGAAAACCAAAGAGATGAGCAGGAAGATAAGAACAGAAACAAACTTGGATAAACAGACAGAGCGGAAGGTAGGGGTCCCGACCAAGTGGAGGAGCTCCTCAGGTGCACCTTTCTTTCAGACAGCGCAGCAAAGAAAAACATTTGAGTTGGTAAAAAAAATTGTAAGCGAACCTGTAAAAAACAGTCGCATATGAAGCAACGGAAGAAAAGAAGCAGTCTTGGCCAAAGGCTGAAGTTCTCAAGCAGCAGATCAAAGGGTGTTAGTATGTTCTCTCTCAGTAAGTGGCAAAAAAATAGTAGGGAAATAAAAAAACGAAGGAACTCGACTGGAGAAACAATCTCAAATGAAACAGCTAAGCAAAAGGAATCAACATTAATGCAGCGTAGGAGCAACCAAGCTGTAGATTAACAGCTTGTCATGATTCTCTCTTTCAGAAAGCGCATCAAAATAAGAATCAACTGGCGAAAAAAAAAAAAAAACAAACCTGGGAAGAAACAGTTGCAAGCACAACGATGAAGTAATCTGCAGCAGTCCTAACCAAGGTTGAAGTTCTGCTCCTTGCAGGTAAGAGGGTGTCATTCTACCCTGTCTCAGTAAGAATTTAAAAAATCAAAATAAAATTTTTAAAAAACGAAAGACACTAAACTGGAAGAACTGGTGCGAAAGTAACAGTGGAGTAAAAGCCTTGACGCAGCACAACAGTTCTCACGCTGCAGGCAAACATGCCATTAGTGTGTGGTATTTCGACACCCATTGGACATGACATTAATCCAAGAACACAATATATCTCCTAATCCAATGCTCTAATTTGGTAATGCCATGATTATGGCCTGAAAACCAACAAAAAAAGAAATAAACATGGAAAGTAATGAGAAAAGGCCCTTACACTTTGTCAGGACTGCGACCATGTCACTGTCTTTGCAGCTTCCAAAGAGAATGTAAGCACAACGAAACACAACCCTGCAAGAACAAAAATAAAGATAGCAAGCAAAACCTGAGTCTATTTTTATCCAGCCTGGAGATTTTTAAAAAAGCAATGAAACAGACTCATATGTTGCTGGCTGCGTTGCATTGTTTGTAAGCCATGGCCGAGAAGGAAAAAAAGAGCATCGGGTTCAATCGAAGGAAGAACACACGGGAATCAATAGAAACCATGATGACTCTCAATGAAAAGACTAATCCTGCACGTTTTCTCATCTTCAAAGCAAACGCGAAAGGCAAAACCAACAGCTGAAGCTTATTTATATCATGAGTGATTTAGCAACAACACCTTGTACAGAACAAAAAGCAAAGTGTTCCTAGAAAGGGTTGATTAGCAAGCTGCCCATGTCACAATAACAGAGTAAGCAAGCCTTGCTGTAGACGCATGGAAAAGACACCAACAACTTGTCCAAGAATTATCAAAAGCACATATTTATGGTTGGACAACCACTTTTCCTTCAGTGCAGTCACAATATTAGTATTGTTGATCAAGGCAAGAAAGAAAACCAGGGAAATTGAACTATCAAGGCTGTGATCTACAGAAAATGTGATGATGAATATATTGAAAGGAAAACAGGTAACATACTAACCAGCTAACTAAGGAGAGCAGTGACAATGTGCGCAAATGGAACACTGAGAAACAAAGAATGGTTATAAACCCACCCAACGAACCTAGAAGACGCAAATAAGAGAAGCAAAAGAGAAACATGTAAGCCAACCAAATGTGACATTTCACCAAATACCTCAAGTGCATGGAAATTTCAGGTCCCAAAGCAACAATACGAAAGGCAACAGTGCAATAACTTGCCAACAGTGAATGTCATTAATAGAAACTAATCAATAATCACAATCTAGTTATCCATCTCGGATGCTATTAACCGAAGCTAATCATCAAGAACAACTCGGTCATCCATTTCGGATGTCATTAGCTAAAGTTAATCAATAATCACAACTCGGTCATTCATTTTGAATGTCATTAGCCGAAGCTAATCATCAAGCACAATCCAGTCATCTATCTCGTATGCTATTAGCCAAAGTTAATCAACAATCACAACCCGGTCATTCATTTTGAATGCTATTAGTCAAAGCTAATCATTAAGCACAACCTGGTCATCCATCTCGGATACCGTTAGCCAAAGCTAATCAACAATCACAACCCGGTCATCCATATCCGATGCTATTAGCCGAAGTTAATCAACAATCACAATCAACATTCCATAATCGGTTTGACTTTCGTCAGCAGCCCAATTTCATAACAGCTCAATTAACATCTCATAGTCGGTTTAATATTCATCGCAACACAATAATATATCTTCCTCAAACAAGTCATTTCAGAATATTAACATTTTCATCATTGTTTCAACATTCATCAAGAACTCGATCAACATTTCATAGTCGTTATAACAGTCGTCAAGAATTCAATCAAACATTTCATCGTTCATCAAGGATTCAATAACATATCATTCATAAGTAAATCATTTCAAAACATTAACATCATACGAGAAAAAGGTGGAAACCACCTACCTTGTTCCACTCGTAGGGTGTCTTTATCCTAACGAAGGTCAGATCCCAATTGTACCACCTAAAACATCGATGGCCATAAATCAGTACATTCGTATTCAGTAATTGCACAACCCTTCACCATGCATGTCTCAAGCATACACAAGTTCATATGCAAGTGTTCCACATATTACAACCATATAATGCAATCATTTTAATCATTGGACCCATTCAAATACGTAACTCTACTGCAAAAGTTAGTTAGCGAAAGCTAGTTCACTAATGACATAGATTTGTCTGTGGACTAATTCACTGAAACACAGAATCGTTAGCGAACTGTTTCCCTGGCGACACCCCATTTTGACAGTGAAAATTGACTCGCTGCAGACACCACAATTCGCAGTGAAAATTGATTCGCTACAGACACCACAATTCGGCAGCGAAAACTGATTCACTGCGGATAACACAATTCGTTAGCGAAAATTGATTCGCTGGAGACAACACAATTTGGCAGCGAACATTGATTCGTTGCGGACAACACAATTCGGCAACGAACACTAATTCGCTGCGAATAACACAATTCAGCAGTGAAATCTGATTTGCTATACACAACACAATTCAACATCGAACAATGATTCCCTGCGGACAACATAATTCGGCAGCCAAGCATGATTCGCTGCGGACAACACAATTCGGCCACGAACATTGATCCGCTGCGGACGACACAATTTCAGCAGCCAATGCTAGTTCGCTACAGACAACACAATTTTGGTAGTGAAATCTAATTCGCTGTAGACAACATAATTTCGGCAACAAACACTAGTTCGCTGCAGACAACACAATTTTAGCATGAATACATGCATTTTAGTTCCAGCATTACCTTTGTTTTTAGAACCCAGTAGAATCACATAATTTCAAGCATGAACACATGCATTTCAGTTCCAACATTACATTTGTTCTTAGAACCCAGCAAGATCACACAATTTCAAGCATGAACACATGCATTTCAGTTCCAACATTACATTTATACATTACACATTTCCATAGAATTTGATCAAAGATTTATTATAGAAATTACATCACAGTTGCATATACGATTATGTTTTTGGCAAGGTCATCCCTCAAACATTTGGCCACCTAAACTCCTGGTCTGTGTGACATCCCCATATCCGGGATAAAGCAACGATCTCACATTAACTGATAAATAGAGTGATTAAATTTTTTTTCTATATCTATTCATGGTGTTTGTATTAAAGTCTACCGAAATTTCGATGGAGTCTCCCCTATACCGGGAGGTCCCAAGTTATCAACATACGACATGTTTACACTTCTAATATATCGCACCTCCTAACTCAAATCAACCCAATCATCTTGGGTCTCAAACCCACAAACATCATCATTCATATCAATCACAATGTTTATGATATACATTGTACAACAATTATCATTATGGATGGATAAAGATATAAAGATGCATACATGGAACATGGTTATACAAACTACAGAATTAAATTCATCTGTTCAAGTTTAAACATTAATTATACAAATTGAGTTAAATAAAAGTCGTAATATTACCAATTACAAGGATATACTCTGTAGAACCTAAATTACAAAAAGTGAACCTAAGCTAGAATCTACTCTTGTCGTGCATGCGATGGTCCTGTAAACAAAATACATATTATTGAAATATGAATATCACAATAATATAGCAATGCAAATATCCAGCAATTTAAAAAGGCAAACATGCATTCATATTTTATTCACTTCTCCCTTTTTGGGTTTTCATTGGAAACTCTTTCTCCTTCAACTACTAAAAACCATTTTCTCTTCCATTATCAACCTCCATTCAAGATCTCATAAGACCACCCATAATTATTTTTGCTTAACACATTACCGATACCAATTTCACTATTATCATCATCTCCCCATAGGAGTCGATGCAAGGTGATCCCCTTACCCGGGATCCTAACATACACTAAATGTATGCTAGTCAATTCATCTTGATCCCCTTACCCGGGATCCCAACATACACTAAATGTATGTTAGTCCAAACATGGGGATCCCCTTACCCGGGATCCCAACATACACTAAATGTATGCTAGTTCACGCCCTAAATCACACTTCTCATATTTTCTTTGTCAACGATAATTTCATCACTTGCCAATTCACACAACAACTGTTCACCTTGAATACACATGCATTCAGAATACTATCCAAAATATCAGCATCATTACACAAACTTTCCTCCTTTCTCCTAATATCCAACGTTCGGTAATTCACATCTCACATTAATAACATATTAAATCATAGAATTTCACTAGAAAGTATTGGTGCGGATCACCTACCTGCAATAGAAGCTCTACTCGTGCTTCCCTGCTACTGTTGTTGCACCACGTCTGTGGTCCCTCCTCTAAATCACAGGTTCATCTCATAAATTTTCCTCACTCAATGATATGTTTTATAATAACCATATCAACAACCAATAAGTCTTTCTTTTAGTCATTTCTTAATATTTTATGTTTTTCTCATTTCACCCATTAATATTGTCGTTCTTTGTCAAA
>Ga0307512_10008050_pt1 | contig 10330 bp, 13 predicted proteins | sample 14_EM_MG_FD_200267 | JGI IMG/M metagenome (GOLD analysis project Ga0307512, IMG submission 200267) | Populus trichocarpa ectomycorrhiza microbial communities from riparian zone in the Pacific Northwest, United States - 14_EM | ecosystem: Host-associated > Plants > Roots > Unclassified | place... | reverse complement strand
GGCTGGAGTTCAGCTGGAATAAAAACAGGAGGGAAGAAGGTGGGGTCGTCAAGAGCAGGGGATGGTGAGCGGGGGACTTCAAGGATTGGGGAGGGGGACCGAAATGTGTTTGCGTTGGGACTTGGGAAATTCCAAGTATTGAAATTGCTGTTGAGAACTTCTAGAACAGCAGCAGTAGCATCGGCAAGATTCTGTTGATAAACGTTATCGACGGCCGACCAGGATGCGACAGAGATTTGGGAGAGGGCGGGGGAGGCGACAATGGTAGACTCGGAAGAAGTGAAAGACACTTCAAACAGTCAGCTCTACTGTGGAGACTGTTCTAATGTCGGGACTCACTACTTATTGTGATAGGCAGTGAGGAACGACTTGGTATTTGAGGTAGAGGTGACTGGTCCAAAGGATGAGCTGGGATATAGCAAGGATGAGGACAACGATATGGAGGCTAAGATGCTCAATTGTTGGAGTAGACAAGAGAACAGTCTGGGGACTGTTTGTACAATTTCGCAGGTCTTATATACTAATACAGGGTGGTCTGTGCATACAAGTTTAGGGTAGGCATATATGGTTATACAGGTGGCCTGTACTTTAGGGCTGGTCCAGATATAGTACAAGGGTGGGTCTTAGTGCTGCGCATCTGAGTCATTGTACTGTGCAGAGAGGTCTTGTGACTTGGTTGATTGTTTGATACACTGTTGATCGTTCCCATGGTTTTCCACGTGCTGATCAACAGACTTGGCGCGTGACAGAAATGCGTCTGTCCACGTGATCATGTATGATCACATGATTGCGGAGATGACCTATCCCTTGGTAGGTCATGTGATTGATTCCCATGGTCACACGCCTCTAAGTCACGTGATCCCAAAGGTACAGATTTGTCACGTAATGTGTCACGTGCTTTGTCACATGCTCGAACACGTGATAGATCAGCTGATACTTTCCCAGGGTCATATGCTTGGGGTATGACCCGTACCATGTGACTATACATTGGTTTAGGGGAAGCTTTGGGAGGACTTGACTTTGGGATTTCTTGTTTGCGCGTTGTCATGGACTTCGTCCGCAACACAGCTGGGCCATGCAATATTAATGTGATGTTGTTTAGCCTGGACAATGCCTATACTAAGGCAGACATTTTGCACCGCAACTTCAGTCCTGGAAATATCATTCTTGACACAAGTTGTAATGGGTGGCTTATTGACTGGGATTTGTCAAAGGAGGTGTCAAGCAACCCAAACAAAGAAACCTGACAACAGGAAACACAAATGGTATATTATTACCACAGGCACACATGACCAAAGCTAATTTCAAAATGATTTTCAGGGAACTTGGCAATTTATGTCCACTGGACTCATCAGCCACAAAAAGGACTGGCATGACTTCTAGGATGATCTGGAGTCAACCCTTTGGGTCCTGCTGTGGATGACCTTGATGTTTTCCCAAGTTTCCAATCCAGATGTCATGCCAACATTTCTATTGAATGTCCTTAATCCTCAGCCCTATCTCAATAATAGTGGTACCAGCAAGATGGAATTCCTTATTGGGTGCAGATTTTTGAGCATGGTTCAGTTTCTGGAGTGAAATGAACTTTACAAGCTCATAAGCAACCTTACTTTCTTGTTTGCCGTCCTATATGAGGATAAGCCTTCCAAAGCAGGGAAGGAAATGACTAGTTTACTTGACAGTCTCAACCAGAAGGTTCCCAATTATAATCATGGCATTTTTAAGGATTGTCACATTTTTGAATATGATACTCAGATCAATGCCTTGGAGGATTACTTGGCTATGATCAAGCTTTTTCAGGATGCTCTTAAAGACTGCACAAAGTGGCCAAGTAATGATGTTGCAGTATTGCAGAAATTTGGTGACAGACCACCATCCCACCTAGTTGTCAAGTTGGGTTGGTGCACAGGGCTCTACTTATGGTCTGTGCAACCTGCAAGCAGCAATGGTGGTGTGACTCAATCAGGTGACAAGATTATGGGCATGGGATAATCTTCAGGTAACCAGAATTCTATTATTCTTACTAAGTCTTAAAGTTTACATGTATTTGCAGGGCTGCATCACTCTGTTGTGCCTAGGACTTTTCAAATTTCAACCATGCCCATTTGTATTATGATACTGTGTTGTACCACCTTACATTATCTATCGAAGTTGAATGTTGCAAATATTGAACGTTGAACCCTGACTATACCTGACTCCACAATTAATGCAGACTATGTGAACCCGTCACCGCTTTTTGTCTTCCTTCTTCCTCTTCCCTTGGGTCAATGACTTCAAACCTAGTTGGTGACTCTTCCACAACAGTCCTTGCATGTCAGCACTGGTAGTCACTGTCTAGATTCTGGTATTTTCTCAGTTGAGTCAGAATATATCATTTTTCTCTTTTATCCTTATATCTTTTGTTGCGTCTCTAGATTCCAGCCCCATTCAGCCATTTTTATCAAACTGTTCCCCCAACCACATCTTTGTCCCTGATGAGGTACAGTCATTGGAGAATGGTACTTAAATGCTTTCTTGAGTCTCTTGACCAACAACTATGGCAACCTGCAATCGTTGAATTGTCTCTTCTCCAGAGCCCAAACCTGCTTTGCCCAGTGTGGCACCTTCATCGCATTCTACCAATTTGCAACCTAGTCTGGGTGATGTCTCAGGTAGCAACAAGTCAGCCCACGATATAGGGATTAACGATCCTGATGCTGTTCCCATTCCACCTAAGACCAGTGCCAGTGTACCTGACATCCAATTCTTTTTTGACAAAAGTGGAAGCAAGACTGTCTGCAAAGAGTGCAGGTAAGTTTCCTACATGCTAAACTCTTCAGTTTCCTGACTTCAACATAATTTACAGGAAGACCAGAGACAAGGACCCAGCTATATGGCCTTCAAACCTCTGTTTTGAGTATTCAAAGAAGACGTCAAACATGTCCCTCCGCCCTCATATCAAAAGCATCATTGCAAGTTATACTTGGGCTTAGCCAAGGCAAACAGTTGGAAAGTCTTGTTGCTGGGACTTGTGTTGCAGGCTCAGTCTCAAGCTACAAGTGTGGCTTCTGCTTTGGAAGTCAGACTGCTGGTTGAAATTGACAAACAGAAATTCCACCAGCACTTACTCTACTTCATTATTGCAGACAACCAGGTGCGTCTTCATTTTTTGTCCTTTCTACATTCACTACACTCACTCCCCTTGTTCTAAATCCCAAGTCTCTCAATATTGTAGAATGTCCCAAGTTCAGGAAACTTCTTCTCTTTCTATGAAGTGACCTTAGGAAGTCTTTTATCCTTCATCGAACCAAGCTACACAAGCTCATTATCCAGGCTTGGAGACAACATTTCCAAGTCCTGCACCATAAACTTGCAGTATGTCTCCCTCAACTCCTTTCACATTTATTCACATTTTTTTTTTTTGATCCAGGCTGCTATAGGGCAGATTTCCTTTATATTGGATACATGGTCCCATCAATGTCACAGATCGTTTCTGGCAGTCACTGCCTATTGGGTTGCAAGTGTTGGAGGATCCTTGGCTTTACAGCTCAAGACAGCGCTCATCGCCTTTCACCGCCTCCACAAGAACTACACTGGCAAATCTATGGCAAGAACTGTCATGCACCTTCTTGACAGGGCTGACATCATGGTCAAAGTGAGGCAGCTATCCTCTTACTGTAATTGATGGACACTTATGATATCTTTTTTCTCTCAAGGTCAGACATTTCACTCTTGACAATGCATTGAACAACAGAACCATGATGGAGGAACTCAAGATGATATTGACAAAGTATAACATCACTTTTGATGTGGAGGATTGTAGGATCATGTGCTTTGCACATGTTGTTGACCTTTGTTCCAGACATGTCATACATGTGGCGTCCGATAGAGTTGAGCCCGGGAATGATGGCTCTTTGTCCAATGGTGATGCCACTGTATCTAACCCCATAGTGCTAGCTTGTGTGGTAGTCTGAGCCATTCGAGGATCAGGTTTGTGTCGAGATGCATTCAATGACATTATCATATATGGCAATGCCAAGGGGTGGTTCAAGCAAGGGAAGCTGTCTTGGATTGTCCAAGTCAAACTGCTGCAGCTCCTGCAGGATGTGCGCACAAGGTGGGATTCAGTCCACCACATGCTTAAGAGACTTCATGAGATGTGCCCAGTATGCCTTTGCACCCCTCTGAAGTTTTACATGCTGAAAATCAATTTAACAGGCCATTGATTACTTCTTGGCCCTCCCTAACAATAGCGAATTGGATAAGTATAAGATATCATCACACTACTAGAAGGCAATGCAAGAAATTGAGTTGGTGTTAAGTGTGAGTCACGAGCAGGCTATCAGAGATGCCTGATGTAATTGTACTATAACCAACAGATTCCACACCATGTCCAGCAGGTCATGTCTGGCAAGAGTACCCCAATCTTGTATGGTGCTATTCCCTCATTCAAGATGTTCATGACATCATGGGAGGGTCTTCTTGAACGCCACCTGAATCTGTCAAAGTACATTGAACCTGGGCTGGAGTGGGCCTCTAAATACTATGGTCACATGGACTGCACTCAGGCATATATCATTATGATGTGTAAGTTTTTTTGTTTTCCTGCCCCAGATAATTAAGCTAATAACTATCTGTAGTCCTGAATTCTACTATGTGCATGATGTGGGTCAACAAACACTGGGATCAGGACTTTATCACTATCGCCAAAACGAAGATTCAAGATACAGTGAGTTTGTTTATATGGAGCCACCTCAGAAGTGGTCCTTACATATCTCCCACAAGATGTCTGAATACTGCAAGAAGGCTGCTGCTAACCAGGATGAAGAACCACTCTTCCAACAAGATCCCACATATGAGGTGCCAAAATATATGTCACTTGCAGCCCAGTATGGGCTTCTTGATAACATAGACATTGGTGACCTGGGTCAAAGCAAACAAACAAACAATCAGGAATATCAAGCTTATGTGACAGCACCATGCTCACCAAAGAACACTGACCCTCTCAAGTTTTGGGAGGTAGGTGGTGACACTAATGGTGCTTGAATATTACTGACAACACATGGTAGATGCAGCGTTCAACTCTTCCAACTCTGTTTGCCATGGCAATGGACTATCTGCCCATCTAGGTATTGACTGTTCCTTGCGAACGCATCTTTTTGTCAAGCGCCAAGACAGACACCAAGTGGAGGAACTACATTGGTCCTCTCATGATGGAAGCACCTCAGATGCTGAAATTCCATCTGAAGAAGTCGTGTCTAAATTTCACAGAGGCATGGGTGACGCTGGAGAACCAGATGACAAATGATAAACCAGATGTCAACCTCCTTGCAAACTTGCTCAAAGGAGAGTATTGGAACAATTGGGATAAGATCATTCAGTTCATTAATAGCAATGAGAAGAGCTAAATCTGTTGTGTGTGCAAATTTGGAGCATTGCTTGGAATCTCATTGTACAGTAGTATGCCATCATGGTAGCCTCCTGAAGAATTGTCAATTTTTTTTGTTATAAACTAAATTTGAAACATAGGTGATGAAATATGGTTCAAGTATGTACAGCCATCTTGTGTTGGAATATCCCGTCAAGCCATGTGACCTAGGGAATAATCTTGAACTCTTGTAGAACTTGGAGCCTTGTCTTTTGTGGCAGCTGATCTAAGGTTGTGCTTGACAACGTCATTGTCCCCATCTTCTGGCTTTCTCCTTCATCTGCTTTTGCTCATCCCACACCAGCATCCCTGTGCATAACTGGCATGTCAGCCATACTCTCCCTTCTCATCTGTACCTACCCTTTGTGATCCTCCTCTGGCACCTGCTCACCTCTGTGAGCCATCAGTAAATTTGGAAAAGTCTTATGATCCCCGACATTAATTCATTCCCCACACAGTTGCTACATGGCCAATCTTGCCAGGCACTCGCCTGGGACTGGGTTGATAGTCCTTTGCTTCACCCTTGCCTGTGTGCTAGATTTAGAACTATCAAATATGATGGAGATTTGCATGAACAGCAATGCAAGGTTCGTCTTTGTAAAATTTGTCTCCAAGGATCTCATGCCAAGCCCTTCAAGGTTGATAATGATGGACAATGACCACCAGCAACAGACAGTAATAGCAATGATGATGATGAGATGTTTGTCACATGCACAGCATGCCAACCCTATCAAGATCAATGGTGATGGATGATGGCAGACAGCAGACAACTGGTGACACCAACCTGATAACAAAGCCATAGCAAGTGCAAGGCCCTCGCAACAGCCATGATAACCACAACAGTGCTGGTGAGAAGCAGTGGGACATTCCCAGACTGGTGATGCCGTTGCATGCTGCCTCATCCCACCCTTACCTCTTCCTGCTCTGTTAGCAGGGCTGATAATTGATCTTGCAATTAAAATTACAGTCTTACTTATATGACGACTTGTGTCCATCTGCTTTGGAATCACTTGCGTTTTGGACTCAATGGACTCCTTTTGCATGGCCTTACTCAGAGTTTACTAACTGCAGTGTTCCCTCCATCTGCTGACCCCTTGTAATATTCTTTTATTGTTTGTAACTGACACGTCGCTGTTCATTAGCATTACTTGTCTGATTGTCCCATACTGTCCAAACCAAATGACTTGTATAGTGTGGATTATGCAGGTCCAATCAGGTGTCAAATCCTTTTTGAACTTACTTTCTCATGCCACTGCAGCAAATGCTTACTCACCCCTTAGTTCATGTTCAACTCCATTGTTTTCTGGTATGTGTCCACTTAATATTTGTCTGACCGTTGCCTTCCAATGAGTAAGTGCCCCTCACCATTTTGCACTCTTTTCATGTCCTAACTGAAAAGACAGAGCATTGCACCAATATAATTTTTGTGTTCTATTTCTCAACAGGGCTCACTGGACCCTTCCATACCATTTTAAAGCTCAAGGACCATGAGAGCTTGCCTGATAGTGACCCCAAGTCCAGACTTGGACCACTGGCATCTCTAGTGCGGTGCTCGAAGCTTGTTGAGGTCAAAATCATCAACACCAAGGAGACAGCATCATATGGTGGAGATGATGAAGAGTTACCTGGATTCACTGCCAAAGCGCCAGCAGGAAAGGAAAAGGGTAAGCATAAGGTGGCAAGGCGACCACCAGCACAAACACCATCGTCCCAATCTACAGTATCACCAAAGCAACCAAGCAGGCTCTAGAGGAACCTCACCCCCCACCTGCACACTAGCTAGGAATGTATGATGCTACCAAGGAGATGTGCTTGCGGTTTCCCATGCTGGTGGACACGATGAGCTGAGACTGGCCAAGTGAGATGGTTTCTTGGGTGCATGACACATATCATTAGCCCAAATCCCCAATTTTCAACTAACTTACTATTACTCTCTCAATGATTTGTATCACCCGCCGTTGTCAGTTTTTTTCTGGCTTTTGACAAGGGCACAACAAGCGATTTTCAATGCTCATTTCACTTATGCTCATATCACAAACAAAGGACAAGGTAACCAATGCAGCTGGACAAGCTCTGTGCTAGGCTCAGAGCCACACTCAGCCTCAAGGCTTCTCCAGCTATCAAGGAGCAGGTCATCATGACTGGCCCAGCACACACCTAGCATGGACCAAGGCCAACGCCTCCTGCGGTTCAGCATCAAATATATAGGTACTGTCTTTCTCTGTATCAGCAGGATAAACAGGTACCGCACTTGTCACTATGAACTTGTGCGCTCTTACATTGTGGCAGCAAGTCATAATTGTCTTTGTCTCTCTATTCAGAAGTCTGGTATGCTTGACTTTTGGTTTCGTTTTTTTTTTTCTTTGTAACAAGCCTGGTATCCTAACTTGTATCATGGCAGCCAAAGAAAGCTTGCACATAGCAACCTTGACATTGACAAGTTCATTGGCATTGCTATATACAAGCTCACCTGGTCCAAGCTCACAAATGGGCCTACCTTTCAGAGATCCAACAGCAGTAGCAGGGATAGCAGTGGAGGCAGGGGCGGCAGCAGGGACAGCAGTGGGAGGCAGTGGCAGTAGTGGTAGGGTCTTAGCATTGTTCAGACCTATGATTATAATTCTCCATATCAGATGTAAATAGCTTTATTCCAGAATTGCTATATGGGCCTCTGCTGCCTGCATAATGGGATTTTATTATTATTATGAAAAATAACAGCTCAAGTCAACCATAAGTCAACTATAAGCTGCAACTGAAGTCAAGCTGCAGCTACAGGGTGAAAAGTCATGGTCAGTGAAGTCGCATCCAGAAAAAGCCGCAGCTTTTAAAGTTAGCTTGCAGCTGGTCAAGTTGCGGCAACACTAGTCCCAATGACACTGACATCACATCTCAACAATACTGACATCATGTCCTGATGATATCGACATTGTGTCCTGACGATACCAACATTGTGTCCTGATAACACCTTACTATAGATCTCTTAGGTACTCAAATGTGTATATATACCATGCCTCCTGCTCTTGTAGAGTGCATGCAAGAATCTAGCCTTTAGATGTTCCCTTCTTTTCCTTGTGTGATTGCCCCCCTTTTGTTTGACAGAAGCAAGAGCACATAAGCATTGCAGGCTGGTTGGGCCCAGGAACTGTTTTTTATTTATTTTCTTAAGTGTGTACAAAGTCCAGCCCTAAACGTATTGGGATGGTGGGTCAGAGACTCAAACATGATGGAGGTGCTGACACCATGCCGACAGGCCAAGACTAAGGCAGCTGATTATTTTCACCATTATTGTATTTTTGCAGGGGGGGGGTTTCAAAGTTGACCATTAATTAACAATTATTTTTCTCATTATGTTGACCATTAACCAAAATTTTCTGCAAAAAAAGACATAATGAACAAATTAATAGAACAAATAATATCATGATTAATGGCATGTTTGAAAGGCCCTAATGCCGCACTGGCCACGAGGTTTTGGTAAAACAATGAGCATAACCACCACCATTGCCACGCGGAATCGGTGCTCTCTGATACCGCAATGGCAAGTTTTCTTCATAACAGTTGATCACATGTGGCAATCGTGTACGTATTTGACCATGGTTGGGAATGGCAGAACCACTTTGATTCGATCTTGACCTTCGCGAAGCAAGTTTTCTGGCGGTGGCCGCGGCTACGACTCCCGACAGAGTCATCACAGAAACATTCAAAAGTAATGGTTCTCAACAGGATTGCTTCCTTTCCTCCCCGTTTCTCCCATCATGGTTGGCATTTCCCGGGACTCCAAAAGTGGCCAAGGCGACATAGACGAAAGGGACTCTAAGACCAGCAGGCCACCTCCAAGGGAAAATCGCCTAGGAGAATGGACAACATCACGCAGAGAGCTCTGGTGCTTTTATTTATATTACGTTGTACGTATTCTCTTTCCGTAAATTTTAACTGTTCCCTACCGTTGCCAAAAGGGCAACAATGGACTCTCCGGCTTCAATTTTGGCCCGTCCCAATTCCAAAATCTCCTCTACCTTGCAGGCCACGACCCAAGCCACCCACCATTCACCGAACCATGTAGCAACGACACTAATTGTGTGTTATCCTACCTTGGCCACACACGTGACGGTCTGTCTTTCTCGTTCATCCTCCCTCGTTGGTCGCGCTCGACTTCCTTACGAACGGACCGCTATCTTTATTTTTCCCTCTTCTATGTGCAGTCAATTCAATCATCCTCCTCACAAATGGTATTAGCTTTGCCATTCAGGCAATCCTACTACCGGTGATCGGCGCTTGGGCGGACTATGGGACGTGGAGGTATGCGTGAACTAAAACCCTCCAAGGACTATGGACAAACGTTGACCCTTCGACAACAGGCCGAACATCTTAATTTTCTTCACGATTCTGTCGGTGGGCGTCTCGTTTGCTTGGCTCGGCGTTCAACACCCATCCCAATGGCCCGTGGCCGTCGCTTTATATATCCTCGGCTGTAAGTCCTGTGTTGTTCTTCCGTCATCTCATGTATATCTCTGTCCCAGTGACATCATACCAGGTCGGTACCACCCGAAGCTTCTCGTCGACCCAGCTGCTAATTCGTCACCAAGTGTTGTCTCACGTTCTGGGGCGCCACATTCCCCGGCCTGGTCCGCAATCTCCCGGAGGTTCAAGCTTCTGCAAATGAAACGGAACATGGATCAAAATCGTGTGTGCTATCCTCGTCGTATATACCTCGACCATCGACTCACCGCCCAAGTCAGTCCTGACGAACACTCTCGTTTTGAGTCGTTGGAACGCAATCGTGTTTCTAATATTTCGTTTGTCGTGAGCTCGGTCGGGGAGGTCTTCATTCTCGGTATCATGATCGGTATCTTGAGGGCCGTCAAGTCGGACGCGAGTGTAGAGAATAATACGATGGCATTCAGCGTGCTTCTCGCGTTCTCCGGC
>Ga0307512_10008049_pt1 | contig 10330 bp, 11 predicted proteins | sample 14_EM_MG_FD_200267 | JGI IMG/M metagenome (GOLD analysis project Ga0307512, IMG submission 200267) | Populus trichocarpa ectomycorrhiza microbial communities from riparian zone in the Pacific Northwest, United States - 14_EM | ecosystem: Host-associated > Plants > Roots > Unclassified | place... | reverse complement strand
CTGGAAGTGGCAAAGAAGAGGAAGAAGAAGAGGAAGAAGAGGAGGAGGCAGACATGGCTGGCATGATCGAGCGACTGCCGGGCTGGCCGACGCTGCCCGACCTGTTCGGCTGGGTCGAGACCGGCTTCCCCGGGGCGCACACCGTCCCCGGGCTGCACGGCATCCGTATCGAAGAGCACCTGGCGGACGAGAAGTACGTGCTGCGGGCGGAGCTCCCGGGCATCGACCCCGCCAAGGATGTCGAAATCACTGTCACGGAAGGCGTTGTGACCCTGCGGGCCGAGCGCAGTGAGGAGACGACGCAGAAGCACCGCACGGAGTTCCACTACGGAACCTTCGCCCGCTCCGTCCGGCTGCCGGCCGGCGCCAAGGGCGACGAGGCCACTGCCGAGTACAAGGACGGCGTTCTGACCGTCACGATCCCGGTGCCCGAGACGAAGACGGGCACGAAGACCATCCCGGTGCGGCAAGGCTGAACGAGATCTCGCGCGCAGCCGCGCCACGTGTGAGCGGCCGGACAAGCCGGCCGCTCACACGTCTGCCCGGACCCGGTCATGGCGCAGGGCCGTCCCGAAACTCTTCGGCCCAGTCACCGGAGCACGGCGCTCCGCCGAGTCTGGAGACACCCGCAGTGGAGGGAGAAGAACCATTACTGTCTCCACCCGCATCGCGATCACCGGTGTCGGCGATCCGGGCCGCCACGACGAGGGCATGGCCCGAGCGGTGCTCTCCCGGCTGCGGCAGCGGGCCGCCGAACGGCCCCTGCCCCCGGGCACGGTGCTTGCCGCATGCGACCTCGGCCCGGCACGGCTGATCCCGCTGTGGGAGAACGCGGAGCTGGCCATCGTTCTGGAGCCCGCCCACGCCCGTCCGAGCCACCCCGGCCGCATCTACCGCCTCGCACTGAACACCGCGGCGCTGTGGTGGGCCGGCACGATGCGTCCGCACGGCCTGGGCGAAGCTGTCAACGTGGCAGGCCTGCCCCGGAAACGTGGTCACGGCGCGAGTGAGAAGTAGTTCTCCTCTTCCTGGCTGAAGTGCAGGCGCAGCACGGTGTGCAGCCCGTACAGACAGGCCCGCAGGTCGTCGAGCTGCTCCGCCGCGAGGTTCCCGTCGGCGCTGAGTGCGAGGTGGGTGGCGATACGCCGTGACAGCCGTTCGATCTCGGCATGGGCCCGGCTCATGGTGGCGGTGGACTCGGGACCGCCGAGGCTGGGAGCAAGTGCCGGATAGAGCTGGTGTTCCTCGGCGTACTCGTGGGGCAGGAGCCGTTCGGTGAGCAGCCGGTGCGCCTCACCCACTTCGGCGAGGGCCTGCGGGCCGGTGTCCGCCGAGAGGCGGTCGGCGGCACCGCGTACGGCTTCCAGTACGTCCTGCAGGTCGTCGTGTTCGGACGCGAAGCGGTGGATGAGTGCTTCGGTGGCGGGTGCGAGGGCGGGCCGCGCGGACCGGTCGACGCGCAGGGCGCGCAGCGCGTTGAGGATGACGGCGGCGTCGATGCCCTCCTGGAGCAGGGCGCCGACAGCGGGCGGGAGCAGGCCGAAGGCGGCCGCGGCCATGGCGGCGAGCGACATCAGCATGCCGGCGAGGGCGCTCTGCACAGCGATGTGCCGGGCGCGTGCCGCGATGGCGACGGCGTCGGCCAGGCGGTCCACGCGGTCTGTGGTCAGGACGATGTCGGCGGCCTCGGAGGAGGCGGTGGAGCCGCGCGCCCCCATGGCTACGCCAATGTCCGCGGCGGCGAGGGCGGGTGCGTCGTTGACGCCGTCGCCCACCATGACCGTGACAGCGCGATCGCGCTCGGCGCGGACCGCGGCGACCTTGCCGGCGGGGCTGAGCTCCGCGTGTACGCCGTCGAGACCGAGGACGGCTGCGACCTCACGGGCGGGCTCGGGGCGGTCGCCGGTGAGCATCAGCAGCCGTTCGATGCCCGCCGCCCGCAGCCGGCGCACTGTTCGTGGAGCGTCGGGGCGTACGGGGTCGCGCAGCAGGACGGCACCGGCCGCCTGCCCGTCGACGGTGAGCCAGGCGACGGCCGCGTCGTCCAGAAGCGCGCGATTGCCGACGGCCCTCGCCCAGGGCGGCTGTGCGTGCGGGGTGTCGAAGCGGCCGACGGAGATCCGGTGCCCGTCCACCACGCCCAGGGCGCCCCGGCCGGGCTCCTCGGTGACGTCCGAGGGAACCGACAGGGCCAGCCCGCGTTTCCGGGCCGTGTCGACGATGGCCCGGGCCAGCACGTGCGGGGAGTACTGGTCGAGCGAGGCCGCCAGGCGCAGGACCTCCGTCGCCGTCCAGCCGGGTGCGGCGGCCACGTCCAGAACGCGCGGGCGACCACCGGTGAGGGTCCCGGTCTTGTCGAGCAGCAGGGTGCGGGCCCGGCCGAGGTTCTCCAGAGCGCCGCCGTCGCGGATCACTACGCCGAGCCGGGACGCGCGGGACAGGCCGGAGACGATCGCCACCGGCGCGGCCAGCAGCAGGGGGCACGGCGTGGCGACCACCAGGACCGCGACCGCCCGCACGGCGGAACCGCTGACCAGCCAGGCGAGCCCTGCCACCGTGAGGGACAGGGGCAGGAACCAGGCCGCGTAGCGGTCGGCCAGACGCACCACGGGCGCGGATTCCGCGCCCGCCTGCCGGGCCAGACGGACGATTCCGGCATAGGTGCTGTCCTGCTCGGTGGCGGTGGCCCGCAGGTCGAAGGCACCGCCCGCATCGACCACGCCGCTGCGCACGGTTTCGCCCCGCGGCCGCTCCACCTGCAGGGGCTCACCCGTGAGCACCGACTCGTCGAGGACGGCCGCGGTGCTCTCCACCACGCCGTCGACGGGGACCACTTCGCCCGGTCCGACCACCAGCAGATCGCCGACGGCGACCTCGGCCAGCGGCACCGTACGCACCTCGGAGCCGACGCGGCGGCGCGCGGAACGTGGCGCGCGCTCCAGCAGGGCGCGCAGGTCATGGGAGGCACGCCGCCGGGCCGCGGTTTCGAGGGTGCGGCCGGTGGCGAGCATCAGCGCGATCAGGGCCCCGGCCAGGTACTCGCCGACGGCCAGGGTGCCGCCGAGGGCCAGGACGGCGATCAGGTCCACTCCTGCGTGGCCGCGGCGCAGCGCCGCCAGCACCCACCCCACGGCTGGTACCACGGCGGACACCGTACCCAGGCCCCACAGCAGGTCGGCGAGGCCGCCCGCCCCGGCGAGCCAGGCGACACCACCGGCCGTCAGGGCGACTGCCGTGACGGTCAGCAGTACGGGTTCGACCCGTACGGACGCGGCTGCCGCCCTGAGGCGGCGCAGCAGTGCTGTGCGAATGGCAGGGCCCATGGCACACCTCGGTCCGTCAGGTACGGAACCCGTCCATCACACCGCTCTGGCGTGCACGGACGGCAGGGGACGAACGTCCCGCAGTCAGGGCCGAACAGACGTCCCGGACCGGTCGTACGGGTCATCGCGGTGTGTGCTCCATGCGCAGAGCCAGGACGGGACAGGCGGCGACGGCGCGGCGGGCGTGGGCCTGCAGGCGGGCGGGGACGGCCGCCTGTGGGAGGACGGGGTAGCCCCATTCGTCGAGGGCGACGAGCTCGGGGAGGAGCTCGGCGCACAGGCCGTGGCCCGTGCAGGCGATCCGGTCGATGCGCAGGGTCCGGTCGCGGTTCATCGCCATGCCTCCGGGGGCTCGGCGGGTGGTACGGCGAGCAGAGGTGGCCGGTGAACGGCCGGGCAGGCGCCGTACGTGAGGTGGCGCTCGACGTCGTCGGCGAAGGTGCGCAGGGCGGAGGCGGCGAGGCGGGCGGCGCCGTCGGGGTGGCGGCAGGCGCCCCGGTCCGGCAGCAGTCCGGTGCGGTGGCGCAGACGGGACAGCAGGGCCGGGTCGGCCCGTCCGGCGGCCAGAGCGGTGAAGTCCTCGGCCACCGCGGGCAGTCCGAGGCGGCAGGGGCCGCACTGCCGGGCGCTGTGCGCGGCCAGGTAGGCGAGGACCCGGGCCGTCTCGGTGAGCCCGCAGGCGGCCCGGGGAAGCGCGACGATCACGCCCGCGCCCGGCGCGGCGCCCAGCGGGGCCAGGTCGCGCCGGGTGAGGGGAGTGCCGAGGTGTTGTGCCGGGAGCCACACGCCGGCGAAGCCGCCCAGCAGGATTGCCTGCAACGGCTCGGCGGGCCCGCCGGCGCGGTCGAGGACCGCAGTGAGCGGCGTGCCGAGCGAGATCTCCAGGACACCGGGTGCGGCGACGGCGCCCGAGACGGTGACGAGCGTGGTGCCGGGCTCGTCCGGCGTCCCGGCCTGCCGGAACCAGACGGGTCCGTAGCGGGCGACGAGGGCGAGATGGGCGAGGGTCTCCGCGTTGTGGACGAGTGTGGGGCGCCGTCCGACACCGCGTTCGTGGCTGCGCGGCGGGGCGCCCTGCGGACGGGCCTCGCCCCCGTTGAGCCAGCGCACCAGGGACGTCGATTCGCTGGAGACGTAAGCGTGCGGAAGGCCCTGCAGCCGCAGGGAGACGGCGTCCAGGCAGGCTCGCCTGCGCTCGTCCATGGCGGCGCTCAGCTGCCAGTGCTGCGTCGAGCGGGCGCGCGGCACACACACGTGCACGGTGTCGGCGCCGACCGCCTCCGCGGCCAGGACGGCACCGTCCAGGACGAGGTGGGGCGCCACGGCGAGCAGGAACTGGTCCTTGTGGCTGGCCGGTTCACTCTCCATGGCGTTGACGACGATCACGGCGCGGCCCCGCCCCGCCGCCACCGCGCGCAGCTTCTGGGCGGTCGGGAACCCTGCCCCGCCGCGGCCGGTGAGCCCGGCCGCCTCCAACGCCCGTATCAGCGCTGCGGAGTGGCGGTTGCCGCGCGCCGCGGTGACAGGTGGTGTTCCGTACTGGCGCAGGTGGTCGGTCAGGTCCGCGGGCCGGCCGGTGGCGTACCAGCCGGAGAGGAGGCGGGTGTCGACGGCCACACCGGTGGCCGTCGGAGCCGAGGTGTTCACCGGCCGCCCCCGAGGTGAAGCGCAGTCGTCGCGGCCCGCTGGGCCCAGCCGGGCTGCAGCGGCCCGGCGGCCAGGAACGCGGTGAGCACCACCGGTACGGCGCCCGTCGTCACGGCGGCGACGAGGCGTCCGGCGGCCCGCCCCGGACCGGCCTTCGCCAGCCGCCACCACACGGCGCCCACCACCGAGGCCAAACACCCGGCGTAGAGCCACAGTTGGAGGGAGAGCCGGGTGTCGGTGCCCGTTCCGGCGCCGTGGAAGAGGGCGAACGGCCAGGCCGCGTACGCCAGCCAGTGCACGGCCTTCCAGCGGCGCACCCCCATCCTCAACCGCAACGCGCTGGTGACCAGCACCGCCAGCAGCAGATCGAACGCGACCGTGCCGAGCCCGAGCCACAGCGGCCGGTACGAGGCGCCGAACGGCATCACCGTCACCGCCCACCCCAGGTGGACGAACGGATCGAGCACCGCGGTGACCACGTGCACGACGAGGAACACCAGGGTGAGCACGGACAGATTGCGGTGCAGCAGGCCGATCTCGAAGCGGCCGATGCTGCGGGGTGCGGCACGTCCCCCGGAGGCGACGCCCAGCACCACCGTGGCGGTGAGCAGCAGCAGTGCCAGGCTGCCGCCGGCACGACTGGCGTACCAGAGTGGGCTGCCCGTCAGGGCCAAGGTCGTCATCGCGGACCTCCGTCAGCGGCGGTGGCAGGGGTGTCGGGCGGCCAGCCGCCGAGGCGTACGACGTGACCGTCCTCGGCCACCAGCCGGGCGGGGAGCCCGGTGCCGCGCAGCCAGTCGACGGCCGCGTGGCCCCGCACGATCGCCGCCGTGCTCGCGGCGTTGGCGTCCACGCAGGTGGCGGCCGCGACGGTGACGGTGCGCCAGACCGGGGCGGCAGGTTCGCCGGTGGCCGGGTCGACGATGTGGTGCACGGTGCGTCCGGCACGTCGCCAGGTCCGCACCCTGACGCCGGAGGTTGCCAGCGCGCCGGTGGTCACAGTGACCGCGGGGCAGTGGTCGGGCGCGGGCCGGGCGTGGTCGTCGGCGAGCGCGATGCGCCAGCCGCCGTCCGGCGGCGGCCCGGCCACCGCCAGGTCGCCGCCCAGGTTGACCACGACGCCGCAGCCGACGGTGGCGGCGGCTCGGCGGGCGGCCCGGTCGGCGCTGAGGGCCTTGGCGGTCGCGCCCAGGTCCAGGAACGTGTCCGGGGGCAGGCGCAGCGTCCGGGTGCGCGGGTTCCACCCGATCCGGCGCCACCCGGGAGCGGGCCGGAACACCGGCAGGGGGCGGGCGTCCTCGGGCCGTAGGGACGCGAACGTACGGTCGTAGCCGAGCGCGATCACCGCGCGGCCGACGGTCGGGTCGACGGCGCCGCCGGTGAGTTCGGCCGCCCGCAGCGCGGCCTCGAGCGCCTCGGCGAAGCTCACGCCGACCGTCACCGGGGTGCCCGCGGCCAGGTTCACGCGGGTGAGCTCGGAATCCGGCCGGAAGCGGCTGCACGTCGCGTCGACGGCGGTCAGCTCGGCACGCAGGACCGCTTCCGCGGCGGGCAGGGCGGCCGGGTCGGTCACGATCAGGGCAGCCGTGGTGCCCAGCGCCGGGAACGCCACCTCCGCGGGCGGGGTCGTGGTCTGGGTCGTCATGACGCCCCCGTCGTGGACTGGGGCTGCTGCTGGGTGGGGGCGGGCGGCTGCGCCGGGGCCTGCAGCGACGGCTGCGCGGTGCGGGAGCCCCCCTCGTCGTCGCCCTCCTGGTCGCCGGCGTCCTCCCCGCCCGTCGCACGGGCGGCCGAGGAGGAGGGCGCATCCGGGTTGTGCGCGGCCGGACCGGCCGGGGCGGGCGACGCGGAACTGCCGGGCAGCACATGCGTGTAGACGGCGCCCAGGGCGGCGGCGCCGGCGACGGAGGCGACGGCGATCCACCGGGTGAGGGCGCGGATCCGCGACACGCCGCGATCGCGGGCGCGCGCCGCGCCACCGGGCGGGGCGCCGGAGTGGTCGAAGCCGTGCGGCGAGGAGGACTCGGGCGGGTAGGACATGGCAGCGGCTCCTGGAGGATCGGCGGCCCGGATTCGGCTGCGTGCATCTCCAGGCTGTGCGGCAGGCCCCCGGGAACCTGCTCACGTCTTCTTCAGATCCGGTAAAGATCTCGGGGCCGGAGAAGCCCCCGTCCACAGCGGCAGATCCAGTACGACCGTCAGCCCGCCCCCCGGCGTGTCCTCGAGCTGTACGTTGCCGCCGTTGACCGTGGCGAGCCGGTGGACGATGGCCAGCCCCAGGCCGGTGCCCCTGGCCTCGGGATTGCCGAACCGGTGGAACGCCACCGCCTTGGCATCGGCGTCCATGCCGGGACCGTCGTCCATGACCCGCACCCTGGCGTAGCGGCCCGCCGCACGATGGCCGACCGTCAGGCTCCCGCCGCCGGGAACGGCGTCCAGGGCGTTCGCGATCAGGTTGTCGAGGATCTGCTCCAGGTGTCCACTGCCCAGCGAGGCCGTCAGGGCGGCCCCCGGGGGTGTGGTCAGCAGCACGTTGCGCTCCTCGGCGACGGGCGACCACGCATCCACGCGCTCCGCCACCACCTCGTCGACCCGGACGGCGACCGGACGAGGGGTTGCCTGTTCGGCGCGGGCCACCGCCAGCAGCCCGTCGACCAGCCGGGACAGCCGGGCGATCTCCCCCTGAGCGCCGGCCAGCTCCTCCGCGGTGTCGCCCTCGGCCCCGGCCGCCAGGACGTCGAGCCGCAGCCGCAAGGCGGCCAGCGGAGTGCGCAACTGGTGCGACACATCGGCGATCACGGCCCGGTGGCCGTGCACGAGAGCCTCCATACGGCCCGCCATCGTGTTGAACGTGGCGGCCAGTCGGCGCACCTCCGGTGGCCCCCCGTCCACGACCGCCCGTTCCCCGAGGTCCCCCTCGCCCAGCCGCTGGGCGGCGGAATCCAGGGTCGACAGAGGGCGGCTCACCCAGCGGGCCAGGCGCGCGGACAGCAGCACGGACGCGGCCAGCCCCAGCACGCCGATGCCGGCGGACCAGCCCCAGATCGCGGCGATCCGGGCGTCGAGGGGCGCGGCGGAACGAGCCAGCACGACGGCACCCGCGGGCCGTCGGACGTCACCGGCAGGTTCCGCGGCGAGCAGGCGGCCCTCGTTCTCCGGCGGCACCGGCTCATGTCCGGCCAGCACCCGATCCACCAGCTCGCGCGCCTCCTCGCCCTGAGCGGCGGTGCATTCCGTGCTCGCCACCAGCCGCGCAGACGCGTCGTACACGGCGGCGCAGTCCCCCGCCTCGGCCGCGGCGTGCAGTTCCTGACGCATGGCGGTGGCCGACCGGTGATCGGAGAGGTGTTCCTCGGCCGCCGCGGCGATCACCCGGGTGGCTGCTTGCTGGTCGTCGCGGAAGGCCACGCGTTCCCGGGCTGTCATCAGCGCCCCGAGCGGTACGACCGCCAGCACGAGCAGAACGGTGGTCAGCACCAGGAGCGTCAGGGCGATCCGGCGGGTCACGGCTGCTCCCGGAGCTCCTCGACGGCCCCGAGCCGGAACCCGTGCCCGTACACCGTCTCGATCAGCCCCGGCGCGCCGAGCTTCCGGCGCAGCGCCGCGACGTGCACGTCCAGCACTTTCGTGGGCCCGTACCAGTGGGCGTCCCAGGCCCGTTCCAGGATCTCCTGCCGGCTCACCACCCGCCCCGGATCGGCGGCCAGGCACTCCAGGATGGAAAACTCCTTCGGCGTCAGCGCGACCGGGCGGCCGTCCACCGCGACCTGCCGGGTGCGCAGATCGACCGCCAGCGGCCCGTGGCGCAGGATCTCCGGGCCGGCCGGTCGCCGGCGGCGCAGCACGGCGCGTATCCGGGCCAGCAGCTCGGCCAGCCCGAACGGCTTGACCAGGTAGTCGTCGGCGCCCTCGTCCAGCGCGACCACCCGGTCCGCCTCCTCACCGCGCGCCGTCACAGCGATGATCGCGGCGTCCGACCGGGCGCGCAGCCGCCGGCACACCTCGACCCCGTCGATGTCGGGCAGCCCCAGATCGAGGAGGACGACGTCGCAGGTCGCGGCCGCCAGGGCCGCGCGGCCGGTGCGGACGCCCTCGACCGCGTATCCGGCCTGCCGCAGACCGCGCACCAGGGACTCCGCGATGCCCCGGTCGTCCTCCACGACCAGTACTCGCGTCTCCTCGGACTCCCCTCGGGCCCGCCCACTCATGGTTTCGATCCGCCTCCTGGACGATGAGGTCCGCCACGTCCCTACAGGATTCAGTCTGCGCCGCCCGCGGAGCCTGACGGCAGGGCCGTTCGACCCACCCGTCAGTCGTGCGGAACCACCGCGACGGGACCCGGCACGTGGTGCAGCGCCGCGTGAGCGACGGGACCGAGTTTCCAGGCTGGACGGGACAGCTGCCGCCGGCGTCCGACGACCGTGAGCTGGCTGTGTGTGGCGGCGGAGAGCAGCACCTGAGCGGCCGGGCCGCTGGTGACCTGCTCGACGACGGGGACGTCGGGGAACTTATCGCGCCACGGCGCCGGCCGGGCCGTGAGCCGGGCACGTTCCCCCACCGTGCGCGGATCGACCGGCGCAAGAGCCCGTACGGCGTGCACGCGGGTTCCGTGCAACTCGGCGGTGGTGAAGGCGAATTCCAGCAGGGGATCGGCGGCCGCTGCCGGCTCTTGGACGCCGACCACGATCGCGTTCCGCCCGGCCGCTGCCGGATGCCCCCACCCGGCCTCGACGGCAGGATCGTCGGCCCGGACCGTGACGGCCGGGCACTGTCCAGTTCCCGGGACACTTCGAACCAGTTCCCGGGACACTTCGAAGGCCACCGACACGCCGGCGCCGGGCGGCCCCAGCACCACCGGGTCCTGGCCCAGGCCCCCGTCGGCTGCTGTGCACGCACAACGGACGATCGTGCCGGTGATCCCAGGATCAACCAGCCTTGCGGCCGCCCCACTGCGGGCCGACCAGGTCCCACTCCTTGCCCCACTGGGCGTAGCGCCGTTGGTCGAGTCGCCACCGCACGGCGGCCCCGGCGCCCAACGTGGCACCGCAGACGGCGAGAGCGGCAGCGGCACCGAAGAGGACGGCCTCGGCGGCCGCCTCGGCCGGACCCGTCGGCTCGGTGGCGAGGGCTCCGCGGCCGTCCTGCCAGACCGTGAGCCGGGATCCGGTGTGCAGACCGGTGCTCACCCGGGTGTATCCGGTACGGGTGGTGCCGTCGGGGGCCGTCCAGCGGACCTTCGCCAGCATCCGGTTGCCCGTTCCCTTGACCGCCGGCACATCCTGCGGGACGGCGCCGAGCAGGACGGCCTGGGCGGAATGCCGCTCGGCGCGCTGGTGGGCGAACTCCTCGGCGGCCGCGAG
>Ga0307512_10008048_pt1 | contig 10331 bp, 7 predicted proteins | sample 14_EM_MG_FD_200267 | JGI IMG/M metagenome (GOLD analysis project Ga0307512, IMG submission 200267) | Populus trichocarpa ectomycorrhiza microbial communities from riparian zone in the Pacific Northwest, United States - 14_EM | ecosystem: Host-associated > Plants > Roots > Unclassified | place... | reverse complement strand
AAATTGGCAACTGGGAAGTGAAATAGGACCTATTTATGGATGTTTCATCCCTAGAACATGTTGTGATCAGAGCGAAACTTGGTGACATCATTGGATTTCGAATCATTTAACTAGCTTAGCAGGCAGCTTCTTTTCAGCTGATAATAATTGCCCTGGCCATAGAAATAGTACAACCTCACAGAGACTTGGAGAGATATACTAGTGGGCTTGGGACCTGAACAGTGGGTCTACGGTAGAAGTTGAAGTTGAGTATACACCGGGTGGTGGAAAAATCTGTATCTTATCCCCAGTGCTTACATCGGCAGGGGAAGCCAGCAGGGGGATGGTGGTACACAGAAATACTGGGACTACAGAGGTGGACTGGGTGATAGGGGGTGTATATAGTTAGGAGACTCTGAGGTAGATAGGTACACCGGGAAAATTGGCATTACATGACTCATAACTCATAGAGCAGTGGTTTCTGGTATGGTCATTAATAGCATATTTGATTTGTGGCAGTATGAGCTCCTATGAACCTGCACATTGGCTAGATTACTATGATATACATACAATTCTGGGTGCTTAATACTATACATCATCAGCAAAAAATATTTCCGTCCGGGCGGAATGGCTACATCGGAGTGAACGCACTCCGTCAGAGCCGTCAGAGACACCCCGATGGCGGATTACTCCGCGCCCGGAGTCAATTCAACGCGTCGCGTTCCATATCGCCCTCTGATCACTGTTTCACCGTTTCTTCTCCTTCTGTCGGTCTCCTATTTCAAATGATCACTCTGGCATTGTGGCCAACAGTGACCATACGTCGGAATGGGTTCATTGGGTACGCGCTTGCATCGGGATTACAATGCTATGGGTGACGCTGCGAAAATCTCTCCTCGCGTTCCTTCTACCTGCGCGCAAAATGCAATTCTCTCTTTACTAATTATACACATCATTCCAAGTCGCCTGATCTATGTGGCTATTGACAATCCATCATTCGTTCCGTCCGTCTCCTGTCTTACTACTAGTAGCTATCTCTGGAATGACGTGCGCGCAGCCGACAATATTTCCCATGCTGAAAACTTCCAAAGAAACGGCTGCCGGTGCTTTTCTCAGTTGTACAAATTTCGAGACCGGATCCAAGTTACCCGAGTTTTCAGGTATTGTGGTGAGCGCCATGGCTAACCAGTACTCAACGAAAGCTCCATCCTTGTTTAGGAGTTTGATTATGAATAGTCGTTGCAGTTGCCACAGGAGACGCCCATTCAGCGCACCATGACACCTCCCCGGGCGTTGCTTCACGCATACCCAGTCATTCCGTCGATCCCCTCCCCGCCAGCTCTGGCTTCCTGTGCATCGACACATCTGAGATATGCGTTCACCATCCAAACCCTCAACTTGGACCTTAATACCATGCTAAATACAGAGCTCCATTGCGTGCAGTTGATCATCCGATATGTATGTCTTGTTACAACTCTTATGCTGAATAACCTCCCACGTGCCGCTGTATATTGCCATGCGGTGCGTTGGGTCTTGTGTATTGTCGAGCAATGCTCTGAAGTCTTTGATCATAGCGTCAGGATGTTTTCCATCACGGCGGTTTTGGGGCCCCACAAATTCGGGCTTCGCAAATGACTGGGAGCCCAGGGGGGCAGCCAGATCAGCACCGGAAGGGAGGACTTTGCCGGCGGCAGCGCTGTTCTCCCGACGCTGAGCGAGGGCTTGGAGATTGAGTTCTCAGATTTTGAAGCAGACAATGCGACGCTGAAAGGTGATTACTTGTGGTAGGTAGTTGAGATTGTGATTGGAGGTGTTCCAACCGTCCTTGAGGTTCGTTTTATGTGCTTGTTCATGTCTCTCGGCAGAATACTGTTGCAAGGCTCTGTAACGACAAATCTGTTCGACCCAATGAGACATCAAGTGGATCTTTGGAAAGTTGAAGTCGGCATCCAACTCCTTGGAAACATCTATCTCATGGCTGATATAATCCCGCCAGGCATTCATTTCGCGCCGCTTCTTGGACGGCGTCCAAGTTTCAGCATGTGATTCCTCGTCTACCTTTCGCTTCTTCACCAGTTCCGTTCTCAGGGAATTGGCTTTGGCCTTCGCCTTTTTGCCGACTCGCCCAAGTAAGAAAACATCTTTGAAGGTGTGAAAACAATGCAAGGCATCCTCCATGTAGCTCAGAGTTGCATCATGGTGAGATTTATATCGAGCATACATATAGGTTTGTAACAATGCCCGTGTGCACTCAATTGCGCGATTGAATATGGGACGCTGAGCGGGGCTTCCACCTCGTAGAGACTGGGTTACAACTCCTAGCAGGTACCGGCTCATTTCTTTCATCTCTTTCCCATTCCATTGAGAAACTTCCTCATATGACGTATTTTTTGGTGTGAGGTCGTGGTAAGCAGGCACGGATAACCATATTGCATTGTACTTGTCAACCCGTTCGTGCGTCTTCATGAAGTGGAAAATCCACTTCTGGAGGTGGTCAAGCATGCCGATCTGCATTGTATGGAGGAGGTCGGGCTTTGGGAGGTTGCTCACGATACAGGGAATATGTCGAAACACTTTGAATCCTCGGTGGACATGGCGCGCCGAGAGTTCGGCATCGGCTGCCTTGGTGTTGGCATCGCTGAGCGTTCTATATAGGTTGTGATCCCGCCGGGGGTGTTGCTTGTCAGAAGGGACATAATCTCCAAGTTCGTTCTTTGCACACTCGCACCAAAAACAGACATGCCGCTCGAGATGATGTAGGTCGCTATACTCAGGGCAATCTGCAAGACATGCTGCTAAAACCGGTTTGCAACGCCTGAAGTTGCCATCTGCACAGAGAACGTTGTAATACCCACTCTTGGCGTTGGGATTTTGTTTAAAGGTGAGAGGCTAGAGTACCCGCCTGAGGACTTCGTTCAGCATCTCTCGGTTTGTTTGCCGCTGATCATCCAGCCGGTTTTGAGGAATATTGCGGTTCTTGATCGTAATCGGCAGGAGAGCGACCATTACGACGGTGTGCGCTGAGGGCATCTGGCGGATCTTCGAAGATAGATTGCCAATTGTCATATATTCAGGCCGCTCTTTCTTGTCCCCAGCAAAATTCGAGAGATGTGTTCCATCGGACATGAAGATCAAGGGAACCAGTGTATCCCCAGTCTGAGCATTGCCTTAACCTCGATTAGCATGTTATTATCCGGGAGTATCTCTGCTTACCTGTGTCTCCCACCACCAGTCCGCAGTGTGCATTTCCGTATAGAGGCGTTTCGGTGGCCTATCGCTGTTAAAGCAACGCTGAGGGGCGTAAATGAGGTGCTCTGTCACGGCGCAAGAAGGAACGAAGATACTTGGGAATAATAGAAGATAGATACGGAGGGTGTGGAAGGAATTGTGTTACGGAAAGGCGGAGACGTTGAAAGACGCGGAGAAACCGGAGAGATGGTGGCGGTATAATTTAGTAAGATAAGGAAGTGGTCTGAGGTGTTGCGACGTGAGGAGAGGTGGCGTGGTTGTCACGATAAGGAATAACGAAGTGGTGTGTAAGATCATGGGATGAGATTCAGATGGTACATCGGAGCATGGGGAATGATTCGAGGGTGGCCGACGAATTGTATATAAAGAGAGTGTTGATGGTGTTGGAGGATTTCCTTTTCTTCTCTCTTTACTCGTTCTCTTGTATAGCAAAGCAAGTTACGACTTTGAAACAGCTTCGACTCTTGTCTTGTCTTGTCTCGTCTTGTCCGGACTTTGAAATAACATTATTGTTACCAATATCACCTACGCCCGACCCCGCCCGTTACACTAGAACGAGTCTTACAACATCGTACTTGATATTGAATATGCCTATACCCCTCGACAGGGTGTAAGTATTGTTCCGAACCTTGCTCCGTTTCTTGTTGGGTTTACCTAGCATCGAACCACCATTGGATACACATTTGCGACGACAGCGTCGACGCGTGATTACGACTTACCGGATTTGATAACCGTCAGTACCCTCACCGATCACCATATTCGAATGCACCAGTACGACAGTAAGTGCACTTCTCGAACAAATTGGTTCGATCTTGCTGGAATTCCTTGTCATGTTTTTGAACCCGAACCCTTGAACGCATTTGAAAGTATCGAAGAGATACTCGCAGCATCCTTCGAGGAAGAACCCCTCGAAGCTTATTTTTGGGAACAGTCGACTGTCCCCTCCCCGTGGAATACTTATTGGACAGACGCAGCTAGGGAAGGCGGCGGACTCGACATTAACGATCCCGTATTTGGACCGCGTTGGACTCGGTATACAGGAGCACACTCCTGGTTTCCTAGCGACCCCGAACAACCGTGCGATTGCGAAGGCCATAACTGCGCCAGAACACATTCGACAATCGGACACGCAGCAGCAGCAGCAACAACAGCAAAGGCTCTTGGGATTCCGCTGATTGTTATCGTACCCCCGACTCCGACCCCCTCCGAGATTGACGCATATAATTCGCACTGGTAGATGTGCTTGATTCGTTGCAATGTCAAATTCAACGGAACCCCGAGCGGCCCTGGTCTCCGTCGAGGATCAGGGCACCATCATGGCACTCATCGACCTAGACAAAGACAACATCGGGTACGAACAGCTGACAGAGGCGTTCGTACAGACGAGGAGGTATTGATGCGGGTAGCACAATACTCCCAACCAATTCGAGAGGTACAGATGGTCTGCGAGCATCCACAACAGATAATCGACCTCCAGCGGCAGATCACAGGCCTGCAAACGAAACAGTTCCTGCCCCCACAATGCGACCACACCGAGATGGAACAACAAATCCAAACTCTGAGGAACGAACGGGACGAGACCTTGAGGAGACCTCTGGCTCCAGGAACCGACGAGGATCTGCGACAGGAACTGAACAATATGACGCAAGACGCACGGCAATCTGGAGAGGAAGTCCGCAGTTTGAGGACGCAGTTAGCGAATGCCTTGATGTTAGCAGCCAGAACGGCTCCGGCTGCTCCTCAGGCTCAGGAGGACACAGGCCAGAAATTTCCCGACTCCCCGGACTTTTCAGGGTCGGATCGAACACAGTTGAGAGGCTGGATTGCTCAACTCCGGATGGTCATACGACACAAGCCCGGCAGCTTTCCCGACGAACAGTCGAAGATGCGGTATGCATTCAACTGCCTGAGGGGAGTCGCCTTGGGCCAAATCTTGCCACACGTCCGGGAGGACGGAACGATAGGGCTGGAAGACCTACCAGCTTTTAAACAACTCCTGGAAGCAGCTTTTGGGGACCCAGACCGAGTGGCCACCGCCGAACGGAAGATGAGGGAAATTAAACAAAAGAACCGTGAGTTCTCTCAGTATTATGCTGAGTTTCAAGTTATCGCTGCCGATTTGGATTGGAATCCTTCGGCCCTTCGAAATGCTTTGAGGATGGGGTTGTCTGAAGAAATGAAGGACTCCTTTACCTATAGCGATATGCCTGAGGAACTTCCCGCGGTTGTGACGGTATGCCAGAAGCGGGACAACCAGATACGACAACGACGTGCAGAGAAAGCGGCACGGAATAAAGGAAGCGGGATAGGTTTCGCTTCCTCCAGACCCCCACCGGCTCCGCAAACCCCGGAAATAGCTCCTCCAGGAACGGTTGCCGGATATACAGGACCAGCGCCAATGGATCTTAGCGCAGGGAGAAGAAGGATTTCGGCAGAGGAAAGAGCGAAGAGGTTCGCGGATGGGAGGTGTTTATACTGTGGCGGGTGTAACCACAGGGCAGCAGAATGTGCGGCGAGAAAGAAAGCTCAGACGTTTAAGGCGGCTGGAGCGGAAGTTAAGGAAGTTGGAACCAAGGACGGTTCCGAGGAATCAGGAAAAGATTAGGTCAACCCAAGCAGGATGGCGCTTTGGTTGACGGAAAAAGTTTTGTTTTAAATGCTTTAAAATGGTTTGGAATTTCGCGATTATCAGTTAGCAAGGTGGAGGTATTGGAAGGATCAATGGAAGGCAAACACTTAGTCATAACCTGTTCATTGACCGTGAATAACCAAGAGATACCGACGCATGCGCTGATTGATTACGGAGCTACTGGCATTGCATTTATGGATCAAGATTTTGCTCGCCATCATAAGATACCACTTCAAGAGCTGAAGGAAAAGAGACAAGTGGAGGTTATCGACGGAAGACCCATCGAATCTGGAGATATTACGCACATTGCTAAAGTCGGGATGAAAATACAAGAACATAAAGAACAGTTACCTATGTTCATTACGAAATTAGGCCATTATCCAATTGTTCTTGGCATTCCCTGGCTACGGCTACACGATGTAGCTGTGCGCTTTGCATCGAATACGGTTACGTTTGGTTCACAATATTGCACTACACATTGCCATGATACATCAGTAACAGTACAAGGAGTTACAGAAGAACCACCAGAACCGGTATATCAAGCAAAGGATATATTTGAACCAACAATTCGACCTTTAAGACCTTTTCGAGGGAATATTGTTATGCTTAACGGAGCTGCGTTTTTTTGGACTGTTAAGAGGGAGAAACTTACGTTGTTTAAAGCTTCCCTATACGATATTGGAAAGGCTATCGAAGCGAAAGATTTGAAAGAACGCCCTCTTGAAGAAATTGTTCCCGAACAGTATCACGAATTTCTCCCGCTGTTTAATAAGGTGTTGGCAGTTCGGCTACCACCACATCGACCCGGGATTGATCATGAAGTTCGCTTAAAGGATGGTGAAACGCCAACGTGGGGACCATTGTACTTGATGTCTAGGGCGGAGTTGGTCGTTTTGAAAGAATGGCTGGAAGAGAATATGTCAAAAGGGTTTATTCGACAATCATCTTCGCCTTTTGCAGCCCCAGTATTGTTTGCAAGGAAACCTGGTGGGGGATTACAATTCTGTATTGATTATCGGGATATTAATAGTAAGAGGATAAAGAATAGATACCCCCTTCTGTTGATAAAAGAAACGTTGAATCTTTTAGGACAAGCCCGGATATATACGAAGTTAGACGTCAGAGGACCGTATAATTTATTTCGGGTTAAGGAAGGGGATGAACATAAGTTAGCGTTCCGGACGAGATATGGATTATACGTACCTACGGTGATGCAGTTCGGTACAACAAATGCACCAGCGGATTTTCAAGGATATATCAATAATGCCATTAGAGAAGCCCTGGATGATTTCGCTTCCGCATACTTAGACGATGTTTTAATTTATAGTAATTCCGAGGAAGAACATGTTGAACATGTCAAGTGGATTATGCAACGGTTGCTGAAAGCAGGGTTATATCTGAAGCCAGAGAAATGTGAATTTCATAAGGAATCAGTAAGATGTTTGGGATTGATTATATCGACAAAGGGGATTTCAATGGACGAAGATAAAATTGCAACCGTACGAAATTGGAGTAGGGAAAAGAAGACGGAAAACGGACGATTGAATAATCTTTTCGAAGTACAACAATTCCTGGGGTTTTGCAATTATTATCGACGATTTATTTCTAAATATTCTGAGAAAGCAGAACCACTAACCAGGCTTACGAAAAAAGATGAACCGTTCGTATGGGGGTCAGAACAACAGCTTGCTTTTGAGACGATGGTAACCGCATTTACCACAGCACCAGCACTTCGACATTTCGATCATGAGAGAGAAGTGAGTATCGAAACAGATGCGTCCGATTATGTGTCCGCAGGAGTGTTGTCTCAGCGAGATGATGAAGGGATATTGCATCCAGTGGCATATTATTCGAAGAAACACTCACCAGCAGAGTGCAATTATGATATATATGATAAGGAGTTAATGGCAATTATTAAAGCACTTGAAGAATGGAGACCTGAGTGTGAGGGTGCCGCATACCCCTTAAAATTGATAACTGATCATAGAAACCTCGAATATTTTATGACAAAGAAGCTTTTGAACCGCAGACAAGCTCGATGGTCCGAGTTTCTAACCTGATTCGATTATAATATTGTCTATCGACCAGGGAAATCGAATGGAAAAGCAGATGCTTTGACGAGGAGGCCGGGAGACCTCCCTGAAGGGGGGGATGAAAGATTAAAAAATATGGAACAGGTTGTTCTAAAGCCGCATAATCTTCCAGAACAGTTGAGGATATCAGCCAATGATATGCCCGAACAGGATTTTCCTTCGATAAACGACCTTTTTACTCGAGCATATATGGATGATCCGCTACCGAAGAAGATATTGGAAGCTATTAGACGGTGAGGTAGCCTGAGGGATATTACAGTAGCAGAGTGCATAGAAAAGGAAGGAGAGATATGGTATAGAGGGAAGCGGTACGTTCCTGAAGGAGATCAATTACGATTACGGTTAATACAGGAACATCATGATACTGCGTTAGCCGGGCACCCAGGACGGGCAAAAACTTTCGACCTTTTGCACAGACAGTATTACTGGAAGGAAATGCGAAAACAAGTGGATCAGTACGTACGAAATTGCCATAGCTGCCAACGGTCTAGGACCGCAAGACACGCAACTTTCGGAGTACTTCGACCCTTATCTGTACCGGAAAAACCATGGGAAGATATTTCAATGGATTTTGTGGTTGGGCTTCCGGAGTGCGAGGGATTTGATGCAGTTTGGGTGGTAGTAGACAGACTTTCGAAAATGCGGCATTTTATTCCCTGTCATACAACAATAGATGCTGTAGGGTTGGCCAAGTTGCTTCTTCGGGAGGTCGTACGCCTTCATGGATTGCCAAAGTCTATTGTTTCGGATCGAGGACCTCAATTTGCTTCGACCTTTTGGGGACAGATGTGCAATCGGTTAGGGATTGATCGACGGATGTCTACAGCGTTCCATCCACAGACAGATGCTCAGACCGAACGAATGAATGCAGGAATCGAACAATACCTTCGTGTATTCGTTAACCATCAACAGGACGACTGGGTGCAGTGGTTACCCCTTGCTGAGTTTGCTGCGAATAATGGGGTATCCGAGTCTACTAAATGTACCCCATTTTTTGCAGTTCAGGGTGCGGACCCACGAATGTCATTCGTTGGAGAGCCGACTCAGGAAAGGGATCAACGACGATGGGAGGCAGACCAGGTTCAGGCTACGATGGAACAGATCCATGAGCATTTGAGAGTGGAGATGAAAGGAAGCCAAGCGGTACAAGAAGAGGGTGCGAATAGAGGACGTTTTCCGGGACCTAATGTCCAGGTCGGATCCAAAGTATGGTTAGATGCACGACATGTACGAACCACTCGTCCCACCCGTAAGCTGGATTGGAAACGCCTAGGACCTTTCCGGGTACGAAAACAAGTATCCCCGTACGCTTACGAGTTGGATTTGCCGGCGTCAATTCGGATTCACCGAGTACAACCTGTTTCACTTTTGGACCCCGTTGTTGAAGACCTGTTGGAGGGACAGGTAGTACCCCCTCCACCTCCTGTTGAGGTTGATGGCGAAGAAGAGTATCAAGTATCGAGCGTTGAGGATAGCCGAGTGTATCGGAGTCAGTTACAGTACCTTATTCGATGGACGGGTTATGATTCCCTTACTTGGGAACCAGCGAAGTTCGTTAATGGGTTACAGGCTGTGGATGAGTTCCATAAACGGTATCCAGAGAAACCTGGACCATTGGAAAATGATCTCGGAGGACCTCGAGCCTAAGGGGGGGATACTGTCACGGCGCAAGAAGGAACGAAGATACTTGGGAATAATGGAAGATAGATACGGAGGGTGTGGAAGGAATTGTGTTACGGAAAGGCGGAGACGTTGAAAGACGCGGGGAAACCGGAGAGATGGTGGCGGTATAATTTAGTAAGATAAGGAAGTGGTCTGAGGTGTTGCGACGTGAGGAGAGGTGGCGTGGTTGTCACGATAAGGAATAACGAAGTGGTGTGTAAGATCATTGGATGAGATTCGGATGGTACATCGGAGCATGGGGAATGATTCGAGGGTGGCAGACGAATTGTATATAAAGAGAGTGTTGATGGTGTTGGAGGATTTCCTTTTCTTCTCTCTTTACTCGTTCTCTTGTATAGCAAAGCAAGTTATGACTTTGAAACAGCTTCGACTCTTGTCTTGTCATGTCTCGTCTTGTCCGGACTTTGAAATAACATTATTGTTACCAATATAACCTACGCCCGACCCCGCCCGTTACATGCTCGGCGTAGGCTGGCTGCCGCATCAACCATCTGATGCTTTTGATGATGTCTCGACTCCAGTATTTGATGGGCCGTTGGTGATTGTCATTCCATCTCATATCCTCGAGAGTGTGTAGTTCCCACTCCCCGAGAGCCTGATCATCTGGCATGCTAGCCACGAGCTTCTGGACACCATCCCCGTTTTTGAAGCTTGGGAAACGCAGAGCGGTGTTTTCTTCCTTCAGCACGTTGTCATAG
>Ga0307512_10008047_pt1 | contig 10334 bp, 7 predicted proteins | sample 14_EM_MG_FD_200267 | JGI IMG/M metagenome (GOLD analysis project Ga0307512, IMG submission 200267) | Populus trichocarpa ectomycorrhiza microbial communities from riparian zone in the Pacific Northwest, United States - 14_EM | ecosystem: Host-associated > Plants > Roots > Unclassified | place... | reverse complement strand
TGTGAAGCCATTCAACTGTACGGTGCAGTTGAATAGTCTGCACCACAGAAAAGAAGTGAGAGTATGGAACATGTGGGCAATCACCGCAGTGGGCACTCAAGTAAAGGGCGGATCGACAAGTTGATCTATTTCACAGCGTGTGATTCTGCCTTACATCGGTCTCTACTGTATATTCTGTATGCGAAGTATTTACCGAAAGCAGGTTTTCCAGTTTTCACTTGGTGGGGTATCCAGTCGCACTCTCCCAGTCCTCGGTGGACACCCTTTTTTTTCGCGTTTCCGAGAAGGATTTTCCATACAATTTCGGCATGGTTATACACCAATTACCTCTTGCGCTGAAGTAGAGTGCGACGGCAACTCATAATTGGAGTTGTGGAGGTGTTGCATGAGTGTTGAATTTTCGTCTGGCGAAGATGCAAATTGGCCAGTTTTGTATATAGAGTAGATGCAAATTTCCGGGTCAAGATCGCCAAAGAAATTCGGCTTACAGCCTGCTTTTTGCATCGAGACGCAAAGCGCAAACTCTCTATTGTCTTGCTGGAAAGTGGATTACCGACGGCGGCTCGCACGTCCTCAAGGACAGGAAGGAGCCAGTGACGTAGTAGCTCTCGGTAGACACGGGCTGTGACGGTACCATTCACCAGGGGTATTAGTGGGCTCCGTTGATTGCCCCAGAAGCAACCCCACACCATCAACTTCACCTGCCGATGCTTCACCGGGCGAATGCAGTCCTTACCCCACTTCTCGGAAGGTGTGCGGAAAACCCAAATCTGCTACCCCGCCGGCTCCTTCTCGACGCTGCAATAGTCGCTTTATATCACCCTCTGCAAGTCCTCCGAAGTCCAGTCCTTATGTACGCGCGCCCTTTCGAGACGTGCCTTGGTGTGTTCTGGCTTCAGCTTCGGCCGTTTCTTTGCTAGCCACTTCTTTATCTTGTGCTGACGGAGCAAGCGATCGATTGTGGCGAGGGAAACATGAGGGGCATATATCCGCCGGTTTTGCTCGCGTGTATGCTGCCGGTTCTTCCGTACCGCTCGTAGGATTACAAGTTTGTCGCGTCAGGTAAGAACTTCAGGCCGACCGGACCGCAGAAGATTCTCTTTCGTGCCGCGCTTGATATATCGATTGAGGAAGTTCTTTACAGCGGACCAGGGGCGGCCGATATTGGTGGATACGGTAGCGACGAACGCCGAAGATGACAAAAAATGCGATGATCATAGCTTCTCGGATTTGCTTAACTCTCTTCGCTTTCCGCCGATTTTTTCTTACTTTGGGACCTTCACCATCAGGGGCTTCAGTTTCCCGCGCGATTTCTTCAGTGTATGATCATGGTGTCGTTGTGGTGACGAGCGGGGCTACGCGCGATGAGGAGGGGTATTCGATACCCCGGTCACTGCGGCTGAAAAATCCGAATCACCAAGGCTTTTGCTTAGGTATATTCCAACTTCTGCCTTTGGAGGACGCACTCTTTTTCCTATGTCCGTGGTTTTGCCCCGGGGGTTGTATACACGGTTATGTGTTTTAACAAGGCATCCGAGGATTGATCCTTGACGGATCCTGTTCTTTCTCTTTCTCTCCTGAGTTCCTTTGCATCTTCCGTACCAGCGGAGGTGTCATAATAATTGGCGTCCAAAGATGCCGGACCGGAGACGACATTTCCGGAGATGATAACAGCCCGAGCCCCCGAGTACAGTCCCGGGAGGCAGTCTTCCGTCCTTTCTTTTATCCACTCCCCGAATACCCCCTTTTTTTGTATATATGCAGAGAGAACTCGTTCCCGCATAATGTAATGATTTCACCACCTCCTCTCCTATCGATCCCTATATTCGAACATAGCCTAGTCCAAGCCGAGGCAAGGACTACCCCGGCCGGATTGTTGAGACCTCTTCTGGAGTGACGCCCGAGCGGTGGACATATGGGGACCTGCAACGGGCCGATATTATAAAACACAGTGACTGTTGTTGAGGTAGAACTTCAGCTGGATTCCCTCTCTGCCCTGCCAAAGATTAGAGTTTCGGGACGCTGGGCATATGCCCTGCCGCAAACAGATACGCCCGAGTGCTAATACGCTAGTTTCCTGTTATAGCAGGCGACTACATGTCTTCACATCGCTGTTGAGAGCGCGGACCGAGTGCTATATACTCTGGTATGCACAACAGTGACACCACATTTGAGTGCGCCTGTTAATATGGTTTGTATGGTTCCCACGATGCCGGCGCAAACAGAGTCATTGTGCGAAGGCGACTAGACGGAAAGTATTTTGAAAGTTCACATCCAATACGAATAAATTTACAGTTAGATAGAAGCAATTAAAAAACAAACAAACGAGAAAGGAACTCGCAGTTAAACGGCACACCAGAAGATATACCAGAAGAAAATCCAATAGTCAACGGAAAACAGAAAAAGCAGTAAACCGCCACCCCCCGCCGCTACCCACAAGCTCGAGACCAGAAAGATACTCTGGTAGGCCGTTGTCCGGAGGTTTTGGGGTTGCTAGTTAACAGTACGCGGATGCACTACGCACGCATACAATACGAAAAGCCATCGGTTGACGAAAGGTGTTGTTGCGACTCACCGCCCCATGGGTTGACAGTACGTTTTTCGTAGTTGGAGTAGGAGATTTTTTTTCTCTTTTTCTTTCGGTTGACACGACTTGTTGGACTCCATCGATGTCAGGTGCAAGTTGGGAATGAGACCTAGTTCAATACGCCCGGCGGAGGGCGCCAAGGTTCATGAACCGTGCTGAAGGCGGTTGACTGGAGGCGGTGGAATTGAGGTTGCTGGGTGTCAGGAAGCTGAACGGGCACGGAGTCAGTGGGTTGATCTGTCAGTGCGTGTGTGGGAGGACAAGTACGTACCGCGCAATCAGCCTTGGCAGGTGCCACAGTCGGATCCAGCTGGGCGTAGGCGGCAACATGCTGGCGGTAGCGGCGCTGATGGTATTGCCGGATGGCGAGAGAGGAGTGGCTAGGTGCGGCCGCCGGGTTGTTGGGTGCGACGGTTTGACCATACGCAGCCCTGTTGCGACGGCGCTGCATGATGCTTGACTTGGCGATTATGGTATCGAAGGGATTCACAGTTGGTGTGGGCAGGTCGTGGGTGTCTCCGGACAAGCAGTATAGCTCGGTGTCATCGGTGGCGTTGGGTGTTGGGTGTACATCGTCGGGTTCGGTGCTAAGAGGTAAGCCACACTCGGAGGCGGGACCGGCGACTACGTCAGGGAAGACGAAGCTGGGGTTGAAGGGCGACGTGGCCGGACCCGCACCACCGTAATAGTCGACAGTAGAGAACGAGGAGACGGCTGCCGCGTCAGGAGGGATCGCCGGAGGGCCAAAAAACTCTGGTGCGTAAATCTCCTGATGCTGTGGTGTGAGGGGGGCAAAGGGAAGCATCCACAACGGCTGAAAGACGGACACTGCAGGGGGCTGATAATCGGTGGGAAAGGTGACAGCAGCCTGGGCGCCGGTATCGGTGAGAGTAACCAGGTCCAAGGGCTGTGCGAAAGTGGCCTCGCTGGCGGGAGCGGCGAAAGCTGGCTGGGCAAAGTCTTGGACGATGGTTGGTTCCATGGCGGGAGCTACCTGGGCGGCGAAACCGGCTGGACCACTAATAGGGAACACATTGATGGGATCCAGGAAGGGATTGAGCGGCAAGTTGTACTGATACTCCCCGAAAGCGAGTCCGGCGTCCAGGCCGTAGATTTCGGGGCCAGGGTAGCCGGCCAGCGGGCTGTACGGGGTAGCCGGATGGTGGTAAGTGGTCGGAAAGTCCATGTAGTTGAAGTTCCCGTCCCAGGTCGCGTCGGAGAGAAATGCACCACGGAAGGCCTTCTCCCTAGCTGTCAAACCATCTGCGACGCAATCCTCCATGGGGAGCCTTACCGGAGTATCCATGATCGACTGGGAAGGGTGGTGGCGTTGGTTGCGTGCGCGAGAGGAACCGCAAGGCGAGATGATCGTAGGGTTGGATTGGAAGGGAAGGAGAATAGAAAGAGAACGGGGGCCAGCGAAGGCTGTGGTGAGGATGGAGCAACGGAAAGTAGACGGTGGCCCCACGCTCGCTTTTGTAATTGGACGGCCCTCGCTGTCGACCACCTGTTCCTCCGTACAAGCTGTGAGAAGAGCGCACACAGTTCTGATATTAATTGCACGTGTAACCTTCTCCCTCCTTCTTCGTACTTCTTCCCGCTGTTTTTCTAGCTTACCTCGGATCAGTAAGAGCAGATATCAGAGAATTGTGAAATTTATAGGTTAATTGGAATTTTTGTGAGGACCACAAAGATATACGACAGCCAAACGAAAGAAACAGTCGTCTGCTGCGAGAATTGCACTTAACACGAACAACTAGCTGGGTATGACCGTGTGGATGCCTATCCCCCCACCCCCCCCAAAGCAGTTCTCGTCCTCGGGTGCATAGGGCGCTCGTGGGAGGCTGCCCCGCAAATCCAAACATCGACGCTGCCACTGGACAGTAGAGTAACCCCGCACCAATTGTCACCTCCGGTATAATTGCCGAAGGTCGCAATTGACTGCTTGAAGACCACTCCAGATTTTCCACTTCCGTGGTCGGTCACCAGCCGATCGCCGGCGCCATCCGCCCCCAGCAAGTCGCTGGCTAACGGAACCGACAACCCACTATCACACCCCCGGAAGTGAACCGGTTGTATTTCTGGTTTGTGGGGGGTGAGGAAGGTGAAGCGGCGTATGATACATATCTAGTTTCTAGTCACCGCCCAGAGTTAGCGCTAGGACATGTTCTCGCAACTACAACGTATTCAACCTAGTGTCGACTAAGGAACGGCAAAACCGCCCAGCACGAGTACAGTGAACCACGGAGACAAAATGCCAACCAAATGAAGGAAACAGCCGTCTGCAGCGAGAATTGCACTCGCCACGAACAACTAGGTGGTATGGCAGTGTGGATGCGGATCCCCCGGGCCCCCAAAGCAACTCTTCTCCATGGCTGCGCAGGACGATCGACGGGGGCAGCCTCGCAAATCCAAACATCGACGCTGGTACTGGACAAACGGCATTCTTGCAAGTTTCAGCGCTGTACTAGTTGTCGCCTCCCACCCACAGGCGCTGAGGAAGGAAGGACTCGTTGATCGGTGTTAATTAGGTCAGGTTGCGGCTCCACAGCCAGAGTAACCCCGCGGCAATTGCCACCTCTGATAGGATTGCCGGAGGTCGAAATAAACTGCTTGAAGACCACTCCAGATATTTGACTTCCGAGGTTGGTCACCTGGCAATCACCGGCGCTGTCCGCCCCCGGGAAGTCGCCGGCTAACAGAACCGAAAATTGTTATCACACGCCTAGAAGTGTGTCTGATTGTGTTTGCCGGTATATTTTTGGTTTATTCATATCTACTCGCATGCCACCTACATCAAGGCGGCGTACATTTTATCCGATTTCCTGTCCGCAGTCCTATGAGAAATCCGGCCGGTGGAGCGAGAGGAGGCCAGATAGGTGAAGGACGGCATTGTGATCCGAGACTGCTTGGTAGAGTCTGGCGATCCCAAGGTGGCTCTCCCCCACGTATTTCGGTGGGCTGGATAGCTGCATTCGCACCAGGTCCCACATCAAGAAAGTTCCCCGAGATAGGAGTCGGGGTGGGAAGAGTTCCGGGAACCGCAGGAAAGGAAATGGGCGGGAGATGCCACGGGGACCGCAGTTGGCAAAAGCCAGTGACTCTTCTCCACACCCTCAGTTATTCATGGCCTCCCTTCCTCCCATCGACAGACGAGGTTGGCTGCTTTTGCCTGTTCTTTTGTGCTTTCTCTGTCGTTTCTTTGGCGCGGTCTGCATCTTTGTGACAAGCCACGGCGGAGGGTGGTAATATTACTAATAGACGCCTTCGGGTTGGACGGTGGATGGAAAACGGACGGTGGAGAATTTGGAAGCCGTAGTGGAGAGAACTCATAGCAATGTGGATGGCACGACGGGGAATTGGGAAGCCACAATCACTATGTGAATCGCCTTGATAGAGAAAGGTGCGTGTGATGCATGAGTAAATAAAACCCTCCCATGAAGGCGGCCTATAAACGGCCGTGATCGTGCCACAGCTCGCGTTAGACAGCAACGAGGGTGACACCGCCCGCAATGGGGAGGACTCCGTTCGTCATCAACCTCATCGCGCAGTCTGTAAGAGCAGGAGTGGAAACCGCTGATTGGCGGTGAGTATTTGCGATGCCTAGAGTGAGGAAAGGAGGGCAGTGATGGAGAAGAGCATGTGAATTGCACTTGTCAAAATTGCAGCCACTGTGGGTTCGCACGTGAATGTTCTGAGCGATGCTATTGTCAGCGGAGGACAAAGTATTTTGCCACGGCTACGTGAAGTCTGTTGCACCCACCACCACTACGAATTCCATTCGGCACCAGCGCGTTGGCGCCTTTGCTAGTGCTGACTCCGAGTCGTCGGGTATCGAAGAATGCGCCTGTCGATAGCAGCGGCGCGTGCCGAGGTACATATCTATGTGGTAAAAATGTAGATAGCCTCTGCACGGATGCAGTGGGCCAACCCCCTAACGACGATTGGTGCGCCCTTGGACCACGAAAAAGAGGAAAAAAGGAAAAAAAAGTGGTAAAAAAGGAGAAGAATTGAGAAAAGAGGAATAGATGGGGAAAACATTGCCTACTTCACCTGCCTTAGCCCATGTACGCCGGAGATTCCGCCGCCCACTACTCCGAATAATTTTTAGCAGCCCTCGCAGGTTCACTGGAATTGGCTTCACGAAGACAGACAACAACAAATCGGGTCGCAATCTTCATGGACCCCCTAGCTGCTGACAAACGGATGGCGTCGATGGAGCCGGGCCACAGCCAAAAGTACGAGCTCCAGGCAGGGGAGCACATTGTTGCGCTGCGGGGATCCCGGCCATGTGTCACGGTCGGGATCTGCAAGTGGCCGCCGGACAAGGGGGTCGCTGGCGGCGAGGAGGGCGGCAAGTGGGCAAAGATCGCTGCGGGGAGCCACGCCCGCGGGGTGGAATTTCCGAGTCATTCGGACCGGAGCGAGGCTTGCGCAGTGCGGCCTCCCAGATGTCGCACACCTCAGGCCAGAGATCTCGGAAAAGAAGTGGGCGTAGGAACGGCAGTGGGCAGGAGGCCGAACCTCACCATCAGTGATAGCAACAAATAATCCCGTTTAGGTAGTCTTGGCACCTAAAAATGGTTGCTAATAACCGACATAGGAAATATTTAAGAGGAATATAAACGGAGTTACCACTTCACAAACGATGACACTTATACACCTGCTCGTTATGCAGCTGCGCACCAGGATGCCCTGATTGATATGCGCCGAGAGTACGGGAGAAACGATTATAGTACCTGTTGAAGACTAAACCCTAAGGGGGGTGAGCAATAAGGAGATGGGTCACGGATGGAACGAAGAAATGGGTGGTGTGGAAAAGAAATAGGTTGTGACCCTGCAGGTGTGTGGCATGTACAGGATAAGGAGCAAAACCCCTCGGAGACGAGCTAAAGAACACCTCAGGATGACTAACTCATCCCTCCCATCCATGGTAACCCCTTATGTCCACCGATCCCTCATTTTCGCCGCTTCGCTGCCATTACCCCCCTCATCAACCATTTTCTCTAAGACGAGGACCCCTCGTCACTCTAAACTGCAAAGAAATACTTCTTCCGCAACCAACGCATGCAAATCAACTCCTCCTCCAAAACCTACACTCTCCCATCCAACAGCTCCTCCACCTTACCCGCCCATTCTAACGCACTCCAGCACACCGTCACCTTCACCCTCCTTACTACCCTGCTCTGCTCGTGGTACGTAGACTTTCAGATCGTCCAGATGAATCCGGTCTTCCAATCCTGAAGGTTTGGTCTTGACGAGTGCCCCAGTGGTGATATCGTAGAGTCGGCCGCTTCTTCTGTGATGAGCCAGATCGTCCAGGTGGAATGGCCCTTCCCAACAAGCTTCTAGTTTCTTGTCATAGCGATTATTGAGGGCAGCGCACTGCAGTAAGACGAGATCTGGGCCTTCCTTTGGAGCTGGAAACTGTCCTTTCCTACCTCGATGTTCAGCGAACCGTGTCAAGTATCGCTGCCTGGCGTCTTCCATGTACTCATCCCATCCGGCCAGATGAACATCCTGCTGGGGACCCAGAAAGTCTTCATCTTCCCGATTATCCCAGGGATGATGTCGGTCCTGCAATTCCTGCGCCGCTTGATGATCTCGAACCGTAAACTCGTGGTGATGTCGAACTGGATTATACTGGAAGAGTAAATCGGCCCGCGTAAATCCATGAACCCGCACCTCCCTGGTATTCATACAATGCACCACTGGATCGAGGTACTCGCTCCATTGCAGGATCTGACCTTCGCTCACAACTATCTTCCGGATTCCGTAAAGAACCAGCCGGACGTACCTCTCCAGTAGACCAACAGAAGATGGGTAAGTCTTTGGTGCCGTGGACTGTCGAACGCCTCAGATTGTCAGGAAGTCAGCAAAAACCCCTTCCACGAAGTAGGTAGCATTGTGCGTATAAACACTCCGGGGTAATCCAAACGTCCGTGAGATGCCTGTAGTAATCATTCTGGAAACGACAGCTCCATTGATTGCCAGTAATACCTGGGCCCATGCATATCGAGTGAAATAATCTACCACAATGAGGATGTATTTATGTCCGTCGCAGCCCGGCAATACAGGACCAAGGCCATCGATCCCAATCATATCCAATGGCTGCAGCTGGACGACCAGTCATGGCACCTGAGAAGGGTGCTTGCGTCCCGTCAACTGTCAACTCTGGCAACTTCAACAAAACACATGAGTATCCTTCGTCCGGGTCGGCCAATAGTAGTGTCCCGTAAGCCTCTTCAGCATCAGGTTGGCGGAGTAATGCCCGTGGAGTCATGAGCCCAAAACAGGACCTTGTTGACATCAACCTTCCAGACACACCAAGATTACCGTCCATTCCGCTCCTGGTATGTCAACAACGGATAGTGATTGACCCCAACCATCAGCTGATACACGGCTGCCTTCCGAGTCCAACATTGCCACACTGCCAGGCTGTCCTCTCCAGTGCTTCTGCTCGCAATTTGCCGTGTAGCTTCAGATACACCACTCTTGTGTACCAGTCATCCTCCAGCCAGTATTCCCACCTCTTGTCATTGCTTGGCTGATTGGCACTCATTATCTCCAAGGCACTCTCTTCCTTCCCTGGTCTGCCAAACTCCATAGCCTCCATCAGTAGCTTTGACATGCCGTCTGCCAGCGCATTTTCTTTTCCTTTGATGTGGATAATTCGGAAATCATATTCGCTCAACCCCAGCTGCCAGCCATCAATACGTCCTTTGTCCGAGTTCTACAAGGCAGTCTTCAAGCACTCATGATCGGTGTAAATCAAAACAGGGTGTTGATTCTCATTGACAAGCCACCTGGTTGACTCAAGGCACCGGATGATCGCCAAAGCCTCCTGCTCAGTGGTGTGGTAATGAGTCTTGGCATCAAGAAACTTCTTGGAGATAAACTGCATTATCCTCATGCCTCCGACGAGTTTGGATGACATGACCGTTTCCACCGGTTTATCTGTGAGCTGGAAGAGAACACCTCCGTACTAGGCCAATCCAGAGGAATCGCAAGTAAGGTGATATTGCTGCACCGGATCGCCTTCGTGACACGCATATTCTAGGACAGCTCTCCTGACGCTCCTGAATGACCGATCCGCTTCTTCCGACCAATGGAATCCGATTTCTTTCATATGCACCTTATTCCTCCTCTTCTTATATCCTCGCTTCTGTTGGTCCAGTTCTGGCACCTTGGCCACCACCTTATGCATTATCCAGAAATGATCCGTCTGCCGTGGAATAAATTTTCTCAGGTAAGTTGTCATATATTCAAACTGATTCAGGTACTTCTCACAGGTTGGAGTAGGGTATTCTGAGAACGTCCTCAGCTTCTCGTTTTCAGGCCGGACTCCTTTTCCATCCCCTTGCAATCCTAGCATCTCGATCTTAGGCATAAAGAAATGACTCTTCACCAGGTTCAAGACCAACTTGGCCCAATGCATCCTAGGAAAGTATTGCTTATGAAGGAAGTCCAGCTGTGCATCGAAAGAAGTCGTGGCGCCCATATCATCATCGAAGAATGCCATGAACGCAAAGCCCTCACTTTCTCCAGATAGCAGCCGTTCTCCCAGTGGCTCAGGAATCGGCCCCATCACAAGATCCTTTAATTGCACATAGGTATCAAGAGCTCCTGTTGGCCCCTGTCCCATTCGAAGGTAGGCAAATTGTCCCAGGATTGAACTGAAGGCAGTCTTGAGTGCATGTGGCTGATAGATCAGGATCGCCCAGTATCCGTTCGCCACGTGTGCCCA
>Ga0307512_10008046_pt1 | contig 10336 bp, 13 predicted proteins | sample 14_EM_MG_FD_200267 | JGI IMG/M metagenome (GOLD analysis project Ga0307512, IMG submission 200267) | Populus trichocarpa ectomycorrhiza microbial communities from riparian zone in the Pacific Northwest, United States - 14_EM | ecosystem: Host-associated > Plants > Roots > Unclassified | place... | reverse complement strand
CAATTTATGAGTGATATTTACAACACTTGGGTGCGTATGGGCGAGGCTCTCTACAGACAGAGCATCTGGGTGGTGCTCGATCGGGAATATCAGGTAGCTCACCGATGACTGCCTGTCGCTACACCAGTCCATACATCACCCTTCCTCTTCCTGTTTGTACTTGGTTTGCCCCCTGGGGCTGCTGTGATCAGAGGCTCCAGCAGGTCAACTCTTGGTGGCTGTGCCGCGGCTATCTGAACACTTCTCAGCTCGGTCAAGGTATCCCGATCAAGGCTACTGAAGATTACAGTACTGTAGAGTAGGTAAGCACATCAGAAAAAAAATAGAAAGTTGAAGTATATTGCTTTTTTTACAGGTGAGACATAAATTTGAACTAATATTTCTCAAGGTTTCAGCTAAAAATAAAGCACTTTTTTTTTTTTAAATCCTTACGGGAGCAAAATATAACTTCTCCTCTTACAGGAGTTAGCGATACTTACGGGAGCTACGGAAGCTACAGGAGCTCCCTAGGAATTCTCAAATTTTTTGCTGATGCACCTTATCAAAAGTCTTTGTGATTGGCCAGATCGTGTCCCAGTTCAGCCGCACTGACCCCCCCTCCTCTTCCGCTGTGCTTTCTCTCCACCACCACCACAGCAAACATCATGATCCACACGCTGAAGAAATCCTGCGGAAAGCCGAGGCCCAGATGGTGATATCTCACCAGAAGGGAGTGCAAACGAGTCGGATCGGGGTGGTCGGGATTGGTGGCTGCTAGAGGGAATCGCAGTGGAGCAATGATCAGAGTGAAGGACGAAGACACAGACACAGCGAGGAAGAGGGTGATTTGGTGTTATAGGGCAATGGCAATGGACCCATTGTTCATTGCTATTCTCTACCGTAATAGGCAATATCACTCTGCTGTGCTTGGCTTGAGGGCTGGCACGACCACCACACCTTGGCGTGAGGGTTGGCCACCACTCAGCATACAACCCTTTACTTATTTTGGAACTGCTCCAAGAGGCTCCAGCCTTGTCATGGAGAAGGAAAATATAGAGTGCGCACAATTAATGCGCACACTTGTACGAGGTAGGCGACAGGGATGAGAGCGCTGCAAACAACCCCCCCAAGCTCCAGCCATCACTCCAGATGGCAACCAAAGAAACCGAAAGTAATCTAGTAGAATTACAGAAGAGAAGGTGGAAATCATTTCTGCTAACTTGGATTTTAAAAAGGATCCGTGGGGGGGGCAACATAGCGGGTTGAATGGTATGATTTGATCAAGCGAAGCGCCACCGCTAACCAAAAACGGCATACCCGAGTGATAAAACATGCAATCGAACATCAATCTATCTACACTAACACCTGTCTGTAGGGACGACGGTGAGATCTCGCTGCTTCCCATCCAACCCATCCATGTAGACCATCAACCACCTCTCACTACGGTCTGCAAAACGTCGACGTCGTATTGTTCTCAACTCCACTGATTCCATAAAGGAGTATTTACAGTTCTCTCGTGTGTAGCACTTCAGGGCGGCCCAATAGTATTTAATGTAATTAAGTTCACAACGAGACTTGGGATAAAAGATAACTTCATGACTGGCTTCAAGGGTGATGGTTTTGAGCATAGACTTTTCCTTCAAAGTAACTATTGGAAATGTCCGCTGTAACTGGTTCTCTCTCTTGCAATCCGTCGCATAAGCTGCTGCAGCTTGGCCAGCAATCTTTCTTTTGCTGGAGCATGGCATCGCGAAGGAGGGTGGTAGGTGAATAAAGTTGGACTTGATGCAGTGTAACAGCGGCGGGGATATGTGTGGGGCTATGAGTGTGTGCGGGTGAAAATCCCCCCCACTTACGGCGCACTATCTAAGGGTTTAAGCGTAGTCACAATATAGCACTCGATTTCTTGGCGCTGTTAGGCAATTTGTATTTTTGCCAAGAATGCCAAGACGCTACCTCGTACAACTGTCCGGCACCATATCCATTTATCTGACTTCCATTCATCCATGTATCCATCCGTCTGGCCTCTTTCCATTCAGATGCATTGGCCAGAGGGCCATGCCTAGCCCCTCTTCCAAATGTTTCCTCCCACATGGATGTGTTGCCACGTACGCCAAACGCTCGAACGATGGGTGTTGCTTCAATGATGTCGTCCTCAAGACGGGCCTGATGGCCACTGATTGTCTGCCTGCCTCCGCTGAAAATGCTGGACAGCTCTGGCAAACGGCGAACGATATTTTTTTACGTAGAAACATGCCAAGAATATTGCGGTCAGATAAATTATCTGGCGCCTGTAGTCACCCTTCAGGCCTTGATCGAGCTGGGGGCCGGCTACCCTGTTGACAGCACTGCGTAGTACCGTGTTAAATAGCCAAAAAAAACCGGGTGGCATGCTAAAAAATCTTGCGGCATTGCAGCAAAGTCAGAAAACATCCGGGTATCGTGCTAATTGGCCGAATTATAAAAAAAACATGGCGACAACGACAAGATCCGAACTTGCGCGGGCGAACCCAAATGATATCTGCAACCAGAGGTATCCGAGTCATACTCCTTAACTACTCGGACACGTTGCCATCGCAAGATAAAAGGACCAAACCTAATAAGACTCATCATGCTGGCTATACTAGCTGCATGATTCAACAAAAATGGGGACAAGCCGCGAGCCGGGTGTGACTGCCATATCGTAGCTTGTAAGGTGGTGATTTTGTTCGCGGTCGAGTGCCCCTTTCCCTCTACTATGTACATAAGTGCATTCTATCCAGATCCTCCAACACAACTTCAGCTGAGATGAGAATGGCATTGCAGGAGGAATGGGATCGTATTACCATTGATGAGGTTAATGCTCTCTTTCTACGTCTCACCACTGTTTGGCAGCGTGGGAGGTGCAGCCGGGCAGTACTTGACTTCCTCTCCTCTACGGATGTGGGAAGGCGGGTGCCGGCTGAGGCAGAGGACGACGCTGTGAGCGCGGTGTCGGAGCTGGAGGTGCGGGAGTGGCTGGAGGAGCAGGGAGCGGGGGCCGAGGAGCCGGGCGCTGGGGGGGAACCGCCGTTGTTCCTGCCCACACCCGACTTCATGGCGTCCGCAGGAACGGCGTAGGCACGGAAGCGGTGTTCTTTCCTTCGCCCTTTCCTTTGTCATACACCCTCGCTCTTCTCTTTTGTTCTTTTCCTTTGCAATTTCTTTGGTGCGCACCACACGTTCTCGGGACAGGGCTGGGCGGAGGGCAAAGGGGTGCTTGCAACGAGCCGCCACTGCGCGGACAGCGGACAGGAAACGGACTGTACATATCCTCGCCATGATCTAGGTAGGTCGCATGCGAGTAATGAATAAATAAATAAAAAAATAAAAACTGTTTGGAAGCGCTGTATTTCCGTTGGTGGAGGTAATAATTTCATGGTGAAACTCTCTTGAACTCGGGGTTAACGTCTTAATTTTCTTCCTTACTGGATTCTCTTACCTCTCAGCTTTACTACAAACTTTAACCACGTTTGGGCCAATGTATTTGTGGAGAGCGAGTGAGTTTTGGTTGCATCCGGGGCGACATCAGAGCTGTCTGACCGAATACATAAGCGATCACTCGGCGCAGGCCAAATGCCATGAGGTGCCTTGTGACTGGGCTAGCATTGCGGAGCTGGGGAGCGCTTCTACGCTCCTGCATATGACCCCAGCCACAACACAACCTGTTACATAAATAGTGAATAGGGGGCAACCACGCGTCGGCACCACAACACACTATCACCGCAACACTGCGCGGCGACAACTATCACAAGCTATGGAAGAATGATTGCTTACCAGAAAACCGCATATATTTCATTGCAGCTCTCATGGTCTTCCCCACTGTACAATTCTTTGGGGTGCAATCTGTGTTGAGGGTTACATTGATGCACGAATCAAGCCTGTGACCACTTCCTGCTATTCTCCTCCGGCGCAGTTCCTATTCCTCCATGATTTCCCACAAAATATACAGCTGCTGCCGTGACTGCTCCTCAATTTCTCTCAGTTCTAAAATACTTCTTGCCTTGGTGGACTCCTGTACAGCTGGCCGCCTCTACAGCAATCCCATCATCTCGTGCACTTCATATCCTCTTTCAAAGAAATCCAGATAACTGCCAGATTGGAGAAGTCAACGCTTTACTCTCGCCAAAGATGTAACAGCAAGGTAGCAGATATCCTCGTGCAAAGCGACAGCTACACCTCAGAAACTGCTCAAATATAGGTGTTTGTTTTTACAATGTGAATTGTGGCGGCGACGAGGAAACAGTGTGATGTTTCGATGCGCGGTGGTGGTGGTGGTTGCCCCCTTTCAGCATGTTGTGTTGTGGCTGGAGCCATACCCATGCAGACACACGAACACCGCACCCGAGCGAATTCTACACAGTGTTCGATTCATATCTTAGAGTCACAAGAAGGTGCCAGCTAAGCTTTCTTGCCCAATCCCAGGTCCTCAAAGAACGCATCGCTGTTCGGCTCGCGTCCAAGGAACTCCTTGAGACTCTCCATCTCGTCCCTGCTTCCACCCTTCTCCAGCACAGAGTGTCTGTACCTCCTTCCGGTGGCGGCATCCATCGGCGCCTTCTTGAAAGCGGTATAGAACATGTCTGTGCTGAACACCTGTGACCAGAGGTAGCCATAGTAGCCTGCACAATATTCATCAGTTGAGCACAGAGGATGCGCGGCTACCATCAGCACGTACCAGCGTCGTAACCACCCATCAGGTGGCCGAAAGTAGCCTCTCCGTGTCCAAAGTGGTCATCCATTCCCTCCGGTGGGTCGAGCATGGTGATCTCCGTCCTGTAGTTGTTGTACTCGGAAGTGGGATCAATCTTCTCTGCATCTTCCGGCGAGGACAGGTTGTGCATCTTCATGTCGTAGAGGGCAAAGTGGAGTTGGCGCAGGTTGAAGAGGGCGGCATTGACATTCTTTGTGCGGATGATGTTGTCGATCATATCCTTGGGGATCTTCTCGCCCGTCTGGTAGTGACTCGACAGCGATGCGAGCTCCGATACCGTCCAGCACCAGTTCTCAAGCATCTGACTGGGCGCCTCGACGAAGTCCCGAACGACGTTCGTACCATGAAACCTGGAGTAGTTGGTGATGGCTACGAGATCGTGGATGCCGTGTCCCAGCTCGTGGAATAATGTTACCACCTCGTCATGCTTAAGGAGCGATGGCTTAGTGGGTGTCGGCTTGGAAAAGTTGCAGACCAGGGCGGTTGCAGGGTAGTGGCGTTTTCCATTCTCGTCCGTGAAGCCGGGCTGAAGGTTGAAGTTGGCGGCGTGGCCGTACTTGCCATCTCGGGGGTGCAGATCCAAGTACAGCCAACCAACAAAGGTCTGCTCATCGCCATCGGAAGGCTTCTCGTTGTAGACGCGGAACTGCTTGGTATCCTCATGCCACACGCTCTTGCTATTGTCCGTCACCTCAACGAACTCCAGGCCGAACAGGGACTCGAAGATCTTGAGCATGCCCTCGATAGTATGCGTCAATGGGAAATATTCGGAAATCTTTTGGGAATCAAGCTGGTACTTCTTCTCAAGTAGGAGGCGGTCGTAGTACCTAGCCCCATCAGCCACTGAAATTTTACGACCTCTCGCACACGACATACCTGTTATCCCAAAGATAGTACTTTCCGTCATCTTGCAACCCGATCTCCTTAAGATCGGCCTTCTTGAGAGACCTCAGTGCATGGATCTCTTCCTTTCCCCCAGGCTGGAGCCGGGTTCTGAGGTCATTCAAGAATTCCATCACCTTCGCTGGGGTTTTAGCCATCTTGGCATCGAGCTGGAACTCTGCATGTGACTTGAAACCCAGCAGGCGTGCCTTCTCGTCTCTAAGCTTCATGGCTTTGCGGAAGAGCTCGACGTTGTCGTTGCACTTGTTCTCGTTGGCCAAGAACAACTATCACAGACGTAAGCATCAAAGCAGCCATTCGATCGTTCCCCCGTTAGTACACATACCTGCTTGCGCGTCTCCGGATTGACGGCGTACTTCATCGTGGGGAAAAAGTCTGGGTACTTGAACGAGCAGAACAGCTTCCCCTCATTCTCTCCTTCGCCCTTCTTGAAAGAGGCGACCACATCCTCCGGTGTGCCCTTGAGCTCCTCAGGCGTAAACCAGATACCGCCATTCTCCTCGCCCAACCGCTTAGAGAAGTCGATGCAAAGGAGAGAAAGCTCCTTCTTGATTTCCTTGAATCTGGCACGGTCCTTCTCGGAGAGTCCCAGTCCGTTGCGCTCGTAATCCTGGTTCATCTTCTCGAGCAGACGTCTAGCCTCGGGGCTCTTGTCGATCGGCTTCTCCTTGTTGGAATTGTGGACGGCCGACACGAGCTTGTAGATATCCTCACGCATCGAGGACTCGATACCGAAGTCCTATCCAATCCAAACTGATCAGCCACATCCAACCGCGAGCGGGCGGGGCGTTGGGGGGAACGAACATCGAGAAGCTTCTCCGCCTCGCTACTGGCATCACGGAGCAATTTGTCAGTGCTGACGTGCTGATAGAAGCCGAGAATGGCAACCTCAAGACCCATGTGGTTCTCGTCGACGGCGAGCGGCTCGAGGACGGTGTCGAATGTAGCATTCTCGGGTGTGACTTCCTTCGCGATCTTGTCTTGCTCCTTGCGCGATGATTCGATGATACGCTTAGTTTCGGAGATGACAGACTCCGGCGTGTGGATGAACTTGGGTGCCGGCGGCGGCGTCGGGTGCGTCATGGCGAGGGGGGTGGTCGTCAGTATCCGAGGTCTGATGAAAGTGCGTCTGGACTTGGAGGAGAATCGATTCACAAGGGATAGGAGACGGGCTGCTGGTGCCAGTGTGATGGCGGAAAAGAGAAAGACGAGGAAGGAAATTAAAAGCAAGCGGCGGGTAGATAACTCAGCCAGAATGAGGACTGGAGGGTAGGGCGGGGGGTGGGGTAGAGATGCTTGTGCGACGTAATGTCAGAATTGAGGCGGATTATTAGGGCGCGATTGGGTTCTGAATACGAGTCGGGGTTGGTCGGGTTGATTGACTGCTTCCTTGAGTGGTCACGAAATGCGGGGAGGCTGAGCCGCTTGGCATACTATGTATGTACGCTCACTTAAGCATGCAGCATGCAGCATGCAGCAGCGAGCGGCTTGCCCGAACCGGGCCCCATCACTCCAATGCAGAGAAACCAGATAGATATGTACCTGGGGTTGAGTGGCTAGATACGTACATACACTGTACTGGCCGGTACGGGAGGTGTCCAATGCCCTTATATATACATCCATTGCACGGGAGAGCTCGGAGAAAAAGCGGGAGGAAGCGGAGAATAGCAAAATTCCCAACAAGAAGTACCGACGCTGTCGGAATCGAAATTCTACGATGCCAGCCATTTGTCTTACCAACCAATACTTTCATTGGACAAAAACCCAACCCTGGCAGCTACGAGTGATGGTCCGGGTTTGCCCGTTCTTATAGCCGCCTAAAATGTGAAAAATGGTGATGACACGATTTTAGCCCGTGGCATCTACGAGCTGGGCTTCCGGTATCCGTGTGTGCAGAGTTGCGCTCTTCAGTTCCAGTGCCGTACGAATCCGAGCATGAGTGCCACGTTGTGAGCCTGAGTGATCGCACATGTTCAACTGATGAATGAGTGCTCGATCCAATTATTGATGATGTGCGTGCTGAGGCGAGGCTTGGATGGTGCGCATCTCCCACTTGGGGGAGGTACGCAGTGCTCCTCCCGTACAATCATCTAAAGACTCTCATCCAACCTTCAGAAATCTCGTATACCTTTCGTTCTCGATTTGCAACAAGATCCTTCCGGTCCGATTTCAGCTCGAGGAGTCGACGATCGGCGCGCATACATCTAATCAGCCACTCGGGCGAACAACCGCACATCAGGCCACCATAGGCCAATCTTCAAAGCAACGCGAACGTATAAATCCCCCCGATGATAGGCAATGGGTGGCCTTCACTGTTCGTTGGCAACCCCAGCTTCCCCGGATGCTCGCCGCTCAACGTAACGCATGGAGATGTCTTTAAGCGTTATTCGAAATCTAGGTGCCTAGGAGCGACAGAAGTTGGCGATACGGTTTCTTATGTTGGTGGCCGAAATTCTCTGGTCGGGCCGGGGGAATGTCTGACTCGGTCCGAGAATGCAGTCGCCAGACCGACGTTAACGTTTCCGAGGAAGATCCCGGGGTTCGATGGCTCAATGCCCAACACAAGCTGCCGACCCGATAACCTTGTTCTCGTATGCGGTACTACCTCCTGCGGCATCGCCCCAGCAATTGTGGTGCCACCAGAATTACGGGTTTCGGAGCAGGCGCCAGCACACACGGTTCATCCTGGAGTAGGTATCTGCCTGGAGAGCGCAGGGTATGAACGCGTCAATACAAGGCCTCCAATTCCTGACTTACGGTCTCCAGCTCTGTCAAGAGCTCCAGCGCCAACGATCCCCCTCTGGATGCCCCTCGGATAGAGCGTTCGAAGCTTCATGTTGGCGGGTTCCCGCCACCGTGAGATCCAAGCTATTACTGGCAACGATGTTGTCCGCAAACACCCTCCTCGCCGCTCTCTTCTCCGCCGGCTCGTCCGCTGCCTCGGACGAAATTTACGTCATCCCGAACACTCCTGAGACCGCATCCCAAACACAGTCCTCAGCGGCCAACTCGATGAGCTATCGTAAACGTACCGCGGGCGCCTCTTGCAGTGCTCCCCGGTACCTTCTCTTCGTCGGATGCGGCTACACGTACGATTTTTTCTGCACGTGGCAGCTCCGCCGGCGTCGATGTTGCTTTGCAAAAGCTCCCCACTCCGCGTCCAGCTCGCGCTTCGCGGGGAAGCGCAGCGCGAGGACGACGAACTGGCCAAATAAGCCTCCCATCAACTGTTCCTAGCGGAGAAGGAAACCGTGATCGCTAGATACGACGCCCCTACTGTCGTCCGCCGCGTACCTCGACTGGAGGGATAGCAGAGCGCTACACTAGAAGATACGAGAGTTGACGAAACATTTGTGCGTCGCACCCGGCCGGGTGGAGGAGCATAAGGAGATTCAGCAGTATCACCAGATATGAGACTGGAGGTTCGTCGTCGTTAACAGGGGAAACGAGACGCGCTGTGACTGGTTCGGACCTAGGCGATATCGCTGAGGCGTTGCATTGCGCTTGTCTGTTCGTCCTGACGGGTCACGGTTGGCACGAAGCTGTTGGCTGGGGCGCTGAAAATGGTACCGGGATGAGATGATGTGTCAGGAGGATGGGGAGAGGAGTATTTCGACGAGCATTGCTTGGGGCTTTCAGATGGCTATCATGACTGATACGAGATGCAAGAATGTGTGGTGCTTAATGGCTACATCATATTGGAAGAATCCACGGAGTCGCTGTGATCGAGATTGCAGCCGAATTTCACTTTACAAAACACCCTTCTGCAAGGGTGTGAATATCGTGCTGACCTCGGTGACTGAAACCGCCGTTATGTCAGCCCCGAAACGTGGTCGACAAAACACCTTGGGACTGCGATACGACGGGCCCGGAATGCAGATCTGTTCTGAATATCAACCCTTAGAACTGCCGGTCCGCGATCGTTGGTTCTTATGGGCTATTTCGGTGGATACGCCCAGCTGTAACTCTTTGAGTTAATATTCAAAGCAGCTGGTCACACTGTACGTCGGATTACGTTCGTCAGTCTGGAAACACTAGGGTACTGGCAGCTGAACGTGGAGACACCCTGCTCGCGACGGTGAATCGTATCACCAGCTGCCATTCGGCACCCAGCCGACGGCACGAGTAGTCACCTCAGTCCTAAGAAAGAGCTGCCTTCACCCGCGCAAGTACTCCACTCCCGGGAAATATAATAGCCCATCGCTGAGACGCTTGGGTGCGGCTGCTGCTAATCTTGAAGCCACGGTTCTTCACCGGAGTGATCTCACATGATTATAGCTAAAGAGTTTAGTGTCGCCCCAGTCCCCAGATGTAACTTAACTAGTCAGATGCTCAATGCTCAGTGCGGGGAGCGCAAACAACACCAGCTGACCATCCGATCGCGATCGAGTTCGTTTGTTCAGCTGGGCCTTATGCAGATATCGAGAGGGGAAGAGAGAGAAGGGGAGAGAAGGGGAACGGCAGAGTGTCTCCTTCAGCCAGGGGCGCGATCGACCAGTAATCCCTCAGCACGCATTAACCGAAATTTCCAGGGAGGATATCCACATCCCGGCGGGGGTGGGATGTAGGCATTCGTGGCATTTACCTAAAGCCTACAAGTCCCGTATGCACCGTGCCGTCCGGCGTTCGTTTGGGCGGAGCCCGTAATCACAGCCACGCACTCGTCATCCGTTTGCTCCATTGCAATACATCTCTCCTTCTTCCACATCTCGACGGGAGCGT
>Ga0307512_10008045_pt1 | contig 10337 bp, 9 predicted proteins | sample 14_EM_MG_FD_200267 | JGI IMG/M metagenome (GOLD analysis project Ga0307512, IMG submission 200267) | Populus trichocarpa ectomycorrhiza microbial communities from riparian zone in the Pacific Northwest, United States - 14_EM | ecosystem: Host-associated > Plants > Roots > Unclassified | place... | reverse complement strand
GTCGCACGCCCGAACAGGCGCGTCACCGTCCGCTGGCTCACCCCCGCCTCGTCAGCCAGCGTGGCCAACGGAATCCGCCCGGTGAACCGAGCATCGATGACGTCCTGCACCCGATGCACGGTGTCGTCCACATGCGACCGATGGCGCAACATCGCACTCGACTGGTGCTCATCGCCGTTACGGCGTGCGTACACCACCATCGACCGGGCGACCTGAGCCGCGACCGCCGGTCCGTGCCGCACCGCGACCAGGTACAGCGCCAGGTCGATGCCGCTCGCGATGCCCGCGGACGTCGCGACCCGCCCGTCGACCACGTACAGGACGTCCCGCACCACAGTCGCCTTCGGATACCGCGCGGCCAGCTCGTCCTGCAGATCGTGGTGCGTCGTGCAGCGCCGGCCGTCCAGCAGACCCGCCCGGCCCAGCGCGTCGGCGCCGGCACACACGCTGACCACCATGCCGCCGGCCTCGTGATGCGCATGAATCCGGTCGAGGGTCCCCCGTCCAAGGGCGAACGTCGCGGCGAGTGACGGTGACCGCCAACCCGGCACCACCACCAGATCGTCAGCCGTCAGCGCCGGCCACGACACCGAGGCCCGCACCGGCAGCCCCTGTGCGGTGGCCACCTCGGTGTCCTCCGCGACCCAGTGCAGCTCGTAGTCGAGGGCGTCGCTGAAGAACACCTGCGCGGGCCCGGCGAGGTCGAGCAGGTGCACGCCCGGCGAGAGGACGAAGGCAACGCGAGTCACGATCTGGTCAGCGTACCCGCGATCTCGGCCACCGTCGCCACCGTCGCGAACTCACGATCGGCCAGCACCAGCGCGGTGTGCGCGACGATCTCCGCCGCGGACTTGGTGCGCGGGTCGGCGAGCACCTCGGCGACCGTCCGGTCGGCAGGCGCGTCGGGGTGCGCGATTGGGAACGTCGCGGTCGCGTCGACCACGTACGTCATCGCGTAGCCGAGGTCCGAACCCACCCGCGTGGTCGTCTCGACGCACTGCTCACTGCGGATCCCGCACACCCGCAGCTCCCGAATCCCGTGCTGGGTCAGCAACTGCGCGAGGTTCGTGGTGGTGAACGCGTTGACCGACGTCTTGACGAGCAGCGGCTCGCCGTCACGGAAGTCGAGCTCCGGTATCAGCCGCACGTGCCCGCTGACCGGGTCGAACGGCCCGCCAGTGCCCGGTTCGGAGTGCAGCACCCACACCACGAGGTCGCCGTCCGCGCGCGCCGCCGTGACCAGGGCGTTGACGTCGTCGACGATGTCGGGATTGTTGGTCGCCTGCCAGATCGGCCGCTGCCGGAAGGACTCCTGGACGTCGATCACGATGAGCGCTCTGTTCATGGGCAAAGCCTGGTTCACCGCGTCGCAGCTGAGTAGGCACCATCCCGCCAGGGTGCGGACGGATCTGGTCAGCGATACTCGGCGCGTGACTCTCCGCTGCGCCGTGTTGGACGACTACCAGAACGTCGCGCTGACGATGGGCGACTGGGACCGGCTCGCCGGCCGTGTCGACGTGACGGTGTTCCGCGAGCACCTCGACGGCGAGGACGCGGTGGCCGGCGCACTCGCCGACTTCGACATCGTGGTGATCATGCGGGAACGGACGCCGTTCCCCGCGTCGCTGATCGCACGGCTGCCAAGACTGCGGCTGCTGATCACTTCCGGCATGCGCAACGCCTCGGTCGACGTGGCCGCGGCAGCACAGGCCGGGGTCGTGGTGTGCGGCACGGCGAGCCGGTCCGAGCCGCCGGTCGAGCTGACCTGGGCGCTGATCCTGGGACTGACCAGGCACGTTGCCAGGGAGAACCACGCGTTCCACACCGGCGGACCGTGGCAGAGCACGGTCGGCACAGACCTCGCCGGCAGCACGCTCGGCCTCGTCGGTCTTGGCAAGATCGGCACCCGGGTGGCGGCCGTGGCGGCTGCGTTCGGCATGAACGTGCTGGCGTGGAGCCAGAACCTCACCCACGAGAAGGCGGCGGCCGCCGGCGTACAGCTGGCCGGCTCGCTGCCGGAACTGTTGAGCGCCAGCGACATCGTGTCGGTGCACGTGGTGCTGAGCGACCGCACACGGGGCCTGCTCGACGCGGCGGCGCTGGCGCACCTGCGACCGCACGCGTACCTCGTCAACACGTCCCGAGCGGCCATCGTGGACCGGGACGCCCTCGTGGACGCGTTGCGGCACAACAGGATCGCGGGCGCCGGCCTGGACGTGTTCGAGGTGGAGCCGCTCGCAGCCGACGATCCGCTGCGCACGCTGCCGAACGTCCTCGCGACCCCGCACCTCGGCTACGTGACCCGCCGCAACTACGAGGGCTACTTCCGTGGCGCGGTCGAGGACATCGAGGCGTTCCTGGCCGGCGAGCCGACCAGGGTGATCGGCTAGCGGCGGCGGGTGGCGCGGGCCAGCGGCGTGAACCAGTGGTCCCAGCCCGGCAGTAGTTTCCGCGCCGCCTTGAACACCATCCGCAGGCCGGCGCCGTCGAGGGCCTCGAACCACACCATCAGCCTGGCGGCGGCGCGCACGTCCCCGTCACAACCGGCGGCGATGTACCTGAGCACGTTGGCCCGGTACTCACTGTTCCTGATGATCACTTCCGCCGGCCGCATCGACGAGAACCAGTCCCGCATGCCGGCCACCGCGAAGAAGTAGCTCAGCCGCAAGGTCGGGTCGTAGCCGCCGTAGAGGGCGATGCTGCCGATCGTCTCCCGGTACTTGTCGGCCACCGCGGTCGCGATGGCCGGGTTCCGCCGCCGCATGTCCGCCAACGCCACCGCGGCGACGATCGACAGCTCCCCCAACAGGTCGTTCTTGACCGACTCGATCAGCTCGGCGATGGCCGTGGCGTCGCTCGGGTAGCGGGCAAGGCCCACGATCCCGTGCAAGCGCACCACTTCGTCGCTGTCGACCAGCGCCCGCGCCAGGCGCGTCACCTCGTCCATGCCGGACAGCACAACACCGGCGCACGGGGACCGGTCCTGCCCTCTCGCCCCGATCGAGTGAACTCCCCCAGCCCGGTGGACCCACTAGCCCATCCGGCGTAATCTGAACCCATGTTCGAATCAACCCAAAAATGTCAGCCCCCTGAAGCACAGTGTCGGTCATGGACATCCAAGACCGAGTCGCACTGGTCACCGGTGCGGGAACGGGCACCGGCCAGGCGATTAGCCAACGGCTGGCCGAGCGCGGCGCGACCGTCGCGCTGACCGACGTGCCCGGATGCGCCGAGACATCACGCCGCATCCACGAGGCAGGCGGCCGAGCCGAGTTCGTGGCGACGGACCTCACGACACCCGACGGTGTCCGGACCGCCGTCGACTTCGCGCTGGACTCGTTCGGTGGCTTGGACATCCTCGTGAACAACGCCGGCGGTATCCCCTACGACACACCTGGCTTCCCGCACAGAGACCCACAGGACTGGAGCATGGTCCTCGACCTCAACCTGCGCGTGCCGTTGCTCGCCATCCAGCTCGCACTTCCGTCACTGACCGCCCGCAACGGCACGGTCGTCAACATCGGCTCCACGGCCGGACTGGACAACGAGCCGTACCACTCCCCCGAGTACGGCGCGGCAAAAGCCGGCCTGATCCGCGCGACGACATGCCTCGGCGCCTTACCCGGCGTCCGGGTCAACTGTGTGGCGCCAGGCTGGGTAGCGACAGACCGAGCATTGGCATCCCTGAACCCGGGCGACGACCCGCCACCAGTGTCGCTCAACGCGCTGTGCGACGCAGTGGTGGACCTGATCGAAGACGAAGAAGCACGAGGAAAGGTGGTAGAGCTGAGATAGTCAGCTTCCCCGGGTCGCATAACGCCGACGCCCGAGGGTGGCCGCCGTCACCAGCGGCACGCTCACCGCCAGCGTGATCGCGAACATGACGGTGAAGCTCCCCGCGTCGACCATCGGCCCGAAGGCGGCCGCACCGACAGCGCTGCCGGTGAAGAGCATCGTCGCGAACAGGGACACAGCCGTGGCCCGGTAGTCGGGCGCCATGTCCGTGGCCCACGTCTGCAGGGTGGAATGCATGAACGCCCACCCACCGCCCAGCAGCACGGTGGCCACGACCACGGCGACCGCGCCGTGCGTGATCACCAGCACGACGTAGGCGAGCACTGCCATCCCACCGCCGATGAGGATCAGCAACGCCGGCGCCATCGTCCGGGTCCGCGCCTTGACCACTCGCGCGAACACGAGCACGGACGCCCCGTAAGCGGCAGTGAGCAACCCCGCCACGGTCACTGACAACCCCGAGGCATGCAACACAACAGGAAGGAACGTCAACGGCCCGAGCAGAACCACCCCTTCGACGAGCACCAGCACGAGCACGAGCAGCGCCGGCCGGTTGGCGAGCACTCCCTTGACCGACGACCACACGGGCGGCGGCGGCCCGAGCTCCGGCTCGCTCATGCCCCGCATGGCGAAGGACACCACCCCGGCAATCACAGCGGTCAGCGCGAACGCCACCCGCCAGCTGGTGAAGTCCGCGATCGCCCCGGCGGTCATGGTGGCCGCGGCCATGCCGACCGCGGAGCTGGTCATCAGGTCGGTGAGCGGCGCCTGCCGCACCTCGACGGGCACAGTGTCCCCGATGTACACGAGAGCACCGGGAATCGCGGCGGCGAAACAAGCACCGGTCACCCCACGGGCGGCAACCAGCCACCCAACGTCCGGCACAGCGGCAGACGCAAGCCCCCCAACCATCGCCAACAGAAGCGCGAGCCGCATGGTCCGCACCCGCCCAAGCCGGTCGGACACCACCGCCCACCCAACCTGCGCGACCCCATAACACAGAAAGTAAAAGGCGGCGGCCCGACTAACCGCCTCCACAGACCGCCCCATCTCACCCGCGATAACGACCAACATGGGCGCGATCATGAGCCGATCGAACTGAGAGGTGAACGTCCCAACCTGCAACAACCGAAGCGACCTGACCGACACCACCGCCTGATGAGTGTCGCTCGACATACCCCCAGTCAAACTCCGCGGCCGGATCAAACACCAGGTGTAACCACCGTGTTACTCACCACACCACCCACCGTCACAACTCCTGCCGCCCAGGAGCACGGATGGACGAGGTTGGCGTCCACCCGGGAGAGGGTGTCGCGGGTGTCCCGACCGGTCGCGCCGAGGCTGGTGCCCCTGGGCGGTACTGGGTGCACTTGAGCCGGTTCTTGACCACCACGCCCAGCTCACCGATACCGATACCCCATGTCAGCAGGTCCCCAGGCCGCGTCTGACATGCGACCACACCTGCTCGACCGGATTCAGCTCCGGCATGTAGGCCGGCAACGGGATCACACGCAGCCAGTCCCCCGCCACGATCAAGTCCCACATCGCCGCACTCACGTACGTGGTGAAGTCGGCCCGGGGGCGCGGTCCCGGCCTTGTCGACCGGCCCGTTTTCCCGGACCGCATCCCGCACCCGGCGTGCCCGTTTCCGAGCACTGGGCGCTTCGCAAGCCCTGTCCGGAGCCTGCGCCTGGTTCCTCAACTCATGATCGGCCATGGTGTCGGGATCACTGCTCCCCCAGTAGCGATAGCGCGTGGTGGCGACCTTCGCCCGGGTTAACAGTGGCCTTTCCGCCGAGTCCAGCCACCATCCGACGTAGCAATAGCGGCGACGGAGGTCCTTCCAAGCAGACAGGCAGTGTTTGCGGCGCAACCAATTCCCACCCGACACCACGTGTAGTAGCTCAGGTAGGCGAAGGCCGCGCTGGACACGCCAGGGCGGAAGTAGACGCACCGTGTAGTGCCGGTTGCTGCCTCGCTTGCGGCGGCGCTGGAGACGCCAGCCGAGAAAGCCGAGGCCCTCATCAGTATGGGTGATCAAGGTCTTCTCCGGTGAGAGGCGCAGGCCCCATCGTGGCCAAGACCCCAGCGATCTGCTCTCGTGCCCGCGGCCTCAGGCACCAGTCATCCGCGCAACGGACGAGCCCGAAGTTGGGCAGGCGGTGGCGACGGCGCTTGGCCCGTTCCGCTTAGCTGGTCTCGGACCACCTAGCCCTTGGGCGACGTGCTCATCGAGGACGGTCAGGGCCACGTTCCCCGTCCACTCCAGCCGTGCGCGCTCCCTTGTTGCCCCGCACCCGATCCCACGCCACCAGAAGAAACGCGGGATCGGCGACAAGATTGAACAGATCATCGAACGGCGATGAGGATCATCACGAGCCCAACAGTGCAGCTTGGTCTGGATCCCCAGTACCCGTCCTCTCCCCACCTGACGACCAATCAGCCGGCAACGGACCTGCCCGCCACCGAACTGGCTGCTCGACAGGAAGGCGACCGTAGGTGGTTCCCACATTCGCCACGGAATCGATCAAAGAGTGAGGCATCCCCTCTACCCCGACAGCCTCGCCATGCCTACGCCCCAGGCTATCGACATGGCCTCCCACCAGGCCTCAAGCCGGCACGCGCTGCAACCCGTCCCGACGTTGTCAGGGCTGCTTCCCGCCGCCACGTGCGTTCCCACGATGCGACTGCCCTCAGTTTCACCAGCCAGCTACGACTGACCAGCGGCGTCGTCCCACTCCACCGCTTGTCACCGCACGGCCTCGCGTTTAGCTCTGCGCTGCTCGGACAAGGGACACGCTTCGGCCGGAACTGGTGCCATATTTCGAGGAGCGGCGTCTCGCCCCGGAGGGCGTGCCATACAAAATCGTGGCGGGCTAAGGGACGCATGGATCGTAGTAAGCTCCGGCCATGGGCTGGCTCATCTCACCACCGGAAGAGACACCGTGGCGGATGGACCGTTCCGAAGTGGTTGAACTACTGCGGCGGCTGTGGCCGAACGTCGAGATCATCCCAGCAGATCCACAGACAAAAATGGCGCTACGCTGGGAAATGAACAGCAATGCGAACGATTGGATCACCGGCTCGCTCGAGGACATCGGACAATGCCTCTACGTTGACGGAATGTCCATGGAAATCGCGCGCCTCGCATTCCATGCGAAACAGGAGTTCGCCCCGATCCAGGATCTGATCCTGTTCGACGGAAGTTATGAAGTGGTCATTCCGCTCGAGGGCATGAGCAAGGAGGACATACGCTGCTCCCTCGACGGAAACCCTGAAAGCACATAGAAACCCGGCCATCCCGAGCGAAACCGGGAATGGCCGGGCCTCCGCCCTCGTCACCCAAGCGCATGCACCGGCCGGGCACGCAACGCGAGCCGAGTGGGAATACCGATCGCCAGCAAACCGAGCACCGCCGTCACCGCGACGATGGCCAGGTACGTGACCGGAGCGACAGTCGGGAACGGTGACTCGGTCATACCAATGCTCACGCCAACCAACGGTGGCAGCGCGGCCAGCGACCCGACCACCAACGCGATCCCCACCACGATCAGGGACTCGATGCGCGTCATCCGCCGTACCTGCCTGGCGCCTGTGCCGACCAGTCGCAGCAGGGCGAACTCCCGCGACCGCGCCGCCGTCGCCATCACCAGGGTGTTCACCACGGCGATCGCCACGTAGCCGAGGATTACGAACAGTGCGATCAGGTTCACCCAGGTTTCGGTATCGCGCTGGGCCTGGCCTGCGGCGGACAGGCCGGCGCGATCCGTCACGGTCAGGCCGGGCAGGGCGGCCAGGGAGCGTTGGGCCGCAACAGGATCCGACGCCGACACCAGGATCGACTGGTCCAGGCGGGTCGTGGTGTGTGCGGCGAGAACATCGTGGGGCAGGGTCAGGTCGCCGAAGCCGAGGCCTCGGCCGTAGGTGGCGACAACGCGAGGGCGCATGGCGGTGCCGTCGCCCAGGTGCAGCTCCACCGTGTCACCGACCTCGACGCCCAGGGTTTCGGCGGCCATGGTGCTCAGGGCGACCGTCTCGCCGCGGAGGTCGGCCAGGCGGCCCTCGCGGGGCTGCAGGTCCATCGTGCGGTCCAGTCCCGACGGCGACAGGCCCTGCGCGGCGAACGCCGACACCTCCCAGTTGCCGGCCAGCAGGTGTTTCACGAACACCTGGCTGCGCACGATCGGCATGACCGTCGCGACGCCGTCGGCTGATGCGACCTGCTTCGTGACCGACGGGGCCAGGCCGGACGGGGCGGTCACCACGAAGTCCGCCACCACGCCCTTGTCTGCCTGGTCGTTTGCCTCGGCGGCGATGGTGGTCTGCGTGAAGAGCTGTACCGATGCCATCGTCACCGCCAACACGAGCGGGGTGACGGCGACGGCCAGCCTGCGGGCGCTCGCGGTCACGTTCGCCACCGCGAGATACCCACCGATCGGTGACGCCGACCGCAGGGGGCCGCCGATCAGGCGGATGGTCACCTCGACCAGGCGCGGGCCCAGCAGGGCCACGCCCACCACCATCAGCAGCGCGGAGCTGGCCGCGCCCGCCACCGCCGCCTCGCCCGGCAGGAACACCGGCACCACCGCCGCGCTCGTCCCCAGCACGAGCGCGATCCGTCCGATGATCACCCTGACCTGCCCGATCGGCGCCGCGTCGACCGCTGACTCCTGTAGTGCCTCGATCGGCTGGATCTTCGCCACGCGGCGGGCCGCGAGCCAGCCCGCGGCCCGTGCGGTGACGACACACAGCAGCACCGCGGCCGCTGCCGGCAGTGGGCTCCACGCCAGCCCGAAGTCGGCCGGCAGCATGCCGACGGACGCGAACGCGGCCCGCAGACCGAGCGCCACGCCATACCCCGCCCCGGCGCCGAGCACCGCCGCGCCGCCCGCGACCAGCAGGATCTCGGCGCCGATCATGCGGTGCACCTGCCTCGGCGTCGCCGCGACGGCCCGTAGCAGGGCGATCTCCCGCCTGCGCTGCTGCACCGACAGCGCGAGCGTGCTCGCCACCACCAGCATCGCGATCATGATGGCCGTGCCGGCGAACGCCAGCGACAGCAGAATCAGCTGCGAGCGCACCTGCCCGACGTCGAGGAACTCCGCGTCGCCGCGGGCGTCGCCGGTGTACACCGCCAGCTCGGGCAGCGCGGCGGAGATCCGGGCGGCCAGGGCATCCGCGTCGACGTCCGGCGCGGCGAACACGCCGATCGTGTCGAACTGCTGCGACCGGCCGTACAGCTCGCGGGCCTGGGTGTCGGTGAAGAACAGTGTGGACTCGCGGCCGAGTGCCTGCCGCGTGATGCCGGTGACCGTGAACTTCCTTGGCACAGCGCCAATGGCGATGTCGACCTGGTCGCCGACCGCGATGCCGGCGTGCGCGGCGAGGTCGCGGTCGAGCACGACCCCGTTCTCGCGCGGCGCGGCGCCGTCCCGCAGGGAGAACGGGGTGAGCGCCGCGGCATTCCAGCCGTGCCCGGCGACCGGCTGGCCGCCGATGGTCACCGGCACCGTGACGTCGCCGATGGCCTTCGCCACGCCCGGCACCGCGGCGATCTTGTTCACGATGTCGGCGGACAGCGGCACCCGCTCGCTGTAGGGCTGGTCGAGGTCCTCCTCGACAGGGATGGACTGCTGGGCACCGACCACGACCGGCGCGCCCGCGTAGCGCTGCGGCGGCACCCCTGCCCGCAGCCCCGACTCGAACAGCACCCCGAGCGCCGTGACCAGCGCCGCGGCACACAGCACCGCGACGAACATCCCGACGAACGGGCCCTTGCGGTGCCGGATGGTGGCTTTCGCGTGGTCCAACATGGTCACCACTCCCCCAGCCTGGTCATGCGCTCAGCCACGGCCGCCGGGTTGGGGCGGTCCAACGCATCCGCGAGCCGCCCGTCGGCGAGGAACACCACCCGGTCCGCGAACGACGCGGCGATCGGGTCGTGGGTCACCATCAGCACGGTCTGTCCGAAGTGGTCGACGACGTTGCGCAGCAGCGTCAGCACCTGACGACCGGTGCGGGTGTCGAGCGCGCCGGTCGGCTCGTCAGCGAACATCACGTCCGGCCGCGTGACCAGCGCACGAGCGATCGCCACCCGCTGCTGCTGGCCGCCGGACAGCTCGCTCGGCAGGTGCGGCAGCCGGTCGGTGAGCCCCACGTTCTTGACCACCTGGCTCAGCCACTCGCGGTCGACACCACGGCCGGCGAGACGCAGCGGCAACGTGATGTTCTGCTCGACCGTGAGCGCGGGCAACAGGTTGTACGCCTGGAAGACGAACCCGACCCGCTCACGGCGCAGCGCGGTGAGCGCGACCTCCTTGAGCCCGGACAGGTCCGTGTCGCCGAGACGCACCGTCCCGGACGTCGGCCGGTCGAGACCGGCCGCGCAGTGCAGGAAGGTGCTCTTGCCGGACCCCGACGGGCCCATCACCGCGGTGAAACTACCGCGTGCCAGCGCGATGCTGACCTTGTCGAGGGCGGTGACCAGCGTCGTCCCTCGACCGTACACTTTGGACACGTCGGTCAGCTGGACCGCGGTCGCC
>Ga0307512_10008044_pt1 | contig 10337 bp, 12 predicted proteins | sample 14_EM_MG_FD_200267 | JGI IMG/M metagenome (GOLD analysis project Ga0307512, IMG submission 200267) | Populus trichocarpa ectomycorrhiza microbial communities from riparian zone in the Pacific Northwest, United States - 14_EM | ecosystem: Host-associated > Plants > Roots > Unclassified | place... | reverse complement strand
CGTGGCGTGGAAATCGAGTACGCGGACCTCAGGTCGAGAACGGCGTTAGCGCCGCCGGGCAGGCTCACCTGCGCGGGTGCGCCGAGTTCCTCGCACCACTGGTACCCGAGGACCGCCGAGAGCCGGGCCGCTGTCGCCGCTATGTCGTGGACGACGATGCCGATGTGGAACTGATCGCTGCTCTTCACTCGCACCCTCCGTGGTATGTGACATGGCACAGGCAGAACCGGGTGACGTGGTCGACGTCGGCGCCCGTCGGACGCACCCGCCCCCACAGATGGTCGGCAAGCCTGCCGACGGTCGCATGGGCGGCGAGGGAGGCGTCCAGGTCCGGGGCGGCGCTGCCCAGTTCGGCGTACGGGGCCCGTAGCAGCGTCGCGAGGAGGCCGGCGGCGGAGGGCGGGCCCGCGAGGAACCCCTCGCCCACGCTCTGGGCGTTCCACATGACGGCCAGTGTCGTGGCCGCGGTCTCGTCGTCCGTCGCCTGGGACAGGACGCCCTCGACCCAGCGGCGCACCTTGTCCTGCGGCGTGGCCCGCCGCGTCCTCGACCCGCTCAGGAAAGAGGTGCGGGCCCACGGGCTGTGGGCGACCCACCTCCGCCCCGAGCTGGGCGGCGAGGGACACGGACAGGTCAAGCTGTGCCTGCTCAACGAGATCCTGGGCCGCTCCTCCTGGGCCCCGATCGTCTTCGGCTGCCAGGCCCCGGACACCGGCAACGCCGAGATCCTCGCGCACTACGGCACCACCGCCCAGAAGGACCGCTATCTGCGTCCGCTCCTCGAGGGCGAGATCTTCTCCTGCTACTCGATGACCGAGCCGCAGGCCGGCGCCGACCCCAAGGAATTCACCACGCGGGCGGTGCGGGAGGGCGGCGAGTGGGTGGTCAACGGCTGGAAGTACTTCTCCTCCAACGCCAGGACCGCCGCGTTCTTCATCGTCATGGCCGTGACGGACCCGGACGGGGACCCGTACAAGAGCATGTCGATGTTCCTGATCCCGGCCGAGACCCCCGGCATCCGCATCGAGCGGAACGTCGCCCTGGCCGGTGAGCCGCAGGAACGCGGCTCGCACGCGCTGGTGCACTACGAGGACGTACGGGTACCGGCGGACGCACTGCTCGGCGGCGCGGGGCAGGCCTTCGTGATCGCGCAGACCCGGCTGGGCGGCGGGCGGATCCACCATGCGATGCGGACGATCGGCCTGGCGGGCAAGGCGTTCGACATGATGTGCGAGCGGGCCCTGAGCCGCCACACGCAGGGCACGGTCCTCGCCGACAAGCAGTTCGTGCAGGGGCACATAGCCGACTCGTGGGCGCAGCTCACGCAGTTCCGGCTGGCCGTGCTGCAGACCGCGTGGAAGATCGACAAGTACAACGACTACCGCAAGGTCCGCAAGGACATCGCGATGGTCAAAGTGCTGCTGCCCGGTGTGCTGCATGACATAGCACACCGCGCGATCCAGGTGCACGGCGCGCTCGGCGTCAGCGGCGACATGCCGCTGTTCCGGATGCTGCTGGGCGCGAGCGTCCTCGGCATCGCCGACGGACCGACCGAGGTGCACAAGGTGACAGTTGCCCGGCAGGTGCTGCGCGACCACAAGCCCAGCGAAGACCTCTGGCCGAGCGGCTACCTGCCCAAGCGCATCACCGCGGCGCGCGCCAAGTACGCGGAGTTCCTGGAGCCGAAGCCGGAGCCGGAAGCGGAGGCGGAAGCGGAGGCGGAGGCGGAAGCCCGATGATCGAGGTCGAACGGCTGGCGGGCTGGCTGGACGAGTCCGGGCTCCCCGGGAAGGGCGAGCCGATCGAGCAACGGTTCGTCTCGGGCGGCGCACAGAATGAGATCTACGAGATCAGGCGCGGCGAACTCCACTGCGCCCTGCGCATCCCGCCGCCCACCGCACCCGCCGCCCGCGACGAGGGCATTCTGCGGGAATGGCGGATCACCGAGGCACTGAACGGCACGGACGTCCCGCACACCGAGGCGATCGCCGCGTGCACGGACGCCGCCGTGCTGGGCCGGACGTTCTACCTGATGGAGTTCGTCGATGGCTGGTCGCCCATGTCCGCCACGGGCGGACGCGGCTGGCCGGCGCCCTTCGACACGGATCTCGCCGCGCGGGCGGGGCTGGCGTACCAGCTGACCGAAGGGGTCGCCCTGCTCGGCCGGGTGGACTGGAAGGCGAAGGGACTGCACGACCTCGGCCGCCCCGACGGCTTCCACGAGCGCCAGGTCGACCGCTGGTCCCGCTATCTGGACCGCATCAAGGGCCGCGAGCTGCCGGGATTCGACGTCGCCGCGGCCTGGCTGCGCACACACAAACCGGTCGACTACGTTCCCGGCCTGATGCACGGCGACTACCAGTTCGCCAACGTCATGTACCGGCACGGCGCCCCGGCCCGCCTCGCCGCCATCGTCGACTGGGAGATGGGCACGGTCGGCGATCCCAAACTCGACCTGGCATGGATGCTCCGCGGCTGGCCCGAGGACACCAGCGCTCCCGAGGCGGCCACCGCCCTGTACGTCGACCTCACCGGTATGCCGTCACGCGAGGCACTGATCCAGCACTACGCCGAGGTGTCCGGCCGCCAGGTCGACGACATGGACTACTACGACATCCTGGCCCAGTGGAAGCTCGGCGTCGTCCTGGAGCAGGGCTACCAACGGGCCGGTGACAACGAGAAGTTGCAGGCCTTCGGCCCGATGGTGCTGCAGCTCATGCAGGACGCGGCCGAACTGGCGGAGACGACCCGATACGGGACCTGACGGATCGCTCCCTTCCGGCACAGTGTGCGTTAGGGTGGAATACGGAGGTGGCCCTCCGATCGGATGACTGCCTCCGCATAGCTGATCCACTCCGCTGTGACGGGAGCATGCGCTGATGACAGCCGGCCAACCACCGACGGACCCGACCGCCGCCCCGCCGGGAGGCACTGCGAAGCTGGCGGGGCGCACGGTCGCCCGTGTCGGCTTCGGTGTGATGCAGCTGCACCACGCGCCGGCAGGCCGGGGCCGGGACGCCGCCCTCGGCCTCCTGCGCGAGGCAGTGCACCTCGGCATCAACCACCTGGACACCGCACACTTCTACGGCGCCTGCAACGAGCTCGTGCGTGAGGCGCTGGCACCCTATCCGGACGACCTTGTGCTCGTCGGCAAGGTGGGCGCCGACTACGGCGACCGGGGCCAACTGGTCGCCGCGCAGCGGCCCGAGCAGCTGCGCGCCCAGGTCGAAGCCAATCTCTCGGTGCTCGGCGCCGAGCGGCTGGACGTGGTGAACCTGCGGCGGGCCGACGCGCCGCCCGGCCTGATCGCCGAGGGGGACCAGAAGGTCGACCTCGACAGCCAGCTCGGCGAGCTGGCCGCGCTGCGCGACGCCGGCAAGATCGGCGGCATCGGGCTCAGCAATGTCTCCGCCGACCAGCTCCGGCAGGCCCTGCCGGCCGGTGTCGTCTGCGTGCAGAACGACTACAGCGTCCTGGAGCGGGCCGCCGAGCCGGTGCTCGACCTGTGCCGGGAGCACGACATCGCATGGGTGCCGTTCTTCCCGCTCGGTTCGGGCTTCTCGGTCCGGCCGAAGGCGTCCGGGCATCCCGCCGTCGTCGCGGTCGCCGACGACATCGGCTGTACGCCGGCGCAGGTGGCGCTCGCCTGGCTGCTGGCGCACTACGACCACACCCTGCTGATCCCGGGAACCAGCAGTCCCGCCCACCTGGCGGAGAACACGGCTGCGGGCAGCGTCCGACTTTCACCGGAGGCTGCCGCGGCCCTGGACCAGATCTGACCTTCCCTACAGTCCCAGCGACTTGGCGATGATGACCTTCATGACCTCGCTGGTGCCGGCGTAGATGCGGGTGATGCGGGCGTCCGCGTACAGGCGCGAGATCGGGTACTCCGCCAGGTAGCCGTAGCCGCCGAAGAGTTGGAGGCAGCGGTCGACGGCCCGGGCCTGCATCTCGGTGCAGAACAGTTTGACCTTTGCGGCGTCGGCGCCGGAGAGTTCGCCGTCGACGAGGTGGAGGACCGCCCGGTCGAGCAGCGCCTGTGCGGCCTCGATCTCGGTGGCGACGGCGGCGAGTTCGAACTTGGTGTTCTGGAAGGACGCCACGGTCCGGCCGAAGACCTCACGGTCCTTCACATACCCGATCGTCGTGTCGAGTGCGGCTCGCGCCTGTGCGACCGAACCGACCGCCACCGTCATCCGCTCCTGCGGGAGGTTGTGGCCCAGGTAGCCGAAGGCGGCGCCCTCCTCCCCCAGGCGGTTGGCGACGGGTACGCGTACCTCGTCGAAGGCCAGTTCGACGGTGTCCTGGGCCTTGATGCCCAACTTCTCGAGGATCCGGCCGCGGGTGAAGCCGGGCATGCCGTCCTCGACGACCAGCAGGGTCAGGCCGGCGCGCCGGTCGCCGGGATCGGTCGACGTGCGGGCGACCACGATCACCAGGTCGGCGAGCAGGCCGCCGGTGATGAAGGTCTTGGCGCCGCTCAGGACGTAGGAGTCGCCGTCGCGTACGGCGGTGGTGCGGATGCCGGCCAGGTCGGAGCCGGTGCCCGGTTCGGTCATGGCGCTCGCGGTCAGCAGCCGGCCGGCCGCGAGGCCCGGGAACCAGCGCCGGCGCTGCGCCTCGTCGGCATAGGCGAGGAAGTACGGGAGGACGACGTCGAGTTGGGTGCGTACCGTGCCCAGGGTGACCAGGGCGCGGGCGGCCTCTTCCTGGAGGACGACGTTGTAGCGGTAGTCGTTCAGGCCCGTCCCGCCGTACTCCTCGGGGATCGCCATGCCCAACAGGCCGAGCGAGCCCAGCTGTTCGAAGATCTGGCGGGGCAGTCGGCCCGCCCCCTCCCAGTCGGCGTGGTTCGGGACGACTTCCTTGGCCACGAACTCCCTTGCCAGCTTGCGGAATTCCTCCTGGTCGGCGGTGAAGATCTCTCGGCGCACTGTGGGCCCCCGGGTCAGGTAACGAGTTCGACGAGCGTGGCGTTGGCCGTGCCGCCGTCCTCGCACATGGTCTGCAGGCCGTAGCGGATCCCGTGGTCACGCATGTGATGGACCATGCGGGTCATCAGGACCGCCCCGGACGCTCCGAGCGGATGGCCCAACGCGATGGCGCCGCCGAGAGGGTTGAGCAGCGCCGGGCCGGCTCCGGTCTCGGCGAGCCAGGCGAGCGGGATCGGTGCGAACCCCTCTTTCACCTCGAAGACACCGACCTCGCAGAGGGCGACGCCGGCTTTCCGGAGTACCTTCTCCGTCGCCGGGATCGGGCCGGTCAGCATGAGCACGGGGTCGGCGCCGACTGAGGACGGCGGCGGACAGGTCGGCGGCGTGCATGCCGGACAGGCCGCCGCCTCGTTTGCCGACGGGCGTGCGGACGGCCTCGACGATCACTGCTTCGTGCATGACGTGTCCTCCGAAGGGGGCGGTCGCAACCAGCGGCCCGTGAAGTGCGGCTCGCGTCGCTGCGCGAACGCGGCGTACGCCTCCGGTACGTCCGCCGTCGCGAGGTTGACCGCCTGGGCACGGGCCTCGGCGCTGAGTGCCTCGCGCAGCGGACGGCCCGGGCTCTCGTTCAGGAGCGCCTTGGTCTGGGCGAGGGCGACGGGCGGGCCGGCGGCCAGTCGGGTGGCCAGGTCGGCGACGTAGGCGTCGATCTCCTCGGTGGACACCACCCACGTCACGAGGTGCAGTTGCCTCGCCTCCTCGGCGTCGATCGTCTCCGCCAGCAGGGCGAGCCTCTTGGCCTGTTGGAGTCCGGCCAGTTTGGGCAGCAGCCAGGAGCCGCCGCAGTCCGGGGACAGCCCGCGGCGCGCGAAGATCTGCGAGAACCGGGTTTCCGGCGTGGCCACCACCAGGTCGCAGCCCAGCGCGAGGTTCCAGCCCGCGCCGACCGCCACACCGGTGACCTTGGCGATGGTCGGGATCGGCAACTCGTGCAGCAGCAGCGCCACTTCGTTGAGGTCACGCACCTTGTCGAGAGGATGGCGGGTGTCGGTGGCGGCGCTGGTGAGGTCGGCGCCGGAGCAGAACGCTCCTCCGGCTCCGGTGAGGACGAGGGCCCGTACGGCCTGGTCGCGGGAGGCCTCGGTCAGGGCGTGGCGCAGGGCCGCCCACAGTTCGGGGTCGACGGCGTTCTTGCGGTGCGGGCGGTTCAGGGTCAGGGTCCGTACGCCGCCGCTGTCGCCGGACAGCAGTACGGGCCGGCCGGTCACGTGCCACCTCTCGACTCCGCCTCGGTGACTCCGAGTTCGGCGAGGATCCGTTCCGTGTGTTCGCCGAGTGCCGGGACGGCGCCCATCGGGGGGTCGTAGCCGGAGATGACCGGGGGTGGCAGGAGCGCCGGGATCGGCCCCTTGGGTGTGTCGACACGGCGCCAGCGGTCGCGTGCCTTCAGGTGCGGGTGTGCGATCACTTCACTCGGGGTGTTGTAGCGGGAGTTGCCGATGCCCGCGTCGTCGGCGCGCCGCTGGATGTGGGCGAGATCGTGCCGGGCGCACCAGGCGCCGATCTCCGCCTCCAGCAGATCGCGGTGCTCGACTCGGCCGGGGTTGGTGCGCAGGCGCTCGTCGTCCGCCAGGTCGGGGCGCCCCAGCAACTCCCGGGCCAGGCGCTGCCATTCGCGGTCGTTGGTGGTGCCGAGGACGACCGTCTGCCCGTCGGCGGTGCGGTGGGCGCCGTAGGGGGCGACCGCCGGGGAGCCCATGCCGTGGGGTTGTTGGTCCACCCCCGAGTGCTGGGTGTAGGTGAGGGCGTAGCCCATCATGTCGGTCATGGTGTCGAAGAGGCTGACCGCCACCGCGCCCGGGCGTCCGGCGTAGAGCAGCGACACGATCGACAGCGCGGCGTACAGGCCGGTGGTGGCGTCCGCCATGGGCGGCCCGGGTTTGGCCGGTTCGCCGGGGCGGCCCGTGATGGCGCAGGCACCGGACTCCGCCTGGACGAGGAGATCGTAGGCCCGCTTGTGGGAGAGGGGCCCGCCCGGGCCGTAGCCGTCGATCTCGACGGCGATCAGCTCGGGATGGCGGGCGGCCAGGTCGTCGGGGGCGAGGCCGAGTCCGGCCGTGGTGCCGGGGGTGAGGTTGGAGACGAATACGTCCGCGCGGTCGAGCAGGCGGTGCAGGATCGCCCTGCCCGCCTCGGACTTGAGGTCGAGGGTGATGGACTCCTTGCCGCGGTTCACCCACACGAAGTGTGCGGCCAGGCCGCCCACCACGTCGTCGTAGTGACGGGCGAAATCGCCGCCGTCCGGGTTCTCCACCTTGATCACCCGGGCTCCGAGGTCGGACAGGGCCCGGGTGCACAGGGGGGCGGAGACGGCCTGTTCCAGGGCCACGACCGTGACGTCCGCGAGAGGTCCCCCGTTTCCCGAAGGCCGCATCAGATCACCAGGCCGCCGTCGACCGGCAGTACCTGTCCGGTGACGAAGGAGGCGGCGTTGGAGGCGAGGAAGACGAAGGCTCCGGCGACCTCCTCGGGCTCGGCCCAGCGGCCGAGCGGGATGCGGGCGAGCATGGTGGCCGCGAACTTCTCGTCGGTGCGGATGGTTTCGGTCATGGGGGTCGCGGCCAGGGGTGCCAGGGCGTTGACCTTGATCTGTCTGCGGGCGAGTTCGCGGGCCAGCGACTTGGTCATGCCGATGATCGCGGCTTTGGCGGCCGAGTAGTTGACCTGGCCGAGGGTGCCGGTCAGGCCCGCCGACGAGGTGACGTTGATGATGCGTCCGGTGCCGTCGGTGGGAAGGAACGGGAGGGCGGCCTGCGAGCAGGTGAACGTGCCCAGCACATGGATGTCGAGCAGCCGGCGGAAGCTGTCCTCGTCGAGGTCGGGGAACATGGCCGGCGCGGTCACGCCGGTTGTTCACGAGAATGTGCAGGGTCCCGTCGGCGAGGGCCGCCGCCCGGGACACGGCTGCCTCGGCAGCGGCCCGGTCGCGTACGTCCAGACCGGCGCTGTCGGCCGTGCCGCCCGCCGCGGTGATCTTCCCGGCGACCGCCGCCGCGGCCGCCGCGTCGACATCGGTGACGAGGACGGCGGCGCCGGCCCGGGCGAGCGCGTGGGCGACGGCGGCGCCTATGCCGCCCCGCGGCTCCGGTGACCAGCGCCGAGCGTCCCGTCAGATCGAACAGCCCGTTGTCGTACACCACTACTTGCTCGCCGCCGCCACGGCCGCGCGTGCCCGTTCGCGGAACGCCTCCAACTTGTCGACCGGTTCCTTGAGTTGGCGGCTGCGCGGGCGGATGCTGACGTCGTGGCCCGCGGCGGCCCTGCGCAGCGCGCCGACCGTGGCCTGCTCGCGCGGGATGTGCGCGAAGGGGTCGAAGGAGTACCAGCGCATGGCGTTCTCGTGGGTCATCTTCACGATGTCCGCGTCCGGCACATCGCACTCCGTCAGGACGCCGTCAAGCTGCTCGGGGGCGTCGGGCCACAGCGAGTCGCTGTGCGGGTAGTCGCCCTCCCAGCAGATGTTGTCGATGCCGATGTCGTGCCGCAGCTTCACGCCCAGCCTGTCGGTGATGAAGCAGGTCAGGAAGTGCTCGCGGAAGACCTCGGAGGGCAGCTTGCCGCCGAAGTCCTGGAGGGTCCAGGCCGAGTGCATCTCGAAGGTGCGGTCCACCCGCTCCAGGAAGTACGGGATCCAGCCGGTGCCGCCCTCCGACAGGGCGATCTTCAGGGCGGGGAACTCCTTGAGGGTCCGCGACCACAGGAGGTCGGCCGCGGCCTGGACGAGGTTGATGGGCTGGAGCGTGATCATCACGTCGGGCGGGGAGTCGACGGACGGGATGGCGAGGCGGCCCGAGGAGCCGATGTGCACCGACAGGACGGTGTCGGTGTCGCAGGCAGCCTGCCACACGGGGTTCCAGTACGGGTCGTGGAAGCTCGGGTAGCCCAGCGCCGCCGGGTTCTCCGGGAAGGTCATCGAGTGACAGCCCTTGGCGGCGACCCGCCGCAGCTCGCCCGCGCACAGCTCGGCGTCCCAGATCGCGGGCAGCGCCATCGGGATGAAGCGGCCGGGGTACGCGCCGCACCACTCGTCGATGTGCCAGTCGTTGTACGCCCGGACCAGCGCGATCGAGAAATCCGAGTCCTCGGTGGCGAACATGCGCGCCGAAAAGCCGGGAAAGGACGGGAAGTTCATCTGCGCGAGCACGCCGCCCGCGTTCATGTCCTTGATGCGTTCGTGGACGTCGTAGCAGCCGGGCCGGATCTCGTCCATGGCCTGCGGGTCGAGGCCGTACTCCTCCTTGGGCCGGCCGGCGACCGCGTTGAGCGCGGCGTTGCCGACGCTGCTGTCCCGGAACTGCCAGCGGTCGCTGCCGTCCTCGCGGCGGATGAGCTTGGGCGCGTCGTCCTGGTACCGCTTGGGCAGGTGGTTCACGAAGATGTCCGGCGGCTCGATGATGTGGTCGTCGACGCTGATGAGGATCAGGTCGTCCTTGTTCATGCGAGGTCCCTTTCGCTGGTGGGGGCGGGTCAGTCGGAGGCCGGGAGGGCTTTGGCGGCCTTGAGGGTCATGGGGGCGCCGGCGCAGGCGAGTTCGCCGGCTCCGGCGCTGGTGCACAGCAGCTCGAGGGTGCCGTCGGCGTCGACGTAGCGCTTGCCGAGGAGGGTGACCGGCTCGGCGTTCCGGGCGGGCGCGGGTGGTGCGGTGGTGGCGGGCACCATGGGGGCGCCGCCGCAGGTCAGGGCGGGCTGCCGGGCCGTGGGGGCGCGGACGACGACCACGCGGGTGGTGCACACCGTGCTGGCGAGCTGGTCACCGGGGCGCAGCGTCGGTGCTGGTGAACTCATGGTTCAGGTCCTTTCCGGCCGGGGGTCCGGGGGTTGTCCCCCGGGAAGGCACAGCACACAGGCGGTCGGCGAGCTCGGCGAGGTCGTAGGACTGGCGGGCCATCCAGAACCGCAGGAAGCCGGTGAGCGAGTAGCGCAGGAACAGGGCCGCGCCGACGACCGTGCCGGCGATGCCGCCGAGGCCGAGGGCGAGGGCGTCGCGCTGGTCGAGGGGGTTCTGGGTGTTGTGCGAGACGAAGTACGCCGATGCCGCAAGCACCAGGCCGAGGACCATCAGGGCGGCGCCCAGGCGCAGCCAGAGGCCGGCCCGGGCGGCGGCCGGGTCGGGGATCCTGAGGTCGGCGAGTTCGCGGACGAAACGGTCTGCGCGGGAGTCCGCACGTGGCTCGCGGGAGTCTGTACGTGGCTCGGTGGGTGTCATGCGGAACTCCCCAGGTAGAGGGCGGACAGTTCGTCACGCAGCCCGCCGTCGGGGCGGCCCTGGCGTTCGATGCGGCCGCGCACGAGGACGGCCGCGTGGTCGGCGATGCCGAGGACGGCGGCCGCGAACTGCTCGAC
>Ga0307512_10008043_pt1 | contig 10337 bp, 11 predicted proteins | sample 14_EM_MG_FD_200267 | JGI IMG/M metagenome (GOLD analysis project Ga0307512, IMG submission 200267) | Populus trichocarpa ectomycorrhiza microbial communities from riparian zone in the Pacific Northwest, United States - 14_EM | ecosystem: Host-associated > Plants > Roots > Unclassified | place... | reverse complement strand
TTCCCGAAGTATTGAGCCCGACGATTTATTGCGTTTGGAGCTAGTGTCATAAATCCCGTGTACAACTTCCCCGCTACGCCATACACTCATTTATATATATCAACATGAATATTCATTTCTTGGCCAAGGTACTGGGGTATCCACATTATGGTTAAGTAGTGGTTAAGTGTGGACATGCCCTTTTCCCTTCCAGCGTCCTTCAGTCCGATATAGTGGCGTGATACGACGATTGTATGAAATATGAGGTGGTGTTCGGGTCGCATCCGATTTTTCCATTTTGAGAATTTGGTTCAGCTGCAACGCATGTTCCTTCAGATCTGCCGCCATGGCGCAATGTGCAACAGCGACACCAGAATTGATCGTGGGCTTAATTGTGACCGTTCAAGTCTATGGCCGGTCCCAGTCGCGTTGAAGATCCGATGATGCATCTTGGGTTTCGGCCATTCTCGCCTGTTACTTAATTAGCGACGCCACGCAACATGTTTAAGGCGCGTACGAGCTACGCCGTGTTTGGCTCCAATGCAGGCGCCAAATTCTGGCAGCAGCCCGAGCAAATTCGCGCCGTCGTGTTAGTAGAGGTGACTGCGGTTGCGAAGCGTAAGCGGAGCTGGCTGTGGCGTCGGGCGCGCGATACCTCCGAGAACGGGGCGGAGTGAGTTTTCACCTCCCAATGTTCGTAGCGACGACTTGGAAGCGGTGATGTTGTCTTGGAATCGGCTTATGCGACGTCCTGCTGACCTTCCAATCAAACGGGTTGTACCTACGACCCTCGCGCGTCTTTGTAGTACATACATGTAGCGCGATAGAAATGCAGATTCCAAAAAAAAGAAGCCCCGGCCAAGAATTGCACCGAGGTGTGATACCGAAATACGCGCGCAGTTTCCCCACCATCTAGTAAATGACGAGGCCTGTCGTTTGAAGGTGAATCGCTTGGACTGCCAGAATCTTGTACTTCTCAAGACACTTCGCTGGGAAGGCGTCAACAGACTCCGTGGCAATGCATGCTGCTTGTGAGAGAGAACTCAGGTGAGGAAGCTGAGTAGAAGTTCAGGCCAACTTGGGATGGTTGGGACCTATGACGGACGTGTCAGGAGTGAGGAATAGGGCGCCCCTTACGGGACATGAACGGACCATGCTTGCGATTGCGGCACAAGAGAAAGCTAGGGAACATGTTTCCATAGCTGACGGAGTAACGTGAGCCCGGTATACCTGAGTGAAAGTATGCTTCGTGGAAGGGCTCTTTGTCTCCTTAAATTTGTCTTCAGTGAGAAAACAAAAATGAAACGAAGGGGTTACTTCTTCAGAACGTGGAAGTGCTGTTTCACACTTTCACGTTCTGGTCAAGTTTCCACCCTCTCTGCCCTGTATCTTCGTCTTTGTTTTCACACTAAAGGGGACAAAGCAACAGAGCAACGACAGCGTTAGGATCGACTCCGAGCTCTAGAAAGGCTTTGGAGTAGCGATACGTTCTGCACCACGAACGCACCCAGATGTCATGCCTCGTTTGTATTTTTCGTGACGAGGTGTTGCAAGTCAAGGATGTCATCGCTTTCTTCAAGTTCTCGTCACGATTTTTTTTTTAAGCTGCGGCGATAAAGCGGACTGCCGGCCGGGTCGGTCTTCGGTGTGACGCGTCGGAACGCGCTACGTCACGCGTTCTGTGACACATGTCCTCGCCACCCTTTCCCGCATCCTTCGGCGTACACACCATGCTCTGGGTAGACGACGTCCGTAACTACATTGAACCTCACATACTCCGCTTTTCTAAAACGATGTTGCACAGTACCGACCCAAAACACTCGATGACCTCCATTATCATGACCACCTATCGCAACGCTTGAAGTCCTTGGTACGTGGCTGGCTCTTTCAACGTCCGTGCCATTGACGGCATTGACAGGCCGCTTCGGGGGACTTCCCTCATATGCTGTTCTATGGGCCATCAGGAGCGGGAAAGAAAACGCGTATCGCTGCTACTCTGAATGCGCTGTTTGGCAGTGGGGTCGAAAAGGTGAGCAATCTCAGGCATCTCCAGCATGTATCATTCCCCTGAGGGCATGGCCCTCGTCTGCAGCTTAAAATCGATCAAAGGGTGTTTCTTACACCATCACGGAAGAAATTGGATGTCAATGTTGTCCAGAGTAACTATCACATCGAGCTTACACCAAGGTCCGCACCGCGTACAGTGCACGGGTGTGGAGTTCCGTTGAGTTGATAGTTCTCCTATGCAGCGAAGTTGGAAACTACGACAGAGTTGTGATCCAAGAAATTATCAAAGAAATCGCGCAGACCCAACAGGTCGACGTGAGCGCGAGGCACAGATTCAAAGGTGCGTCTCAACTCCTCCATCATCCGGGACTCTGGGCTAGAACTTAGTGACAGTGGTCATCATCAACGAAGCCGACTCGCTCTCTCGAGATGCTCAAGCCGCACTCCGACGAACTATGGAGAAATACATGACCAACCTGCGCATCATACTTTGCGCTAACAGTACTTCACGGCTAATCGCTCCCATCAAGAGTCGTTGCCTGCTTATACGCGTCGCGGCACCCAATCGCGACGAGATGCTTACGGTGCTCAATCATGTGGCAAAGCGTGCAGGGGCGGGTTCAATTCCAGAAGACGTCGCAGATCAAATCATCATAGACGCGAATGGTAACATGAGGAAGGCAATCCTAGTTTTTGAGGCGATGAAAATGCAGTCGTATGCCTGTCCCATAAAATTTCCTTACGCCAAACCCAGCTTACTAGAGCCCAAATTTAGGCCTGACTTGTCAAGCTCGCAGCCCGTCGCCAAACCAGATTGGGAGACGTACTGCTATAAGGTCGCCGATATGATCATCCAGGAACAGACCCCACAGCGAGTCATGGATGTACGCGCCAAGCTGTACGAATTGTTGAGCCATTGTATTCCAGCGACAGTCATTTTGAAAGTGAGGAGCCCTCTTGACGCTTGTCCTTTGTCTTACGTTTCAGCTAGACGATCGCGGATCGTGTGGTGCAGAAAGTCGACGAAAGCCTAAAAGCCGACATCATGCATTGGGCAGCCATTTACGTATGCCAATTCTTCGACTAGGGGAATTGACGGATCTGACTTGCATGCGACAGGAAAATCGTATGTGTATTGGAAACAAAAAGATATATCACCTGGAAGCATGGGTAGTCAAGGTGATGTCCTTGTACAAGGTCGGTTTACACTGGCTCCTGCATTACAACCCTGGAATTGATTGGTTTGGAAAACAGCAATTCTTTTTGGGGATCGAACTTGGTGATTTCGACGACCTCATTTAATTTCGCCCTCTTGTCTTTGCATCTGCTGTATTACCTACCTCCTCGTAATTTTGAACAGCATGGTACTAACGTTATTGTGATCGGTGAGGATTTTTTGACGCTCGTAAAGTCGTTTCAAGTTCTCCATCACTCACGGACTACACGTTGTATCCTCACCTAGACAATGAGGGAGGGTCTGGTCACTGGGCATAACCACATTTCGGTTGTTGCTCGCATTCTATTTCGCTTCATGGCCCGACCGGTAATAACCCATGTTCAGAGTTTAGATCGCGACCTGGCTTGCTGGTGCCACTTCAAGCCGGGGCGAGAGGCAAGACAGATAAATGCACCCGGGTATATTGAACATGGTCGGGCATTTGAAATTCGTGACACAGTTTCCCAGCCCCCGAAGTATGAGCCAGATTTGACATTGACAAGCCATTGGGTTTGAAAAGTCAAGTAGAAGGGTGTGATTTTCACTGCAACGAAGAGGGGCATCACTCCTTGATCGCTGCTTGAACAAGATGAAGGCATATATGCAGAAAACGCGGAGGCTGGCAATTCCGATCTGGGAATTTGAGCGCCGTGGAGTGGGCTACGCAGATAGGAGGATGGAGAGCTTCGAGGCACGTCTCCAGGGATCAGGTATTTGAAGAGGTGCGAGCCAGGCAGCTGGATGGCTCCCTTATCGCCCACCTTCAACAGGGGAAATTGCCACACCACCGCCACGGGTAAATTGCCAATGTTTCCCCTCGCGTGACGGCCTGAGCTGTCCATACAGAGCAGGCGCCTGACGCCTGACGCGTTCATGTGGTGCGCGGTCACGCATGATCAGATGAGCGCGTTTCGTGATACAGCGGCCGGTCTTCGGAAGAACGTTGCCGCCGGAAAATCTCTGTAAAATAGCGATATTACCGCTCCTCCGCTGGATCGGGCACTCTCGCAGAACAACTCGGCGCGAGCTCCACGATGTGCTGGCACACCAACCGCACTCATCGCCAGGGCTCTCTAAGGGGCTGATGCTGTGCGCGGCCAGGGTCGGCCAATTGGGGCACCCATCATGCAAGACAAGGGCGCACGATTGTCAGCTGACATATGATGGCGGCATCGGCGTTATCATTCCCATCGGTTTGAAGGAGACCCGGGGACTCCAGTTCCTGGCGCGGAAGCGATGACGCGACAGCGAAGCAGATGATTCCCATTTGTGGGAGCCCAAGACTTACGGCAGCGCCCTAAAGGAGCAGCAGTTATCTCGAAGTGTATTGTCTTGTGCAGCTACGTAGTTCACACTGGATGGTTTCATTGTCATGAATTAAATTTGTAAGATCGAGAGAGGGAAATACAGCAGTTGGTGGATGGAACTCCAAGCGAATAATTAACCGAGATGGCTCGGAGGGCTCGGAGGGAACCCGGCACGTAGACCGAAGCCCGGCGTGACCGGCGTGAGCCGTAACAGAGCGCGACGCGTCTTACATAATTCAATCCATCCCCCCGTTCCCCCGACCCGCCGCGTCCCACACGCCAGTCCTCACCACCCCTCATCGTCTCCCGCACCCCCCAATCCTCCTCCGTATCGATTCACTCGGTCAACCGTCTCAATCTCCTTATCCCTTTCTTTCTCGCTGCTCAATTGAGCCCCTTCGAGGACTAACGTGGGCCCATGACCACGCCCAGCTCATCCGCGACGACCCCATCACCACCAATGGCTTTCCTTCACGCATCTCCCCTTTCATTGGTCGCTACCATAGGCCCTGGCAATATTGACGCGACAGAGCGCGAAGTCAGACAGCAGGCAATTCAGAAATTTTTGGCTCGTGCTGAAATCTCCAAGGTGAGCATGTCCATTCTCTGACTCTGAGTATGGGACGCGTCGAGCTTCTGCGATGATCCGTGAATCATCGTATGTATAGCCCAGTGGAGGCCTTACTTTTAGTTTTTATTTGCCCAAGTCGCTCGACGTAACACAGCGGGCCTCGCCTTCCCCTATGATACGACAACGTATTCTGATGGTGATATTTCGAGCATTACTATCCTTGTTGTGTGATGGCTCCACAATATTTTTACCATCACTTCCCCTTCTATATTTTTTTAATGCCTCCTGAACGTCTGTGTTAACTCGAAGTTTTTCTCTCCGCAGCTCACGCGTGGGTTACGCGCGCGCCTCTCGTACGCGACTTACAAGGCGACTCACAATATGGCCCATGTCACTCTCGGCGATCTCGAATCGCACGTCAGCGATGATATGCTCCCTACATGGAGCCCGTCTAGGAGCAGCTACCATGACGCTCCCGCCAACCAGGGAAATAACGTCACTAACCCCCCAGGCAGTTCCGCCCGCAAGGGTGCCATGGCCCCTCCGAGCACGATTCCTTCCTCAAACTCCCGTGGTCACCAAGCCAGTCCTGGTAAGAGGGAGAACACGAGTGCCAACGCAGCCCAGAGCTTTTATGCCTCAATCCTTGCCCCACCACCTGCGAAACGCGCGCGGACCATTCATAATCCAGAAGATCCGCCGGTTCCAGCGCCCGCCAGGATGACGAATGGGACATCCCGAAATCGGAAACGCTCGTCCAATCCTGAAGGGTCAAGAGGTACTCATTCTCGCACAGCCTCCGACTCTCAGCCCTACTCCAGCGTTGCGGAACATACGCGCGCCAATACCCGGACGAGCAAAGTCTCCAAACGCAAAAGTGCGTCTAAAGGTAGCAAAGCCAGCGGCCAACGCCACGGTATCAACGCGTCGAGCGTCGATAGCACTCACGATGTAGACGTTGACATGAAAGCTGCCGCAACATTGACGCGCCTTTTGCATCATTCCCGAAACTCCATCACGTCTCTCAGCGCCGTTTCTCCGAGATCCAGCATTTCCGCCGGCTCGGACGTGGGCTCCTCACACTCGCATTCTCAATTTGCCCAAAGTTCCGCCCGTACGACAACAGCCCAGACATCCTTCACTTCGTCTCAGGAGTCTCAGCCCAGTGGTTCAATAGCGCGACCTGCTACCCCGCCACGCTCATCAGATGCCCGTGCGACATCAAGAACTAATAGTTTTCCAGATGGAGGCTCTGCATCTGCCACAGACCAAGAGGCCATCAAATTATTATACTACCTACATGAATCTCCTTCTCCTGCCCGACCAAGCACCGTTCGCGGCCAAGACAGTCAAGATTCAGCGGGCCTCAGAAGCTTATCCGAAAATTCCATTCTCAAAGCTCAGGGACGCGTACTCTTCCCCTCAGCTTCAGGCGGCTCGTCGGATATTCCCTTAGCGTATCGGATGCTCACAAGAGATAATTCTAGCTCGTCAATTACGTCTTCTGCGGCTATGGACGCCCCAGCATCCCAAACTCTCTCGCGTGCTCCCACACTGGTAATCGATCCTCCGATTGGTGACGTGGAACTTCCTCAGCACTCTCAGAACTCAGATCCCGCAATTGGCACCCCAAACGACACTGGTATCCCTCCCGTGACGACAATCACACCCCCGACCCCAATAGAGGCTCCCCAAACGACCCAACTCTTACCGCCGCCGTCCTCTCCTCAACGCACTGTCCAGGCCTTGTCTGCCCATCCCTTGTCACCACTATCTGAACACAAATCCCACCACGCGGCCCCGGCCACCCCTGGGACATACACCTTTAATCTCAACGATTTCATCAATGTTTCTCCATCACCGGCAGGCCCACATCGCACCACTGCACCTTACAAGCAGAATCTTTCCGGTATCCGCTCTGGTGGTGGCCGGAAGCTGTTCGCAGAAGAGCAAGCCGAGCAGTTGATAGGCGTCGAGGAGACAGGTAGGATGGGCGAGCACCCCAACACGGCCTTGGGTGCTGGAATCCACCTCACCCACTTTTGAAACTTGTTCCGACAGTCGTATTTATCCGTAAAGTTGTCGATTCCCGCAGTGCCCCATGTCATCCAGTCTCATGACCTCGTCACGATCTGCAATTGTCGCATCTACCCATCTCACGGACATGGAAAGACCCTTTTGATTGTAACATTTCCCCCCGCTTGAATAGCTTTGTATCCCTCTGAAACCCGTCGCGTGGCTGGTTACCACCTTCCCGTCGTCGCCTCCTGTGGTAGCTGTCGATCTGATGCGGTTATATTTATGCGTCCAGAGTTCCCTGTAGCTCCTGCCGACCTGACCCGTTTTTTTATTATTCTCCCTCCCTCTCATGATGGCTTCTTATGTCCGAAATGTTTTGCCAATTTTTTTCGCTTTTTGTTTTTTTGTTTTTTGTTTTTGTACGATGTTTAGTCCTGGCTAATTCTGGTCGTAGTGTGAGGTGACTAGTATGGTGGATCCTTCATGTGGATGCTCGGAGTTTGCATAGACCCTTCTTGACCATTTTCATCCCATCCATTCTTCACTATGTTCTTGTCCTTTATTTGTTCTCCATTGTATGAAGTACTCGACGAATGACAGCAATAATCCACGAATACCTGTCGCGATTCCGGGTTGCTTCCCATATTCATTCTGAGTGGGTCCGTTGGGCAGTTCCTTGGAAAGATATGCCAAAGTAACTTGATCGTCATCGATAAGCTGCGTGAGTCTTTGTATACACACACACACTACATGTTGGGCGTTATAAACGAGGATTACTACAGTTCAAGGCGAACATTTGCAGCATGTGAGCAGGCGCTTACCCATTGACCCCCAGGCCAAGATATCAAAATCTGGGAAGGAAAGTGAGTAAAATATGCTGATTCTGCAATTTTCTGTTTTTGGGCGCTTGTTTCAACTTTTTTGTACGTAGCAACCATGTAAAAATAATTTTAATATCCAAAAATAAGCTAATTTGAGCATTCCAGTGAAGTGAATTCTTGAGAACTTATGCACAAGTTCCCACGGAAATTGTTATCCATAATTTGTAATCCATATTGTCGGTAATAGGTGCAGCTGTTCATGGTCATATATTGTTTAAAGGAATAGTAATGTGAGGTTGTGTGGTGTAGTGGTTATTTTGTTTTGCTTACATGAGTAAGCATGGTGGGTCCGTTGGTTCGATTCCCTGCCGGTGCAATATATTTCCTCATCGCCCACATGAGCCCATCAGCATCAAATATCCTTTTGTTTGTTGTAAATAGTCCAAATATCGTATTTCAGGTATTTTTTAAGCCCACACAGTGCCGGAACACCTTTTTTGATGATTTTTGTTTCAAAATTTAGTTGGAAAAGGGGGTGCTTAACATTTTTTTTAAAACTAATGTACAAGTTTTATTATACTTCCAAACGCGATCCTAATGCACTTAGTTTGAAGTAATTTGGTGGAGTTTTGAGGGAGGAGTTACACAAATGAATTTTGTGCATTGTCAGGTGCCGGAAATGTCCACCTTGAACTGTAGTACTGCCTGAGGCCTGGCGGTCAGAGAGTCCGCGGAGAAACTCCTCCAAGCATACCTTGGATTAACAATACAGTAACGATCCATCCACTTTCCGGGGCATCCAGGGACGTATCATCTCTCGAAATCCTGCCTACAACACTGTATAAGGTACAAACCTTCTGTCATTGCTGCAGTTTCAAAGATTGATATATTGTTCCTCACTACTTGGCCTCTTGCCTCTTATCAGATACAATTTGAGATTGAGATTAGTTATGTAATACGATCAAATCATCGACGTTAATAAGCGTACAGCATACTTCTGCTTACCGTCCACGAAACATAAGAGGGAGGTTGGACGAGTCATCCGATTACCGTACTCACTTTCCTTCCCTCACAATGGCGTCCTATCTTCGCTCGTGGTTGCCCACCCTCTCCGTGCCACAGAGCAGCCCTGCAGCCGCAGAGGTAGAAGAGGAATCGCCCACTACTCCCACAAACCCTTCTTTATCCATCCAGACGCCAGATGACGATTCACCACCTGCTTTCCCCGCCATCGAGAGCGCCCAGCGCATCTCCGCCGCCTCCGCATCTTCATCGCGACAGACTTCGTCGTCGACTCTGATGGCACCACCGCCACTTCCAGCACCTGCACCTCGGATACCCGGTCCACCCGCGCCATCCGCAGCGTCCTCTTTGATGCCTCCCCCTACCACGACGAAGCCGCCGGTGCAATTATCCAAGTCCAGGGAGCGGGCAAAGGTAGTTCTCGCGCCCGGGCACAGCCCGCTCGACTGGGCGGCGCTGAAGAGCTCTGGTGCGGACCTGCGGGTATGTCCGTCCACTTCTGTTTGTTTTTGTTGGTCTGCGTTGCTGACTCTGTCGTCCCGTCGCTATAGAGCGGAATGACGTCCTTGGCACGCATACCTCCGTCGGTGCTGCGCACACATAACAAGCGTGATGACGCATGGGCCGCGTTCCATGGCAAGGTTTATAACATCACGCCGTACATGGCTTTCCACCCTGGCGGAGAGAAGGAGCTCATGCGTGTCGCAGGACGTGATGGGACAAAGCTGTTTTGTACGTGTCATTGTCTTGCTACCCCACGACATTCGATGCTGATGGTCGGACAGCACTGACTCATGCGTGGGTCAACGTAGATTTCATGTTAGACGCCTGCCTGGTCGGGTTTTTGGTTCCGGAGCCATCATCCTAGATTCAATAGATCCCCACTATTCACCTTTCTGGGGTACATAACTTAGATCGCGAGGGTAAGGTCCTGACATTTGGTTTTGGCGGTGCACGGCATAGATCTCGCTATTTGTATCCTTCAAACATCACGTTGCTAAACGAGTATGGCTTATATTAGATGAATGAATTCACGATTTTCTTTCTACAATCGCTATTGCTGGGCGGGATAATCAGTCAGCACCTTTTGTGGCGAAGCTGGCCCATGGCCCAACTCCCTCAACCTGGTCAACGAATACGGATAACCCCCATCGGCTCATCGTACCCAAAAGCAATTACCATGTCATACAATGCAGATCAAATCAAGTGTCGATGTGGTCAGCATGTCTCCGAATTCCAAAATTGGGCAAGACATAGAGGGGACTCTCACTATAAACTCGAAAGCTACTGAAATTCAGTAGTTTCACATACTGAACGGTGTGGAAACACCTTAATTTCAGTAGTTAGTATGTAAAAAAGTCGGAGTAGAACATGATCAAAGTACTGAATGGTGT
>Ga0307512_10008042_pt1 | contig 10339 bp, 12 predicted proteins | sample 14_EM_MG_FD_200267 | JGI IMG/M metagenome (GOLD analysis project Ga0307512, IMG submission 200267) | Populus trichocarpa ectomycorrhiza microbial communities from riparian zone in the Pacific Northwest, United States - 14_EM | ecosystem: Host-associated > Plants > Roots > Unclassified | place... | reverse complement strand
TATATAGAATATACCACACGCTGCTCAACAATACGAACCCGCGCTCACCTATCTGTCACCAATCTCCTTCACTAGCTTCATAGCATCTTCAGAACGAGGTCTGATAATACATTCGAAAGGTTTGGGACTCCTGGTGTGGTGTCGCGAGATAGTCAACATCTGTCTTGGCGTGGATCGATGGCTTCGGGAAAACATACCGAACGGTAGCACTGTCGAACTCAGGTTTGGGCATTCGAGGATTCCCATCATCGTCCAAGACAGGTCCAATGTCGAATACCGACAGCACGCTAGCGACGACGAGGTACACCATCCGGAGAGCTAAGTTCTTGCCGAGACAGTTCCTACCGGGATTCACGAGTTCGGTTGTTCACGATCATCGAGGGAGACGTGAACAGTATGCCTTACCTCCTTCCAGTGCCGAAAACCCGGTCCTCAGGATTAAACACCAGTGGGTTGATTTTCCCGTCCTTGAGAAACCTGTCTGGATTGAAGGTTTCCGGGTCGGGGTAGATGCTCGGATCACGACAAACTGCCCAGACGTTCTGAATCATAATGGCTCCTGCGGGGATGAAGCGCCCTCGATAAACATCATCCTGTATGGCCCTGCTTGGGAGAGAGATAGGAAGAGGTGGGTTCCATCGGAGAACCTCCTTCACCAAAGCATCGATGTAAGGCAAATCGTCTTTATGAGAGAAATCCGGGAGTTCTCCTTTGCCAACAACCCGATCCAGTTCCTTTTGCGCTTTCTTCATCGCCTTTGGGTTGAGGACCATCGCTAAAAAGAATGCTTTCAAGGCCGACTTCGTCTAAGTGTGGTGTCAGCGGGGTAACGGGAGGCCTCGTTCGCTGTGTCGACATACAGTCTCAGCTGCAGCTAAAGCAAACAATGAGAAACGTATGAGGACTCCTAGAACGGACTGACCAGTAAACATTAGACCTGAGACATCTCGTATGACACCTTCGTCAAAACCCGTTCGTTCACCATCCTCCTCCAAACGAGACAAACAGTCGGACGCTATGGACTGGGAAACCCCCTCGCCGGACTGGTGGTTATGCTTGGGTTCAAAACGCAGTTCGATCTCGGGCTACTCCGTGGACGGACCTTCATTGCGTTCTTGACGTATTCAAAAGGACCGTCGACAGATATTCTGAGCTTGTCGCGTGCTTCTTTGGCAAGAGCCTTGAACCCCGTCCCAGGGAACCAGTCTGGGATATGCCGCGCTATCAGAGGGTCCGTCAGGTGCTTGTAGGTTATTGTTTGGGCACATAGACACGCACACATAGGGATGACATCGGCGAGGAGTTTCCCAGGCTCCATCGCGGCCGCCATCGCATGCGACGCCTCGAGGCTCGCATTGAAGAATCGGTCATCAACTGACTTGATGTCAATTCCGTAGGTTATGGACAATGCAATGGCTCCTGGCGTGCTTTGAGAGCCAGGCGGTCCGTGAGATGCAGGTTTGGGTGAAGAGGGTAGGAAGCGACTTACAATTCCAACTCTTGCATGAAGCGCTTAGGTTCCTCTAACAAACGTGACAAGAAACGATGGACATATTTGCACTGATGGCTGTCAAAGCTTTCGGTCAGTCTTACGTTCAAAGCCTCGTGACAAAGTCTGCGACGAGCCCTCCATGGGGCACCATAGGGCATAGCCGCAAACGACCACTCGGACGCCCCCGTCCTGGCAACAAAGATTAGCAGTTAAGAAAGGAACTTGGTGGGATGCTATTCTGGTCTTACAACTGCAACCTAGTCGTCTGGGGCTGGAATTTGGTGTTAGGAGCGGAAGGTGAAGGGAACTTTATCACAGACTCTATCTGAGTATACACTCGACCGCTTCTCAATCAGATCGGTGATAGCCTCGTTGCTGCTCAGGACGACCATATCCTTGCCCAAGAGTCGTAAGTATAGGACATCGGTGGCTTCAGATGGCAGCTTCAGAACCGTCACAAGCAGAATGACTTCAGAGCATACCATAACGATTTGCCAAGGAAGTGATATCTTCCCAGAGAGGGACACTGATGGTGAGATCCAGGACATTCCCCAAAAGGGGATAACCGTTGGGACCTGGGGGATACGGTAAGGTGGGTCTCTTCCGTTTCCTAACGAGAAGGAGGACGAAAGCACCAAACAGCAGGGGATAGAGGGCAGAGATGTCAATCATGGCGACAGAGGGGAAACGCAGGGGAGCAGTGCGCGGTCTGAGGGACGGTCTACTCGAAATGAAACCCGCAGTAATTGAGGAAACCAACCGATTATAATTACGTGAATTGTTTCGACATTGACTATGGCGGAGATCTAACCTCAGAGGGATCAAAGGGTCGAGAAACTCATCCAGGCGGATATCAACAAGGTCGGTTTTCAGCTGTACCATATACACCATCGCCCAAGCATTGGAAAGGAGTCCTGCACTGTGGGGGCTCGACCAATGTTCTTTCTTTTTACAGCGGCACAATGATGATGATATTGATGGACTCCCCATCATGATCACTGGTCGTGTACACTAGTAGTCCTTTGCGATCAGACCCCCAGGAAGCATCCACTTGTGCCACCTAAGACTAGGAAAGAGGGATATGTCTACTGGGTATCGAGCTGTATATATCTACCTTCCCACACACCAATCAAAATCTGTGAGTCTCAAACCGCTGTTCGTGATCAGAACCGTTTGGCTCTCGGGTGTCATCGTGCACGTAGTCTGCCCGGCATGTTCCATGTTTTATTTACAGGTGGTTCGTCGGCACGTGTCCTATCCTCATAATCCATGGTCGCGACGTACATACCGATGCTCCCCAAGAATTCTGAGTGAAGTCCTCGAAGAGCCCAGCCAGCTAATGCAGAAGTATAAGGGAACGCGCTCAAAAGAGTTCGAAAAGACTCACTCGTCTTGGTTCTCACTGCCACAGTAGTTGGATCAGCGGTGAGCCAAGAAAGCCTGGATCTCCCAAGGATCGATGTCTTTGCCACGGTACTGATCTGTCGTGCTCGTTGGTGCAGTGAGTAGCAAGGGCAAATGTGTACAATCGAAGAAGCGGCTGTGCCATGTGGGCCCTGTACAACAGGGTCATCCGATGCGCGCCTGCGTTTACTTCCTTCGTGATGTAGTGTGTTTGTGGGGGGGGGTTAGGTTGACGTCTCTTCGCCAGGATAGGCGTCGCTGGGGTCGCTCCAGCGTACAGAGGAGAATATAAATCGCAATATACCGTCGGATTCTCTGGTAGCTCCTTCGCTCTCGCCCGCGAGAACAACAGGGAGGCAAGGCCAGCAGGGTTGGGAGCCTTCGGTGCGGGTAACGTCTGCAGTGTTCGTGAAAGAAATTGACTGTGTTGACACGGATGCACGTCAAGGAGTTCAGCGAAAAATCCGTGGCATTGGAGATAGTGATAAACAAATAATTGATGGAGGAGAAAAGCGAACGAGTACTGCCCATAGACGAAAGCAATGGCAATTGCTTTCATGGAGCTGTGACCGGGAACGAAGCGCGCGTCAGTCACGGTCTTGTCGCTCGTCCTCGAGAGGCTCATGCAGTCTCGCCCACCATGGTCCACCGCTCGTACGTATCTTTTCACTTCGCGTTGAGCTGTGGTTCTGACTCTTGTTTGATCACCCTTTTGCAGTCCAGGTATTGCAAAAAAGCCTGCGTGACGCTAGACCCTCATGATTTCCTCTCCGAACGTGCTTTTACTCCTCTCCCCGACACTGCCTCATGTCTCATCACCTGCATTGTCTGCCGAATAAACTATTCTTTCGGCAACAACGGACTCGGAGAAGGTCGTAAGCTCGTCCGCTGCGTCCCTCTTGGCGTCATGAAGATGTGTCGGGTTTACAAATGCGCCACTTCTGCTTCCTGTGGTGTTTTTCCAACATAATCCACCACCGCTTAAAAATTAAGCCGGCGGATTACTCGTGTCGTGCATTGCGAACGGTCAAGCGGAGGAGAGGAAGAGAAGGCGTGCGGGTGCGAAACAGAAGGAAGAGGATGAATCTTCAACTGGTTCTCCAGTCAAGTCTGATGCCTCCCACGAGACCGGTCCTTTGTTGTCGACCGCGACTCTTCAGACAACCCCGTCGCCGCCCTCTTCCAATATTGCCGAGTTGAAAGATACCAATGAATCCGTTCTCCGATCCACCGGCGGTCGATCCCGTTCCTCTGCAATGACCGAACTTGAACCGACCTCAACTGCTGCACTCGATCCCGTTCATCCCGGAGAAGTCGGAACATTTCCTTCAATATATCAAGGAGGTCTTCATCCCGGTAAGAACACGGACCATGAGGTTTTTTATCTATAGCATGTGTTAATCGCCCCCATCAGGTGTGGAGTGAAGTCACGATACCACTGTCGATGCAAGACCTGTAGATGGGCAATACAGATTGAGAATGCCGCTAGTGGAATGGCCACTGCCCGTAACCGCCACCGCCGAGGATACCGACGTCAACGCCGTCCTTCCCGTTGCCGTCCGGTCGTCTCCTATCGCTCCCAACCAGTCAAAATTCGTCACGGACAGCTTCCCCACGTAGAGGTTGAGGATGGTTCCGAACAGGAACTCGAGGAAGAGGATTGCCCAAGTTCTGCCTGTCACCGAGTCGACGATCGCGACCAACATCGCGCCTTCGCATGTGGAGAAGAGAACCTTGGACGAAGTCGATGGCGACGAAGGTTGAGAGTATCCCGGCGATGCCTCCGGTTCTGAAGATGCAGGTACGATCGTAGCAATGGGGCAGATGAGTATGGGGATGCAGACTACGAAAAACGTACCACGATCACCCCTGCTATGCCAACTACAGCGGCCAACCTGACTCCAACGAAGAAGCGAAAGACTTCTGGACCGTACTCTCCCGCAGTCTCGCCCGCCCGAGTCAGGAAGCGATCTTCTGAGGAGTTAAAGATTGATGATCTCGAGTACGAGAGCCTACGCAAGCAGCGTGAGGTGATCCTGGCGACGACGAAGAGGACAGGATGTCGCCCGAGCCTGTGGATAGGGGAAACCACGGGTGGCGATACCCAGGGTACCACATCACCTGTCTTAATTTGGTATTCCCCCTCTCTCCTGCCTACCTCTTGCTATCTTTTATCGGACGCTCTATTTCTAGGGTTTTATACGGGATTGAGCGCACGCGTGCATACAACCCGTGGAAGAAATGGGCCTGGTAGTAAAGCACCGGCATTTTGTTCTTTTTTTTCTTTGTACAACGTATTCATCTAACAAACCAGTCACAGATGTCTTTTTCTCGTCCCCTTCCCCTGATCCGTTCGAATTTTCGAAATTTATCACCAATTCAAACACCTTCCTAGACCCTCTTCCTGTTACCCCGTCTCCCTGTCCACACTCCATCCAGCTTTTATCTCTATTATCTTTCCTCCCACCTGCCCACCGCATCATATCCGTCTCCTTCAACCCGATTTAAAAAAGTGGATAGTATTGTTTCGACTCCCCCAACCAGCTCAATTATGCGGGCCATTCGACATTACCCGATTTAGTTATTCCTCTCTCCTGAAGCCTCACGCGTTGACATACTCGTTTTTTTTCTCTTTACTCCCGTTTACATAGTGTAAGTATCTCCTGCTGTATTGTGTAAATGGCCGCAATCGGTGTCCATAGAACAACATTACTGTGAGAAACTATTAGACGCGGGAGGCGCACTGTCCCCACCGAATGAATTGAAAGCCCGAGTCCAACTATCCGTTATCGCACAACCATCTACGCCAACCAGCACCGACATGAGTCTCCAGGATTACGACCCGATGTCACCCAAGCGGAAGGGTCAACTTCCTGGAAGCATCGACAATGGAGAGGGATCAGGTCGGCGATATCCAAGACCAGGGGGTCTTGAGATTGGACGATCAACTACCCCAGCGCAGGATGTCCCCTCGCAAGGTCAGGAACTCGATTCTATGTGAAAAAACATTATTTTATCTCCACTTCCTAACCCTGTTTCTGTAGATGAGGCACAACGGAATCGGAAGCCGACTGCATCTCCTGAGACCAAGTTAACCCTCCGTAGGGTAAAAGAATCCCAAAACGCCTACCCCCCGCTTAAATCTGTCGCCGAAACTCTCTGTTTCATCCTAGAAAATTCCAAGGTATGGCCCCCTCTCGCCGTTCGATCCGCGATGCTCACGGTCGTTTCAGGGAACGGAGGTGAATGAAAGAGCCATCGAATTGTTGGCACCCCGAGTCAAAGTGCTTTCTGGTTCACTTTCCAAAACCATCCATCCGGATGACGTCAATGAGAAAGAGAGAGCAGAGGAATTGGAATGGTGAGTCCACACTCTCGAAGACTGAGAGTTGAGTCTCTGACGCATGGGGGCTTCAAGGAAATTGAAAGAGATTGGCCAAGCTATGAACTCGATGACAACTCAAGAGGACCTCGCGGATTTCCTCAAAGACCACGGGAATGCACAGGGGCTTAATAGCCTGGTGGAAGACATTCGCCACGCCTTGATAGACTATCAGGTATGTATTCTCAAGAGACTCGCTGCAAAAATATCTATCTAACATCTCCCTCAGACTTCGTTACAACAGGATGTCTACGACAAAGGCTGTCAGGAGATTGTGAGTCTCAGACCCCCCAAGTCTCGCCTTGAATATCAATCTGTGAATAGGAACGTGAGGATCGCCTTCTTCTGAGCAGTATGCCCCACACCGATGAGGCCGGGTACCGTTCTGGGAACAGGCAAGGATGCTTGAGGGGAACGAGGGCGGATGTCCTCCTGCAACTCGAACATTGGCTCAAGGACGAACAAGACCACCGGTTGTTCTGGCTGAACGGTCTTGCAGGGACTGGAAAGTCGACCATCGCCCAGACGTTTGCCGAGATTAGCTTCGCGGACAGGAAACTTGGCGCGAGCTTCTTCTGCTCCCGAGATTTCGAGAACCGGAGCAACCTTCAAGCAATCTTCCCGACGATCGCATTCCAACTCGCATATCGGTACCCCCTATTCCGAGAGCAATTAGTTCGAGTGTTGAAGGCCACCCCTGGCGTTGGACGGGAGTCTCTTTGTTCCCAGATGGAGAGGGTTATTGTTGAGCCGTTGAAAGCCACCCACATTCGGACCCTCATCATCATTGACGCCCTTGACGAGTGCAAAGACGAAGAGCCTGCGTCCGCGGTTCTTTCCGTGCTCTCACGCTACGTGGACAGGATCCCACAAGTCAAGTTCTTTATCACCGGTCGTCCCGAACCTCGGATCCGCACTGGATTTCGGTTAAAATCACTCCGGCCTATCACAGAAGTTCTCAGGCTCCACGACGTTGAACGCTCCTCAGTGGACAGTGACATCAAGCTCTTTTTCAAGACTCGGTTGTCTGACATTGCTGAAACCCAAAGTGATGACAGCTTCACAGAAGATTGGCCAAGTCCATCAAATGTTGATATTCTCTGCATGAAGGCAGCAGGACTTTTTGTCTACGCCTCAACAGTCATCAAATTTGTCACATCCAGACACCACACCCCCACTCAGAGGCTCACCCTCATCATCTCTCTCCCACGATGTACAGCCCATGAAGGAAAGTCAGGGATTGATTTGCTCTACACTCAAATCCTGGAGCAAGCATTCTGTGATGTGGAGTCAAGTGAGCAGGAGCTCTACTTCCATCTCAGGTCTGTATTGGGGATGGTTCTGCTAGTGTTCAACCCCCTTCCAATGAAAGTGCTATCCACCCTCTTCAAAATATCTGATATCTCTGCTGCTCTCCGCTCTCTCCACTCTGTCCTCCTACTTCCAAACAACAAAGATGATCCCATTCAGGCTTTCCACAAATCATTCCCTGATTTCCTAATGGACCCCAAGAGATGTCAAGACACTCGATTCTTTGTGGACCCTCCAGTTCATCACACAGAAATATTGCTTACATGCCTCCATCTAATGGAAGAGAGGTTAAAGAGGAATATCTGCAACTTGGATGGCTATGCTGACCTCAGGGACACCAATGATCTTTCTACTCGCAGGAAGGAACACATTGGGGAAGCATTGGAATATGCCTGTCAATTCTGGACAAAACACCTTATGAAGAGCCCCAGCAGTGGCCCTAATGTTGAGAAGGTGCAAAAGGCAATTGACAGATTCTTCACAACACACCTACTCTTCTGGATTGAGGTCCTCATCATTGTGGGGAACCTTAATGTTGGTGTCTATTCTATCAGTGATATCCAGCAATGGTATACTTTGGTGAGTTATGAATATTTTTCACTAAGGCATGTATTCACCTCTTGTTCAGGGAGGTACCGTCTGCAAGTGGGCAAATGATAGCCAGCGTCTCATCTTAAGATACTTTGATAGAATCCACAACTCCCCTTCCCAGCTATATCATCTTGCCCTCCCCTTTTCCCCATCTTCCTCTTGGCTCCACAAATACTACACTGCACAACTGTTACAAGTGCCCAAAGTGATTAAGGGAACTAGAGCAGAATGGGGAATCTGTTCCCGTACAGTTTCATTGGGCAGCTACACACAGACCCTCTCATACTGGAATGATACTATTGCAATTGGATCTGTGGATGGGGACATCATCATCCTTGATGCAATCACTGGCAGCCAAATTACTGTTCTTCCTGGACATCTCCGGGGAGTGAACTGTTTCACCTTCTCATCAGATGGAAAATCATTTGTATCTGGGGGTTGTGACAGGGCTGTTAAGCTCTGGGATGTACAGACTGGTGGTCTTGTCAAGACTTTCTATGGTCATAAGGATTATGTTTGGTCTGTTTCCATCTCAGCAGACTGCACCAGAATTGCCTCAGGATCTGGGGATAAAACAATTTGTTTATGGGATATTCAGACAGGGAAGCGCCACTGTGTCATAGGGCAACAGTATATTGTGCAGTATGTTAGCTTTTCCCTGACAGATCCTCATTGCATTGTCTCCATATCAGACAATAAAGTCTGGCAGTGGGATATCAATGGTCACCAAATCCCCCTCACATCCCATGGTTCCTACATTGCTTTCTCCCCAGACTGCACTCAGTTTGCTTTATGCAATGGAAAGGTTGTCACAGTTCAAAACTCTGATTCCAGAGCAATTGTGGCTGAATTCCATATGGCCAATGATAATGTTGAGCACTGCTGTTTCTCTCCAGATAGCAAGCTTGTTGCTGTTGCTGCTGGTAGGACTGCCTATGTTTGGGACATCACCAACCCAGACCCTCACCCTATTGAAACCCTTGTTGGCCATACTGATGAGATCACCTCCCTTGTGTTTTCCTCTCCCTCTTCCCTCATCTCAGCATCTTATGATGAATCAATAAAGTTCTGGCAAATTGGTGCTTTACCAACAGACCCAGTTGCAACTGATTTGGGGTCTGATACACTGAATTCACCTACAATCCAGTCAGTCAGCCTACAAGCAGGGGCTGGGATTGCTATCTCTAGTGATGAAAGTGGAGTGGTAAAGACCTGGGATCTCTCAACTGGCCTTTGCAAAGAATACATCCATACCCCAGCTTATGCCCACTCCTGGAGAGATGCCCAGCTAATAGATGGCAGGATAATTGTTGCTTGGTATGACCATGGTAGGATTCATATTTGGGACACTAGTAAAGGTGTACTCCTCCAGATAGTGGATATGTGTCTATTTGGACTCCAAGGCCTCAGGATATCAGGAGATGGGTCCAAAGTTCTTTATCTAGCTAATGAATCAATCCAAGCCTGGTCTATTCACACAGGAGAGCTTATGGGTGATGTAAAGCTGGAACTTGAACAAGACTGGTATTTGGACCCCCTTCAGATGAATAATTCAAGAATCTGGATTCGATTCAAGGATTCATCAACTCAGGGGTGGGATTTTGATATTTCAGGCTTCCCCCCTGTTGCATTATCCAAGAGGTCTGTAGAGCAACCCTGCCTAGATTTTATTAGGGGTTCCTGGGAGACTAAGGATCCATCTTGGATCAAAGACACAGTTACTGGAAAAAATGTTTTTCAAATGCCTAAGGAATATGCATGGCCAGAGGAGGTTCAGTGGGATGGCCAATATCTAGTTGCTAGTTATTACTCTGGAGAGCTTTTTATTATGGATTTTCATCATATGTGTCCTCACTAGGGATCAATGCTGTACTACATATGTATTTTATGGACAGGAATGTCTATTGTACAATATGAATACCTATATATGTGTTCAAACAAGAACTCTGAGAATCTGTTGTATATCAATCAATTCCACCACACATTGAGCTCCAGTGTATGCTGGAGGAACCAGAGTTTTGTTGCTAGGTGACTGAAGATATTTTTAACCCTAAGGAAGTTTGAAAAACCACAAACCAGAATGCATTGAAGGTAGGTTCTGAAAATGAAGGTAACAGCTGATGTTGACAAGCTCTTCCTCAAATTCAATTTGTGTATCC
>Ga0307512_10008040_pt1 | contig 10340 bp, 13 predicted proteins | sample 14_EM_MG_FD_200267 | JGI IMG/M metagenome (GOLD analysis project Ga0307512, IMG submission 200267) | Populus trichocarpa ectomycorrhiza microbial communities from riparian zone in the Pacific Northwest, United States - 14_EM | ecosystem: Host-associated > Plants > Roots > Unclassified | place... | reverse complement strand
AACGTGTACAGGCAACCCATAATGCCATCCAGGAGACCATGGTGAAACATGTTACAGAAAATAAATAAAGGGGTATGAGTTCCGCACTGTATCAACCCATTTTGAACATTTCCGCCATATAATCTTGTACACCTTCCACGAGGCCGACTCGAGAGTGGCCTCCCCACCGCGTCAGGAGGAACGCAACCTTTCCGTGCGTTCTATCCTTGGAGAACACCTCCACGCGCCCTAAACGCGGAACGTCGCTCGCCAAGACTAGCTCTCCTCGTAGCGCCTTCCGTTGTTGAGATAACTTGACTATATGTTCCGCGACCTCATCTGATGCTCCTGCCATCGCTGCTGTGATATCCGGGAGCGGCGGCAAGTGGTTCTCCAAGAAGGCGTCGAAAAGTGTCTGCGAGTGCGAATGTGGGATATCCCAGTCATTCTCTGCGTGCACGATCAACAGAGGCACCTTCAATCCCTGCAGGAAGAAATCACATGGCCACCCTTATATCAGTCCTTATCACCAAAGCGAAAAGAAAAAGTCAGTCGTCTGGACGCAAAAACGTACCACTATTTTTTCGAGCGAGTCAAATCGATGAACCAAGAAGCGCTTTACAAGGTCTGCCATATACAGTAGTCGTTTAGCCATTTTCTTTCCTCATTCGCCTCCTATAGGAAAAGCTCAGACTCACTGGCAACGAAAGGGAATGTCCGCAGCGGCGCAAGCAGCGGCACCAGCCCAGCGATGTAGTATGTGTCTAGCAGCGTCTCGACATTGCTGAACGGCGCGAGCAGCACGACCCCACGGGGCCTCTCGAGGACGCTCTCCTTCAAGCCTTGCTCATCTCCGCCCAGCTGCTCAGCCTCGAGGGTGCTTACAAACTGTACTGCCACCCCCGTGCCAAGGCTGTTCCCAACGACGAGCACGCTTTCCGCTGGTGCTCCGCTCTCGCGGAGCCAGTCCCACGCCGCGCGCGCATCGAGCGTCAGTCCGTCCTCGCTCGGCGTGCCCGTCGAGTCGCCGAAGCCGCGGTAGTCCGGCGCGAAGACATTTGCGCGCAGACGGGCCGCAAAAGCCTGGTAGTGCCGCACGCGCGACGGCAGGGCGCGTGTGTCGCCATTCCCGTGGAAGAAAAGGACAGTCGGATGGGCGAGAAGGGCAGAACGGACGAGCTCATCGGAGGAAGAGGAAGGAGATTGGAGGTCTGCCTTGTTGGCGGCGTAGAATGGATCCGCGAATGTGAACCAGGCACCGAGCGTCTCGTTATCGGCCGTATGAAGGCGTACGTTGCGGGTTTTGAATGCTGCGATGATGGGGAATAGTGTTGAAATGAAGCGATGGATGTGGGGAAGCGAGGTTGGCGAATAGAGCTACGACCGCAGTGATGAGGGGGAGAGTTCACTTACGCGCGAGGTCATACGTCTCCGGCATGTCAAACCGTACGAAAGGCTGTACTTTGATATTGTTCATGTATATCAGTCTAGGGCCAAAAGGTAGTGCCAGGGTGGTCACACGACCAGATGAGTGATAGTCAAAATAACCAAATTGCGAAACTCACTGTCTCTGCATGAATGGAAATGTTCCGAGCGCAACCAAAACAATATAAAGGGTGCCGAGGACTAGGAAAAAGCGGCGGGCATTTTGAAGGAGGTTGGTATACCGGGAAACTTTGGTGGCCATAGTGGGCTGAAGGATGAATGAGAATGTGGGGGAAAGGTGAGAATAAGTACCGTGTCCCGGCTCCGGACCTGTCCCTTGGTCAATTTGAAATTAGGACGTTCCATGGTGGAAAGTACGCGTCACTCATCAGACCTTATCAACCTCAACCAGAAAGCACCCTATTTTTTGCTTTCGCCTTCCATCAACTATATATTTATCCGGGCCAAAGTCGACGATGACCGCCACAACAAAAGCCCGTGCGACACAGTCCCATCGGCAAGATCCGTTGCCAACTCGTCACGGTGACGACTCCTAACTTCGACTTGGGACCTCCGTGTCAGAGATTGAGGTCGCCTCGATGACCATTGTTCATTGCAACCCCCATTGCAACCCCGACGACGCACGGATGCAGTGGCATCATCCTTTGTTTCTCCGTGTAAGCAGCGCTCGGGCTGTCTTCGAGACGTGTGCTCCATGTCAGGTTTTATCTCTAGTGCGCTTCCATGAATCGTATTCTCCTTCACCTGACCCCTACGACCCAGTAATGCGGCGTTCCTAAGACCATTTTTCTCTATAGAAAGGTGCACACTTTCTGACCAGGGCCTAGCCTTTGTGCATCGCCGCCACCAGTGGAAGGCGTTTGTGGAATATCTGTCAATCCGACATCAAAGACCCCAATACTGTTCTGAATCAAACTGTCTTGACATCCCGACCTGAGTCGTCCGTGTGACATGAAAGGAGTCTGATGCTTGGATACGATATGTATGCATGTGCGGAGAACCATCGTGCAATCGCTCCCCCATTGTCAGTTCTTCTCTCTTCTCCAATTCCTCCCTTGGCCGCAGTCGTGTGGACAAAAAATTTCAGCCCGAATAGGAGATACCCTGACTTGTGCTAGTCTTGCGCCACATTTCCTCCCATGCCACCCTTACGGCACTGGAGTGGTCCAGTAGTGGTCCCTGCCCCTCCTCCAATTACGGCATCCCAATTCTCAGGGACTGATCAATACTGATTCTTCGCCTCAGCCACAACCCCACACCATCATCCCATCCGGCGCACTCGACTATCATCTTCCAGTAACCGCTTACACAACCCGCTCTCGTCATAAGTTTCCTCTTTCGGCTGCCTCCCCTCAATTGGCATGTCTCCATCGAATATTTGCGCCATCCCTCTCTCTGGACGGTGTGTTGCTCTCGGTCGATGCAAGTCTGTCGCCATAGGGCGTAGTGTGCAGCGGTCTGACCAGATACCATGCTTGCTAGCACTCCTGCGCGCCTTGACCTAGCTCGTGACTCTCGGTGTTTTACTATAAGTTGAATGGAGTCCATTGGAGTGTCAGATATTACCGACGGATGTGCTAGAGCCTAGAGGAAAAGGAAATGTATTTTGGTGCAGGTGTTATCACATCACACGTTCCCCCCAATCGCGTATTTCGATCGAAGGCGGAGAAGCTGAGGGCCGGAGGTGGCGGGCCGGGTACCAGTAGTAGTAACGACGGTGTTGGCTGCAAAACTTTTTTTACGCAACCCCCAGCGCCCAGCCCAAATTCTCTAAGGCAATGCTAGCCGAGTCGCACAGTGGCGACACAACTCCTCCCGGAGGCGTTGGAGGGGTTCCTACTTCCTCATCTGTGACGTATGCATCTGCAATGACACCAGATAGATCTAGAAATAGGGGAATCTCAGCCCGATTCCATCCGTCGGGTTTACTTCAACTTGAAATCGGTGCGGGCATCCTGCGGGACATACGTGCCCGCGTACCTTGGTACTGGAGCGACTGGAAGGATGCATGGAATTATAGAGTCCTCCCAGCTACTGCCCTCGTCTTCTTTTCAAAGTGAGTTCCGACTTTTAAGATGTTTTCCTTCTTTTTCCCTCGCTTGGCACCTTACGCAATCAGCTGTGAGACCCCGGGCGGACTCGTTAACTGACCGCTTCGTCAGTGTGCTCCCAGGAATCGCGTTTTCCCTCCACTTGATAGAATCTACAGGACAATACGGCGTTTCTGAGGTTCTGCTCTCTTCCTTCATGGCATCATTGATCTTTTCCGTGATTGGCGCCCAGCCTTTATGCATCTCCGGCGTCACAGGTCTGTGATATCTCACGTGTAGATTCCTTGGCCAAAGACTCATTCAAATCTGGAAGGTCCAATTACAGTTCTGAATCAGACCATCTTTAGAGTCATTGAAGGTCAAACCGACTCTCCTAATTACCTGCACTTCATCGGCTGGGTCTACCTGTGGGGTGCAATATTCCACTGGATCACAGCTGCACTAAACTGTCAGTCCCATCGCGCTGGACTTTATTCCTATCTCCATCTCATATCTTTTTTTGGGTAAAATATAGGGTGTAATTTCTTGCGGTATGTGACGCTCTTTTCCTGCGATACCTTTGGCTTCTATGTCGCCTGGACGTACATCCAATACGGCGTTCAAGTTACCACGCGCCAGTTCGACGATCCAACTTCTAAATCATCTGATGCGGCACTCGTCTCGATCACTCTCGCCCTCCTGATGCTTGTCACCGCGTTCCTTTTCAAGTTTCTTTCCCGTTCGACACTTTTTCATAGACATGTTCGCCGCTTCTGTGCCGATTACGGCATGCCGCTTTCCCTTATCGCGTCCTCTGCCATGGCATATTGGGGCCGTTTCTACGATGCGCACCCGCTGACACTCCCCATCGGCGGAGCGTTTCAACCTGCGCATGGGCGTTCCTGGTTCGTTCACTTTTGGGAACTCGACGGAAAGTGGGTTGCACTTGCGCTTCCATTCGGGTTCATCCTCTGGGTACTCTTTTTCTTCGATCACAACGTCTCTGTACGTCATCCTTTCCTCCGTCTTGAATTTAATATCGTTAACCGAAAATGGGGCGTCTTATTTTGGCATCGCATAGTCGCTGATCTCGCAAGGATCCCAATTTCCGCTCCGCAAGCCTGCCGGGTTCCACTACGATTTCGCGCTCCTTGGCCTGACAACGTTCCTTGCGGGCCTCCTCGGAGTCCCCGCGCCTAATGGTCTCATTCCGCAAGCGCCGATCCACACGCGCGCTCTCCTCGTGCATGATCTTGAGCCAAAATATGAAAGCGTACTTGGTGACAAAAACGACGACGGGCGCATGCGCGAGGTGCCAGTCGCAGTCGTCGAGCAGCGTGTCTCAAATCTTGCTCAAGGCTCGCTATGTCTCGTCCTTCTCACCAAGCCGTTCCTCCATGTCCTAAATCTAGTCCCTCAAGGTATACGATCAGATTCTTTGGGTGTTTCTAGCGTGCTGACACCCTCGCATGACAGGCGTGCTTGCGGGTTTGTTGTACGTCGCTCTCCCTTGCGCGCCTTTCGCACGTGAGTCATCCGGGACAGAGGCTGATAATCACATTCTCTTAATTATAGCTGGTACATGGGTCTCGATGAGCTCTCAGGGAATGGCATTACCCAGAAGATCCTCTACTTCCTCACGGATCGCTCAATGACACCATACAGCGAGCCACTCCGGCGCGTGCGCAAATCGCGCATCCTCCTCTTCGTCGCAGTGCAACTCGCCGCCTTTGGTGCGACATTTGCGATCACGCAAACGATCGGTACGCCCCCTTACATTTTCTGACGTGTTGATATCGGATGGGTCCAAATGATCCATCGCGTTTGTTGTTTGTGTGTTATCCCAGCCGCGGCCGGGTTCCCCATCATAATCCTGTTGTTGGTCCCACTGCGGACTTTGGTAGTCCCGCGCTTACCGTTCTCCCCCGAAGAGTTGGCAGTCCTAGACAGGCCCACCGCGTCTCCTTTCGTGAGTGGCCTAAGTGAGTGAGGGCCATGGCCGGCAGCTGACTGTTATTCTAGACTATGAAATCAGTCAGTGGGTTCTAAGGTCTCGAGGTTCTGAATCGTAGCATTGCCATCGACCCGGGCATGGAGTCCGAAAAAAAAAAGATTGAAAGAGCTCCTCTATGTTCTACGATGCCCCTGTGATGAGGACTCATATTTCTTGAAATTTAGAATTAGATTCAGTCTCCCTTGACTTACTGCCAAACTGTCAGCCAGACTACGTCCCAATTGGTAAACTTCAGCGTCCGATTAGGTTATTCGTCTTAACTCGGCAGCTAGTGGCCTCAGAGAATATCCTATTTGCAGCGTCTTGGGACGTCTTATGGAGTTGCCATTCGTGTCAGTGCTAAGACTAGGGGGGATCAGCCCAAGTCACCTCCCTCTAAGCGCCCCTCACAGCAAGATGTCACGCCCATCTGAACCTAAGATCAGCCACGGTAGTTTTCCAACTAAGGGGCTCTCTTGTTCACTGCGCCGTCCACCTTTTTCATGCCCTTCTCGTACTTCCTACCGCTACATTGGGACAATTTCGACGGGCGGGTCTGACACCTGCCGGGCTCAGGACTTTGTAAAAGTGCCAGTGGTTTCAAGACGAAAAACGAAACGATGAGCACTACATAAGTGACACATTTACTGCATAATTTACTATCGCCAGTACTGATGTGGCTACACTTGTGGCATACTTGGCATTACACAAACGACCGTCCTTCGGACAGAAAAGAGACAAATCAGGACAGCGCGTGGCGTAGCACGCGCACCCGGAAACAAATCTGATAACGCAATGACTAAACATTTGACGAGAGATATCAAACGTCCTCCAGGTGAGATAACCTCCAACGAGTTACTGAGTAAAGTCCTTTCTCGTACTTACGAGGAGTATCTTCCGCGTTCTCCTTTGAGCCCCTGCATCGCCAAACCAAAGCGCTATTTATTTATTTTAAAATCCAGGAAAAAAATCCAGTTTATGATTTGGATTTGAATCAAAAAAAAAAAAAAAAAATTATAGCAGTGCGACTTCGCCATCGCGGTGAGACACAACTCACCGGCACGTACCTGTCTCATATCCTTCTGCATCCCAACCTTCTGGGCCAACGCGTCACGTGGGGGACTATCCATGACTCGGAACCCCTTAAGACCCAGCGAAGCGCAACTGTTTCACAATACTTCCGACGTGCGAACTCCACTAGAACCCAACGTCAGACACAGTGACAGCAACGGAGATTTGGGACAGTCATAAACGAGAAGTTCAAATTCGACCGCAAGTGGGTGTCAATCCTTCCCTACGCATGGAACCAGGGGAGAAATCAATGGGCTTGAGATATCTTGGGCCTCAATGTGTGGAGCCTCGCTAGTAGCTTCGGGTACTGGGATAAACAACACGGACGTGGTGATTGAGGTTCATGGCGGGCGCGGACCGACCGAACGTCATCAGATCGACGGTAAAGATAGATACGACTCGGAGTGGCGCGCAAATAGATTTTTTTTCAGAGAAAAATAGTTCACGTTCATGTTCTTGTACTGTACAGCACTACAAGAACCTGTAGTGTGAACAAGGAGACCAGTTTGACAGGGGAGAGAATTCTCGGAACCTGGGCCCCCATTACTTGGATAGGTTTGGGAGGGCTGAAAAGGATTTGGGGTGTTCAATTATGTTATATGACATTCTTTGGTGCTCAGCCTTGAGAAACGTCCGTCAGAATGAAACCCCAGTACATAATGAAGGTGATCGCGAGTGGGATGGGTCAACGCACTTTTTTACTCGTAAATATAACACAAGATACCACTTGTAGTGTTCATTACATCTCTGATAGTAACTTCAGGGAACAGCCCGTCCGCTGGTATGCACGAATTAAGCTATGCAAACGAATCAAAACGAGTATCTTTATCTTAGTGTGGTCGGTACTCACGCTGAGGTAAGGGGGACCACCGACGGGGTGCCGACGATATGTATCCAGACTTTGAAGTGCTTGCACGGAATTACCAAAGAAGCTATTGGCATTCTTCGGATCACGATGTTGCCAGTCGAACCAAACTTTATCAATCATCTGTAATTGAGCACAGCAACGGTCTTAGCGCCAACTTAACCAACTTTTATTTAGGCGATCACTTACAGCATGATGCATAAAAAAGAGCGGGTCTGTCGCAAAATTCCATCAACGTATGCTGGTAGTGATTTGCGGTGGAACGGAACATGACGCACCGTTCGCTGCCCACATGGGGCCCCGTGTACAATTTGATGGTGCAGTTTGTGGGCATGTTCCGCCTAGATCGCTAGAGGTCGCACAGTGTGAGGAGTGTTGCAGGTAATGCGACTCTGAGGGAGCTCACCCGCCCACGATCAAGTGCAGGGCGCTGTGAGGCCCCTGGGTCCCATAATGTTACATCAGAACGAGGGAACCCATTCAAAGGTCACTTCTGTATATGTTCGTACCTCGAACTCCCCCAGAGCCGCTTGAAAGCCTGTGTAGTCCCCCGCGGGAGTCTCGAGGATAGCCTCAACTACAGCTGCCGAAAACGATGTATTTGCCTTCTTCAAGGGATGCATGAAAAACACTAGCCGGCGGTTGTCAAACGGTCGGAGTGTGAAGTTGCGTCGCACAATATGAGACGATGGGTACGAAACATGCAGCCCACTGAAGCCTCCATCAACTACGCTGAAGTCTGCATTCGGATTACCCCAGCCACCTAATCCGCTCACGGGATCAGAGTCGTTCCAGAACGACGATTCATGGAAGTTCGGTGCATCTACGCAGAGATAAGAAGCTTAAAAGGCAACAAAGGTAAACATGTATGACCGATAGTCCAATCCCAATATGGCAATACGCCGATATAATTACACTTGCTCTTGAGTGACTCTTGGAAGACGTGCAAGTACCAGCGGTGCCAGGGAAGAAATTGCCCCGTAAAATGTATCTGGAGGAGCGCAGGTTGTATATCATTGGATCTCAACAGGATTAATGCCCAGCGTACCCGAGTATTCAGGTCCATGTGTAGGTATACCAGATCTGTGGAAACGAACTTCAATGTCCCGAAAGAGAGGCAAAGGACAGGATAATACCATCATAATAAGAAGTTGATGCGTTGACAGGGGGGATTAGCGATATCGAGGGGTCTACTGATGGGGCCAAAGCTGGGTCATGAGGCAGGTGTGACAGGCACTGTAGCCCGAAGACCACATGAGCATGATAACTATCCAGTCTGAGAGTGTGGCGATACTACGCACGTTGACAGCGCGAATCCATTCTGCTTTCTCATGTTTGCTGAATGCTCTCCATTCTCTGCGTATGGCCGGCTTCGTGCAGGAGCGGTTTTTATCAGAGTATGGCTGGTCGACCGCGGACCAAAAGGTGGCCAGAGCGAGGGAAAAGAGCCTCAGGATGAGCATAGCTGGGGGGCAGGGTGTGTGTGGACGTGGGCGACGACCCCCAGTCAATTTATCTCCCTTGATCCAAAGAGTGGAGGTTAAGTCAAGTTGTTCCTTTGCACCATGGAAGACGTCGGCTAACCAAATGAGAGACGGCCAATACTAACAGTAAGATCAGGAGTGGCGAATGCCGACGATCTAAGCACCCGATGATGATGCCGATGATAATGGATGCACGGTACGGTTCGTAACCTGGGAGTGAATCTAGGGAGGTGAGCTTCTAACTTATGAAAAAGTAACACAACTAAAAGCAAAGTACCGCTACAGAACTATAAGTGATGTCGTGCCAGTGTGACTGATATTACACAGTTGTCATTCAGCATGTCGAACCAGATATTTTCTATCCAGCCACGCAGTTTGATCTCGGGGATTTTCAGCACTTTAGGTCTTCGACCCATTTGTGTCCCGTGGACGTCTTCTGACTTTGAGCCAATGGTGCTAGATATCTGCAACCCCTTTGACTGTGAAATATTACAAACCTGGCTTTTCGTACTGGAAGTCCTGGGATACGTCTACGTTCCAATTCCCGTCAGGGTAAACCCACTCCCTGAGGTTTGGATCACCGATTGCCTCGACGCAGGGGTATTCGGCACGGTATTCGGGGGCTTTTGTTCTCGACTTCGCTTGTTATCTTTAAATACTGGTACAGTATGATAACGCGAATGTGAGCATAGTAGATTCTCATGAAAGAAGTATTTGTGCGCCACTTATTCCTACTTTGGCCATAGATGACACCGACAGATGACTCCAATCGCTTCTTGACATCATTAAGTACCGCGTCCGTGACCTTTTTCTTAGAACTCTGTAGTCAAAGCTGCCAGTGATGGCCCCGAGTCCGCACATGGGGAAAGTCTATGAGACGCATACATATCCCCTAGGTCTAGGGCCTAGACGTACCAAAGGATTGAGATCCAGTCACGGTCATGTTCGATTTCCCGCCTGTGATAGCACCAAATCTTCGTCACTGTGTTTGAAAGTCGCGTTCTGGTGGCGTCCACGCATTTCGGAAGAGGCACTCTGAAACCCTTGCGCTTGTTGAGGGGTCTAATAGAAGTCGTGCACGTAATGCATTGGCCTGAGGAATCGCAGTTTTGGACCTCGATCAGAAGACGTACTCGGATTACGCACCGTTACGACAGCTCGCTGGGTCTTCCAAATCAGGATAGACTTCAGTGGGGGTAGATCGAGGTCACTGCTTGCAAAGTGTGAGATACATCTTTGAGTGAGGTTATTGCGCGGTCGTGTAAAAAAAGAACCTTGTAAGCTAGGCGTTCGGAGACCCCTTGCCTCTCTGAGCTGCATTTGCGGACTTCAAAGTTCAAGCGGGCTTAGTCGGACTTAACCTGAGTGTGAAGCAGGACGGGTTCCGAACAGGGTCTCTCAATACAGCACTGGCAAGAGGACTTACTTGGAGCTGGCAGACTCGGAGGAACCTTTGGCAGCCGTGCATCGCC